>Ga0255336_102081_pt1 | contig 11186 bp, 5 predicted proteins | sample MeOH1_35cm_T3_17_FD_189102 | JGI IMG/M metagenome (GOLD analysis project Ga0255336, IMG submission 189102) | Sandy soil microbial communities from University of British Columbia, Vancouver, Canada - MeOH1_35cm_T3_179 | ecosystem: Engineered > Artificial ecosystem > Sand microcosm > Unclassified ...
ATTTCATTGCTACTACGAATTCTGACCATGGATATGCCTTAAGTATACCTATAACGTAAAAGAAGCTAATTATATGTGAAAAATTGCCCGGAGGACTCTTATAACGATGGCTTAACGTTAAATCGAGTTTGGACGGAGGAAAGATCTTTAGCTACCACCTTGATAATGATAGTAAAAAAGCGAGGATCGACCGCATTGCGTTCTATCTGAACTTTCTGAATAGCCGCAATTTGTTCGGAGGGGCTTATGATCTGAGCAGAAGCTTGGAGCTTCTGTAGCTTCTGTAAGGTCTCTAAAGCAGTTCGTAGCTGCCCGGAGGCAATTGTGGAGGTCATTTGCATATCAAATGAAGTACCTACCAAGGACTTGGTAATAGCTGAACCATACCAAGTATGAAATATATTGCTACCCAACGGAGTAATAACCATTTTAAGAATATCTTGTTCTAGTTTGGTTGTATTCTCAACTTTTTGGATATCTCCGTCTTCGCCGATAACAATATCTCCCTGCTGGATAAAAAAATCAAATGACATCTAACCCTTATTCTGTACTGCCTCCGAAAACTACCAAAGGTGAAAGCAGTTGATTTGCTAACAATTTATCCGCAAATCCTAGGATACTTGAAACTTTTCCCTCAAAAGTAGTCAAAACATCAATCATACTTTTTTTAGTTCCGCCATTTCTGGCTGCAACTTCAGGTACTCCTTGGTAAATTGGATTAAAATTAAAGAGCCTAGAGATAGCATCATCATCTAAAAAGTTAATGAGTGTCTCTGTATCTATGGCCCATAATGCAGTGTATACGGCCAAAATATCAATCAGACCTAGCCCGCTTATTTCTCCAGTTATCATTTCGATATCTCTCATTGCCTTGAAAGCTTCCTCTGCAATGCCGTCTCTTTTGGATACCAAATCCTGCAATTGATCGTTAAATACTTTTACACTGTCTGTGCCAGAGCTGCCTGCAAATGGAGAGGCAAAAAATCCTAGATCTTGTTGTGGAACAACCTGCCTCTCGGCGTTTAGTTTTTTAATTCTCAATTCTACGATTTTATTATCGACATCTGACAAAGCATTGCTGGTGGCCGATCTACTCAAAGCTGCACCATTCGGTCCGGTTATTGGCCCATCGGTACTTGGAACCGGCATAAAGTTAATTAATTGTTTAGCCCTATCTATGGTAGTCATAGCTTTACTTAATTGCTTAACAACTTGTTTTATAGTTTTAATCAATCTAGTAACGTTGATGATTTGAATGTCAGAAAAATTCTGAAAGGTATCCGTAGCATCGCCGCTAATGGCATTGTCAGTAGCCAAAGCCTCGATAGTATCAATGATAGTTTCTCTATCCAAACTAATGGTAGTTACCGGAGTGGTAGCTCCAGCAATGATATTAGAAACGTCAGTTAAGAAATTAGTGTCGACAGATTGATCGGAAAGTCTTTGACTGATAATAGATTCTAATCCTGGCCTCTGAACGTAAATGTTTGGTGCAATCAGTGTAGTTTTTTTGTTAGCTAAGAATGGAACACAGATCTTGTTAGCATCAGGCATGACTGTATTTTCTATTCTCGGGTCAACTGTAAATGGTTTCAGAATATGTTTGGCACCATTTACAGTTCCCGCCACAGCGCCGATACTATCAGCTAACAAAGGGTTTTGAATAGTTAATAATGCCGCTACTGCGCTGCGATCATCCACTGTAAAGAATTGCTGATCTGGATCTAATGGGGCTACTCCGTCAGCTAGCACTTTGAATGGAATAGGATACCTAAGCATCAAAGCATAAGTAGATGATCCTACGTCTTGATTGGCGAAAATTTGTCTTAGCGTGTCTGGGTTAGTTTCTCTAGTGGTCATAACCGTTTGTAGAGAAGTTGATATTTTTCCATTAACTGCTTGTCTTTTAGTAAAGGACCCGGCAGAATTAGGATCAAACCCTGGATTGTAGAAACTGCCGTCAGATCCAACAACCGGAAACCCTAGCATACGATAAAAAGTATGGGCGCGACTTTCCATAGCCCTAACATTGCTGACTAAGATATTATCAAAATCGCTTTTAACAATAGCAATGTTAGGGTCGGAAGATTTATTCGCACCAGAACTAACACTTGGCCTAGACATACTGCGTAGTAAATCTATGGGTTCGGCGTAAAGTTTGAATAAAGTAGGGATATCCGTCTCAATACTTTCAGTATCTTCGATAGCTGAATCTGGAGCACGATCAGGAATTGGCATAGATTATTCTCACTCAGTGTTGGTATCAATTCCAGCAACATCGGTTGCGTCTCTGCGGACTGGAGGAACAACGACAGACTCGATGAATTGATAAGGTGTTGCAAGCTCTTCGATAGCTGCACTTACAGTACCGGAGTTTACTACTTGACTCAATATTTTCCCATTAAATTCGATAGTTAGCTCTCCTTGTCCAGTATCATTACTTGTTATCTGAGCATTAAAGGATGTATAACCATCATAAGTAAATGGAGTTATACTGCCAAATGTCACATGACCAAGTATATCTATATTACATGATTTTGGAATATTGTTAGAAATAGAAGTACCAGAAGCATCTCGCAATATTACATTAACATTTATCGGACGAGTGGTGAATTGTACATCTGTATTCAAAGTTACTGTGGATTTAAATGGACTTGCTCCAGCATTGATGCAATTACAAATTGTTTGATTACATTCATTTGTTAATTTATCCATACACGCCTGCATAGCCGCCTGGAATTTAGCTGCACCTACATTAGATACGTCTTTCCTAAATTCTGCCAAAGCATTGCTTACACATTGCTGTGCTCCTAATACGTCTGGTAAGAACCCGGCCGGAGAAATAACAGGCAATTTATCAACTACTGCTGATGGATTTTCTGCCTGGAAGGCTGCGTTAACCACGGCCTTTGGTAAAGCAACTTGAGGAATACAGCTAAATGGAATCAATCCGAATCCTGCAACAGCCGGAGCGTTTGGTTTCCAAGTAAACTGAAGATCATCGAAAGCTACAGAATCATCAGATGATGGTATTACGTCAGACAAAGAATCGTCTTTGTGGATAAAGGTGTTGAGAGTTCCTTGATATCCATCGATCATGTATTTAGTGGTACCGTCTTCTTCGAAAACCAAACCTCCCTCAACATTTAGAGTTCCTTGAAAATTGGAGAAATCTAAGAGGTTGTTAAATAATAACTTTCCGACATAAGGCTTACGAACCACGATACAGTCTTTGATAAGGAACGTTCTTTTTCCTTTAGTATCAGTTGGCTGGAATTGTTTTGGATTCATCTTGACGGTGATATCCACAGTGTATGGCGCCGTTCTCGGAGACAAATCAGACTTGAACTCCAATGGATCTGGCCAGAAGATGCCAGAGAAAGTTGGAGGGAATGAGTTGATAATAAAGACCGGAGTAATAATTAATCCAATAGTATACTGCGGCGCAGGATCGTTGGAAATTAATTGCCAACGCTCTTCTCTTACTGGTGGTATTGAAATCAATCCGGCCTGGTCATCACTGATACCCAGAATGCTAGCCAAGTCTACGCCAACCTTAGAGGTGTAGTACAACTGTCCGCTAGAAACCGGGATGCCATCAGGAGTATTCTTAATGAATGGAGGGCAGGTAGAGGTAGAGCAGCAATCACTTGGAGCGTCATCACCACATGGAGGAGCGCCACCAATCAAGGCCAAAGCTTGGATAATAGCTAAGATAGCGGCGATGGCGATCAAAATAGCTAAAATGTTCTGGATGAAACACAACAAGTTGGCAATCTTAGCTGCTGCGGCCAAAACTGAATCTACGTCTGATAGGGTTAAACCATCGGCCAAGACGATCAAGTTAAGAATAATTTCTTCGATAATCGCGATGATGGTTTCTACGATGTAAAGAATCAAAGCAATAATTAATAATATCAAAGCGATAATCATGGCGATTAAAGCTAAGAATGGGAACAAATTCAAGAATGGTGGCAAACACTCTGAGAATAAAGTAGCCAGAGCGGCAGCTACAGCGAATGGGTTTGGCAAGGCACACAATACTTCGATGATACAAATGATCATCTTAAGTAGGGCCATGATAAAATTCCAAAATGATAAGAATGGAGCAATCTGAGTCAATAAATTGGCAATGAAATCCAAGATGGTCTTCATGCCCAGATCTGGATTAGCGGAGAATCCGAAAGGTAAAATGGTGCCCAAGAGCTTAAGTAGCTCAGTAAAATCCTCTAACAAATCCTTTGGCAAGTCGAAACTTGGCCATGGAATCTGAATAGGGCTAAATAGTCCTCCAATTGGAGGGAAGACTATCGGATTTAGCGTGTTATCGCTGGGTGTACATGGGCACATATATTTCTATATAACTTAACTTAGATTGTATTTGCCGGGAATTTATTAATTGTTCTCTTGGTGCTCTCGGCATGCATCATGATAACTGGGGCGTCCATCTTAATAGAAGCGTTGGACCTGATGACGATATCCTGTTGTGATGACAGAACTAGCGTACCTGGTGAAACCAAACTGATACCTTCTGGTCCCATTCTGAAAATCATCAATTGTCCATTGCAGATAACTCTGATGTCTACAGTTCCATTTCTAATTGCATCATTTTGGGTAGCGAACCTACTATCAAACGTGTTTCCTATTCCTGTTCCTCCAACTTGTAAGAATAAATCTCCATCCATATTGCAAGCGTAACTAATGCCTTGCGAATCTCTTCCAATGTTTCCAACCACGCCTCCGGCGTAATCGAACCACAAAGATTGTCTATCTATAGTATTGGCGCCAATGTTGACTGCTAAGAATCCGTCTAGATTGATTTGTCCGCTTCTACCACCAGCGTTAGCGCTCTGACCAGAAACCGTGATAGTGTCAGTAATGACCTGAGGAAGTGGAACCCAATTGGTATTCAACCTATTGTTTTTGTCAAAGTTAACTAATGATAAACCTAATTGAAGATAACTTGCATTAGTCGTGAACTCAGTACAAGTAGCTTTGATGTCATGGAAAGCTGTTCCATACTTGATTGGTTGATCTGTGATGCGATCAATTGGCGCCTCGTAACCATCCAAATCGGTATCACTGCTACTCAACATGACGCTAGGCTTACCGGCGAAGTTATCCAAAAAGATATCTTGATAAGCAGTATTTTTAACGAAAGCATCTGGATCAACTGTCGTGTCAGTGCTTGCTAAAATCACAGAGTAATTTTCTGCTCTAGTCAACAAAGGTATATTACCGGTTTCGCTAGATGCTGGAACGTTGATCTTAAATTGACCTTCTTTATCGATATCAACAGAAAACCTACTTCTGTCTCTTGCATAATCTACCAAGGTGGTGATATCTGGAGGCGGTAAGGCTGTAGGATCTGGAACTGTTCCTCCGAGAGAAACTGGCACAGGAACGGCCGGGCCCTTCCTTGTGTTAATTTCAAGATGGTAAGCAATACTTTTTCTTAGCTGTGCTCTAATTCTATTGAACGCATCAACCTTATCTGTATTATTCTTTAAAGATATCGCGTCTATTTTTCCTATTGGAAGAGCATTTCTGTTAATGTCTACAATGTTTCCTAACAGATCAACCGCTGTTCCACGAATAACTTCAATCAAGTGGTTGGGATGAGCTAAACTCAAACTTAAAGCGTCTGAGCGCATCTCCCTTCTACTGACCGCCAAAAATGGTTTACCAGAATTTGGATCCGCATATCGAGCGGCTTCGTCCTGATCGGTAGTAAAATTGTCTAGATGAGAGAATTCATAGAATACTTCTCTGTTTTCAGACAAAGCTGGGTTTCTAACAACCGGTCCGGTAGTAGCTGGACTTGCTAGAGAAGTTGGATCTAAACCAATCTTGTACAAAGATTTGTCATAAATAGCAGAGTCTAGGGTGGATCCTAAAACATTCCTGTTAGAATTCTCACCCAAGTCTCTTTTAATAATTCCATTGATGTGTCGATAGGCATTAGTAAACGCTAACTCTGTTTGATAGTTATGAGTTAGGATGTTAAGGCCAGAATGAAGATGTAGAGAGTTATCTGCCCTACCAGCCTGAAAGCCTAGTTCGGGATCAATAAAGAATCTAGTTCCATCTTTAACTTGGCCCATCAATCTTCCAGGGCGCAAAGCAGACATTCTATTTCTACCAATGCTGCTTAAAGTAGCAGTGGCGGTATTATCGAACACACTGTCAGATGGTACGAAACATACAATGTACCATTTTCCTCCGTGGCCTTGAGACACAGCTACAGAGCTACCTACCCTAGGATATCCTCCTAAGAATTCTCCCTCCTGGCCAGTCCAAGCTAGTGGGATCGGCGCAGCGAAATCCGCAGGAGTAGGAAGCTCTCCTTGATTTAAGGCAATATTAACCGTGCCATCGTCATTGTATTTTTTGATGGTCGCTAGTCTTATTAAACCTATCTGTGAGCCTAGTCTATCTGTCATGTTTCTATACCTAAGCGTTTGTTAAAATCTGCAACATATTTTGCGGTTTGGGACTGATCGCTTTGATTGCTTGGAGGATCCAATGAATTAGTTGTTTGAGTTACACCGGTAGTTGGTGGAGTGAAAGTTGCCCATACATCTATAACATTGGTGAATAAAGATTTCATCTCTTGCTGTGCCAATTGATTCTGATTGGCTTGTGAGGGATCTCCTACCGGAGTAACACTAATTGGAGTGCCTCCAGACAGCACTACTGCTCTGGCTATGTTCCAAGCCTGCGAAGATGGGGAAGACCGTACTTCATCTGACTTGCTAATATCTACACCAACGACAGTGACGTTTTTCGTGTTGATATTAACATCTGCTAAGTTGTCTGGAATAATACTAGAGCCGTCATTGTTCTGAGAATTCTTGGAAGGGTTCTTCAACCAATCCACTACGCTGTTAGCCAGATTCATTAAGTTACTATCGGCTGACGAGAACCCGGCATTGGTATTGTAATAGACTCTGAACTCCAATGCAATTTGATCTCCATACAAAGTTGGCGCTAACAACCCACTAGCAGCCTGAGAGACAGCAACTAAGTTGTTTCTATTTTGGACGCCGTAGGCTCCAGAAAGTAATTGCGTTAGAGATGAACCAGATCCAACGGTTGGATCGTTAACCAAAATGGTCAACGGAGTCTCGGCATTGCCGGTACCATGTCGTGCATGTCGAATCAAATTGGACTGATGTCTATTGGTATACAAACCTTTTCCAATAATATCCAACATGGTTGGAATGTATTCTCCCGGATTGTGTCCGTAAGTTAGACTCATGCTAGTTGTATATTGAGATCCATAAGTGAAAGAATGAGTAACTGAATCTGCGTAGAATAACAAATCTCTATCTTCAATGTAGTAAACTTCTCCGCATTGAATGAATTCATTTCCAACGCAAGTCATTTGTCCCTTGAAAATTTCTTTCCTAGCTTTGTTCAACAAGAACACGGCGTACGGGGCGCATTGACCTTCCGAGTCCTGTAGAAAAGGAACGTGAGTGCTATTGGTTCCTCTGAAACCATATAATCTCCACATATCATAATCTACAGCGCTGGCCGAAGAGATACCATTTCCACCATCTCCAATTTGCAAACCAGATGGTCCTTGGACCAATCCGCCCGCCAATTCTCCTTTAACCTTTACTTCTGTCCATGCTGGTGGAGCCTCTGTGATACTCAAGCTAATTATGCTACTATCTTTAACAACGTAACGTTTACCAGAACCAATACCTAGGTCGTCATAGGTTTCATCTTCTAGCATGTGTTCCATAATCTCGGGGAAGACATCACTCTTGCTTTGATTCAAAAATGGGAACAATATATTTTTAGAAACATCAGGATCGTTGTCTAGAGCTATACCTTGATTCAAATTCTTAACAGCATTGGACAGCAGCTTAATAACATTCTGTCTTTCACTAAGGAATTGAGAAATTTGTTGTGTCAAATCCAAAACGTCTAGCTGACTACGACCACTGACGATGCTATCATGAGAAAGCAAAGTTTGTTTGGTTGGGGCTGGATTGCCCGTCTTCTGCTCTAATCTTGCGCCAATCTTTGCAATAGCGCTATTGACGTCCGCCTCAACACCTCCGAAGCCGGTATTGTTGATAACATTGACTCTTTGAATAACGTCAAAGTTAACAGCGGTCTTGCTGAATGGAACAGACAAAGAGGAAGTTAACGTGCTGAGAGCTTGAGTCAGATTAGCTTCCATGACATCAGGAGCAGCTTGAACTAACAAGGCTCTAATGTCAGTGCCTCCAATCAAACCAGTTGTTTCATCGGTGACGAAAGAGAAATTAACATCAGATAAAGCTCCAACACCAGAAATAGCTCCACGCAGCAACGTCTGCGCGTCCGCATCTGTGGTGTAGCCTAATGCGGCTGCACGAATACGTATTTCGTCTTCAATGGTCTCTAGTTGATTAGTTAGTCCATCAATTTGATTTATGAACAAACTTTCTAGATAATCTGGGAAAATCTGTATTCCTTTAACTTTTTTGTTCTGAATCATATCATAGAACACACTGTTTGGCATTCTATTATATTGTGGAGGTCGTACTTGAATATGTCCCTGGCTATCAGCGAAAACTTCCAAACCAAGTATCTTAGCTACACCTTCAATTTGATCTGAGGTTTTAGAATAAGTGCTGTTGAATAATTCGAAACCGTTAGTTAGACTTTGTTCAAATCCTTGAATATCATAGTTTTTATCATATGAATCATCTATGATAAATAGATTGACGTCATTGTTAGCTTTAACTTTCCACAATCTTCGTTGAGTTAAATAATTAATTTTCTTTCTAAAATCATTTCTTTCTGCAACTAATTGGTCTGGAGTCAAAGAAGTATTTGTTGCTACCGTTGGATCAAATGAGATATCGTCGCCAAAAATTCTCAAAGTTCCATCAGTAGACCTGATATTTGCATTCTGTAGGCTCTGTTGAAAAACTGTGGTTTGTTGCTGGATCTGCGCGTCCAAGTTAATGATATCCGAACCCAATGTGGCCAAGCTGTTGATGTCAATAGCTCCCGATACCGAAGGGTCAACGATGATGGGTGTTGAGGATCCAACTTTCTAGAATTGCGGGCTATTGGCGAATTGTGGCAAGATAGATGTTAGTTCGTCGAATCTCTTGGCGCGTTCTTTCAAAAGCTCGGTGGCTCTTCTGTTGGCGGTGGTAATATCAAATTCACCAGTTTGTAAGAATCTGTATCCGCTTTCATTAACGATCATCTTTTTGAAAGGAAGAAAGTTTCCAAGAGAAGAGTTATTTTTAGAGATATCGCTAATCAATCCTCTAAAGTAAGAGGTAGTACCATTGATATTAAACAAATCATCTCTGGTTAAGTTACCAGAGGTAATAGCTGCTTTAACGAAATTGTTGAAGTTATATGGTTGTCCAGTAATTAACAAAGACAAAACATTCATAACGTCTTGGCCAGCAAATGGATTGCTGGTTAACGACGGTGTTCTTTCATTATCAAATGTGCTTCCGTGTGGTTCACCAAACAAAGTTAGAGAGCCGATACCTTGCTTCCAACGATATACGAATCCATCAGGATCGCTTAGTTTTCTTCTAAATAGATTTGATGCCATCTTTTCGGCATCTAAAATCTTATAAGAGTCTTCATCTAGAATAGAACCACGGAACCTACCAAGCTTAGCTTTGGCTGAACCAGATGAAAGTAATCTGATGTTTTCATCCAATAATGGTGGGAATTCTCCTCGGATAATTCCAGAAGAGGCGTCGAATTGAATATTAAATGGCGTAAGCGGATCATACAAAGATCCGTTGTAGACATCAACTGATGGATTAAGATTAATTCTTCCTAAAGAAAAATAATGTGTATTATCTTTTGCAGATACTCTTAATGTATATTTTCCATTGTCATAAGTATGTGTAGCTCCAGGAGCATCTACAATGCCAGCAAACACATGTGTTCCAGCGGCTTGACGAGTAAAATCATTTCTCATCAAAGTCCATAACCACATTGGAAAATCTGGCCCAGCTATTGAATTCTTCTCTTGTTCAAGATAGCTAGAGCCACCTGACCCACCACCGAAAGCCGCGGACAAGTTATCTAAAGTATTTTGGATGTTACCTAAGGTACCATTCAATTGACTTAATAGAGAATCAGCGGCAAAGTTGATATCTAAACCTTGCGTCAACATTGAGTCAGACAAAGTTTTGCTGCTTATGAAGACATGAACCACGTCCATTGGTTGAATGATTGGTTTGTTTCCAAACTCCAATCTCATTCTTTGTCTTACATAATTTGTTTGAGTATTAAAAGTTAAAATCTGATTGTTAGTTGTTTGCTCCGATCCCATTATCAAATAGATATTGGAAATGATTTGCTGGAAAATCGCAGCTTCCTCATCTGTCAAACCATTAGGCCCTTGCTTGGCACTCTCATCTAGCGTTGCTGAAGAACCGATACCAGCAAGTCCTCCATCGAAAGTGAATTTAATTTCAGTACCATCTTCATCAATGATGGCTCTAACTTTCTTATATAGTAAACTACTTTGATTTACAATAAACTTAATATCAGACGCTCCACGACCAAATCTCAAAGAAGTTAATTGATCTTTAAGAGTTTGAACTGTGTTTTCAAGCGTTTGTCTTGTTAATGCAAAGAATGCATTGTTGGTGAAGAAGTTAGCCGCTCCTGCGATAGCTTTGTCAATATCATCATTAGTAATGACCATTAGCTTATATGGATCTTCGATAGTTATTTCTGCACTACCGCCCATAAAGTTAACAGTATTAGTACAAGAAACACTAGCAACCGTAGTTAGTTCGAAAACACCAGTGCCTTGTCCCGTATCAGAAGTATAAGGAACGCTAGGATCCACTATCCAAGTAGTGAAGAAATTTGGATCAGAGAAGGCTTTGACTTGTCTAATTGTATCAATTACAGATTGTGTATAAGATCCAAAAAATCCCGGAGAGATTGCATTGAGAGTATCAACTGCGCTAAAAATTAATGGCAGGGCAGTATCGCTAATAATGCCGCCATTATTAACTAAGATTTTTTCTATCTTAGTTAATCTTTCATAAGCCGCAATAGCTCTGCATTTATTATAAAACAATATCTTAGAAGCTTTAACGAATAGCTTTTCATCAGCATTCATTAAATCAAATCGATAATTTTCAGATAAAGAAGAAAATTGTCTTTTCTTAATTAAAATTGTAACG
>Ga0255336_102082_pt1 | contig 11184 bp, 10 predicted proteins | sample MeOH1_35cm_T3_17_FD_189102 | JGI IMG/M metagenome (GOLD analysis project Ga0255336, IMG submission 189102) | Sandy soil microbial communities from University of British Columbia, Vancouver, Canada - MeOH1_35cm_T3_179 | ecosystem: Engineered > Artificial ecosystem > Sand microcosm > Unclassified ...
AAAACAAGACCGGTCTGGCACCACATGAAATGCGGTGTTGCTCCGGTCTTATAGCTTAAGTGTGAAATCTTAAGTAATCTTGCGATAGGGGTTCATATTCCTGTCTACTATCCGGGGTTCAGTGCAGTCAGGGGTTTTCTACGATAATTGTTCATTGCTCATTGTCCATTATTCATTTCTTTCTTATACCTTTACGAGCGTATATTCGCTCGTCCCCACGCCCAGCTTTTCGGCGTGCGCGACGCAGACCCTCCAGGAGGTTTCGGGGTGGAGATCGGTGAAGTGGTCGCGGTGGGTATGGCTGGCTTCGCCAAGCAGGCTGTCGGCGATAACCGGCTGTTTGTTCACCGCGTCCGCGCAGGCCATGTCGAGCGCGACGGGATCGAAGGACGCGAACATGCCGATATCCGGCACGATTGGCGCGTCGTTGTCGCCGTGGCAGTCGCAGCAGGGGGAAACGTCCACCACCAGGCTGATATGGAACTGCGGCCTGCCCGCGAGCACCGCGCAGGCATACTCGGCGATCTTCCGGCTGAGCTGTTCGTTCGCGGAATCCTCCGCAGCGTAGATGGCGTCCACCGGGCAGACGCCCAGGCACCTGCCGCAGCCCACGCACAAATCGGGATCAATGACGCAGACGCCGGTATCGTAGGACTGCGCGCCGTGCGCGCAGACGGAGGAGCAGACCCCGCAGTTGATGCAGACGTCCGGGTCCACCGTGGCTTTGCCGCTCGAGTGCATGGCCATCTTGCCCGCGCGCGAGCCGCAGCCCATGCCTATGTTCTTGAGCGCGCCGCCGAAGCCGACGTTCTCATGCCCCTTGAAGTGCGTCAGGGAAATGAACACGTCCGCGTCCATCACGGCGCGGCCGATACGCGCCTCGCTGAGAAGCTCGCCGCCGGGAATGGGGATGCGCGCCTCGTCGGTGCCCTTGAGCCCGTCCGCGATCAGGACATGGCAGCCCGTGGAAAAGGGCGTGAAGCCGTTCTCGTAGGCGGCGTCGAGATGATCGAGCGCGTTCTTGCGGCGGCCGACATACAGCGTGTTGCAGTCGGTCAGAAACGGCCTGCCGCCGCGGGCGCGCACGAAATCGGCCACCACCTTCGCGTAGTTGGGCCGAAGGTACGAGAGGTTGCCCGGCTCGCCGAAGTGGATCTTGATGGCGGCGTATTTGTGCTGGAAATCGATATCGCCCATTCCCGCGGCTTCGAGAAGCCTTTGCAGCTTGTCGAGCAGGCTGGTGCCCATGGGCGCGCGCAGATCGGTAAAATACACTTTTGAAGCGGACATTGGTTCCTCCCGGCAAATAGAACTTTCCAAACAGGGCTTTCTTACAAGTATAAACACAATCCCCGCCGTTGGGAAGAGGCGAATCCGTTTGGCCGCTCTGTGTTTTTTTGTGCTCTTCCCGGCGATTCCCCGCTTCGCCCCGCCGCGGCCGCCGCCCTTGTGAAACGGGCCTCCTTCTGCTATACTCATTCCTGTGCATTTTATAAAGAAAGGAGGGGGCGTCATTGGTCTATGACGCGGGCGGTTACGACGCCGTGGTGATCGGCGGCGGGCATGCGGGCGCGGAGGCCGCGCTGGCGCTTTCGCGCATGAATCTCGCCACCCTCCTTTTGACGCTGAACCTGGACAGCATCGGCCTCATGCCCTGCAACCCCGCCATCGGCGGCACCAGCAAGGGCCACCTCGTGCGCGAGCTCGACGCGATGGGCGGGGAAATGGGCCTCGCCGCCGACGATACGCTCATCCAGATCCGCATGCTCAACCTCAGCAAGGGCCCCGCCGTGCACTCGCTGCGCGCCCAGATGGACAAGCGCCGCTATCACGAGCGCATGAAGCGCGCGCTGGAGGAGGCCCCCGGGCTTTCCCTCCGGCAGGGGGAGTGCCGCGAGATCCTCACCGAGAACGGGCGTATATCCGGCATCCTCACGGCGGCGGGCGCAAAAATTTCCTGCCGCGCCGCCGTCGTCTGCACGGGCGTGTACCTGGACAGCCGCATCCTCATCGGCGAGTGGCAGCAGCAGAGCGGCCCCGCGGGCCTGATGCGCGCAACCGGCCTTTCGGACGCGCTGCGCGGGCTGGGCTTTTCCCTGCGCCGATTCAAGACCGGCACGCCGGCGCGCCTCAACGGCAGGAGCCTTGATTATGATGAAATGCAGATCCAGGAGGGGGACGCGCCCATGCCCGTCTTCTCCTTTTTGACCCCGCAGAGGGATTTTCCCCAGACGCCCTGCTACCTGACCTATACGAACCGGGCCACGCACGACGTCATCCGCGCCAACCTGCACCGCTCGCCGATGTACGCGGGCGTCATCAAGGGCACCGGCGCGCGGTACTGTCCCTCCATCGAGGATAAGGTGGTGCGCTTCGCCGAAAAGGAGCGGCACCAGCTTTTCATAGAACCGGAGGGCCGCTCGACGCGCGAGGTCTACGTGCAGGGCATGAGCACCAGCCTCCCCGCCGACGTGCAGTTAGAGATGCTGCGCACCATCCCCGGCCTTACGCGCTGCGAAATGACGCGCCCCGGCTACGCCATCGAGTACGACTGCATCGACCCGACCGCTCTATGCGCGACGCTGGGGGCCCGGCATATCGCGGGGCTGTACTTCGCGGGGCAGATCAACGGCACCTCGGGCTACGAGGAAGCCGCGGCGCAGGGGCTGTACGCGGGCATCAACGCGGGGCTGTACCTGAAAGGCGAGGAGCCGCTGATACTGACGAGGGCCGACGCCTACATCGGCGTTTTAGCCGACGATCTCACCGTGAAGGGCGTGGACGAACCCTACCGCATGATGACCTCCCGCGCCGAATACCGGCTGCTGCTGCGGCAGGACAACGCGGATCTTCGGCTCACCGCGCTTTCGCGCCGCACCGGCCTCATTTCCGATGCGCGCTACGACGCGCTGATGAAAAAGCAGGAGGGCATCGCCGCCGCGCGCGAGGCGCTCGGCCGCGTCGCCCCGCCGGACGAACGATTGCAGGCGTATCTTCGGCAAAAGGGCGAGCCGCCGGCGAAATCCGGCGTGCCGCTTCAGGAGCTCCTCAGGCGGCGGGACGTGCGCTACACCGAGCTTGCGGCGCTCTACGACCTCCCGGCCCTCGCGCCCGGCGCGCTCGAGCAGGTGGAGCTGATGGCGCATTACGACGGCTATATTGAGAAGCAGCGCGACCAGGTGGCGCGCATGCGCTCTCTGGAGGACGCCGCGCTTCCCGCCGACGCCGACTATATGGCGGTGACCGGGCTGCGCATCGAGGCGCGGCAGAAATTAAACCTCCGCCGCCCCTCGTCCATCGGCCAGGCGGCGCGCATCCCGGGCGTATCCCCCGCGGACGTGGCGGTGCTGCTGGTGTGGAAAAAGGCGCTGGGGGCGAACGCATGAAGGCGCTCCTGCTCGAAAAGCTGCCGCAGCTTACACAGGCCCAGCGCGATTCCCTCGCGCTGTATTTCGACCTGCTCGCGGAGGGGAATAAGCGCGCGAACCTCACCGCCATCGTGGAGCCCGAAGAAGCGGCGGACAAGCATTTCGTGGATTCGCTGCTCGCGCTCCCATACCTCCCGCGGAACGCGCGCTGCATCGATGTCGGGACTGGCGCGGGCTTTCCCGGCATCCCGCTGCTGATCGCGCGGCCCGATCTTCGGATGACGCTGCTGGACAGCCTCAATAAGCGCGTCGCGTTCCTGAAGGAAACGCTATTAGCGCTCAATCTCACCGCCGACTGCGTCCACGCGCGGGCCGAGGACGCGGGGCGGGACCCGGCCTTGCGCGCCCAATTCGATACCGCGCTTTCCCGCGCGGTCGCCCCCCTGCCGGTTCTCCTGGAGCTGACGGTCCCCTTTTTGAAGACCGGCGGCGTGTCCTTGTGCTACAAGGGCAGGTCCGCCGCGGAGGAAATCGAGGCCGCGCGCCCCGCCTGCGCGAAGCTCCATTGCTCGCTCGCCGTGCAAGCCTTTTCCCTGCCCTACGGCGAGCGCGCGCTCATATCCGCGCGAAAGGACGCGCCCACTCCCCCCGCCTACCCGAGAAAGGCGGGGGAGCCCTCGCGAAAGCCTTTGTAGCAGAGATTTGATATTGAAAGCAAAAACAAAGATCGGGTTATTTCCATACACGAATCGGCCCGATTTACCGCGAAACCCTACTTTGTTTGTCAGCCATGCAGGAAAAACGCCCTTGCGCGCAGAATGGTGGTTCAGGAGGGAGTATTATGGCCGTTTTCGATTTTTTGAAGGACAAGCGCGCCGAAGAAACGCCGGTAAAGGAGCACGTGCAGCCCGGCGCGGCGGCGAAGGTTTCCGTATCCCTGCCGGGCGCCGACGGCAAGAAGCTGATGCGCCTTCCCATCGACGACATACGGCCCAACCCCAACCAGCCGCGCAAAAGCTTCGACGACGATTCCCTCGCCGAGCTTGCGGATTCCATCAAGCAGGTGGGGCTGATACAGCCGCTTGTCGTACGCCGCACGCAGAACGGGTACGAGCTGGTGGCGGGAGAACGCAGGCTGCGCGCCTGCAGGATGCTTGGCATGCACGAGGTTCCCTGTATCGTTGAGGAAACAATGGTGGACCAGGAAAGCGCCTTGGTTGCGCTCATTGAGAACCTGCAGCGCGAAAACCTGCATTATCTCGAGGAGGCGGAGTGCTACGCGCAGCTCATCGCCACCTACGGGCTCACGCAGGAGGAGCTCGCCGTGCGCCTGGGCAAGAGCCAGTCCGCCGTGGCCAACAAGCTGCGCATCCTCAAGCTCTCCCCCAAGGTAAAGGAGGCCATGGTCGAGGCGCGCATGACCGAGCGCCACGCCCGCGCGCTGCTGCGCCTGCGCGACGACGACACCCAGCTTTCCGTCATCGAGAAGGTCAGGGGGCGATCCCTTTCCGTAAAGGATACCGAAAAGCTGGTGGAACGGCTCCTCAACCGCATGTACGACGAAAAGCAGGAGGGCGCCGCGCCGCGGCCCAAGATCCTCAGGTACCTTCGGGATTACCGGCTGTTCCTCAATTCCGTCAACGCCGCCGCCAAGCAGCTGACCGATCTCGGCATGCAGGTCACCGTCGAGCAGACCGATACCCCGGACGGCGTGGATGTGTTCATCCGCGTGCGCAAGGGCGGAAAGCTGAACGAATAATAATCAGAATGGAAGCCGGAAGCGGCTTCCATTCTGGCCGTTCAAATGCCTCGGACATTTGGACGGGGTTTTCTCACAGCCGCCTGAAATTGCGGCGGCGATTTCCACCCTCCGGGTACTACTGATGTCGCTTTCAGCGGCATCAGGCCGTCGACAAACCCCCTCCGGGGTTCGTCGACGGTTTTTCTCATGCAGGCCTGGCGTAGCAGGCCTGCATGCAAGGTGTCCAAGCTGACGCACATGTCGTCAGCTTGGACGGATTTTATTGCGTTTCCTAAGTTTTTGGACTTCAGCGGGACGACGGAGCGTCCCGCTATGCAACTCCTGTTTGCGTTCTTGCATAATAAAAGCTGTCCCGAGACTTTGTCGACACTCTGATGTCGCTTTCAGCGACATATCAGACTGTCAAAAAACCATTCGGGGCTCGGTGGCCGCAGCCCCGAAGGCTTCCAACCGCCGCCAGCGACATGTGCGGTGGCGGCGGAAAAGCCTTGCGCCGCAAGGCTTTCCTTGCAGGAACAACCGCCCGTGCCGTAGGCACAGGTTGTTCCTGCATCCTCGAAAAAGTACCGCAAGGTACTTTTTCGACAAGCTGTGATGTCGCTTTCAGCGACATATTAAGGTTACGGGCGGCGGCCGTGCAAGGGTTGAGGCCGGTGCGCAGCGGCAAACGCTCCAGTGGAGCGTTTGCAGGCCGAAACGGGCATCCGCTTGCGGATGCCCCCAGACTGTCAAAAAACCATTCGGGGCTCGGTGGCCGCAGCCCCGAAGGCTTTCCTTGCAGGAACAACCGTCCGTGCCGTAGGCACAGGTTGTTCCTGAATCCTCGAAAAAGTACCGCAAGGTACTTTTTCGACAAGCTGCGGGCATCCGCTTGCGGATGCCCCGGGGTCAAAACCGGCGTACACGCCGCCGGTTTTGACGGATTGTATTGTGTTTCCTAAGCTTTATGGTTTCAGCCGCTCCTATTAGAGCTACCCTGAGACTTTGCTGCTTCATTTCCGCCGGATTTACGAAAGTTCCGTTTCAATGTTCCCTTGGGAAAACACATGCCAGACCGCGTCCGGTTTCCCGTCCTGCTCGTTGCTGAAGGAAGCGAACGCTTCTTCCGTGACGGCTTCCTCATTTACGAAGTAGGATACGGTCATGCCGCCGTTGGCTTGGCTTGACTCCGTATACCCCAATATCTCGGTTTCGCAGGCGTCCTCCCGGAACTTCAGCCTGCCGTATCCGTTATCCGCCGCGCCGCCGGAATAACGGAACGTCCCGTCCGCCTTCAGCCCCTCCAGCCCCCTGTATACGATGTTGTACCCGCGGACCGCGCCGTCCGCGGCGTGCAGGACCTCGTAAAACTCCGGATAGCTGTCTACCGTCAGTTCAAGAACGACCTCGGGCACGGTATCACCGTCCATGTCCAGCACCGCAAAGCGCGCTGCCTGAAAAACGGCGCTGTAAAGCTCCTTGTTCGTTAAAAAGTCGTTCAACAGCGCTTCTTTTTTGTTATCGACGCTGAAAAATGCGGCGTCGTTCTGCAGCACCGCCCGATACGCTTCCAATACCGAATGATTTTGAGACGGCGTCGTTTCCGCCGCGGGCGCATCGGCGCCGGCCGGGGAAGGGGAGGGCGTATCCGCCGAAGCGGCGGGAGAAGGCGCGCCCGCCGGAATACCGGCGCCGGGCGTCGTGCCGCTTACCGTACCGTTCGAGCACGCGGTCATAAAGACGCTTAAGAGAAGCGCAAGCAGCACGGGCATGATTCTTGATTTCATCCAGTCACCCCTTTTTACAGATCGCATTTTTACAGTATAGCATCAAAAGCGGACCTGCCAAGGCAGGTCCGCATGAAGAATCCGTAAACAAATTCCTGCCGGCAGGCTTAGGGAATCGTTTTGGTGCTGACGTCGGTATGGGCTTCGCTTGTACCGTCGGCTTTCTGTGCGGTGACGACGGTGGTGGTGACGGCCGTGCTCTTGTCGGCCTCAAACACCGTGACCTCGGTGACCTCGGTCCTTACCAGCGCGTCGGCCCCGGGCTCTGTTGCGGCCGTATATTCCGCCGCGGTGTTGCCGGTGCGGTCATAGGCCGAAACCACGTGCGCGAAGCCCCCGGCGCTGGAAAGCGAGACGCTGCTCTCGTGGTAGACGGCCGAATCCGCCGTTTTTCCCAGGTAGGAGACATAGAAGATACTGGCCAGCCCGCTCAGTTCTTTTTGGGCCGAATTGTACGCGATATCCAGCGTCGCCGCGTTTTGCCTCCCCATGATGCCGCGGACGGCTTCCTCGTTGGATTCGATCTGCAAAAACTCCGCCGCCCTGGCGTACAGCTCTTTGGCGGCCTTGGCCTCGTCCTCCCCGGCCGGAGCCGCGCCGCCGGGGCCCGCCGGGATCCCCTGCTGCGGGGGGATATACTTTTTTGTAATGACCGTGTCGTCGGGTATGGTGACGATCTCGTCGTCCTCGGGCGCGGGCACCGCCTTGGCGGGCGCGGCGACGCCGCCGTTCTCTGCGGATACGCCGGCGATCGCCGCCTGCATGTTCGCATCCTGCCGCGGCGTTCTTTGCGGGAGATCCTTTAGCGCATAAATGCCGACGCCGGCGAGGATGATCACGCCGGCAACGACGGAAATCAGCTTGGAAAATCGCTTCATGGCGACCTCAGCCCCCTTTGGGTGATCTACCGTTAAGATACCGTGTTCTTAGCTAAGATAACACATCCCGCTTTCAAACGGGCCTCACGCCGGTCTTATTTCGGTCTTATTTTGGGGACTGTTCCGCAATCTTCCGGGGACCGGCCGTTTTTAAGCGCGCCGTACGCCCTGTACGGCGGGGAAGACTTCCGGTTTCCTTTTTCCGAATGATCGGGTATAATAAACGTACAGGCTGTCAAAAAAGCCATTCGGGGCTCGGGGGCCGCAGCCCCCGGAGGCTTCCTTTCCGCCGCCGGCGACATGTGCGGTGGCGGCGGGAAAGCCTTGCGGCGCAAGGCTTTCCTTGCAGGAACAACCGCCCGTGCCGTAGGCGCAGGTTGTTCCTGTAATCCTCGAAAAAGTACCGAAAGGTACTTTTTCGACAAGCTGCGTATCAGACTTTTGGCGAAAAAATACAAATCAGGCGCCCGTTCCGGTATAAAGGCGCGCGGCGCGCGGGAGGCAATATGGATCCAGCGGTATTGTACAAGCTCTCTTACGGCCTGTATGCGGTCGGCGTCATGGAAGGGGATATCCCCCAGGGCTGCATCGTGAACACGGTGTTCCAGGTGACGGCGGCGGGCCTGATCGCGCTGAGCATGAGCAAGGACAACCACACGCACGGGCTCCTGCAGGAAACGGGCAGGTTCTCGGTTTCCATCCTCACCGAGGACACCCCCGCCAAGACGATCGGGCGGCTGGGCTATACCTCGGGGGCCAGCGTGCATAAATTCGACGGGCTTACCTACGACCTGCGCGACGGGCTCCCCATCCTCAGGGCCAACTGCGCCGGGTACCTGTTCTGCACCGTCACAGGCAGCCATGACGCGGGCACGCACACGGTGTTTTTCGCCACCCTGGACGACGCCTGCACGGACGATACCTGCGCGCCGAAGGATTCCCCCGTCATGACCTACGAGTATTATCACAAGGTGATCAAGGCCAAGGCGCCCAAGAACGCGCCCACCTACCAGGCAAACTAAAAAGCCGCCGGTCAACCCCCTGCGGGGACGCCGGCGGATTTTCTTACACGACCTATCCCTTTATCAGCCGATTTCCTCGGCCACCACAACGCGCACCCCGTGCTTTTGCGCCGAAGCCTCCACTTCGGCGGGAAGCGGCGCGTCGGTCACCAGCACGTCGATATCCGCGAAACCCGCGAACGTGAAGGGCAGCGACCGGCCGATCTTGCCGTGGTCCATCAGCATCACGACGCGGGACGCCTTTTCGATGACCTTGCGCTTGAGCTGCTGCTCGCTGAAGGAACCGGACGTGAACCCGGCCGAAAGCGAGCAGCCCGATGTCGCCATGAGCGCCGTATCGATGTTCACCTGGTCGATGAACGCCTCGGCCTGCGGGCCCGAGAACGAAAGCGTGTTGCCGCTGATCTGCCCGCCCACCGAAATGACGTTGCAGCTTTTGCGCTGGGAGAGTTCGATCGCGATGTTCGCGCCGCTGGTGATGATGGTGAAGTGCTGATCGGGCAGCAGCCGCGCCACGCACATGAGCGTGCTTCCCGCGTCCATGTACACCGCGTGGCTGATTTCCACAAACTGCACCGCCGCGCGCGCGATGGCGCGCTTTTCCGCGGTATGCTCCTGGGCGCGCTGATTGTACAGCCCCTCGATATCGGGCTGGATGGAGCGCATGGAGATGGCCCCCCCGCGCGTGCGGCGGATGGCGCCCTCCTGCTCCAGGAAGTTCAGGTCGCGCCACAGCGTCATGCTGGAGATACCGCCGCACAGCTCCAAAAGCTCCGCAACGGTGGCTTCGCCGTGGATATCGATATACTCCCGTATCTGGGTGCGGCGCTCGTTGAGCATGCGTCTTCCCTCCCTGGCGTTTGTAAACAGTATACGCCGGTTGATGAAAAACAACAAGAAAAATGATAGCAAATTAACATGTTTTGTTCTTTGCTCGCATCCTTATATCATCCCGCGGGCTCCGGCTTCGGGGGAGCGGACCGGGTTCCCCGCAAAATATATTCCTTTTCCCGTTTCATACGGGAAACATCCGCGTATATTTAGCATATCGCGTCTCGCATACCCCGGCCACGGGAATCATAATGAAAAATAATGGAATGGAGGGCTTTTTATGACACAGGACATGAAGTTCTATCGTTGTAAGCACTGCGGCAATTTTGTAATGATGCTCCACGCCTCCGGCGCGCCCATGACCTGCTGCGGCGATACCATGCAGGAGGTCGCCGCCAACACCACCGAAGCGTCTCTCGAGAAGCACGTTCCCGTCGTGACCGTAGAGGGCGGCACCGTCACCGTTTCTATCGGCTCGGCGCCGCATCCCATGGTGGAGGAACACTACATCCAGTGGGTCTATCTGCAGACCGAGACCGGCGGTCAGCTTCAGTTCCTGAAGCCCGGTGAGGCCCCCAAGGCGGTTTTCGCGCTTGCCGACGGCGCCAAGCCCGTGCGCGCATACGAGTATTGCAACATTCACGGCCTGTGGAAAAAGGACCTGTAATCATCGAGGCGCGCCGGTTTTGACGCAGAAAGGTATCGCCGCCTGCCGCGGCGACGAAAAACTATTTTATTGAATAGTGGGCGGGCTCCGCCCCCCACTCCCCCTGGGGGGGACGGCCCTCGGAAAAGTGCTTAACGGGAAGCCAATATCTTGGGCGGAAAACGCTCTTAGAGAATATGAAAGGGTGCGGTCCACAATTTGGGCCCGCCTTTTCATTTCCCTTTTTACTATTTTAGTACGACCACGCTCTTGTGGGAGCCAGCGTCGTTCCTCAGGGGTGTGGGGAGGCCGAAGCCGAGCGCCGCCTTTTCCCAACATCCGTACCCCAGGGGGAATGGGGGGCGGAGCCCTCCCATTATTAAATAAAATAACCCCTCGTTTTTAGTACGACCACGCTCTTTGTGGGAGCCAGCGTCGTTCCTCAGGGGGTGTGGGGAGGCCGAAGCCGAGCGCCGCCTTTTCCCAACATCCGTATCCCAGGGGGAATGGGGGGCGGAGCCCGCCCATTATTAAATAAAATAACCCCTCGTCGCCGCCGTAGGCGGCGATACAGCTTGTCGAAAAAGTACCTTGCGGCACTTTTTCGAGGATTCAGGAACAACCTGTGCCTACGGCACGGGCGGTTGTTCCTGCAAGGAAAGCCTTGCGGCGCAAGGCTTTTCCGCCGCCACCGCGCATGTCGCTGGCGGCGGTTGGAAGCCTTCGGGGCTGCGGCCACCGAGCCCCGAATGGTTTTTTTGGCAGTCTGCATCGCCGCCGTAGGCGGCGATACAGGCCGTCGACAAACCCCGGAGGGGTTTGTCGACGGTTTTTCTCATGCAGGCCTGGCGTAGCAGGCCTGCATGCAAGGTGTCCAAGCTGACGCACATGTCGTCAGCTTGGACGGATTT
>Ga0255336_102083_pt1 | contig 11176 bp, 13 predicted proteins | sample MeOH1_35cm_T3_17_FD_189102 | JGI IMG/M metagenome (GOLD analysis project Ga0255336, IMG submission 189102) | Sandy soil microbial communities from University of British Columbia, Vancouver, Canada - MeOH1_35cm_T3_179 | ecosystem: Engineered > Artificial ecosystem > Sand microcosm > Unclassified ...
GAGCGTGCCGCCAATGGATGGGGACAGATCGACGATGGCCGACTGGACGGGTTAGGATAGACCTGTCAAGGACGAAGAGACAGGAAGACGGGCCAAGACTTCTGGCAGTGACAAGGAGTTTGGAGAGAGGCGGCGCGCATGGATGTGGAGGAGACAGCAAATGCAGGATGGCGTTGCCACATGGGCCGATAAATACAGATATCATCGTGCTGACGAATAATGGATGGTCAATGGGTGAGACCAGGACAGGACAATCCCCCCTCCCTACCAAAAATGACTTATATACACGATCAAAATAAAATCAACGGAAGAGAGATTTCTTGCACACGCACCTGTCTAACCATTCCGTCCGTCTGCCCGTGATTCGTCTTGACGTCCTCGGCTTTGGTGACTTGAACCGGACGTGGTGGCGCCATAGTTTGAAGAATACGGTCGAGACTATCGACTGCGAGCAATCAGAAAGAGAGTGGCAGCGGGTATAGGGAGTGTGCAGCAGCTCAGTCCATCAGCTCTGATCGATTCCTCAACCGGCCAATCCGGTCTCAACTCTAGCTGTACACCGGAGACATCAATGGTCAGCCGCGAGCAGCAACCAGCTCTATTCTCTGAGACTGATGGTCTAGCTAACTAGACTCGACCGCACTCAACTGGACTCGCTGTCTGTAAATTGCTGACTCCTAGAGAGTAATTAATAGGAACCACCGTTCTCACCGCCCGTGATGGAGTGATGTGGCGAGGAATGAGTGCGGCGACGGCGACGACAACAATGTCAATGGCTATTGATGACCAGCGCTCGTAGATATAATCGGGCAAAGCAAGGTCTGGTGTGCCTTATCTTACATAGACACAGCTCCTCCATGAATGACTGACTCAGTGATGGGTAAGAGGCAACGTCAGACCGTGCGGAGATGTGCCGTCTCCTCTCTTTTTGTCCCCTAACCGCTGACTTCATAAGTCGCTGGCGAGTGATTGTATTGCAGAGTTGGGGGAATAGAATTGTCATGCATTGACAGCCTGGGCTGGAGGAGAGCGGATGGCGTGGTGTCGGCACGCCGAAGTAGGCCAACCACACCGGTCAAAGTCCGTCTGGCCAAGTGGCAATCAGAGTTTTAGATTGGGAAAAGGAACCAGTTCGGACTGTCATATTGACGACCTACTTACTCAGTATTACCGTGGAAGATGCTTGAGGAGACATCCTCACTCTAGGTGCCCTCACCTGCGAGACATGCCGGTAAGCATCTCCACGTTTTTCACGGCAAAGTGGTCGCTTTACCCAGCCGCTTCATGTCTCTCCTGTCTAATCCCAACGCCTGCAGTGCAACGCACTTGATAACTGCGTTCGTGATTCTGCGAATACCGTCGTGATTGTCATTAAGACTTGTTCCGCCGCCCGTTGATGCACGGAACAAGAATTACACTTGCCCCATCGACACCATTTTCTTCCGCAGATAGTTCTTGTACTCGGCGATACTGCCGTCCCATCGTCGCACCGTCTTGTTCTCGCACACCATGATGTCCTTGGCGATCTTGTCAAGCAACCTAAGAAAATGTCAGTAAGCTCATTTCTCCCACGCGAGATCGGAATCATCTTACCGGAAGTCATGCGAGACGACGACAACGCCCCCGGAGAAAGCGTTGATGGCGTCGGCCAAAGAGTCGATGGTCGGGATATCCAAGCCGTTGGTCGGCTCATCGAGAAGCAGCATGTTTGGGCCTTCAATGGCCAGCAGGGCAAACACGACTCGGCTTCTCTGACCTTCGGACAGCGTGCCCATGAGAGCGGTCTGCGCTTCACCCGACAGACCATATCGTCCGAGCTGTTGTCTCCAGTATTGGTAATCTTGAGACTTTTCAGAGTACTTGTCTCGAACGAAATCCAGGGCCGATTTGGTCAGGTCGAGTTGATCGGCCGAGTGCTGTGAGTACAGGCCAAGCTTCAGATGGGTATGCCGGCTGACGACTCCCCCGGTGGGTGACAGCTTGCCCGTCATGATGCGGAGGAGTGTGGATTTGCCGACGCCATTCGGACCGACCAACGCCATTCGGCTGTCCATATCCACACCGAGGTCCAGATTCTCATACAGGTTGTCCTCGGGTTTACCACTGTAACTGAATGTCACGTCGTCGAAAGACAAGACGGGAGGGGGCAGCTTCTCGACATCGGCGAATCTGAAGGTGAAGACGCGATCCTGGACCACGGGTTGGATGAATCCGTCGGCCTCCATCTTGTCCAAGATCTTTTGCCTCGATTTGGCTTGTCGAACCAAGTTGGCATAGGTGCCAGCGGAGGCGATGAACTTTTTGATGTGAGCGATTTCCTCCTGCTGCTTGAGGTATGCCTTTTGCTGGTTCGTCTCTTGCTCGGATCGCGTCTTCACGTACGAGTCGTAGTTACCACCATAGTAGATCAGTTTCTTCTGTCTCATGTCGATCATGTTGGTGCACACTCCGTTCAGGAAATCTTGGGAATGCGAAACCAGGATCAGCGTCTTGTCCCATTTCTTCAAGTATTCTTCCAACCACACGCACGCTTCCAAGTCCAAGTGCGCCGTGGGATCGTCGAGCAGCAAGAGGGACGGCTTGACGAAGAGGGCTCTCGCAAGGGCCACACGCATTCGCCACCCTCCGGACATGTCTTTTGTCTTCTTGGTCATGGTCTTTTTGTTGAATCCCAAGCCCGTCAGAATCAGGGACGCGCGGACTTCGAAAGTGCTGGGATCCATCGCTTCCGCTCGCTGCCGACGTCAGAAATGTGTGGTCGTAAAACAGCAATGAGTGGAATGCTCACCTCGTAGATGTCCAACAATGTCGGACTCTCGGGTCCGTCCTTTTCCAGGATCTCCTCGGCCAAGTCGTCCAGCCGTTTGACTTCTTTTTCTGCTTCCTTGATGACCCATTCCAACGCACCTTGATCCGTGGGTGGCGCGCCCTCATTGAGCAGATATATGTCAACATGCTCGGGGAATGGGAATTCTCGCTTCTCGATGGCCTTGAGCAACGTCGATTTGCCACATCCGTTTTCACCGAGCAGGCCATACCGGCGTCCGAAGTTGACCTCGATCGTCGAGTCGGTGAAGAGCACCTTCCCGTGGAAAACGAGAGAGGCCGACGTGATTTTGACATCGTGGCTCGTCTGCAAGGAAGCCAGCACACCCGTCGTCACCCGGTCGGAGAGCCCATGTTTGTCCATTTGTTCCGTCAGCTTCTTCACCTCGTTCATCTTTTCCTTGCTCGTCGCCGGGACATCGAGCTCGTCTTCGTCGAGCATCGGAGGGCCATCGTCGCCAGCGACCGATGACGCTTTCGAGCCGTTCGTGGATGCATTCTTCGAGTTGGCCTTGGACGAGAGTCTGGACGCCGCAGTCTTCTTGGTCTCGCCCTTCTCAGCCTTTTTGGCAAGTCGCGCTGCCTTGGATGCGGAGACAGGCATTGTGTGACGTCGTGTGTCGGTGTAGAGAGGAGAGAAAACGAGGACAGAGGGCGAAAAGTCTCACACGAAAAATAATCGAGAGGGGTCCTTATCGATTATCGAAGTGGGCTGAGGGATGGTTCGATGGAACAGACCAAATGCCCAGCTCCTTTATTGTCGCGACTTCGGGCTGGGGCAAAATATCTAGTCGATGAGACGACTGGAAAGATGTAGAAGGCCGTATCTGAGTGAGCCGGATTCGACGAATGTTGGCGGAGGGAAAGGCATTTGAAAATTTGGCCACCAACAAAAGGGCAACCTGCCAAGACTGCGAGTCGATCACTCTAGGCTGAACAGCACCCTAACTGATAATTGATGTCCTATCACCTGATTTCACAAAGAATGAATTCCGGTGTGCAGCATGGCTTTGGTGTGCAGAGGTAAGGATCAGATAGTGCTGCCCTAAGATATGGATACCTGATTTCTTTTTCACGTAGGTCTTGGAGGCGCCGTCTTAGCCCAATCGGTCAACTATGTGGGCAGGTCCAAGGCTCGGGGAATGACGAAATCCTATACTTGCACGGACTGCTGATCCCACAGTTGGTATTCAGTAGAGCCGCTATCAGATCATTCCCCCGGCTTGACCCAATTAGGTGTGTCTGTTGGATACTGACGGGCGGACGGTGGAGAGTGTCAGTGCTCACAATCTGTGAATATGGTGTAGCAGTTCTAGAGCGACATCCGTTGGAATCTCCGAAGCGGCAAATTTCTGCAATAATCTCGAGATAAATACTCTGGTCGTATCCCGTATGGCACTGGTGCTGCTCCCAGTGTCCGCTGGCTCGGTGCTCTCCTGAAGGACGTCCTGACATCCGCGCAAGAACGCCATCTTCTACATCAACCTGGCGCCAGCGCAGCTCTTGTTGAGCCAATCCGTCGTGTTATCACATGCCTCGCTGCCTAGCATCATGGTCTGGCCTGTTCAAACGTGAATCTTCGACGGGGACATTGGCCGACTTGGTAAAGGCTAACTCGCCGAAGTCAAACGGTTTGAATCGTTGGCGGTTGTGGCAAGGCTGGATGAAGAACTTCTCCATCATGACGTTTCCGAGTCAACGTATTGCTGATGGTCATGTCCCATTGCCGAGCTGCAGGGTTAACTGGGCGGAGACATGAAGACGATTGCAGATGCGAAAGCTGGTTTACACCTTGCTTTCTTCGTGCTTTTTGGCCTCTGCCAGCATTCGTAATAGCTCTCGGCCGTCGCCGTCGTCCTTGCCTTCAATGTCAATGGCCCTCTCGAGCCATTCAACCGCTTCGCTCCATCGGCTCATTTCCATCAAGCACTTTCCACCCAGAATGAAAGATTTGGCGTTTCCGGGAATCTTTTCTCCGTTCGGGCCCGTGCCAGGGCCCCGCTTGCATTCGGTACTGCATTCGGCATCTTTCCAGCCCTCGACCCAGTTCTGGGCCGCGACGTGGGCCGTAGCTCTCGACAAGTATGTCAACGCGAGCTCTTCTCGGGCCAGGCCCATCGGCTCCCAACCCGGCCGCGAGGCCGCCATGTCGATGGCAACCGTGAGAAAACGGATCGCATCTGCGTGCTGGCCTTTTCGAGACGACGTCGCGGCCGTATCTCGTAGCTTCTGAATCTGTGCCGACCGCTTGGGATTGACCGGTACTGGTGGAGGGGGAACGTTATGAGGGGTGTCAAGGGACTTGAGGGATGTGTGCAGAGCGTTCAAATTGGTGATGGCACCTTGGAGAGACTTGTCCGAAGAAAGGACCGAGACCTGCTTCGTCTGTGGATCAATGTGCAGAGGAATGTGAGTATACGTCTCGAGGGCGTCATCTGTTGCGGCCATGGTGCGAATCGTGAAAATCTCGGTCGTTCGGGATTACACTTGAGAGAAGGGTTACAACTTGAGTTGATCGAGAAGCACATGTTGGCCGTGGTGGAGGCTTGGCAGGGTCTGATCAGGAGTGGCCTGTACTTTTGTTGTCGGTGACCTGCTGCTCACCTCATCCAGCTACCTTCAGCATATCACTAATGACGTTCGTGTGGGATGCGGCGACTCGTTGGATGCGGCGACTCGTTGTTCAGCAGCCCGCTTTCGCCGCTGCAAACATAACTGCTCTTCTAGAAGATGATGTCCCACCCCGACGCGTCAATGCTCTCGGACCAGAACGCTCGCGCCCATGAACCCCTGGTGAACGCTGATGTGGACGATGCCGCCTCTGTCAGCGAGACCGACGACGTTTTATCTGCAGATGATTTGAATGTGCACGAGAGCGATAGAACAGTCCTCGATGATGCCGAAATCCAAGAAGAGCTGTTGGGAAACCCGGCCCCGTCCCAGACGCGACGAGCGCTGCTCTCTCTGCGGCGGGGCCAGCAAGAGGGGGCTTTGAAGGACGAACATCGATCAAAGCGGTCCAATCGTCGAGCCAGAAGGCGGCGCCAATCCACAGGCGTATATGGCGAAGAGACAGAGCTCATGTTCGAGATGGAAGAAGGGTTCAAAGATACAAGCTCACAATCATCTGTTGATTCCTTTGACGTCGACGGTGTCCAATGGGAGGAAAAGTCAACAAGAGTGAGTGCCTTTGGCCCACAACGGCCATTCCAGAGCACTGATTCTATAGCGCAAGCATGGCCTTCAACTGGCACTGATCCATGCGTTGATCATCCTTCTATTTGGAGGCCTCGTATTCGCCGCGTACAAGGTTTCGCGCAAACATCCTTCAGCCGGACCCCGAATTGCGGTCGTCTCCAATGGAACGCATAACTTTCGGCCGACGACGATTCTGATTTCTTTGGATGGCTTTCGCGCCGACTTTCTCAATCGGAACATCACTCCCGCACTGAATGCCTTCATCGCCAGTGGTGTGTCTCCGAAATACATGTTGCCCTCTTTCCCGTCGGTCACGTTTCCGAATCATTTTACCCTGGTCACCGGTCTCTACCCCGAAAGTCATGGAATTGTCAGCAACCAATTCTGGGACCCGGCTTTGCAACAGGAGTTCTCCTATACAGACGCCGAGGTTTCGATGCAACCAAAGTGGTGGAATGCCGAGCCTCTGTGGGTGACCGCGGAACATCAAGGCGTGCGATCGGCCATCCACATGTGGCCCGGTTCGGAGGCACACATCCCGGACGTGGAGCCGTCCTACCTCGACAAGTACAATGCGTCCGAAGCGCTCTCGCGCAAAGTCGACCGGGTACTGCAATGGCTTGATCTCCCTGGTGACGACGATGACGCAGATTCCTCGCTGACCGATGACCGGCGGCCGCAATTTATCGCCGCTTATGTCCCGAATGTGGACGCCGACGGCCACAAATATGGACCCAACAGCACCGAGATCCGAGCGACGATTGCGGATGTTGACAGCATGCTGACCATGCTGGTTGAGGGATTGTACGGCCGCAACTTGACCGAAATCGTCAATATCGTCATTGTCTCAGATCATGGCATGGCGACCACTTCGACCAGCCGATTGATTCAGCTGGAAGACTTGATCGACACATCACTGGTCGACCACGTCGATGGTTGGCCACTCCGTGGACTGCGCTTGAAGCATCCGGATCGCGATGTTCCCATTCTATACGACCAACTCTTGAAAAAGGCCGAGGAAATGGGGACTTTTGACGTGTATACATTGGCCACCATGCCAGAGCGATATCACTTTTCTCACAATGACCGGATTGCACCACTGTGGATTGTCCCCCAGACTGGATGGGCCGTGGTGGAAAAGCCAGCCTTTGATGTGGCAGAAGCACAAACCATTGGGAGGCAATTCAGTCCAAAGGGATTGCATGGATACGACCATGAAGTACGTATGGGCCATGTTGAATGCGGCGGTGATGTGGAGCGGCACAGCTGACCATAACAGCATCCCCTCATGCGCGCCATTTTTGTCGCGCGAGGACCTGCCTTCCCGCATCAGCCCAACAGCCGGGTGCCCGTGTTTCAGAACATCGAGGTGTACAACATTGTTTGCGGGTCCCTTGGAGTCACGCCTCGTCCGAACAACGGAACCTTGCGGCTCCCCTTGAAGCCGGACGGCCTCCATAGTGATGCTGATGAGCCTATCTTGGAGACTCCTACTGACGGAGAAGATGACGGTGAAAACGCCCACCAAGACCAGGCGACCTCTGGCCAAGACGAGGCGACCTCTGAACCAGACGACGTCCTCCGGCAGGGAGACCAAGGACCGGCTCAAGATGGCCCGGCGGGAGATGATCCAAGCGCATCAAACACGTCTTGGTGGGACTTTTTGCACAATCAACTTCAGAAAGCCAAAGAGTGGGCCAAGGAATTCGTGGATTCTATCAAAAATAACAAGGCGCAAGATGGTGATCCGGCAATGAGCAAGTAAAGCTCTCGACCTCACATTCCCTGGTATCCTGCCTGCATACGTCTTAGCAGCATCTTGCAATACGGCCCCCCTCGATGTTCCTCAGCAGCACGCTGCTTCCGACGGCAGCCCCGATACCGGTGAACAAAATGAGGCTTCCATACTTGGTGCCATATGCCCATCGACTGGTGTCCAGAGCTCCCGCTTTGAGCAATTCGATGCCCGCAAACCCTCCCGCGAGGTAGCCAATGCCTCTGCCACCAGCCAAACCGGAGGCCCGCGTCGACCGCTTCGTTATGCGCTTCCGCTTCTCTCTGCAATTCTTTGACCACTCCGCCCCAGGTGGCAGAGTATCCACCCGAAAAACCCGTGCCCCGTGGATTGGTGAGGCACCGTGCCCCAGAACAGAAATACCGCAAGGCAAGCTCCACAGACAGAGAGAGAAGACACGGTCGAGATCGACAACGAACGCCCCCAGCAGATGGCCGCTCCATCGCTCAGCAGACCAAACAAAAAGCTTGCGACGATGCTCGGCGCATTCAGCTCTGCCAACATCAAAGCACTCTTCGACGTGGAAAATTGGAGCACACTCGTGGCGAAGGACGACAGACACCTTGGTGGCATGCCATCGCTCGCGCTGAAAATGACATTGGCAACCTGAAAAACATAGAACGTGGGATGCTGCAAGAATTTCCAGGGAAGATGCCGCCATCTCCTTCCAGACAGCACTATTCGTGGCCGCAGCAAGAACATGGCCGGCACCGAGCTAACAACTGTGATTGCCGACCAGATCCAAAGCGTTTGTCGAAATGGTAATTGGGCAAGCAAGAAGCCGAACAAGAGGGGTGTGCCGGCCCCACGGCCGACTTCACCGATAAAATCACTCCGTATGCAACGCCTGTGCGCCGGACAAACCATTGTCCAGAAAGATTGTGCTGGAGCTGAACAACATGGTGCTGCCGACTGCTTGCAGCATACCCTGCGTGAGGACGAGTTGCCAGCCGTTGGTGGCGAAGGACGACAGGATCATGCTGCCCACCGAAAACACGATTCCATGACCGAGCCTTGCTTGCGAAGATGAGCCCATCGTCGAGTGAAGAGGCCGAAGAGAACTGCATGGACAGATAGATTATTCCCTGTCAGTCGCCGTCAGGGAGACTCTGTTGGTCCCATGCGATGTCTTACGGTCAATGTGGTGCCAATGACACCCGTTGTGCTCGCGTTGACTTTGAGCTCAGAAGTGGACATGTAGTATTCCTGGAGAATGCCATACGACACCGAGAAGCCTCAGGCGTCGTCAACGTGATTGTGCCATGCGAGCGCTGTCTTCAGTGTTGGCATACCCCAAATGGGCAGTTGAAGTAAGGGGCATCCCAAAAGCACCAGGTATGCCTCCTTGCCTCGGTCCATCGGTGGGTTGGGCGTTCATGCTCTGGATGGAATTGTTGCATCACAACTTCTGATTGCATTGGTCCTGCCATTTCAGTCTCGGGCACCAAATTGTTACCTCTTTTTCAACTCGGTTGTCGTTTTATGACTCGCATGGCAAATAAATAGTCCCTGCAGTCTTGGCGGAGGTATGCACCGTGTCTCCACCGTATCCAATCACTGATGAACCAAGCAGTTGATTGATCGATTGATGCTATCCAAGATGCTGCCTGCGGTGGTATTGCAGGAGCGCTGGAGGGCAAGCGTTCACAGAGTGAGCACACTGTGTTCCCATGATCAGCTCAGCAGCGACACGGCTACTGCGACCCTGACCGCAGAACCTCTCTGATATCAGTCTTTGAATGGAAACAATCGATCGAGGTTTAAGCAAAGACATTTCTCATACCGTGCTCCAGCCCGCGCCGCCAAAGGCTAATGGGCTACGGCGGTGGCGTTGCCGGATGGAATATCGTGAAACCGAATACCACCAATATGGACTACCGCAACGTGGTCCACAATGGAGTGCGGACGCTGCGCCAGTCACAACGGCTTGATATTTCCCATTTACAATTCCTGGTCGAGTGCCATGAATCTTGACTTTTTCCACCGGACTGGCATTGATATCTGTCGATCAGGCTGGCTGTGGAAGTTAACCCGTCGTAATTCCCATTCAAAATGTAATTCCTGCCAATCTCACACGGCGAGTGTGGAGTTTCTCGCTCCCTTATACAAGTGTGTATTTCGGAGTCACTGACACTGACTTTAAGTGGGCTGTCTCTAGGAAGTAAACTATTTGTTCGAGTTCGGGGCTGAAGTGGACGGTTTTTGATATGCGCATTTTTGTCGGCTCCTGCGAGAATTTTCAGCCCAGAATGCGGTATCGAGCGGCGCTTACCATTAATGCAGAATGAACAGCATACTGCTAACGATCATTGCTCGGTACACTTGCCGAAGGCTGACCAGCCCGGTTCCCCATGTTGAGGAGGCCAATGCCGCCAGAGCTGACAGTCGCTTCGTGGCGCTCGCTTCCACCTTCTCGCGGTGGTAGTCCCACCGAAGCTTGGTGTCATCTGGATACCCATTTATCGGCACGATGGGGACGCCTTGATCGTGGCGTCTGGCAGGCGAAGGGCGTGCGTGCTGTTCATCTTTGGGTCCCTCGTGAAATGCACGAGTTCGTACTTTGTTGGTGCGAACTGGGAACCATGCTTTCTGGCCCATATCTCAGCCTTGCGGTGGATACCCTTGAGCATTTTGCAGTTGCGTTGGGCGGATGGGCCGACCGCCAAAGTCGACACATCATCGATGTATCCTACTGCCTCCGTGTCTTCTGTCTTGCAGGCCTCGATCAAGTCTGCATTGTAGAACAAGTACAGAATTGGAGAGATACGTGATCCTTGCGGGATACCGGTCTGGATAGGCGTAGAGGGTGCAGTGTACTCTCGCAACTTGAGCGTGGTGGATCGGCCGCTGAGGAAGGACGCGACCCAGGAGATGATGTTCTGACTGACCCGGCGTTTTCGAAGGTTGTGTAGTAGCCGTTCTCGGGACACATTGTCATATGCTCCTGACAAAGAGGCAACTTACCCTTTGCCCACGCTTGATGTATTCGCTGGAGCAGAAAGTGAACAGCGTGTTCCGTCGATGCGAGTTTCCGACCACCCGTGTGTCGACTTGGGAGGAGATGGTGGAAGTCGGCTAAGTACGCCAGCCGGTTTGCGACGACGGCTTCCAGCGCCTTTCCCAATGTGTTGAGAAGGGCAATCGGCCTGTATGCCTTCGGCTGCGCGTAGTCGTCCTTGCCTGGCTTCCGGAGCACTACTGTGACTGTCTCCTTGAAGTGGCGGGGGTAGTACCTTAGCTTTCTCCTCTGGCTGGTGAACTAGCTCCCCATCCGGTTTTATGAGTGGCCGCGTGCAGGCAGGCGATGCATTGTGCCTATTCTTGGCCCACTCGACTAAATTCCAGAGGCCCGATTGT
>Ga0255336_102085_pt1 | contig 11160 bp, 14 predicted proteins | sample MeOH1_35cm_T3_17_FD_189102 | JGI IMG/M metagenome (GOLD analysis project Ga0255336, IMG submission 189102) | Sandy soil microbial communities from University of British Columbia, Vancouver, Canada - MeOH1_35cm_T3_179 | ecosystem: Engineered > Artificial ecosystem > Sand microcosm > Unclassified ...
ACGCCATCGGCTCCTCCTCAGGAGATGCTGGCGGGCGTTGGAGTCGCGGCGACCGGGGCCCGCCAGCACAGCCGGCCGCCGCGACGTCTGCATGACCAAGGGCCACACCATGTGGTGCGGCCCTTCGGAATCGGTGGCTGTCAGGCGACCACCTTGTCCTGCTTCGCGAGATTGCAGCAGAGGCATGCCAGTTGCGTGTTCTCACGAGTGTGCGGGCCGTGTTTGGACACCGGCACGATGTGATCGAGGCTCGCGCTTCGTGGGTGAGGCCACTTCACCGACGGATCGATGCGATACCCGCAAAGCTGGCAGAGCCAGCCATCACGCTCGAAGATCTCTGCACTCGTGAAGATCTCGAATGCAACGCGCCATAGGGCTGCGCGCCGTTTGTGATTCTTCGCTCGAACCTTCTCGGGGTTGCGGGCGCGCCAACGTTTCTCATATGCGCGTCGTTGTGCCTTGGTTGCTTGCCGCCACACTGCGGTCTGCTCAGCCGCATACGCCTCCGCGCAGCCCTCGCAACGTTTCGGCAGCGGGCCATTCGGCGACTTCCTCGGGGTCCGTTGATTGCAGTCCACACAGATGTAGACAGAATCCGGTGGGGTGTGTCGTTTGGCTCGCAGTGCTGCCACGCGGCGAGCGCAGTCCTTGCGGTCACACTCCGAGCATCTCTTGGGGAGTTGACCCTGCCACGAAGCTTTGATCTCCATGCCGCAGTCCTGACAGGTCGTCAGGCGATGATCGCCAGCGTTCCACGGCGATTGAGCGCGCCGCTTCTCGCGCACCCGGCGCGTTCGTTCTTTGCGGGTACAGGCTGGGCACCGCCTCGGCACCTTGCCCTTAGCTGGCGCCTTGACCAGCACACCGCAGTCCTGACAGGTAGGCTCTTCCACGTCGACTCCATGTAGTCGGCCATGCCCCGGGGGTGTCTCCAGCACCCGCCGGGGTAATTGTTGGAGCCATTCTCCCGTAAGGGACCGACATTATGAGGCGAGCGCGTCGAATCCCATCGAGGCCAACCGCGCCGCCCAGCCCGGGCCGCCGAAGAAGTACTTCTCGGAATAGCCGAGCGTCGGATCGGTATATCCCGTGAGAGTTGCGCTCCACGTCACCGGCGAATCGTCGCTGGACTGCAGGTTCTGATCATCGAAGTCGGTGACGCGGGCGCGGGGCAGGAACCGGCCGATGTAGTACTCGCCGTCGTCGGACACGTCCACGGCGAGCGCGAGAACCCGGTAGTACCGGAACCCGGGCCGGGCCGGCTTCTCGATGCCGAGCTCACCGGACGTCGGGTCCGGGGTGTTGGTGGTCATGTCCGCGCCGGTGTACAGGCCGATCGTCTGCTTGCTGGTCTCCAGGCACGCGACCTGCAGCGTCGTGACGTCGGAGTTGATGTCGGAGCGGAGCGGTTCCACCGAGCCCCAGCCGGTGATGTCGGAGGTGTCGACGTTGCGGGAGAACTGCGCGCCGTCGTCGGACAGCCAGCCGAGGTCGGAGTACCCGGCGGGCAGTGCCGCCAGGAGCTTGTCGGTGGAGTCGGTCAGCGACGTGATCGCCGAGGAGGTCGACGGCGCGATGAACACCGACCCCTCCAACGCCTTCATGATCAGCGCGGCGTTCCGCGTCTGAACATCGTCGTAGGCTGCACCAGCCATCTTTGAATCCCTCTCTGTGCGGGACACGAGTGGCCCCGCTTGCGGGGCTGGACAGGCTGGCGGGCCCAGAAGAAGCAGGTCAGTGTCGTCTGCGGACGCTGGCCCGGTATGTGGTCGACACGACCCGGTAGTGGTCCGGATCCGGACCCGGAATCTCGAACGGACCGACCTCGGTCACGGTGCGGTCGAGGATCCCGTGGTCGGTGGTGGATGGCCGGGAGATCAGCCGCTGCCGGATCGTCTCCGCCAGGCTGAGCGCATCCGACAGTTCTGCGGCGTACACCCGGACGTCCACGCGGGCCACGTCAGTGACACGGTCGTCGACACCCCCGATCCGGCGGATCCGGATGAACGGCAGATTCGACTGCAAGGATGTGGAGGTTTCCATCCCGGTCGCACCCAGGTCACCGACTACATCTCCGATGAGCCGTTCCACCTGCGGGAACGAAGCCAGGACGGTCATCAGAGACCGTTCTCGATGGCGTCGACAGTGCGGCCGAGGACCCGGTCACCGTTGGCGAACTCCACCAACGTCGCGTGGTCGGAGTCGTTGTGGAGGTAACCGACAGCGCGGTCGGCGCGGCGGCCGGTACCGCGCGTCGCTGACGACGTCCGGAAACGCGACTTGTAGTCGCCGGTCTCGACCGGGGCGATGCTCTCGGCGAACGCCTGCCCCTTGCGGGCGAAGCCTTCCATGGCCGCCGCCATCTCACGGCTGGTCATGACCGTCCCGAGGCCTCGAAAGTCAGGCTGGTAGCGGATCGTGCGGGCCATTACTCACCCCTCCACGTCGCGGAGATCGATCTCGTAGTGGTGCGGCCCTGCTGGTGTGTGGTGCAGCGCGGGTCGGCCTTCGATCGCGTAGGTGCGGCCTTCGAACCCGATCCGGTCCGTGGCTTCCACGTCCGCGGTCGGCGGCATGAACAGCCTCGCGACGACCTCAACGGTGTCCGCGGCGACCTGGAGTTCGCTTGAGGAAACCGGCTGCCAGAAGCAGCCCGGCACCGGGGTCTCGCTGCCGCCGGCCGTGGTGTCGCCCCACGGGTCGCGGCCTGCTGGGCGGATGACGGTGACGGTGTGGGGGCCGAGCATCAGCGGGTCACCTTGATGGTGGTGGCTTTGCGGCGGTACCGGCCGAGGATCTTGCGGTCCTCCGCCGCCATCGCGACACCGAGCCCGGAGCCGGCGGCGTCGAGGCGGTAGCTGTACGACCCGATCGTCTCCGACACCACCCCGCCTGCGGTGGTCGGTGTGGTGAGTGGCCTGAGCGCCATCCCGCACACCACCGACAGCACGTCAGCGGGAACCGCCGCGTAGCCGTGGGAGTACGTCACCCGGTAGGTACCGGGGTAGCCGTCTTCGTCCGACCACGCCTCCGGCAGGTTGATGATGCAGGCGCCGTCACCGACGCGGATGGTGTCGATGCCGTCGAAAAGCCAGTCGGCGACGGTGAAGTCGGGGAGGGCTTCGGATCCGCCGACCGCCACGACCTGCGTCACGGCGGTGACTGGGCGTTCCGGCAGCGTGATCTGGCCGCTGGCCGCTCGCAGCACGATCTGGTCGTCGGCGACGACCGTGAAGGACTGCCCGGTGTAGGCGCGGACCAGCGCGGATGCGTCGTCCAGGAGCGCCCGCACCCGCGATTCCTCGGCGGTAGTGAGGTCCCGGCCGAGCCGGGCCTCGAGGTCAGCCTGCGACGCGAGAGCGGACACGCAGCCTCCTCCGCGCCAAGGTCTCCACCTCGCCGCACCACCGATCCAGATCCGCGGCCGGGTCGAGTTCCGCGGCGCGCGCTTTCGCTTTCCGGGACGCGGCCTTCCACCGGCGGCCGTCGAGGAGACGCCGCAGAGCCTGCTCCCAACCGTCCAGATCATCGCGGTCGGCGAAGAGGCCAGCGTCACCCAGCGACTCCCGAAGGCCCGCGGTGGGTGCTGCGATGACGGGTATCCCGCTGCTCATCGCCTCGATCCCGACGCGGCCCCACGACTCCTGCGCCGACGGCATCAACAGGACCCTCGTGCGGGCGTACACCTGGTCCCGCATCTGATCCGGTGGGACATGGGCGAGCACCGTGACGTTCGGGACGTCGTCGGGTCCCCGCGGTGTGACCTGAACGCCGTACCCGCCGCGGACACCGAGGAAGGGCCGGTCAGGGAATCGCTCCGCGAGACTGTAGAAGGTCTCCGCGCCCTTGTTCTCCGACAGGTTGACCAACGTGACCGCGTCGCCGGGGTCGGTGGTGTACTCGGCCGGGTCGACTGGCGGGTGGATCACCAGCGACCGGACACACAGTCCCGCCATCCGCTCCGCGACGTGCCGCGAGTTGAACACTGTCAACGCTGCTGACCTGCGTCGCAACGCTGATTCGGTGAACGCGCCGGCGTTGTGGGCGATCTGCACGACCGGTACCCCGCGGGCATCCCCCAGGGCGATCGGCCGGCCCGCGGACTCCACGTGCGTGACGATCACGCTCGCGTCGTCCACGAACCTGAACGGGTCGGATTTGTCTCTGTGAGGCCAGACCCGCACCCCGTCGACCTCGTACGGATCGCCCTGCGCCATTGCGAGGACTACATCGACGCTGTGCCCCTTCGCCACCAGGGCGCGGAGCAGGTTGTGGGTCATCACCCACGACCCGACCCCGCGGGGCGGGTAGTCGGGGATCATCGCCAGTACCCGCACGCTGTCACCTCCATGCCGTCGGGCGGCGGAAGCCGCGAGGGGTTGATCCGCCGCCCGACGGGCTGGAAGGGAAGGTCAGGCTGAGCCGGTGACGTTGTCCGCCGTGGTCGCCTGAACGACCCCGAAGGGGAAGCGGGTGTTGGCGTCGGCGTTGAGCGTCGTCACCGGGTTGGAGGTGGCGTACGCGACGCGCATCGTGACGCGCAGCGCGACGGAGTCCTGCTGCATCAGGTTCAGCACGACCGCGCCGGAGCCGTCGGAGATGACGCCCTGGTCGAACATCTTGTAGGTGATGTCCTGCCGCATCCCGATGATCGACTTGGTCCAGTCGCCGCCGATCAGTTCGGCCTCGTCGGAGTCCCACGCCCCGTTGTTGACCTCGGAGACGGGGTAGCCGTACAGGCGGCCCGGGCCAGTGCCGTCCTGCAGGTTCGGCTGGTACAGCGGCACGCCCTGGCTGGTGCGCATCGCGACGAGCTTCCACGTCAGGCCCGGCCGGGACGCGAATCCGTTGATCGCGAAGCCGTCCTTGGAGATGACCTCACCGAGCGCGGCGACGTCGACGCCGAAGTCGGCGGCCCCACCGGTCCGCACCACGTTCCCGGCGGCGACCGCCGAGTGGTAGACGTCGGTCGGCCACGACGACGGCTTGTCCACACCGAACAGCGCTGCGGCGTCGATCTTCGCGCCGATCGCCTCGACGATCCGGGGCCGGACCTCGTCCCAGATCGGGACCTGGGAGTCGTCGAGGTACGCCTCGGGGATCGGGACGATCACCGCGAGTTCCTCAGCGACCAGCGACACGTTCTTCCAGTCGACGCTGGAGGTCTGCTTCATGCCGGTGTCACCGGACACCCAGTACGCCATCGGAAGGACGTCCAGGACCGGCTGACGCTGGGTCTTGGTGGACATCTGCACGCGGCCCGCACGGGACAGCATGAACGACTGGGTCGGCATCTCCTCGATGATCTGCGCCGACACCGGAACCGGGATCAGCGGGTCGTCGGAATTGTCCCGCGACACCAGGGAGTTGTAGGTCGGCACGGGGCTACCTCACTTTCAGGCATGCAGCGGCCCCGGGCCCCGTGCGAAAGGTGTCCGGTAGCTGCGTGAATGGGTTACGTGCGGCCGGCCATGCGGCGCAGCCACGCGTTCGGGTTCTCGGGCTGCTCACTGGCGGGCTTGGCGCCCGGGACCAGCGACTCCACCGGCCGTGTCGGCGCAGGAGCCGCCTTCGCCGGTTCCGCCGGCGCTGCCGCGGGCGCAGCAGCGGCGATCATCTCGGCGAGAAGCTTCGCGCGGGTGTCGATCTCCTCATCGGTGCCGCCGCCGAGCAGGTCGATCGCGTCCGGCGGCAGGTTGTGGGTCGCAGCAGCCATCAGCCGGGCGTTCGCGACCCGCGTCGCGGTCAGCTCCTGCTGATACTTCTCCGCAGCTTCCTGCGCCTTCTGCAGATCGGTCTTGTCGCGGTCGACGTACTGCTGAAGCTGCGTTTCCGCGTCCCTGAGCCGCTTCTCGGCGTCGCGCCGAGCCTGCCGCTCCGTGACCAGTGCACGCTTGCCGCTGTCGCCGAGTTTGTCGTCCGTCGGCTTCGCCGGTTCCGGCTTGTTGTTGTCGCTGTCGTCGGCCTCGCCGGCGCCGGTTTCGCTGGTGGCCTGAGCCACCGCTTCCGCGAGCGCCTGTTCGGCTTGGGTGGTGTCCTCTCCGGTCGCCGGGGAGGTGGTGTCCTGCGGTTCGGACGGCTGGGACGTCGCGTCCTCGCTCATCACGGGTTTCCTTCCGGTCGGCGCAGCCCGCGTCGCGTGGGCACGCCAAAACCCCGGATCCGCCTGAGTGCGGTCCGGGAAGTCGAATGAAGGAGGGTTAGCTCTTCAGGGACCCGTCGGCGTTCCAGGCGTCGGGGAGCAACTTCTCCAACTTCAGGGCCTTCGCGCGGGCGATGATGAACCTGCGCACCTTCTGCCGCTCCGGTTCTCCGCCGTTGACGCGGCCGACCGCGCGGATCGCGTTCTCCAGATCGGTCTGGTTCGCGATCGGGAACCGGCCCGGGCGGGACTGCTCCGGAGCGGGCATCGCCTGACGCTTCTTCACCATCTGCCGCAGTGGATCAGCGGAGTAGTCGGCCATCACGTCTCCTTGTCCTGCGGCTGGTCTCGGTGGTCCCAGTAGCGGCGCCACGCGTTCACTGCCGCTTTCTGGCTGTGGCCTTGGGTCTCGTTGAGCCACAGGTCGTACAGGTCCTCTGCGCGCCGCAGATGTGGGTCTTCGGTGCTGAACACCGGCACAGCGGTGCAGCCGCAGTGGTCATGCCACTTGAACTGGCCGGCACCGTCGAAGTTGGCGTTCTTGTCCCGGCCCGCTGTGCCCGCCGACCGGTAGAACTGCCCTTGAGACGCCCCCGGGCGGGACGCGAGCATCGCGCACCACGAACATGGGTCCTCATCGGTGACCCGGATCCACCCGAACGCTTCCTCGTCGGCTTGGGCTGCGTCCCGGACCACTTCACGTGCGGCTTCCAACGTCAGAGTCGTCGCCGAACCCGCCAAGTTCACGGCCATCGTGTCGACCGCCTGGTTCGGGGTCTGCCCGGCGCGCAGCGCCTTCTCGAAAGAGGCGATGCCGGTGACGTTCAGGTTCGCGTCGAGGCGATCCGCGTCCAGGACGGTGGGGTGTGCTGCTGCGATCCGGTCGAGTTCCGCCCACGCTTCCCGCTCGCTGAGCGGATCCAACCCGAAGGCGTCTTCCAGCGTCAGCTCCGGCTGTACCGGGCGGTGCTGCGCCTGCCGAGCCACCGACTCCACCACATCCCGGGCAGCGGGCCGCTGCACCACCGGCACCCGCGCAGTAGCCTCCGGCCGCAGCAGCCGCGCCCGCGGAGGCTCCAACGACACCCGCCGCAAATCCACGTAATAGCGGGCCGCGAGATCACCAGCGACGCGACGCCGGTCCCGGATCAACGCCCCCAACTGGACCTTCGTCGAAGCCCACGACAACCCCGGCACACCCGGCGCGAAAACCTGCCGCACCAGCAGCACCAGGTCACGCGTCAACGTCAACGCCAACAGCCGCTGCCGCGCGATATACGCCGCAGTCACCGCCGCGGCGGCCTGCTCAGCCTGGGACGCCACTCGGCCCCGGCGCCGGCGGCGCCGCCCCGTTGCCTTGTGCGCCATTCAGGGCGCCGACAGCAGCAGTCTGCTTCTCGATCCGGGCGTTCAACTGCCCGAGCGCGTCGCCCTTCTCCGCCGCGGCCTTCCACCGCTCCACGTCCTGCTGCGTGACGTTCGGGATCCGCTCCCACAGCACTTCAGGAGGCACACCCAGCATCTGCACGAGTTTCCCGAGCGCGTCCACCGTCTGCGCCAGCGACCGGGACTCGGTGTCCCGCCACACGATCTGCGCGGACGTGTCCTGCCAGCCCGCCTCATCTTCGGCGGCCAGCGCCGACAGCCGCAGCGTCTGCTCGTGCGACTCCCCCAGCGTGCTCTTGCGCTCCGCGACCTTGCTGTTCAAACCGTCACGCGCGGCGTTGAGCGCTTCGGCGCTGAGATTGGCCATCTGCCCGAGGAGATTGTGCGGCGGGGTCTGACTGACCGTCGCGATGTGCCGGATCGTCTCCTCAGCCGACTTCAGATACCCCGACAGGTCCGTCTGCCCGAACTCCCCGAACTTGGTGTCCGGGTCTTCCGCCGTCCACAGCCGGTCCACGGCCGCCGCGAACGGGGCCTGCGGGCGGCCTTCCTCGTCCTCGACGACCATGCCGCTGACCCACCGCTGCCGGAACGCCGCGAACTGCTCCGCCATCATCCGGCCGAACGTCGTCGAGTTGAGCTGGTCCTGCATGTCGAACAGCGGCTCAATCTCACCGGTGACGCAGTCGTCGCCGTCCAGGTCGTCACCGTTCAGGTACCGGACGACCGGCGTCACACCCAGCCCATGCTCGCTGACCGCGCCGTCACCGCTGTCCAAGATGAGGCGGCTGCCGGGCTTCCCGTCCCCCACCAGCGTGAACCGGGACTCATCGTCGTACAGGTACACGACCTGCCGCTGCTTCCCGTCCGGAAGGTTCTCGGTCTTCACCTCAACCGCGTACAGCGGCCACTCATCCTCGATCGGGTCCTCATAGAACGCCGTCAACCGCCGCGGTGACTTCGGAGTGATCACCGGCATCGGCTGGTCCGCGAGCCGCCCCGGCAACACCAGCGTGTACGCCACCCCGTACTTCAACGCCGCCCGATGCAGGCCATGCTGCCGGCCGTCCATCCGGTTCGCCTGCCAGTACTCCCACGCCTTCGCGTTCTTGTCGGTGCGTTCCGGCCGGTACCCGTCCACGAACAGCGACTGCGCGACCACCGTGACCACCAGCGGAAGGATGTTCACCTTCGCGCGCTTGATCAGCCACCGGTACTCCTGCCGAGCGCCCTTCGGCACATACACCGAGTCCTGCCGGCCCCGCATGTACGCCGACACCTTCTTCAACCGATGCTGCTCACCCTCACGCAACGCCAGCAGCCGCTTCGCGGTGTCAGGAGCCTGCTCCTCGGTGAGCGCCACAGCACCCCCTAAGAGAACCCATAGACGCGACCCGACCGGGGACGCTTAGCGGTGCGCTTCTTGTAGGCATCCGAGGTGATCAGCAGTCGGCGGACCATTCGCGCGCCGATCACACACACCCCGGCGTCGATCTTGTTCGGTGAGTCCGGTGACTCCTTCGACACCGACACACCCCACCGGTTCGGGCGCCGGCGCATGTTCCCCACATGCCGCGCCACCCGCGCGTCACCGTCGTGGGTGAACGCCTGCTCGGCGACCTCAGTCTCCGCGAGCTCACACGCCATCGTGAAGTCGTAGACGTGGGAGCGCATGTCCCACGCGATCGGCTGCGGTTCCTTACCGCCCGGCACCGCCTTGATCAGCAAGTCCTCGCCGTACCGTTCAGGCCACGTCACCTTCGTGAACGACTCCCACTCCTTCACGTCCGCGAAGAACGCCAGCACCTGCCACCGGTCGAACGCCCGCTCCACCGCCGCGTCCACCTGCTGGACCGGGACTACATCGACGGTGTCGTGCGCGGGGTCCGGCTCCCACACCCCGATCGTGAACACATGCCCGTCCGCCACTCGGCACCCGATCAGAGCTGTGGCGTCCCGCGACTTGGAGCCGTCGAAGAACATCACGATCTCTTCGCCGTCCGAAACGACCTTCGTTGCGTCCGTGAGTCGAGCCCAGTCCTGCGGCTCCACCCACGCGTCCTCCGGGGCTGTCGGCCAGTTCAGGTACTTGCGCTTGGAATCGTCCGGGCGGGACCGCGGGTCCCAGATCCGCTCCATGATCGGGCGGATCTTCTGCCAGAAGCAGTCCTCGTACACGAACCGCAGACCGGCCTCGAGCGACTCCGGATCCGTCATATCCGTCGTGGGTGGGGCGATCCGCGCGTCGTACAGGATCCGCGATTCACCGCGGGTCCGGCCCTCCTCCTGCGCCAGCCACGCGTCCCACGACGCCTCCGCCACCGACCCGATCCCCGGCCGCCACGCGTTGCACGTCTCCAACATCCGGGACCCGGACTTCGTCAGATTGTCCTCAAGGGTCGCCGCGAGCTCCGGGCCACCGTTCGACGGCTTCCAGTGTTCGGTCTCGTCAGCGACCACAAAGCTCGCCTCAGCGCCCTCAGCCGCGGTCGAGCTCGCGGTGATGACCTCCAAAGTGCCCTCGGGCGCCTTGAAGTACTTCACCTTCCCCGGGTCCAAGCCGAAGTCCCGAACCAGCTTCGAGCCTTTCGGGGACAGCGCCCGCACCATCCGCATCGTGTTCGCGGTCTGCGACTCCGCCGTCGCAGCCACCTGCACGAGCGGCATGTCCACCGGCCGGCCGACGCACCCGCCCGGCGCGTTCGAGTCGAAGTCGTGGAGCCGGACCGGTGCGGTGAACTCCGCCAGAGCCAGCACCGCAGCGAACGGGCTCTTCCCTGATCCCTTCGCCAGCCGGCGGACCGCGTGATGGAACAGCCAGTTCCCGTCCTCATCGACCGCGTACCACCAGAGGAGGAACCGGATTTGGGACTCGACGAACTCCCACCGTTGACCGGCGCGGGGCCCATTCGGGTGCTTCAGGTAGTGGCTCGCCCACCTCACGACTTCCCAGCCGAGAGTCAGCTTCGGAAGCTCAGGGGGAAGAGTGACGAGCCGGTTAGCGGGAGAGACGACGCTGCCACTCATCGATCGCCGTCACACCAGCCTGCTCGTCCGGGTCCTCGTCCTGAACCCGCTCGAGTTCGATCCGCAGCCGACGACGGTCCCCCTCCGTCGCCGCGAGCGCACCGAATCCCGACAGGATCGCGGTCAGCATGTGCGCCGACGGCCGCGACTCGAACCGTTCAACCGCCTTCGCCACGATCAACGCCGCTGCCCAGTCCGAGTCGGTGTAGAACACCGCCTGACCGCTCGTACGCAGCGACTCGAACCAGTCCCGCGCCAACCCGGACAGCCACTCCGGCGGCTCCGGGCCATACACCCGTCCCGTCGACACCGGCGCATGGTCGATGTCCACCTTGTTGCGGCGGCGACGCTGATCACTCCGCTGCGGGACCTGTCCACCGTTACGAACACGGGCCATGGCGGTGACCCCTCTCAGCTAGATCAGCGAGGCGATCACCTCGGAAATGTCAGCGAGCCGCGCAGGGCTGCCGTTGAACCTCTCGCGCGTCACGGCGATGTAGCGGCCCCGGTCGTACACCTCGACCTGACCGCCGTCGACACGGAGCCGCCGGCCACGCCCGACCGTCGCGAGACCGAAGACGTGCAGCCCGTCCCCCGAGGGGGAC
>Ga0255336_102087_pt1 | contig 11139 bp, 7 predicted proteins | sample MeOH1_35cm_T3_17_FD_189102 | JGI IMG/M metagenome (GOLD analysis project Ga0255336, IMG submission 189102) | Sandy soil microbial communities from University of British Columbia, Vancouver, Canada - MeOH1_35cm_T3_179 | ecosystem: Engineered > Artificial ecosystem > Sand microcosm > Unclassified ...
CTTACGACTGTGTACACACAGCCGCCGCCTTTCCGGCCAATCGCCGCCAGCACCTCGAAATCGATGAGGAACAGTGTACCGATTGCGGAGCTTGTGCCGTCGTATGCCGCGAGTCCGCTATCGTCTTCGACGATGCCTACATGGGCCTCAAGCCCCAGCCGATGCCCACATCCACTCCGCACGCGACCATGACCGGCTCCACCGGCGGCTGGGACGGCCGGGAAGAATCAGAGAAATCGAAAATCGAAGTTCCCGAAGGCTTCGTAGTCATCGACCGCAAAGTACAATCCTGGGCGCGCCTGATGGGCAACTCCAGCAACTAACCCCAGCCACCGCATCCAGCCAGTCGAATTGGTGCCCCATGTCCCGCCCGGCTTCATCGGGCTGACGTGGGGTATTTTCTGTTGCTCTTGTTTTTGCCGTTGTCTTTTCTAAAACACTTCACTCAACAACTGGAACCTCTCCAGCGTCATCAGTCTTTGCGGCTCCCTCGCCTCGCAAAGTTCCGCATGCTCCAGAACCCAGGTATCCGCATGTGGAATAAACACCGCATTCAGCCCTGCCGCAATCGCCGGATTGATATCCGACTTAGGACTATTTCCAATCATCCACGTCGTATCGGGCTCCAGCCCGTACTTCTCGACGATCGCGAAATAGCAAGCCGCATTCTTCTCCGGAACCACTTCCACCGCCTCGAAGAAAGGCTTCAATCCCGAACGCTCCACCTTACCTGTCTGCTCCGCCATGTTCCCCTTTGTCACCAGCAATAGCCGATGGCGCCTGTGCAGCGCATCCAACGTCGGAGCAACGTGTTTCAGCAACTCAATCGGCTGTTCCACAATGGCCTTTGCAAATCCATGAATCGTTTCATGCAGCGCTGGAGTCAGCGGCTCCACCGAGAGATGCTCAAATGTCGCCACCAGTGCCGTCGCGAAGCTATTGATCCCATACCCCAGCTTCAATACGTTTTCGTGCTCCACCTCGTTCAACTTCAACCGCACCTGCTCCGGCGTAAAGTGGCTATGGTTCAGGAACGAAATGAAACTCGCAATCGCGCGCTCAAAGTAGATATTGTTTTCCCAAAGCGTGTCGTCCGCGTCGATCATCAACGTCTGGCGCTGCGTCTTCAGTGCATCTCTCATTGGCATACAAATCAAGTTTAGATGTGCCACCCTCCATCCCGCCACCCCGAACACGACTGCCGAACCCAGGTGGCCCATATATGCCTTCTTTTGGCATATATGGGGACCAGGCAACACTCCCCTCCGCCCGGTGCCCCACCTCTGCCCTCGTTTGGCAGAGGTGGGTGTTTTGCTCTTGTCCTTGCTCTTGCTTTTGAAGCCCCCTCATCGGCATACAATAATTTCAAAAGGAATCATTCTCACGATGCGATTCACTCTTCTCCTCCTCCTCGCTCTCGCCACCTCCGCCTCCGCCTCCGCCCAATCGCGCCGCATCGTTCCGCCCAAAAAGTTTCCCATCGGAGGCTCCGCCCCCAGCAGCGCCCAGCTCAAGATCCCTTCCGACCTCGCCGCCCGCATCGCCCAGTGGAAGCCCGTGGACATGCCTTTCTCTCGCTCCGTCCTCTCCGCCCGCGACCTCGAGATGATCGATAAACTGGTCGATGCCTCGCGCCACCTCGACTCCATCTACTGGCGGCAGAGCGATCCCTACGCGCTCACCCTCCAGGCGCAACTCAAAGGCGTACACACCGCCCGCGATCAGCAGATACTCCGCTATCTCTTCATCAATGGCGGCCAGTACGATCTGCTCGACAATAATCGCAGCTTCATCACCGCCGAGCCCGCCCCTCCCGGACGCGGCTTCTATCCCGTCGACGCCACCCGCGAGTCAGTCGAGAGCTACGCCTCTGCCCATCCCGAATCCCGCGCCGAACTCTACAGTCCCTACACTCTCGTCCGCGCCATGGGCTCCGATATCGTCGGCCTCCCCTACCGCTCCGCCTTCCGCGCACAGTTGATCGAGGCTGCAAAGGATCTTCGCGAAGCCGCCATCCTCAGCGACGACCCCGACTTCGCCGCCTACCTTCAAGCCACCGCCGAAGCCCTGCTCAACGACGACTACAGCAAGAGCGATCAGCTATGGCTCAGTCTCAAGTCGCCGAAGATCGACCTTATCTTCGCCCCATACCTCGTCTATCTCGATCAGCTTTTAGGAGTGAAGAACACCTACAGCGCCGCCATCCTCATCCGCGACGATGAAGAGAGCCGCAAACTCGACCTCTTCCGCCAGTCCATTCCCCAAATCCAGCAATCCCTTCCCCTCGACCCCGAAGACAAACCCGCCAAGGACGCCCAGACCTCACCCATGGAGGTCGTAGATTCACCCTTCCGCGCCGGCGATCTTCTGCACGGATACCAGGCCGTCGCCGCCAGTCTCCCGCCCGTCGGTCCGGTAAACGCCACCTCTGGAGTCTCCAACACCGGCACCAAGAAGATTTTCTTTAAGAATTTCATGGACGCTCGCGTCAATCACATCATCCTCCCGATTGCGCGCAAGCTAATGGACCCCTCGCAGTCCGCCGCTCCCACCGCCAACGGATATCTGACCGTCGTCATCCTCCATGAAATAAGCCACGACCTCGGCCCCACCTCCGCCCGTGTGCAAGGCCGCCGCGTCTCCATCCGCGAGGCCATCGGCCCCGCCTACTCCGCCCTCGAAGAAGCCAAAGCCGATGTGACCGGAATGTACGGCCTCCACTGGCTCATCGAACACAACGTTCTCCCCCGCGAGCGCGAGCCCGACTTCGACGCCTCCTATCTCGCCGGAATCCTTCGCTCCGTCCGCTTCGGCCCCGCCGAGGCCCACGCCCGCGCCCAACTCATGGAATTCAACTACCTGCTGGAGAAAGGTGCCATCACCCCCCACGCCGGAACCCTCAGCCGAGGCACCGCCCGCGTTGTCTTCGCCGTCGATTACGAGAAACTCCCCACAGCCATCGCATCGCTCAACAAAGAGCTTCTCGAAATCGAAGCCACCGGAGACCGCCCCCGCGCCGAGCAGTGGTTCGCCCGCTACTCCACCATGCCCCCATCGCTCAAAGCTTCACTCGAATCCACCAAGTCCATCCCCATCGACATCTTTCCTAAATTTTCCTGGGACATTCCCATCCGCTAGCCAACCAGTGCCCCACGTCCCGCCCGGAACCAGTGCCCCACGTCCCGCCCGGCTTCATCGGGCTGACGTGGGGTAGTTGCCCTTGTCGTTGCCGTTGTTCTTAAGCGGCCTTGCCCCTGCAATCCCCAGGTGGCCCATATTTGCCCCGCTCTTGGGCAAATGTGGGGAGCAGGCAACAGCTCACCCAACCATCATCATCGCGCAGCACATCACGACCGCCGCTAAACCGCCGGACCTTACCGGTTTTGCCTTTCGCTCAATAATCAACAGCACAGGTGGCCCATATTTGCCCCGCTCTTGGGCAAATGTGGGAATGTCAGCCAACTATCCCTACGCGATCTTCACGCCTGAAGTTTCACCGCTCGACCCCCATCTGTACGAATCTCGCGACATAGAATTACAGTAGACATCAGGTCCTAAACGATCATGCCTGAAACCAGCCATCGAACCAGCACCTTCGGCGAGTCGGTCATCCGCCGAATGACGCGCGTAGCCAACGAGTGCGGCGCCATCAATTTATCTCAGGGCTTTCCAGACTTCGATCCGCCCGAAGCGCTTCTGGCCGCAGCCGAGCGCACCGCGCGCCAAGGTCCGCATCAATACGCGGTCACCTGGGGAGCGCCCGATTTTCGCGCCGCTCTTGCCCGCAAGCAGTCGCGTTTCATGGGAATTCCGCTCGACCCCGACGAAAATTTCGTCGTCACCTGCGGCAGCACCGAAGCCATGATGGTGTCGATGATGACCGCCTGCAACCCGGGCGACAAAGTCATCGTCTTCTCGCCTTTTTACGAGAACTACGCTGCCGACGCCATCCTCTCCGGCGCGCAGCCCATCCACGTCACCCTTCACCCGCCTGACTTCTGTTTCGATCCCGCCGAGTTGCGGCGCGCCTTCGAGCAGCGTCCCAAAGCGTTGGTCCTGTGCAATCCCTCCAACCCTTCCGGACGCGTCTTCACCCGCGAAGAACTCCTCCACATCGCCGTTCTCGCCGAGGAGTTCGACTGCTTCGTCCTCACCGATGAGGTGTACGAGCACATCGTCTATGAACCCTATCGCCACACCTACTTCGCGACCCTGCCCGGAATGTTCGAACGCACCATCTCGTGCAGTTCGCTGTCCAAGACCTACTCCATCACCGGATGGCGTCTCGGTTACGTCATCTCCACACCGCGGGTAATTAACGAAGCCCGCAAGGTGCATGACTTTCTCACCGTTGGTGCCGCCGCTCCGTTGCAAGCCGCTGCCATCGCCGGACTCGAATTGCCCGACAGCTACTACCGCGATCTCCTCACCACCTACACCGAAAAACGCGATCTCTTCCTCGGCTGTCTCGACCGAGCAGGTCTCACCTACACCCGCCCCCAGGGCGCTTATTACGTAATGATCGACATCTCCGAATTCGGCTGGCCCGACGACACAGCCTTTTGCGAATGGATGGCCCGCGAGGTCGGCGTCGCCGCCGTCCCCGGCTCCAGCTTCTTCCACGATCCCATCCGCCACCTCATCCGCCTGCACTTTGCCAAGCGCTCCGAAACGCTCATCGACGCCGGAACCCGCCTCTCCACCCTCCACGAGAAAGCCTTCCACCATCGCTAAAGCGGTTCCATAGTAGATGTGTCTGCCATGTGCTGAGAGGGTCATCCTGAGCGCAAGCGAAGGACCCCAGTAAAACCCAAGTCTCCCGTGCGGCCTCAACCTTTTCAGCCCGCCACCGATTCTTCTTTTCCTCGCTCGCGGGGATAAACCTTCCTTGAAACCGATCCAGTCTTAACGACCTCAAATGCCAAAAATGAAGAGGCTCCGCGGATTTTCCACGGAGCCTCTTCGCACAAAAATAATTTCTAAGTTACGCCTTTGCTGGCACCGTCTCGCTCACCCACTCCAGCTTAACCGCCTGCGGGATGATGCCTTTTTCGTGACCCATATTCAGCAGCTTCGCCACGGCTTCGCGGCCATCGTCGCCATAGTCCAGCGTGCGCTCGTTCACATACATACCCACGAATTTGTCGGCGTCTCTCGTGTCCAGATCGCGTGCGAATTGCATGGCATACTGCAGCGCCTGTTCGCGATTATCCAGCGCGTGCTGAATGCTGTCGCGCAGCGCCTTGCAAACCTTGGCGATCAACTCCGGCCCCAGGTCCTTGCGAATTGCATTCGCGCCCAGAGGGAGCGGCAGTCCCGTCAATTCGCGCCACCACTTGCCCATGTCGAGAATGCGATGCAACCCGCTCTTGTCATAGGTAAGCTGACCTTCGTGAATGATCAGTCCCGCGTCGAACTTACCTTCCAGCACAGCCGGAATGATCTTGTCGAACGGCACGACCTCGGTCTCAACTTCTGGTGCGAAGATTCGAAGCGCCAGCACCGCGGTAGTCAGCGTGCCCGGAATCGCGATCTTCAGCTTCTTCACTTCGTCCAGCGTGTACGGCTTCGCTGCCACGATCATCGGACCGTAGCCATCGCCCACGCTGCCCCCGCTCGGCATCAGCGCATAGCGATCCTGTAGATACGGATACGCATGGAACGAGATCGCGGTCACGTCGTAGTATGCTTCCGCAATTGCCTTGTGATTCAGCGTCTCAATGTCACACAGTATGTGGGTGAATTTCAGGCCCGGCACTCGAACCTTGTTCGTTGCCAATCCATAAAACATGAATGCATCGTCCGAATCCGGACTATGCGCAATCTTGATCTCTGTCAATTCTGTACCAACGCTGCTCATAGAACCTTTTCCCGGAGGCCCAATCGGCCGCCCATAAAAGTACGAATTTCTTCAGCGCTGCTGCGTAGAGCTGCGCTCCTGCGTTACATCCGCGGACTTCCGAGTCTGTGCTCGCCGCGACTTCAAATGCCACCAAACGCGAACCGCCACGGCTATGGCCACTCCAATCAGAGCGGCCGCCGACAACATCAAGCTCGCAAAAAGAACTTTGATGATCACGAGCCTCTAGCATACCAGAGTAGAGCCCGCCCAGACCCCTTTTCGAGCCTTACTTCTGCATCGCCGCTTCCACTTCTTCCGCCGTATGAGGCAGCGCCGCCGTCAGATTCACCAGCTTACCCGCCTCGTCCAGCATCACGATATCTTCGATCCGCACGCCGATCTTTTCTTCAGGAATGTAGATCCCCGGCTCCACCGTGAACACGTCGCCCTTGTCCACCGGCCCCGTCCCCACATCATGCACTTCCAGTCCCACGCGATGCCCCAGCCCATGGATGAAGTACTTACCTAGCGGCTGCCCATGCACATCCTTCCCGTGCGTGTTGATGTAGTCGTAGGCGACCTGGTAAAGCGAGTTCGCATTCGCGTTCGCCTCGCCTTTATTCAATACACTCTTGCCCGCCACCACTGCCTGCATCACCGCCTGCTGCGCGCCCAGCACCACGTTGTAAATCTCGCGCTGCCGCGCCGTGAAGTGTCCATTTGCCGGAACCGTGCGCGTAATGTCGCTGGCATACATCCCGTACTCGCCCGCCACGTCCATCACCACTACGTCGCCGTCGTAAATTTCATGTGAATCTTCCGAATAGTGCAGCACCGTCGAATAAAATCCCGACCCCACAATCGGCGCATACGCTGGACGCTCGCACCCTCTGTCCTGAAACTTGTACTGCATCAGCGCCGCAATCTGGTACTCGAACAATCCCGGACGCATCGCCTTGAATGCCGCGCGATGTGCCGTCATCGACGCTTCCGTTGCATGCCGAATGCGCTCGATCTCCCCCGTGTCTTTATGCTTGCGCAATCCCGCAATCACGTCGTCGATCTGTTCGTAACGCACAAAGTTCGGAAGCGAATTCGTTCGCTTCAACCACTCCAGCGGAGTTGTCGAAGGCGTCGTCTCCGGAGCCTGCGCTATCGCCGTAAAGATCACCGCTCGCGGCTGCGGAATCGTCTGCGTCAGCACATCATGCATCTGGTCCAGGGTCGCCACCCGATCAAATCCCGTGACTTCACGTGCCTGCGAGTCTTCGGCGCTCAACTTCGGCCCTGTCCATTTTTCCTGCGTCAAATTGTGCGCCGGAAGAAACAAAACTTCCGCATAAGACCTTGCCGGAATGTCCCCCTTAGCTTCCATCGCCGGAGCAATCACCACCGCCGCTCCCGGCTCCGCCCACCCCGTCAAATAGAAAAAGTTGTTGTCCTGCCGAAACCCATACACCGCGTTCGGCCCTTCGGCTTCCGTAGCCGCAAACAACACCGCCACTCCGCCGTTCAGCTTTTGCGAAAGCGCCACGCGCCGCGCGCGATAATCCGCTCCCGCTTGCCTGTCCAGCGCAAACAGCGATGTGGTGATGAAGAAAACGCAGAAAAGTGAAATCCAGCAGAGTAGCCGTATCGACGGCAGCGTGCGAAGCTTCATGGAAGCTGAGTATAAACGAACTGCGCGGAAGCGACCGGGTGGCCCACATCTTCCGCGCTGCTTTTGCGCGGAAAATGTGGGCAGAGCGACGCCGACGGGACGGGTGGACGGACGGACGGGTGGCCCACTCAACGACGGGTGGCCCACTCAACGCTCTTTTCGTTGAGTGGGGTAGTTGATTTTGCCCTTGCTCTTGCTCTTGTTCTTGCTCTTGTTCTTGCTCTTCCTTCGCGTGCAGAAGCACTACACTCCCACCGGGAACGACGGGACGGGACGGGTGGCCCACTCAACGCTCTTTTCGTTGAGTGGGGTAGTTGCTTTTGCTTTTGCTCTTGTTTTTCCTTTGCGGTGCAAACGCCTAAACTCCCACCGGAAACGGCTTGATATGTTCTTCTTCATTCCCGCCCGCCTCCGCCGCACCTCGCCCAAACAACTCAAACCGTCCCTGCAGCAGAGACATCAACCCTGTGTACCAGTACCCATACACAAACAGAATCAGGAAGGGAACTGTCACGTAGTTCTCATTCGTGACCGCGTACCATACCATCCCCGCGAAGCATGTCCCAATCACCAGCTCGATCCACGGAATAATCCCCAGCCGCTTACGATATTTCTTAGCCGCCTGCACCGCGACATTCTTTTCACCCTTGGCCTTCACGCTGTACTTCGGAGTCCTTGCAAACGCCGACTGCTTCCCAAGCAGCGCCTCGATCACGCCCTTTGAGTTCGTAATCGTCAGCCCAATTCCCAGCGCCATCAGGAAAGGTAAATAAAAGAAGGTTCTCCACCAGCGCTTCGGAAACAGCTCTTTCTGCGACACCAGGTAAAAGCTCGAGATGGAAAACGTCGATGCCAGAAACAGCGGCACGTCGATGTACATCATCTGAAACCAGCCCTGATAGAAGCGAATCACCATTGCCGGCATCAGCAGCACCGACAGCACAATCATCAGCGGATAGCTCAGGTTCGCCGTCAGGTGATACCACGCTTCAATCTTTTTCCTGCGGCTCACATTGGCCTTCATCACCTTCGGCAGATCCTTGATCGAGCACTGAATCAGCCCCTTCGCCCACCGCACCTGCTGCGTCTTGAAGGCCGTCATCTCAATCGGCAGCTCTGCCGGACACTCCACATCCTGCAAATACAGGAACCGCCATCCCTTCAACTGGCAGCGATAACTCAGATCCGTATCTTCTGTCAGCGTATCGTGTTGCCAACCGCCCGCCTCTTCAATCGCCCGAATCCGCCACATTCCCGCCGTGCCGTTGAAGTTGAAGAAAACTCCCGCGCGCGAGCGCCCGCCGTGCTCCAGCACAAAGTGCCCATCCAGCAGAATCGCCTCAACTTCCGTCAGGAACGAGTAGTGCCTGTTAATGTGGGTCCAGCGCGTCTGCACCATGCCGATGTTGGGCTCGGCAAAGTGGTGAATCACCTTCATAATCCAGTCGGCGGGCGGAGTGAAGTCCGCGTCGAAAATCGCCACGAACTCGCCCTTGGCCGTCTTCAATCCATGTTCCAGCGCCCCTGCCTTGAAGCCCGTGCGGTCCGTCCGATGGATGTGAACAATGTCGTGCCCCATCTCGCGGTAACGCGCCACCACGTCCGCCGCCACTCCTACCGTCTCGTCCGTCGAATCATCCAGTAACTGAATGTCCAGCAGGTCGCGCGGATATTCCAGTTTGCAAATCGACTCCACCAGCCGGTCCACCACAAATTGTTCGTTGAAAATAGGTAGCTGGATCGTCAGCCGGGGAAGCTGCTGGAAAGTCGATTTCGGAGTAGTCGTCTTATTCTTGCGATGCTTGTAGTACAACCAAACGAGCTGATAACGATGGAAGCCATACGAGGCCAGAATCACCAGAACGATGAAGTAGGGAATCAGCAACGCCAGGTCAAATCCGTTGGCGTGGTACAGTCCCTTGAAAGCAGGATTGGCCTGCTTCTGTAAAAATTGCACCACCGGGCTCGGGCGTGGTGCCAGCGCGAATAGAGCCAAAAACTGAGTGATCAAGGCGGATCCCGAAGAGCTGGATTAAGCCGGATGCAAACGATTCCCGGAAAACTCGATTGTACCCGAAGGGGCCTCCGTCTCTGCGCTGCCGCCGCACAGTTTTTCCTGATTGTAACCATTCTGTGCATCCTCAGCTCGACCACTCGTGCGCAATCTCCTGCTCCTCCGCCCACCGACCCGCCTGCGTATCCAGAGATCGCATGGCGCAGCCCAACCTCCTACTGCAATCCCTATTTCGGATTCCGCATCAAGCTTTCCTCCGAACTGAAATCCGATCCCATATATCTTCCCGTGCAGCCCAAAGCTGTCCAGCCTCCAGCCCTGCAGTCGAACGTCGTGCCATCCCCAGCCGTGCTGCCCCCCAACAGCCATATGCTCCTTGCCACCCGCGTTCGCCGCTTGGACCGTGATGCGCAGCTTTTCATCTCCGCCCTCGAGGATTCCGCCGAAGATTCCGCCCACCAAGCTGCCCGTGAGAGAGTTCACGTAGCACATGAACGCGGCCTTGTAACATCAGGTCCCCATACGGTTTCTGTCCATGGCCACAATCTCTTCCGCATCCGCATCGGTGGAGACGCCGAAGGTTCCGGCGACGAGAGCAGCTACTTCCTCGTTCTGCGCGGATACATCATCCACATCGCCATCTTCTCTAACGATCCCGATCTCGCCAGCTCCATCGACTCCGCCATAGAACACATGGAGTTCTTCGAGCCGCGCGCCTCCGCCTGCACCGAAGTCCCGCCCGATTCTCCCGCTGCCGCCTCGTCGAAACCATCCATCCCGCCCGCGCACCTCTACTACGGACCGGCCCTTCCCAACGAACTCGTCGAGTCCACCATCAAAGCCTCGCCCGGCTCCAAAATCCCAGATGGAAAGTTTGCCCGCGGAAACTTCTCCAGCCCCGAGCTCGGAGTTCGCGTCGCCCTCCCTCCCGGCTGGCAGCCTCTTCCCAACGACGACGCCTACCACGTCACCGAATTAATGCGCGATCCCACTTCTGACCCCGCGTCCACCGACCGCCGCCGCGCCCTCTTCCGCGCCTGTTCGCGCGTCATCTTCACCGCGCACGCGCCCAAGACCGAACTCGCCGAACTCGTCCATCCCATGCTCGCCATCGCCGCCATGCCCCAGGGATGCATCCCCGACCTCGCGATGCCCGACTCCACCGCCAGCCACGCCGAGCTCGAAGATTTCGCAACCGTCCTGGTCCGCTCCCTCGGTGTACTTCAACTCAAGCGCGGCACCATCCGCCGCACTCCGTCCGGACGCCTCATATTCAACCTCGACGGCGCGCTCCCCTACCAAGTCTCCGGAGAACTGCTCTCCCGCCGTCTAAGCCTCCGTGTCTCGGCCACCACCAGCGGCCCATGGTTCATCTTCATCTACTCCGTCACCGGCACTCCCTCTGCCCAGCGCGAACTCGAATCCCGCATCGCCATCGCGCCCATCGAATCAAGGTCGGCAAAGTGACCGCGCAAAAAAAGCGCCCTCCGAAGAAGGCAGGTGCCCCATCGATAAGAACGAAGGCGTTGTCAAGGCGAGATTTTCCTGAGCGGTGCGCAAGCGCCGCCTGGATTGCCACCAGAGTTAAGTTTGAGGACCAAGACTCTGGAAACATCACTCGCT
>Ga0255336_102088_pt1 | contig 11122 bp, 12 predicted proteins | sample MeOH1_35cm_T3_17_FD_189102 | JGI IMG/M metagenome (GOLD analysis project Ga0255336, IMG submission 189102) | Sandy soil microbial communities from University of British Columbia, Vancouver, Canada - MeOH1_35cm_T3_179 | ecosystem: Engineered > Artificial ecosystem > Sand microcosm > Unclassified ...
AGGAGCCCCAGGTATTGCCCGAGATTACCGCCGGCCTGCCATACGGCAGTGGCGTGAAAGTAGGTGTCATGCCAGTGAGCGAGGCGGTCGAGATCGAGATCGACGGTCCCGCGAAACCGGTTCCAGCTCGCGAACCGGTCGCGCTCCGGGCTCCTGACATTCCAGAGATGGTCCGCGACATATTGGAGGTCAAGATCAAGCCCGTGTTCCTCAAGCTGGCTCCTACGTCCTCCCCAGTTTCCGAGAAGGTGCGGTTGCATCATCGGCCCGAGTTCATGGCGGTTAGACCCGCTGAGTGTCTCCTCCTCGTGGACCTGCGCTTCGCAACGCAGGCCCAGTGCGGAGATCGACATCAACAGCGCGACGAAAAGACAAAACTCCCTTCTTAACATGGCAACCTACTTGCATACCGAGTGAAAGAAACCGATCGACAGTCGGTCTCGTTTAGTCGTTGGGGAATACCATCAGCTGCGGATTCACGATCTTGTCAAAGTCCTTCTCGCTGATCCACCCGGTCTTGAGCGCAGCGACTTTGAGTGTGGTTCCCTCATCGAGCGCAGTATGGGCGATCTTCGACGCTTTGTCGTAGCCGATGACCGGGCTGAGTGCCGTCACCAACATCAGAGAGTTTCCGACAAACTCCTTGATCCGCTGTTGGTTGAGCGTGGTGCCTTCGACGGAGTACAGACGGAATTTTTCGCAGCCATCTGCCAGAATGCGTGCAGAGTGAAGGAAGTTATTGATGATGATCGGCCGCATCGCGTTCAACTCAAAGTTTCCCTGCGACCCGGCGAAAGCAACCGCGCTATCGTCGCCAAGGATCTGGATGCAGATCATGACCATCGCTTCGCATTGGGTAGGATTGACTTTGCCAGGCATGATGGACGACCCAGGCTCATTCGCCGGAAGAATCAGCTCCCCCAATCCGCACCGCGGTCCGGATGCGAGCCAGCGCATGTCGTTCGCGATCTTCATGAGGGCAACCGCCAGCGAACGGAGCGCGGCATGCGCGTTGACCATCGCGTCGAGCGATCCTTGCGCTGCAAATTTGTTTGGCGCCGTCTTGAAAGGACAACCAGTCAGTTCGGCGATCTTCGCCGCGATCTCCTCCGCGAATCCTTTGGGAGCATTCAGTCCGGTTCCTACCGCTGTGCCGCCAGCGGCTAGCTCGTAGAGCCCGGGGAGGGCAGCTTCGACGATACCAAGCGCGTCCCGCACCTGCGTCGCATATCCGGACCACTCTTGCCCAACAGACAAGGGAACCGCGTCTTCAAGATGCGTCCTGCCGATTTTAATCACCTTCATCCATTCCGCCGATTTGGCTTCGATGGTGGAGACGAGGGCTTGCACCTTGGGAAACAAATGGGTCTTCAGTTCAAGCACACTGGCGATGTGCATCGCGGTTGGGAAGGAGTCATTGGAGGACTGCGCCATATTGACGTGGTCGTTCGGGTGGATTGGAGACTTGCTCCCGAGTTGGCCGCCGAGCAGCTGAATCGCGCGATTCGAAATGACCTCGTTCACGTTCATGTTGGACTGCGTGCCCGATCCGGTCTGCCAAACATAGAGGGGAAAGTTCTCGTCGAGCTTGCCGGTGATGACTTCATCGGCGGCCTTGACGATCGCGCTTGCGCGCCATGGCTCCAGCCGGCTTGCCGCTTCATTTACCAGGGCGGCCGCCTTCTTCACGTAGCCGTAGGCGTGGTACACCTCTTTCGGCATCCGGTCATTGCCGATGGAGAAATGAATCAAAGAGCGTTGTGTCTGCGCTCCCCAATAGCGGTTCGCTGGGACATCAACGCCTCCCATCGAATCGGTCTCGTGACGCTGTCCAGTTGCATCGATACCGATAGGAAGGTCGAGGAGCTGTGGAATAGATTCGTTCTGCTGCGTAGACATAATGGTTCTCCTATTCGATCAGTTACGAAGCCATGACCAAAGGCTTACTTCGCCGAAACACGGCTGCCGTTTCAAACGCGGCTGCAAGGGAGAGAACAGCGCGACCGGTTTGAGTTACACGGGGGCGCTCTCCCCGATTGGTTTGGGGGTGACGCTCGAGCGGACGGCGCAGGGCATGGGGCGCGTTCTTGAGCGATTCGCTTCCGGTTGACATCGCGCCGCTTCTCTCTTGCGAGCTTCCATACCATTCGGCGCTACCGTATTGCTTCACGGGAGAGTCCCTTCTGCAAGAGGATGGATTGCCATACTCTCGTCGACCTGAAGCAATTCTAGGAAGCTGTCGGGAGGATCGCCATTATACGTTTGTATGTGGGTGGTGAAATTCAGGTGAGATGCCTGCCGGTGCTTCGTTTGCCAAGCCGGACAGCGCGATCTCCTAATACTGGATAAGAAATTCCGATTGGATTCCTGCCGTCGATACACGCACACTGAGCCCAGTGATCGCAGTGGATCTTTTCGGAGGAACATCGTGAACTTGGCAATTCTCAAACAGGACCTGACAGTTGACGCAAGGCGTCTCGGAACCGACCTGACGCGTGACATCAAAGCAGAGTGGCGGCACTTTAAGGATCCATCGCAGTGCGGTTCGATTGTGCGACGGCACTTCAACGCATTCGTTCTGACGCTCATGGCGGGGGTAGACGTCTTTATGGGCGCTGCTATGCTGGCAATCCGGTTCTTCCTATGAACCCGAACTTCAACAGGGAGGTACATACCATGTCGCAGGAATCTTCAAACGCCCTCTTCCGCCAGTTCGTGAGCGCGATCAGCGCACCGGACTGCACCTCGCTGTTCACAATCGTCGCTCCTAACATTTCGATTGATATTCCTGGTGCGAGCTTTGTGGATCTTACAGCCAGTGCGCATGGTGCCGAGGCTCTCTGTGCCTGGGCGAGCCAGGTTCACAAGGAATGCGGAAAGACAACCTTTGTCATTCACCGTTACTTTGAGAATGGTTGCGAGTTGATGGCGAACGGCGAGATTCGAATTGAGCGCCATCCACGCACGTTCTCTTCGCCCTGTTCCTTTCACGTCCTTATCGAGGCTGGCAAAATTACCGCCTTTCAGCTCTTGCTCGATACGTACGCTCTACAGAAATTCCGTGGCGAGATGGATTAGGTCTTCTGAACATTTTGTGGTTTGGCCGCCCGAAGAGCGGTCGAGAGCGTTGCGCCTGCAAGGCCCGAATGCCCAGGCCGCTATAGGCGGCGGTGCCTCGAACGGGACAATATCCCATGGAGGCACCGTCTTTCGGCAGGTTGCGGCAGAGATCAATCCCGGCGGTCGACGCGGCCAGTAGCCGGGTGAACGCCAGCCCGACGCCTTGGCAAGCTACTCTCTGCGGGCTTTGCAGCAGACGCTTCCAGCAATAGCACCTTCCGCGAAATGGGTGACGGTTGTCAGCGCATCGGTCTTCGCGATGCTGGCTCCAAGTTCGACTGCCTTGGCGCGAAAGCTTGGGTTTCTCAAAACTTCCCGGACGGCTTCGCGAATCTGCTCTTCAGATGGGTTGCCGGTTTTCAGGTCGATTCCGGCCCCGGTCCACTGCACCCTTGCGCCGACACGCGGTTTGTCCTCAGTCGCGCCGGCTGTAACAATAGGGACGCCATAGCTCAGAGCCTGTTGCACGCCGTTGTAGCCGCCATTGGTCACGAACACGCTCGTTTTTGGCAAGATCAGGTCATACGGAAGATACGACTCAAGGATCGAATTCTTCTGGAGAGTAATTTTCCCTGTATCGCCCGCTCCTGCGGTGACAACTACCTGCACATCTTCCTCAGCCAGACCGGCGAGCGCGGGATTGACGAGCTGGTCGAAATTGAAGTTCGCCAAGGTCCCTTGGGTGACGAAGATCAGCGGTTTGGATTCGTCCAGATGATTGAGCCACAGTGGGGGATGAACGGAGGTCTTGAGGCGGGGCATCAGCGGCCCAGTGAAATGGAGATTGGGACGTGCGTCGAAAAGCGGATACTCGAACGCCTCCGCGCCCAATTGAAGAAATAGATCTGGGAGACGGTACATGGTTTCGGTAACGTCAAACCCTCCAGGAACGTGAGTTCCGAGCTTCGCGAGCACTTCGTCGATATAGCCTGCGGCAGGCGACCGTTCCTGCTTCCATGCCTTGCTGTATGCGAGATTTCGCGCTCTCCCCTCCGGAGTGTTATCTGGGCCAGTTAGTTCAGAGGACCCAGAATCATGCCACAGCGGCGCGATCGTGCCACAGGAGATTACGGGAGGCCGAGGACCGGTACGCAACAGGAGGGGCAAAATCCCATAGAATGCGCCGTCGGCAATGACAAGATCGACGTTTTCCTCATCAAGGATTGAGCGCACTCCATGGTACTGATCGGGGATTCGATCGCCCACCATGTGCTTCACATAGGCGATAAACAAATCTTCTGGAGACGTGGCTTTCCGTAGCTCCGGAATGAGTTCCCCCAAGCGTCGATAGTCATAGTTCGCATTTCCTGTGAGAGGACGAAAACGTAGGCCACAGGCCTCGGCCTTCTCACGAAATACGTCAGAGCTGTTGAAGAGAACGTCGTGTCCCTGGCTTCGAAGAAACTCAGCGATGATCAGCATTGGGTTGGCGTGTCCTGCAAGGGGGACGGCTGAAACAAGAATCTTACTCAAGTTGCTCCTTTATAAGTACAGCGTAGAATCGCGTGCTTTCGACTAAGGATCTATAAATCTTCGACGCACGCCGCAAACAAAAGGAGACAAGGATCCCCGACCGTGAGGGGGATGTATATCGCTCTCAGCCAGCTCCCGTTCCTATCTCTGCTTCCCAGCGGAAGCTTTGACGAGGGGGACTAAGTATTCTTGAGGCGCCCAACCGCCGAGGAGCGCTTGGGGGCAATGTCGAGCGCTTTGCTGTGGAGAAATCTACAGAACGCACCGATACTCCCCGATGGCTCCGGCCCGGCGGGATAGGCGAGGGAGAACTTGCGTGAGAGCTTTAGATCCCGAACTCGCGCGAGTTTGAGCGTGCCCAGTGCCAGCTGATTTCGCACCGCCCAGCGGGAGACGAAGGTGACTCCAAGTCCAGCTTCGACGGCGCTGAGAAGGCCTTCCGTGGAATCCAGTTCCAAGCGAATCGTAAGTTCTTTCGTCTTCAGTCCCGCCGACGATAAGGTTTGTTCAATGACCCGTCGCGATCCCGATCCAAATTCCCGCATCAACAACGGAGCTGATTTCAAGTCTTCAAGATCGATCTCATCGTTCGCCCACTCGTGAGCAGCCGGAACAACTAGAACCATGAAGTCCTCCATAAAGGGCTCGATATGGATGTCCTTTCTCTGTTCCGGTCCTTCAACGAGCGCAAGCTGGACATCACGTGAGACGAGCGCCTCCAGGATCTCGTCGGTATTCCCACTGTGCGCCCTCACTCGAACCTTGGGATGGGTTTTTGCGAAGCCGGCGATAAAGGTAGGGAGCAGATATTGCCCGATGGTTTGGGAAACCCCAATCGTCAGATCCCCGGCCTGTTCTCCGTAGGCCTCGGCAATCGCGCTGACCGCCTCTTCGCCGAGAGACTTTACCTTTTCCGCAAACGGAAGCAGAGCCATCCCTCCAGGGGTAAGCGTGATATGCCCTCCGCTTCGGTCGAACAGTGGAACTCCTACCTCATCTTCGAGCGTTTTGATTTGTTGCGTGACGGCCGGCTGGGTGAGCAGGAGTTCCTCCGCTGCACGGCTGAAGTTCCGGTGTTTCGCAACCGCACGAAAGACCCGAATGCGAAAGTTTTCGATCATGACTGCAGTGAGACCTCGGTCGTAAGATAGGCCGGATTCCCGAGGAGCTTGGCATCGGTTGCTGCATGCTCATCCGCAGGTTCGGGCGTGGCGATTGCGTACAACGAATCCGAAGTAATTCGTCGGGCAATCTGCCAAGCTAATATATCGCAGAGTAAGAGCAGGGGAAGAATATGCCACTGTCCGGTAAGCTCAGCCACCATACAGGACGCCATGAGGGGCGCATGCGTCACTGCCGATAGAAACGCTCCCATCCCGACGACAGCAAGCAAGACCGGAGCAGAGACGTGGAGCAGTCCCCCGGCAAGAAATCCCATCGCCGCCCCAGCGAAGATCGTGGGGGTGAAGACTCCACCGTTTGTACCACTCCCTACGCAGAAAGCTGTGGCGACCAGACGGAGCACAAGCACCGTCGCGATGGTGCCGAATGCCGAACCGCCCTGGAGGGATGAGGCCAACGCCACGTCGCCGTTCCCCCAAACCTCCGGCTTCAGGAGACTCAGAGCTCCGACAAGGAGTCCAGACCATAGCAGGGCAAGCGGCCATCGGCTTGCGAACCGGAAGCTGCGCAGCAGAGGATGATAAAGCGGGCCGAGAAGTCCCAAGACGACGGCGAGGACAAGTGCCCAACCGTAGTCGTGCGACAGCGTGAAGGCCTCATGGACGGGAAAGAGCGGTCCGTCTCCAAGCAAGGTACGGCTGACGAGCCACCCCGCGGTTGCGGGCAATACAAAGTGAGGAAGGTCCATCCAGGACCATTCTCCGAGGACGATCTCCGCCGCAAAGAAGATTCCTGCAATTGGAGCCTGGTAGGCGGCCGCTACTGCGGCAGCGGCGCCGCACGCTACCTGTCGGGACAAGGGGAATCCTCGGGTCGGCATCTCTTCCCCGAACCAGGCCGTAACCGCAGAGGCGAATTGGATCATAGAGCCTTCTCGCCCTACCGCGGCTCCCGTCGCCACCGAAAACGCAGCGGACATTGTCTTCCAGAGGGTAGCGGAAAGAGAAATACGTCCGTCATGATGTCGAACCGCCTCAACATATTCATTCGAATGGAGCGTGCCCCACTTCCGAGCCACGAACAGGACGGCGGTGGCGCAGAGTGCGCCCAGGACCGGTGTGAGGAGTCTTCGTTCCGGGGAAAGTGCGCGCGCGGCCTCGGGTAAGAGCCCGCCATGCTGGGTCAAGACCCATTGCAGCAGACGGAAGAAGAGGCGCACGCCTACGCACGCAAGACCGCTGATGAACCCCAACACGATCGACCACGCCACCGAGAACATCCAGTCCTCGTGTCTATTTGCTGGAGCGAAACGTTTCTCAATCAGGTTCATGCGACTGCCGGCTCCGCAACCATTGCCGTGTAGGCCCCGCGCGTTTCCTCTTGGGCCGCAGGAAAGAGCCCGATCCGAAGTTCCTCGGCGAGTTCTACCGCCTGGTTTCGAATCTCCGGAATTGCGATGGACTCAAGGAGGGTGCCCAGACGTCCGGGCCCGAGGTTGAAGAGGGTCTCCGATGGTCGGCCGTGCGCGTCGATCATTGCTCCGTTGGGAGCACACCGAAACCCCGCACCAAGGGGACCGGCCGTGGCAAGTCCTTGTGAAAACAGACTCTTCAGCAGCGGAGAAGCCACCCGGCGATAGTTCATGCTTGGGCCCGTGCAGTTAATCACGCGTGTTGTTTCGAGGGTTTGCGTCCCCTGGGGGGTCTGAATTGAGAGCCGATGGGTGGTTCCGTCCGTATCAACTCCGGCGAAATGTCCCTCGCGAATGACCAGCGTTTCCGCCTGCAACTCAGCATCGATAAGGTCCGCGATGGGAGGAGCCATGCGATGGCGGACGACATCCCATCGACGCTGAAGGTGACGGCGAAACCGCTGTTGCTCCTTGAGTGGCAACGCCAGCCAGAGGTCATTCGTCCATGCGCGCAGGCTATCGATCGCAGCCCTCCACTCGATGCCGCCACGGATCGCGCTATGCAGTGCCTTGACATAGGCCACGCACGTGGCGGGCGTATCTTTGGGGATCACGCTTGAGGCTATGGGCGTATAGGGAGCGTGGCGGTTGGGAAAGATGCCGTGCCGCGATACTGCAGTCACAACGCCGCGATGGCCAAGCTCGCGGAGGCGCAATACAACATCGACCGCCGTAAGACCGGTCCCGATGAGGGTCACCGGCGCATCAGGAGCGAGCCCCTCATACGCTGCTGGGGTCCACGCGTTATGGTGATACGCTCCAGTCCGGGTCGCTGCCTCGGTAACTCCGGGCAAGATGGCCGGATCGAAGTTGCCTGTGGCCATGACGACGCGATCCGCGTACACTTCCGTGCCGTTATCCAGTACGAGTATGCCTCCGCTGCGTAGACGACGATAGTTAACAACAGAAGCCTGGAGCAGTTCGACCCCTCTTGCTTCGGTGAAGATTGACTGCAGGTATCGTCCAAAGACGGCACGCGGCGCGAAGGTCTCTGCGCTCGCCGCGGGATCGTAATTCTTCCGCAGCCAGGCGAGGAAATGACCTGGTTCGTCCGGAAGAGCGCTGATTTTTCCCGCTGGAACATTCAGCAGATGACGCAGGCTCGGCGTTGAATATGCGAGGCCGAGTCCGATGTTGGGGCGGGGATCAAGGACGATGATTCGTGCCGGCATATTCTGCCGGACCAGGTGATACGCAGTAAGAGCTCCGCTCGCTCCTCCGCCTACGATGGCGACTGTCTTGGTTGTATGCCGTGTGCTCATGAGACGACCTTAGCGGCAGAGAAGCGGCTTTGGAATTCGCGAATTCTTATTTGCTATAAGCAAATGCTTGGCGTGCATCTGCTTATACGGCATCAGGATTACTTGTTGGACGGCACGAACGGTCGGATCAACACTTGGTCTTGAAAGGGAGGTCGTACCGATGAATAATCTTATTACCCGCACAATCGTTCTCAGCACTCTCAGTGCCGCTGCCATTTTCACACCCATTACAGCCAATGCAGAGCTCCACTCGAAATCGCGTGACATCGTTGTGATGCAAGCGAATGACTTGCCTGAGACCGCACAGCTTCCCGCAAATTCCTTCTTCCTTCACCCTGACAACGCAGGAAGCACCTATCTCTATATCGAGCAGCAGCAGGGCGCGCGCCTGGCTGTGTTTGACGTCACCGATCCGAGCCGCATCCGACTGGCCTCGACGACGGCGCTGGCCAATAACGGAGCCTTTGATTTTGTTGGCGCGCTGAATGAGCAGACAGAGCTTGTCCGCTTCCGCGACGGCGAAAGAGTTGCGGTTCTCGACCTTCACAAGGCGACCAAGCCGCAACTGCGAACGGTTGAGGGGCTAACCGACATCACGGTTACAGATCCACTCGGCCCCACTGCGCTCCTTGTGGTCAATCAACGATATGCGTACGTGCCTGCCGTGGCTCGCGACTACCAGGTTGTTGATACCGCCGGCTCGAATGCACCTGCGCTCCTGACAACGATCAAGGACGTCAAGCATCGGGTTGAGAATGGTGAGACAGGGACGACGTTTCTTCTTGGTAGCAACGGGCTCACCGTGGTCCGCCAGTTGAGCGTCGAGCGTGAGTACCAAATCCGTCAGATTCAGATGCAGGGCAACTGAATCGGGTGAAGCGACCGGTGATTCCAGAAAAGAGAGGCGCAAGGCCAGACATGCCTTGCGCCCCTCTTTTTCATTTGTCGTTCAGGGGCAACTCGCTAGCTGGCATTTTCCCTCAGCATGCCTTGCCGCTTCACGGTATGCGCGCGTGTTCGCGAAAGCTCACGCGGTATAGTTCGCGCTGTCTCCGCCAGTCGCATCGTAGGTTGCGCCCGACACCATCCGGGCAGCCTCGGACGCCAGGAAGACCACCACGGGAGCAATGTCGTCGGGATCAATCCACGGCACTCCGAGCGGGGACTTCGCCTGGAGTCCTATCCTGGCTTGGTCCTCATCTTCTGTGAGGTTCCCAGAAGGAGTTTTGCCGGAAACTTCGAGCGCCTGTGCATACCGTTCTTCATGGCGGGTAAGCTCTGTGTCGATCAAGCCGGGAATCAACGCATTGACCGTGATTCCGTATTTACCGAGCTCGAGCGCAGCCGACTTCATCAGGCCGATGATGCCCCATTTGGAGGCTGAATATGCCGCTCCATGCATCGTGCCGTGCCGCCCCTGGGTTGAGGAGGTAACGATAATACGCCCGCTGCCTTGCCGCACCATGGCAGGCGCAAAGGCGCGAATCGCGTTTGCGGTGCCGCTAAGATTGACATCGATCTGGATATGCCAGTCGGGGTCTTCCATCTCGAGTAAAGGACGGAAAGCCTGAATCCGCGTTCGCGAAGAGGACGTCGATATGACCAAGTTCCGCTTCTATCTGAGAGACAGCGCTACGAAGGGCCGCAATGTCTCGCTGATCAAGCACGAACTGCCGCCATGCCTGACCGGACTCTCGGACCAGGTCTCCTGTTGCGTCAAGATCTTTCACGGTGGATGGTTTGACGCCGGAGCGCGGGTCAACAACAGTGCAAATGTCAATTCCGACAACGTCGGCGCCATTCTGTGCGAACGCTACGCACGCTGCGCGCCCGATCCCGCGGGCGGCTCCTGTCACGACAGCGACTTTTCGAGCGAGGATTCGCCCCGAGTTCAAAGGTGGTTTCGCCATGAGAAGCTCCTTCGTCTGCCTCCCATCATAGCGACTTGAAGAATGCATGGGTTCGTAGCGTGGGGGCAGGGTATTGCCAGACGGTTGTTGCACCAAGAGTGGCCATCCTGGAACGGCCACTCCTCAATGCTTCTTACGCGCCGAATGAAGCAACTGCCGTCGCCTCGTTGTCGTAGATGTCGAAGACCGTGTAGAGCTTCGTGATTTGCATCAGGTCGTGAATCCGCTTCGTCAGGTTGAGAAGCTTCAACTCGCCTCCTCGATTCTTCACGGTGGTGAAGGCGCTAATGAGCTCGCCGAGACCGGCGCTGTCGATATACGTGCACCCTGCAAGGTTCAGCAGTAACTTCTTCTTGCCCTGGTTGACCTCGTCCCGAACAAGATCACGTAGGGTGACGCTGGAATCTCCAATGGTGATCCGTCCCTCCAGATCGAGTACTTCCACTCGATCCACTTCTCGCTTATGTACTTTGAGGCTCAATGGACTCTCTCCTTTTGCCGTTTCGGCATGTGACTGGTGGCGATTCAGGTGGCACGAACAGGGCATCATGCTTCCACACCTTGCGATGTTTGATCGCGGGTGTGGCTCCACCGTGCGTCGCGCTTCCTCAACTACGTGATGGCAATTGTCGTGCCATAGTCACGCCGTCACTCAGTTTGTGAGGCAGTGGACACAGGTTCCATATCTTCCAAGCATTTCGGAGAGAATCAGAGTTCAATCCGCCGCATTCCGCAGTAACTCTCCATACGGAACCACCGTCGAC
>Ga0255336_102089_pt1 | contig 11117 bp, 7 predicted proteins | sample MeOH1_35cm_T3_17_FD_189102 | JGI IMG/M metagenome (GOLD analysis project Ga0255336, IMG submission 189102) | Sandy soil microbial communities from University of British Columbia, Vancouver, Canada - MeOH1_35cm_T3_179 | ecosystem: Engineered > Artificial ecosystem > Sand microcosm > Unclassified ...
AGCGGGTCCTGATAGAAATTCTGGTATCGCCCAGCACTCCCATTCAGCGAAAGGCCCGCGAGATTGTGGGAGATGAAGGCGACCGACTTCACCTCCGAGTTCACCGCCTGCGAATAGGTTTCCGAAAAAGCCTGCCGGAAGAGAAATGAGTTGAGGTATTCGATGTCAGCCGCGGAACGCCAGTGATCGCCGCTGGTTTCAGCAATGAGACGTATGTCCTCGCCACCCTGATCCTGATTGGTCGTGGTCGTCACAGGAGTCCCGCCCGGCCCCGTTTGCGTCGTGGTAACCGGAACCCCACGGTCGAGTACGCCAAAGTAGCGCAATTCCAGCGAAGTGTTTTCCGTGGGCCTCATGCGGATTTGCGCCGTCTGGCTCCAGCCGCGCTTGGAAAAGTATTCGGCTCCGATGGTGATGTCATTGGATCGGTTGATCGCCCAGTAAAACGAGTCGCCAAAGATAAAACCTTTGGTGGAAGACTCGCCGATGGCCGGCAACAGGAATCCGCTGGTACGGCCGATGGCGCTTGCCGGAGCCTGCGTGTAAGGAAAGTAGAAGACTGGCAACTTCAGCAGGCGGAAGGTGGAATGATAGAGCTTGGCATCTTCACCTGCCACCACATCGATTTTTTCTGCGTTGAAAGTCCAGGTCGGATTCTGCTCGGCGCAGGAGGTAATGCTGCCGTGTAGGACGATGTAGCGATCGCGGTCAACTTTGCGAACTTCCTTGCCGGCAATGACAAAAGGATTGCTGGTGGTGAGAACAACCGTGCGTCCGCGCACTACGGCGCCAAATGTACCGAAGACATCATAGAAAGTACCAGTCTCGGTCTTTACGTTGTAGTTGGCGTGTCCGGCCGTGAGGTGGGCGTCGTGCGGTCCTCCGTCGAAGACAACTCTGCCCGTCGCCTCGACCGCGCCGCTGTCAGCATTGTAGGTAACGTGGTCGGCGCGCAGGAGATAGCTTTGGAAAGAAATCTCCACATCTTCATCCAGTTTATAGATGTCGCCTTGTTTTTCCTGCTGCCGAGCCTTGATCGTGACTTCCTGGGCAGGGAGCCAAGCGCCGCTTACCGGACGTGATGATGAAGCAGGCAACTGACTGGTAAATGCCAGTGTCGCCAACAACAGGTGACTTACGATCGTGACTGTGATAATTCTCAGAGTGCGAAGGGTCATCGGGATGCGTTTTGCCGATCCATGTGGCGCGAAACAGCGCTCGGTTGCACGTTAGCACGCGCGACCGTCTGCCACAAAGTCTAACGATTCGGAAATCCTTTCGCTGCTCTGGTGTTTTTCACAATTCGTCATGGACTGTCCGCTTTGCGGTACACCGTGCACGTGCTCCGTGCCCTCCGTGGCCGCGCGTATCCCTACATCGCGCGGCACCCTCACCACATCAGAATCCGTGGACAGTTTTTCTGTCCCTAAATCGTGCGTGGAAACCAGGGCAAGAATGGATTCATTCGAGCAACCCCAGTACATGGAAGATCGCCACCAGTCCTCCGCCGACAAAGCCTGGCGTGCCGAAGTCGCCTCACGCGTGAACAGTTATCGTGCCCGACGTAAGGACAACAGGAGCGATGAGAATTTTCCGTCGTTCGACTTCGGTCCGGCCGCCGGGGCACAGAACGCTGCCACACCAAGCTTGGGCGCGCTGAACCAGAGCACACAGAACCAGAACACGCAGCTTGAGACTCAGAGCTCTCGCTCTCCGGCCCACCCCGAAGGACAGCCAGGGGGTTTGCGGAGTTCGGGACGTTCAGTGCGCGGCGCCTTCGATACCAACTACTATCGCCGCCTGAATGCCGAGTCCCTTGCGCAGCCAAGCGTAACGATGTCCGCGACGGCTGCTGCAACCGCTCCCGTTCGCGACTTCACCGAGGAGTTGGAGTCCGAAACCGATCCCATGGTGGAGGAAGTGGCGGATGCAAAGGTAAGCGAGGAGGCGGCCACCGACCTGGCGCTCGATCTTGAAATTCGCCCGACTACCGCCGAAGACACTTTCCTTGAGCAGTTCCGCATTTCTGAACCGCAGCCTGAAACCGTGATTCCGCCGGCGGCACCGCCGACGCAAGGAAATTTGATCGTCTTCCGGCGTCCATTTATGGAGCCTCCTTTGGCGCCGCAACCCTCGCGCGACGAACTCGCGGAGCCAATGAACAAGCGGCCACGCATTCTCGAGGTGCCCGAAGACATCATGCCCGCCGTGCAGGGCTCGCTGTTTCCCGAGATTCGATTGGACGCCGACGAGCAGGAATCACCGAGGCCGCGCGAACCTCAGTTCGAGATACCTCTGCGCGTGGCCCCGATCTCCGAGCGATTGATGGCGTCGCTCGCCGATCTGTTCCTCGTGGTAACGGCTGGCCTGCTATTCGGAGCAATGGCGTGGCGCGCATTGCCGGAAATTCCGCATACCAAGCCTTTCTGGATGATGCTGGGCGCGGTGACGCTGGTCTTCTGGGCCTTATATCAACATATGTTCCTGCTCTACGCGGGGCGCACACCGGGAATGAGGATGAGGGGCATTCGCCTGAGCACCTTCGACGGGCAGGTGCCGCTGTGGAAACAGCGTTCTACTCGAGCAAGATTTGTGTTTATCTCCTTTGCCTCGGTTGCCCTTGGTTTCATCTGGGCACTGGTGGATGAGGATACGCTGTGCTGGCATGACCGCATCTCACAGACTTTCCCAACCTCTGAGTAGTTTTTCTGACCGTCCACCAAACAGCGCAACCCAAGGGCCGCGCTGTTTGACTCTGCACGAGAATATTCAAACTACTTCCGAACTACTCGTAGCCATCGTCTTCTTCGTCTGACTTGCCCATCTCCTTCTTCAACAACGCGAGGATTTCTTCGCGCTGCGGCCCGTGCATGCGTTCGTAGAGACGCTCCAGGGCCATGCCTACGATGTGGTAGTGATGCAGAGACGCAAGTTCAGGGTCCGCGCTCAACTCCAGCCAGATTTTATGCAGCAGTTCCAGGTCCTGATCACGCAAGCGTGGCGTGTGCGGGCCAAGGTAGAACTCCTGCATCGTATGATCAGGCGCGTGGATCTCCATGACTAACTTCGGGCGCGGTTGAGGCAACCGTTCCCAGGCATCGCCGGTCAGCTTTCCCTGCTCGTCGAGCGTAAGACGGTTGGAAAGTCCGCATACGATACGGGAGGACTCCAACCGCGCTGCCGTCTGCACAATTGCGTCGAAGACGTTAGCCGAGGGCACGACCATCAGGGAAACATGCTTACCCTGCTTCTCAGCTAACTCCACGACCTTGGTGAACAACTGCTGCTCGTATTCCTCGAACAGTTCCTCGCTGTCATAGGTGGTACTTCCGCTAAAGGCGTGTTCGCGGTGGTAGATCCGGGCAGTCATCACGACGACGTCCTGCCGCACGATGTCGGTGTTGCTCAACAGATCATGCAGGTAGTAGAGATTTCTCGGATCGCGAATGGCTACCAGGATGTTTCCCGGACGAACCTTCATCTCCTCGCGATCGATGAGCGGTTGCTCGGCAATGCGAAACTCCTCGCGCATCTCGTGGTTGGCTCCGCGCTGCCGATGAGTAATCTTTTCGGAGACGGTGAAGACCGCCAGCATGAGCGCCGAGAAAATGACGCCGCTGATGGTGGCCAAAGGCTTCGTGGCCAGATTCACCAGCGCAATGGCAAACAACATCAACGTGACCAGGCCGAGCCCAACCGGAATCTCGACGCTGCCGATCTTCACATTTCCGGGTACCTTGAACTCGCGCTTTTGCTTTTCCGTGTAGCGCAGCACGGTGACCGAGAGGCCGTTGAAGGAGAAGCTCCAGATAACACCGAACGCATAGAGCGAAGCCAACAGGTAGACGTTGCCGCGAGTTGCCAGAATCGTGAAGAGTTGCAGTCCTACGATCAAGTTGATCAGGCGGAAGCTGGTTCCATACTTCGGATGTGGTTTGCGAAACCACGGCGTTAGCACGCCATCTTCACTGATTCGATTGAGCACTCCGTTAGCGCCCACAATGGCCGTGTTCACTGCGCCAGACAAAATCAGCGCGCCCACAATCACCACAAATGCCTGGAAGAAAAGTTTCAGGGTGTAGGGACCGACCACGTACATCGCCAGTCCGCCGATGAGGTTGGCAAAATACTCCGGACGCTTGTTGTCCGGAATGATCATGACGGCAAAGAAGGACACCAGCGAGGTAAAGAACAGACTGTAGAGGAAGATTACCAGTCCAGCCTTCTGCAGGTTCTTGAGTTTCGGGTGCTCGATCTCGCGATTGACCTGGGCCAGCGACTCCTCACCGCTCATGGCCAGAACCGAGTGCCCGAAGCCCACCAGGAACATGATCAACGGAATCGTGCTCAACCACGTTCCGTGCAGCCAGCCAAGCGATTCCTTGTCCATCTTCAGATTGCGTGGAACCGGAAGCGGCGGCAGGTGGCTCTTGTGCATGATCAGCGTGAGCGTGCACCAGCCGATCAGAATGACCACCATGACCGTGGTGATCTTCATGATGCTCAGGGCCTTCTCGCTCGATTCGTGAATTCCTTGTGTGTTCTTGTGCCAGAAGTAAATGGTGACACAGCAGGCGAAAATCGCGGCAATCCAGTTTTGCTGTGCCTCATTGAGGTTCATCGGATGGCCGAAGCGCGCCGACACATCGGAGATCAACCCGACCATGTACTGTCCCGCGGAAACCGAGCTGATTGGACCAGTAAGGATGTAGTCAAACAGGAGGGCTGAGACCGAAAGCTTGGCCAAGGTGCCGCCCATCGCCTCCTTCACCACGCGATACACACCCCCGCGCACAAACATCGCGCTGGACTCGATGTAGATGGAGCGGACCGCATAGCTGAACAGCATCACGCCCAACACGAACCATGGCGCACTCTTGCCAATCACCTTCTCAGCGTCGCCGCCCACATAGTAAGCGGACGAGGCCAAATCGCTGAGCACGATGGCCGCTGCTCTCCAGAAGGAGATGAAACTCAGCATCACCGTGGTGGCAACAAATACCTTGATCGCCGGACGCTTGCCCGCGCTCTCCGCAGCAGAATTCAGATTTCCAGGCGTAATTCCCATATGTGTATTCGGCGAGACTGCTCCAGCTAGATGCTCTGAATGCGGCTCGTGCTTTCGCTGTTCGGTTCAAATCCAGAGAATACTCAGGTCAGGACCAGGCCACCCTGCAGCCCTTCCCACAAACTGTTTGATAGTTGATGAACAGGGTAAATGGCGCGGCAAGAAAATGTAAGAGCTGCTGCCGATATTGATTGTAAGCGGTTAATTCCAAGCACTCCAATCTTGATAGCTTTATTCCAGATTCCAGTCCGGTCCGCTGCAATCGTTTATCATCCGTCCCTGGGTCGCAGCGGTTCGCGACCGCGAGGCACAACCGGCATGTGCTTCGATCAGTGTCTTCCGTTGCCGTTCCCGTCAATCAGCTCCGAGACTGCGTCTTCTTCCTTCATACTTACGGCGACGGCCTGTTCTTCCAGCAGCGGTTCGAGCGGAATCGATTCCAGTAGCACGACCGCGTGCGCGATGGCGGCGTTGTCGGTTCCGGTGCCTTCGGGAGTCTTGGCCTTGATGCCGACACGGGCCGGCACGGTCTTCAGCAACTCAGCAACCCGGGCACGCAGCTTTTCCGCGTGGGGAACGATCTTCGGGGCGGCCATGATCATGGTGGTATCGATGTTGACCACGCGAAAACCCGCCATCTCAATCTGGCGCATCGCTTCCTCAAGGAACAGGACCGAGTTCGCGCCCTTCCATTGCGGATCGCCTGGCGGGAAAAAGCTGCCAATATCGCCTACGCCAACGGCACCGAGCAGCGCGTCAGTAATGGCATGGAGCAGAACGTCGCCGTCGGAGTGTCCAGCCAGGCCATGAGTGTGCTCCAGGCGGACTCCTCCGATCATCAGTGGCACGCCCGCGCGGAATTCATGCGAGTCGTATCCGTAGCCGATGCGCATGCTCATTTGCTCACGCTGTGCAGGCGCGCCTCCTGCGCCAGGAAAAATTCCGCGAGTTCCAGATCGGCCGGGGTCGTGATTTTGAAATTGCGCGCCGATCCCATCACCACATACACAGGATGTCCCGCGCGTTCGAGCAGGCTGGATTCGTCAGTACCTTTGAAGCCTTCAATACGAGCTTCGTTGAAGATGGAGCTCAGCAGACCGTAACGGAATCCTTGCGGCGTCTGCGCCTGCACGATGTGCTCACGTGGAATGGTCGCCTCGACCACGGCGCCTTCAGGACGGCGTTCCACTCGCTTGATGGTATCGATGGCCGGAACTCCGGCAATCGCCGCGCCATGGCGCTGGGCCTGCTCGATGACCCCGGCAATGGTTTCCTGCGAGACGAACGGGCGCACCGCATCATGGATCAGCACAAGGTCGTCAGGGTGCGCCGGGAGAGCATCGAGCACGTTGCCGACCGACTCCTGGCGATGCTCGCCACCTTCGATCAAGTGGACGGGCTTGCCCAGTCCGGCCTTGTCGAGCGTTGGCGCAAAGCTGTCGATCTCCGGTTTGCGCATGGCGACCCAGATGGAGTCCACCATGGGCGAGGCTGCGAACTTTCGCAGCGTGTGTATAAGGATGGGAACTCCGTCGAGTTCAAGAAATTGCTTGGAGCGCAGAGGAGTCTGTCCCGAATGTGCGGCTCCCATGCGGGTTCCAAGTCCAGCTGCGGGGATAATGACGAAAACTTTCATAACGGCTAGTCAGTATAACGAGCAGTTCGTTGAAACAGCAAATTGGGTTGATCAATAACGATGGCGGATTGAAAGCGCGAACCGAGGCTCGCGCTTTCCACTCATGTAATGTACGGAGCCGGCCTAGCGTGAACCCTCGTCCTGCGTAGCCGTAGTCCCAGCCGGGGCAGCCTGCTGATCGGGCGAAGCGGGCTGAGGATTACTCTTGCGCAGGTCCGGCGGACGCGTCTCGGGCTTGGCCATTCCTGTCAGCCCGCGTTCATCGAACTTGCCGAAGATCATCTTGCCTGCCGTGGTCTGCAGCACGCTGGTAACAGAAATATCTACGGTCTTGCCGATCATCTTGCGCGCGTTGTCCACCACCACCATGGTTCCATCGTCCAGATAGGCGACACCCTGGTTGTATTCTTTGCCCTCTTTCAGGATGAAGACCTTCATGATCTCGCCCGGCAGAACAATAGGCTTCAACGCGTTGGTCAGTTCGTTGATGTTCAGCACGGCCACGCCATGGAGTTGGGCTACCTTGTTCAGGTTGAAGTCGTTGGTTACGATCTTGCCTTCGTAGAGTTTGGCAAGCTCGATCAACTTCATGTCAACTTCGCGCACCGCTGGAAAATCGTCTTCGACGATGGTGACCTGGATGTTCGTAAGTTTCTGGATGCGCTGCAGAATATCCAGCCCACGACGGCCGCGATTCCGTTTCAGCGAGTCCGCCGAATCGGCTACCAGTTGCAACTCGCGCAGCACAAAGGCCGGAATGGTGAGCACGCCATCCATGAACCCGGTTTCGGCGATATCGGCGATGCGTCCGTCGATAATGACCGAGGTATCGAGAATCTTGTAGCTCCGGCGCGACAGTTTTTCGCCGCCAAAAATTCCGCCCAAGGCTGCCAGGTTCAGTAGATCACCCTTCGCCGCACCGACGATCAGGCCTATGTAGGCCATCACCAGCATCACCATGAGCTCCATGAAGCTTTGCAGATGTCCCATGGGAACCGCGTTCCGGATGACGACGCTGAACAGATACGCTCCGACGATGCCGAGCACGCTGCCGAGAGCCGCTCCAATCAACCGCTTCAGGCTGATCATGCGCAGACGCAACTCAAACAGAATCACGGCTCCGCCCAGCGTCAGACCAAAGATAGTATCCAAGACCCTCGACAAACCGAAGGGCTCGAGCAGATACCCAGCCAGGCCCACAACAAAGACGAACAAAACACGAATTATGACCAGATCCAAGCGGACCTCCCTGAAGGCCCTATATCAACTACAAACGGGAGCTCTGCTTTCACCATCCAATACGAATCGCGAAGCGCCCCCGGTTATCACCAGCAGCAAACATGCTGGTGTTGAAAGCTGTTTTATGAAAGAACCGGGAATGGATTTTCCCAGACCCTAAAGGTACGATGCTTCCGCACCATACGGAAAATCAGTCGAAGTATATACCAGCGCAACTCATTGCGCGCCTTGCTCAACCCCGCGGTGAGTCAGGGGTCAATCTTTATCAGGCTTTGTTCCGCAATGCAACTTTCCAGAACATAGCTTTGTAACAGTATCTCACTGGTAATGGCCTCAACCCGTTTTCTGATTGTAAAAGCCTGCCGTACAAGGCACCTTAGAGCTACGCAAACCTGCAGACTGCTAGTTAGATCAGGGCAAAGGCAATATAGATACAATTTTAGCCGTCCCGAAAGGGAAAGATGAGCGGCTAAACCGGTGCGACATTCTTGAAAGAGAATCCGCGCCGGTTTTCTTGCGCGCCAAGCCAAACTCTTTCACACGGTAGTGGCGTTCCTTGCTGCTTGCCCATACAATCTTCGACATGAAAGCCATCGTCGTGACTTCGTTTGAGGGCCCTTCCGGACTCGAACTCCGCGAAGTTCCCGTCCCCACTCCCGCCGCTCATGAACTCTTAGTGCAGGTTGACGCCGTAGGCATCAACTTCGCCGACGTTCTGGGCGCGCTTGGCCGCTATCCTGCTGGCCCGAATCCTCCTTACATCATGGGACGCGAGTTCGCCGGAGTCACCGAGGACGGACGGCGCGTCATGGGTTACGCGCAACACTCGGCCTGTGCCGAGTTCGTCGCCGTGCCGGAAGGCTTCTACTGGCCACAGCCGGACGGCTGGTCGTCGGCACAATGCGCCGCTTTCCCGGTCAACTATCTGACCGCTTGGCTCCTCTACTGGAAGGCAGGGCTGCTGAAGGAATCCCTTGAGCCCTCGCCCGCCCGCGAAAAGCCGCGCCCGCGAGTACTGATTCACGCTGCTGCCGGAGGTGTTGGAACGGCAGCCGTGCAAATTGGCAGCATACTGGGCTTCGAGCTGTTCGGAACCGCATCCAGTCCGGAGAAACTCGACAAGCTCACCCCTCTCGGACTGACGCATGGGATCGACTACAAGAATGACGACTACGTTGTACGCATCCGAAAGCTGACCGGAGGCGAAGGCGTCGACGCGGTCTTTGATTGCCTGGCTGGTGAACACACCGGCAAAAGTCTTGCCTGTTGTGCGGAATTCGGAAGGATCATCCTGTTTGGCAACGCTACGGGTGAGGCCCCCAAGTTCAACACCTCGGCCATGTACACGAAGAGCCTCAGCGCCCACGGACTTTGGCTCACCAAACTTTCGCTGAACCATGGCCTCATTCGCCAGGCTCTTGATTCGATGTTGCCTTACATCCTCAGCGGCCAGATCCGCCCTACGATCGGCGCCAAGTTCCCCATCTCTGCTGCGGGAGATGCCCACCGCTTACTCCTTGAACGCAAGAACTTTGGCAAGGTGGTGTTGACGCTCTGAGCTGAGTTAGAGAGGTTCCTCGATGCAGACAACGAGTGTGCGCAAACCTTTTACCTCGCACGCTAATGAGCTCTCGTTTTTCTCCTTTTCTGTCCTGAGTTGAGCAGCACGCTCTCTTCTTCCTGCATCTCAAGTTGCGATCTGGAAGCCGGGGCGATCTATGCGCCGGAAACGGTTCGCTCCGTGACCTTCCGCCATCGCAATCTACCCACCTCAGCGGCTCACCCATTGAAATGGGTGACTGTCCTTGGAGAACACGAATGAAACGATCGTTGCTGATTTGTGCCTTGTGCCTAGGCGTAATTGCCACAATCACCAGCCTGAAAGTAGCCACTCATGCCCAAGGCAACGGAAACGAAGGAGGAGATGGACAGCGCATCCGAATCGGTTATCAAGTCGCGCCTGTTCCGCTCGATCTCGCCGGCAAGAACTATGCTCAAGTGGGTCTTGGCAGCTACCTTGTCAATTCCGTGGGGGGATGCAACGACTGCCACACTCAGCCAAGCTATGCTGTGGGCGGCAACCCCTTCCTGGGACAGCCAAAGAAGGTGAATGCCGCCAATTACCTTGCAGGTGGACAGCATTTTGGTCCCTTCGTCTCTCGTAATCTGACTCCAGAGAATGGTCTTCCCGCAGGACATACCTATGCGGAGTTTGTGCAGATTATGCGAACCGGCAAGGATTTGGATCATCCGGGCCAACTTCTCCAGGTGATGCCGTGGCCCACCTACCAAACCATGTCGGATCGCGATATGCGAGCCATTTACGAGTACTTGCGTGCAATTCCCCCTGCGACTCCGGGAACTTAAATCATCGGCTCGAACATTGCTGGGACGTTGCCCACATCTGCGACTGCGCAGATGTGGGCCTTACCTTTTCCAATCGCGTGCCTCTTCTGCGCGCAGCGCCAAGCCGCTCGCGACCGAGGTAAATTCATTTCCGGTGCGAACCCGGTCCGGACCGAAGCGCGTTTCGAAGATGCGCCTTACCGCTGGCACGAACGATGTTCCACCGGTAAGGAAGACACGGTCCACGGCTCGCGCATCCACTCCGCTTGAGGTCAGCAGCGCATCGACGCACTGTTCGATCCTGACAAGTTCGTCGGCAATCCATCCCTCGAATTCTGTCCGGGTTACCGCGATTCGCAGTTCAAGTCCACCTTCGCGAAAACGAAACTCAGCGCGTTCTTCATGCGACAGTTCGAACTTCAGGCGCTGCACCGCTTGATGCAGTTGATATCCGAGGTCTTCATCCACCAGCATGATCAGCGATTCGATCTTCTCCGGCTCCAGCGACCGCCTCCGGGCTCCCTTCAACAACTCCATGACCGAGCGCGTGCGCAGAAATGAAAGGTAATGCCAGCGTTCGAGGTTCGCGTAGATCCACGCCGGAACTGCTGGCAAAATCTTTTGTCCCGAGCGCGCCATGCTGTCCGAGCCTAAGGCGGGGGAAACCAGCTTGCGCACAATGCGCGCATCGAACGCATCACCCGCAAGGCCGACACCGCTGTTGCCGAGCAGATCGCGCGCGGTGCGTCCGCGGCTGCGGACACCTGGTCCCACATGCAACAGCGAAAAATCACTGGTGCCTCCGCCGAAATCGCCGATCATAATGAG
>Ga0255336_102090_pt1 | contig 11115 bp, 7 predicted proteins | sample MeOH1_35cm_T3_17_FD_189102 | JGI IMG/M metagenome (GOLD analysis project Ga0255336, IMG submission 189102) | Sandy soil microbial communities from University of British Columbia, Vancouver, Canada - MeOH1_35cm_T3_179 | ecosystem: Engineered > Artificial ecosystem > Sand microcosm > Unclassified ...
CGGAAACGAAGTTCATTAAAAGTAGTTTTACTTCAAAAAGAACTGAGGAGACACCAAACCCAAAGGTTGGTTGTGACGCGAAAGGGTCATGCAATTAACCGCCCCGCGTCACGGACACCACCCCTTCGGGTGTCGCCCCTCTAAATAGTTTCCGGTTCGGTGCGCTGACACCGAACCAATACCGCCGCACTTGGGCTTCTATTTTTTGACAGGGTTGGAGGAGATGATGAAGAAAGCTTTGCTCGCGGCTTCGCTGTTGACGGTCGGCGTTGCGGCACACGCCCAAAGTAGCGTGACGCTCTATGGCCGGCTCGACGCCGGTCTCGAATACATGACGGGCGTGCCGACGACCTCGGCTGTTCCTGGCGGCGCTGCTACCAGCACCGGACACCGCTTCCGCGCAGAATCGGGCGACTGGGGTACCAGCCTGTGGGGTATGAAGGGCGTTGAGGATCTGGGTGGCGGCAACAAGGCCGTGTTCCAGTTGGAAGGCAGCTTCAACACCATGACCGGCGCGGGCCCGGGCGGTGGCGGCCTCTTCAATCGCTGGGCGACGGTTGGTATCGCCAATGACCAGTTCGGTACCGTCTTGCTGGGTCGCGAACTGTTCATCTCGAACGGCGTGTGGGACTTCGATCCGTTCGGTCAGTCGAACTGGTCGTCGGCTTCGCTGGTGCGTGGCCGCAACTGGCCGCAATCGAGCAACAACGTGTCGTACCAGTCGCCGAAGATCGCGGGTTTTGACTTCTACGGTCAATATGCGCTGTCGAACGCAACGAACTGGAACGGTAACGGTACAACGCCTCAAGGCCGCGAAGCCGGTGCACAGATCACGTACACGACATCGCTGTTCCAGATCCGCGGCCTGTATGACGAAATCCGCAACCCGGCCAATGGTGGGCTGTACGGTGTTCCGACGAGCGCTACCAACTCGGCCAACGTCTCGGGCGGCGTGTTCGCAGCTTCGCGCGAATACACGGCTGCTGTGAACGTGTTCCTCGGCCAGTTCAAGATCCAGGGCGCTTACCAGGCTCTCCGCTCGTCGGGCTCAACGGGCGTTCTGCCGGGCCAGCCGACCACCCTCGATCACGAATGGGGTGGTGTGACGTGGCAAGCTACGCCGGCAGCTGCGCTGATCGGAGCGGTCTACCACGTGAACGGCAACAACGGCGCGGGCAATGCGACGATCTACACGATCGGCGGCACGTACAACCTGTCGAAGCGCACGCTGCTGGACCTCCAGATCGCAACCACGCAGAACAGCAAGACGGCTAACTACGGCCTGAATGCGAACAACGCGGGTACGTCGGTCGCGACAGACAACCCGCTGCCGGGCCACAGCCAGTCTGGTGTGTACGCAGGTATCCAGCACTCGTTCTAAGCTGAACGAAACAGCCGGAGCAAGAGCGACAGAGAGAGATTCATAAGGTTTTCACGCTGCTGCGAGAGGCGCGTATCGGTGCGGTGTCCGAAAGGGCATCGCACCGTTTTTTATTTTTGTTGGCACCGGTGGAGGGGGTTTTCGTTCGCACTCGGGGTTGGGTTTGGGGTGCTTGCGCTCGTAGGGCTGGGTTTATGCCGGGTTGCTGCTTTCGGCGTTGGTGGTCTGCGTGAATTAGCTGTTCTCTTTATCACTGTTAGCCACTGTGCGTGGCGGCACGTCATTTCTTTGTCCAAAGCCGAAAGCGACAAAGAAACGAAGCAAAGAAAGCGCTTTCCAACCAAGGGCGAGTTAGTGTCCCTAGCGTGCAGGCTAGAAGTTTCTGGCACCTGATAGCACGGTGCTCGCCAGACATCACCGATGTTTGAAACCCTCCTTCTCGCGAATTCTTACATGCTTCGCCCCCAATGCTCTCGGGCAAGCTCAAGCGCCCCAAGAACCTGCACCGCTTTTTGTCCCTGGCATTTTCGCCCAACGCGTTCAGTCGACCCTCCAAATGCAAAAGCCGCCGATGCGAACCTCGCATCGGCGGCTTTTGCTACTGCGGTCAATCGATGCCGTTAATCGCGCGCTATGCCCGCCGCGCCATGGCTCAGCCAGTCAAGCACCGCACCCGTGTCGTCGTCACCCGCTTCCCGCACCTTCGTCATCGCTTCGCTCACGTCAGCACTCGCGTTCGGCACCGCACGACGGATCGCCACGCCAACCGCAAGAATGTCGATCATCACGAGATGCAGAATGCGCGAAATCATCGACATCTGCGATTCGCGGATCTCAATGTGATCGGTTTCCAGCGCCACCGTCGCGCGCTTCGCCAACGGCGTGTTGCTCGACGTGATGGCAACGACCGTCGCGCCCTGCTGCATCGCAATCTCAAGCACACGCAACAACTCAGGCGCGCGCCCCGACTTCGATACCGCCACGATCACATCGCCCTTGCCCAGCAACGCCGCCGACGCCGCCTGCATGTACAGGTCGCCATAAGCAATGGTCGGGATGCCAAAACGGAAGAACTTGTAGTGCGCGTCCTGCGCCACGATGTTCGAATTGCCCAGCCCATAAAACTCGATTCGCCGGGCGCCATTGAGGATATCGATAGCACGTTCCACATGATCAAAATTCAGGTGCTCACGCAGTTGCAGAATGGCCGACACGGTATTGTCGAGCACCTTCGCGCCGAAATCCGTGGCGGTGTCTCCAAGATGCACCTGGCTGTGACTCACCGGAATCGTGCCGGTCAAACCCGTCGCCAGCTTGAGCTTGAAATCCGACAAGCCCTGGCAACCCAGCGTCCGGCAAAAACGGATCACCGTCGGCTGGCTGACATCGGCTTTGCGGGCAATATCGATGATCGGATCATTGATGATCGAACGCGGATGGTTCAGCGCAAGATCGGCCACACGGCGCTCGGCAGGCGTCAATGCATCGCGCATCTGGCGGATACGCTCGAACACCGCGGACGAGCCGCCGTTCGCGCGATTCGACAGTTGCTCGGACAGAATCGCCGATACCCCGAGAAACGCCGGATATTCCGCCGTGATGATGAACGTAGGCACGCTCGACAAATACTGCTGAAAACGCCCTTTCGCTTCGAAGCGCTCGCGAAACGGCGATTTCGTGAACAACGCGCCCAGCTTCAGCACCACCCCGCCGCCAATAAATATCCCGCCCAGCGCACCCAACGTCACCGCGATATTGCCCGCAAACGTGCCGAGAATCCCGCAGAAACAATTGACGCTTTCAAGCGCGAGCGCCTCGCCGTCGTGCGCGCGCTGCGTGATGCCGGCCGATTCGAGATCGTCCGGCACGCTCACACCATCTCGTTCGGCAAGCGCCTGATAAATCAGCAAAAGACCGGGGCCAGCTGCCACGCGTTCAAACGAAACATGCGGCCATTTCTTGCGCGCAAACCGCATCACCAGGTCTTCGCGTTCATTCGACGGCGCGAAGCTCGCATGGCCACCTTCGCTGCCAAGTGCGATCCAGCGGTCATCGGCGGGAATCAGGCCGGACACGCCCAGGCCCGTACCCGGCCCAAGCAAGCCGATCACACTGTTCTGGCGGCGTGAACCACCGCCGACTTGCACACGCTGTGCATCGGTCAGGCCAGGCAAGGCCATTGCCAAAGCGGTGAAGTCGTTGACAACCAGCAGCGTGTCGAAGCCAAGCGCGCGGCGCGTGGCCTCGATCGAAAAGCTCCAGTCGTGATTCGTCATCGAGACGTGATCGCCATCCACCGGATTCGCGATCGCCACGGCCGCGTGGTTGACGCGACTCACCTTGATGTCCTTCAGATATTGCTGCATCGCTTCAGCGATACCCGGATAGTCGCGGCCGGGATACACGCGGATTTCGCCAATCACGCCCGGCGCCGTTTCGAGCGCAAAGCGCGCGTTCGTGCCGCCAACATCGGCCAAAAGCCGTGGTCCGTCGGCGTGCTGACTTCCGGCCGCTACCGTTACGGCCTTACTTTGCACACCAGTAGACATCGAGCCTGACTCCTTGAGCATTAGCCAACGTCGAGATGGCGTTTTTTTGCGGCGCGGCAAGCGCAGCGTTTAGTACATCTAGCTTCTTCTGGCCACTAATGAACAGATAGAGCAGCTTGACGCCTTTGAGCGCGGACATCGACAAGGAAACACGCGCGTGCGGCGCGCTGCCCGGATGAACCGAGATGAACCGGTCAGCGGTCGATATGGCGAAATCCCACTCGGGCGCGTCGGCGAAAATGGACGCCGTATGGCCGTCTTCACCCATGCCGAGCACGGCGACATCCGGCACCCGGCGCCGTGCATCTGCGTTCAGCTCGGCGATATGCGCGTCCAGAGAACGCGACGTGTCCACCAGCGGCAGGAAATAAGCGCCGCTTGCTGCGTTCTGCAACAGCGTTTCACGCACCAGGCGCGCATTGCTTGCGCTGTCGGTCTCCGGCACCCAGCGGTCGTCGACCAGGGTGACGTCGATATGCGCCCAGTCAAGCGTGCGAGTCGAAAGGGTTTGCAAGAACGGCTTCGGGCTCGTGCCGCCGGATACGGCAAGCGTTGCGTGTTGGGTGGGGTTGCCAGCCACAGCGGCATCAGCCGACGCCGCTCCGCGAGCCGCGAGCGTTGCGGCAAGCGCGTCGCCTACCGCCTCTGCCAACGCGTCGGATTGGGCACGTGGCTCATCAAAAGTATGAAGCTCGATCACTGCTCCTCCATGCTGCCTTGTTTTGGTTTCATTTCGCCCGTTGCGAGAACGCCCGAACCAGCTTCTGCGTCGCGCAACAGGATTTGTCTCGGCTTTAATTGCAACATGTCTACAGCACGTACGTCTTAGAACACGTTCCACCGACCCATTACAACGGTCTCAATGCCACTCTTAATTCTCTTCTTCCAGCCAACAGGTGCCGTGCTGCGCCAGCATCGCGCTTGCGGCCGCCGGTCCCCAGGTGCCCGAAGCATAAGGCTTCGGCGGTTTCTGCGACGCAGCCCATTCGTCCAGGATGGGTTCCACATAACGCCACGCCGCTTCCTGCTCGTCACGACGCACGAACAGCGCGAGACGTCCATTGATCACGTCGAGCAGCAGGCGCTGGTACGCCTCCATCTGCCCTTCCTTGAAGAACTTGTCGAAGGCGAGATCCAGATGGACGCTCGCGAGATTCATACCTTCGCCAGGCTGCTTCGCGAGGCAATACAGGCGGATGGTTTCGTTCGGCTGCAGGCGAATCACTAACCGGTTCGCGCCCGCGCGCAAGGCGGTCCCGCCGAGCGCCGAGTGCGGCACGGGGCGGAAATTCACGACAATCTCCGCCGTGCGGTCCGCCAGCCGCTTGCCGGTGCGAAGGAAAAACGGCACGCCAGCCCAGCGCCAGTTTTCGATCTCCACCTTCAACGCGACAAACGTCTCCGTATGGCTGTCCGGCCGCACACCCTTTTCGGTGGCGTACGCCGGCACCGACGTGCCCTTGATCACGCCCGCATGATATTGGCCGCGCACCGCGACCTTGCTGATGTCGCGGGGATCGACGGGCTTGAGCGCGCGCAGCACCCGCAGTTTTTCATCGCGGACGGAATCGGAATCCATGGAGTGTGGCGGTTCCATCGTCACGATGGAAAGCAATTGCAGCAAGTGGTTCTGCACCATGTCGCGCAAGGCGCCGGTGTTGTCGTAGAAATCGCCGCGCGCTTCCACGCCGAGTTCTTCGGCAATCGTGATCTGGATGCTCTCCACCCATTCGCGCCGCCACAACGGTTCGAACAGCGCATTGCCGAAACGCAGCGCGAGCAGGTTCTGCACCGGTTCCTTGCCCAGATAGTGGTCGATCCGGTAGATCTGCTCTTCCGCGAAGATCTCGCCGACAGCGTCGTTAATTGCCTTCGACGACTTCAAGTCGTAACCAAGCGGCTTTTCCAGCACGATCCGCGCGTTTTCGTTCAGGCCGACATCGGCGAGCGCACGGCAGATCGGCACGAACAGCGACGGACCTGTCGCAAGATAAAACACGCGCGTGCCGCCGAGTTCGTTCACGGCATCGCGCAGCAGCTTGAAGTCTTCGGGCTTGCCGAGATCGAGCCTGACGTAGACAAAGCGCGCCAGGAAACCCTTCCACACGGCGTCGTCGACACCATTCTTCGAGACGTGCGGTTTGACGTGTTCGTTGACCCAGTCCAGATACGCATCGCGATCTTCGGCCGCGCGCGCCACCGCGACGATCTTCCCGCCTTCCGCGAGCATTCCGCCACGATGCGCCTCGAACAGCGCCGGCAGGATCTTGCGCATCGAAAGATCGCCTGTTCCGCCGAACAGAACGAACGTGAAATTCGAGTCGTTTTGCATGTGTCTCCGCAGGGGTTCTGAAGGACCGTAGTCCAATAAAATTTTTTTTGACACTGAATTGTAGTTTAACTACAATTCAAATCAAGGGGTAACGTGATCCCGGAAAAAAACACTTAGTCAATCAGAACATGCGTGTTTTCCCGGAGATTCATGTCTAGTTGCATGGTAATTGACCTGAGCCAATGACGCTTTGCCGTAAAGGGAGCGTCGCAGCAAGGGCGAACACCGCTTCACGCAAGACCCCGGACGCACGCCACGCTGGTCGACGCCAGTGTGAACGGGCAAAAATCAAAAGAGGAGACAACAGTTGCGATTCGACACACTCATCTCTTGAGAGCCGTGCGGCCGTGGTTCGGTCTGCCGGCCAAGCTGGCGCGCCCGAGGTTTCTTGCCTTGGACAACGCTGGCCGTATCCCGCCGACACCGCCGATTCCGGCCACTTCAAGTTTGTTCATGTTCCAGCCATCGCTTCCTGGCGGCATCAGGGGCCAATCGTTTTTTGTTCAGGTGTTCGGAGGAGATAAACAATGAAATTTCGCAAGCTCATCGGCGCGCTCGGCGCCGCAGGTCTGTTGTGCGGCGTGGCGGCGCAGGCGGTTCAGGCTGCAGAAGCCGTGTCGGTGCTGCACTGGTGGACGTCGGGCGGTGAATCGAAGGCGATCGGCGTGTTGAAGGACGACATGACGAAGCAGGGATACACCTGGAAGGACTTCGCGGTTGCCGGTGGCGCGGGCGCCGCGGCCATGACCGCACTGAAGACCCAGGTGATCTCGGGCAACGCCCCATCGGCGGCTCAGATCAAGGGTCCGCTGATCCAGGAATGGGCTGATCAAGGCGTGCTGGTGCCGATCGACTCGGTTGCAGGCGACTGGAAGAAGAACCTGCCGCCGGAAATCGACAAGATCATGCACGCAGGCGGTCATTACGTCGGCGCGCCGTTCTCGGTGCATCGCGTGAACTGGCTGTACATCAACAAGGATGCGCTGGATAAGGCAGGCGGCAAGGTGCCGACCACGTGGCCGGAATTCTTCGCAGTCGCCGACAAGATGAAAGCCAACGGCATCGTCCCGGTGGCAGCAGGCGGCCAGCCGTGGCAAGACCTGACGCTGTGGGAAGACGTGGTGCTGTCGCAGGGTTCGGACTTCTATAAGAAGGCGCTTGTCGATCTGGACCCGAAGACGCTGAGCTCGGACCAGATGGTCAAGGTGTTCGACACGGTCCGCAAGGTCCAGTCGTACTTCGATAACGGCCGCACCGGCCGTGACTGGAACCTCGCCACGGCCATGGTCATCAACGGCAAGGCCGGCATGCAGTTCATGGGCGACTGGGCCAAGGGCGAGTTCGCGGGCGCGAACAAGAAAGCCGGCTCGGACTATGTCTGCGTAGCGGTTCCGGGCACGGAAAAGGCTTACACGTTCAACGTCGACTCGTTCGTGTTCTTCCAGCAAAAGGGCGCGAAGGAACCCACGCCGGGTCAACTGGCACTGGCCAAGACCATCATGACGCCTGACTTCCAGGAGCAATTCAGCCTGAACAAGGGTTCGATCCCGGTTCGCCTGGGCGTGTCGATGGCCAAGTTCGACGATTGCGCGAAGAAGTCGTACGCCGATGAACAGACCGCGATCAAGTCGGGCGGTTATGTGCCGTCGCTGGCTCACGGCATGGCGCAGGGCGACGCAACGGCGGGTGCCATTACCGACGTCGTGACGAAGTTCATGAACTCGACGCAGGATTCGAAGAGCGCAGTGGCTGCGCTCGCGAATGCCGCGAAGACGAAGTAAGCGTTTCAGGTCGTAATCGGGCGTGTTCCGGCTTTGCTGGAACGCGCCCGAACCCAGGTTTGATGTAAGTAAAAACCGCTGTATCCCTGTTCCGGCCTGAGACTCTTGCCGGCAAATTTTCAGGAGTCGAGAAGTGGCTGCCTCCCCTAGCGGTATCGCGAGCAAGACTTCGCGCACCCCGCCCCGCCGCACGTCGCCTCTGGCGGCGCTTGCCGATACATACATCCCTAAGCTGGTACTCGCGCCTAGTGTGCTGATTGCGCTCGTGTTTGTGTACGGCTTTATCCTGATCACCGGTTATCTCTCGCTGACCAATTCGCGATTGATGCCGCGCTACGACTTCACCGGTTTCCAGCGCTACACCGAGCTGTTTTCGAACGATGTCTGGTGGACGTCGGCTGCGAATCTCGGCTGGTTTGGCATTCCGTTCATTGCGATCTGCGTTGGGCTCGGGCTGTTCCTGGCCATCCTGCTCGATCAGAAGATCCGCAATGAAGGTGCGTTGCGCGCGATCTTTCTCTATCCGATGGCGCTGTCGTTCATCGTGACGGGTACCGCTTGGCAATGGATCCTGAATCCGGGCCTCGGGCTGGAGAAGATCTTCCACGACTGGGGCTGGACGAGCTTTTCGTTCGACTGGCTGGGCAACCCCGACAAGGCGATCTTCTGCGTGGTGATCGCGGCCGTGTGGCAATCGACGGGTTTCGTCATGGCCTTGTTCCTGGCCGGTTTGCGCGGCGTGGACGCGGAAATCTTCAAGGCCGCGCAGATGGACGGCGCTTCATTGCCGCGGATCTACCGCCAGATCGTGATTCCAAGCATGCGCCCCGTGTTTTTCTCCGTGCTGCTGATTCTCTGCCACATCACCATCAAGACCTTCGACCTCGTGGTTGCGTTGACCGCGGGCGGTCCGGGTACGTCGTCGTCGTTGCCGGCCATGTTCATGTACACGTTTTCGTTCAATCGCGGCCAACTGGGCCTGGGCGCCGCTTCGTCGATGATGATGCTCGCCACCGTCGTCGCCGTGCTCGTGCCGCTCATGTATCTGGAATCGAGGAGCACCCGCAATGGAATCTAAGATGACGATCAGCCGCGCCGTCATCTATGCGGCGCTGGTGCTGTTTGCCCTGTACTTCCTGTTCCCGATCTACGTGATGCTCTCGACGTCCTTCAAGGACCTCGACCAGTTGCGCTCCGGCAACCTGCTCACGCCGCCGACCACATTCACATTCGCGCCGTGGGTCAAGGCGTGGTCGCAATCGTGTACCGGCGTGCGCTGCGACGGCATGGAACCGTTCTTCATGAACTCCGTGCGCATGGTGATCCCGGCGGTGCTCATCTCGTCGATAGTCGGCGCGTTCAACGGTTACGTGCTCACGCACTGGCGCTTTCGCGGCGCCGACGCGGTGTTCACGATGTTGCTGGTGGGTTGTTTCATCCCCTTCCAGGCCATCCTTCTGCCGATGGCCCGTTTGCAAGGCATGCTGGGGCTGGCTAACACTACGACCGGTCTGGTGCTCGTGCACGTGGTCTACGGTATTGCGTTCACCACCATGTTCTTCCGCAATTTCTACGTGAGCATTCCGGCGGAACTGGTGAAGGCGGCGCGCATTGACGGTGCGGGCTTTTTCACCATCTTCACAAAGATCCTGCTGCCGGTATCGCTGCCTATTTTCATGGTGTGCCTGATCTGGCAATTCACGCAGATCTGGAACGACTTCCTGTTCGGTATCGTGTTCTCGGGCGTCGATTCAATGCCGATTACGGTCGCGCTGAACAACCTGGTCAACACATCGACGGGCGTGAAGGAATACAACGTCGACATGGCTGCTGCGATCATTGCCGCCCTGCCCACCCTGCTCGTCTACATGGTCGCCGGCCGGTTCTTCGTGCGCGGCCTGACAGCGGGCGCGGTGAAGGGCTGATTTCCGCGGGGCGCCTCTTACTCAATGGCTGGCGCCCGCGGTAGAAGATCAACTGATGCGCGCACGAAGATACTCAGCGCAGAGACATTAAAGGATTCATAGCATGGCAAGCCTTTCAATCCGTGACGTGTACAAGACTTATGCGAACGGCGTTCCCGTTCTGAAGGGTGTGAACATCGATATCGAGGATGGTCAGTTCCTGATCCTCGTCGGCGGTTCGGGCTGTGGGAAATCCACGTTGCTCAATATGATCGCCGGGCTGGAAACGGTCACCAAGGGCGACATCATGATCGACGGCAAGACGGTGAATAACCTCTCGCCCAAGGATCGCGACATTGCGATGGTGTTCCAGTCGTACGCCCTGTATCCGTCGATGACCGTGCGCGAGAACATCTCGTTCGGGCTGAACATCCGCAAGGTGCCAAAGGACGAGCAGAAGGCGATCGTGACGCGCGTGTCGGATACGCTGCAGATCCAGCATTTGCTGGACCGGAAGCCGGGGCAGTTGTCGGGCGGTCAGCGTCAGCGTGTGGCAATGGGCCGTGCCCTCGCCCGCGATCCGGTGATGTTCTTGTTCGACGAGCCGTTGTCGAACCTGGATGCAAAGCTGCGGATCGAGATGCGCTCGGAGATCAAGTTGCTGCATCAGCGCCTTGGTACGACGATTGTGTACGTGACACACGATCAGATCGAAGCGATGACGCTCGGCGATCGGATCGCGGTGATGAAGGACGGCGTGGTGCAGCAGTTCGGCGCGCCGCAGGACATCTATGATTCGCCGGCGAATTTGTTCGTGGCGGGTTTCATTGGCGCGCCGCCGATGAATTTTATCGATGGCAATCTGGTCGAAGCTGGCTCGGGTATCGGGCTTGAGATCGATACGGGCGTCTCGCGTACCGTACTGAATCTGCCGTTCGATGCCGCCTCGGTGCGCGACAAGATCGGGCAGAACGTGATTCTTGGACTGCGTCCGGAGCGGATTACGGATGCGCGTAGTGCGCATAACGTTGAAGATGCAAGGTTGCAGCCGATTGAAGTGAAGATCGATGTGATCGAGCCGACCGGGCCGGACACCTTGGTGTTCACGCAGGTGAATGGCAAGCGCGTGGTGAGCCGCGTGCACCCGGCGTCGAATCCGCAACCGCTG
>Ga0255336_102091_pt1 | contig 11115 bp, 17 predicted proteins | sample MeOH1_35cm_T3_17_FD_189102 | JGI IMG/M metagenome (GOLD analysis project Ga0255336, IMG submission 189102) | Sandy soil microbial communities from University of British Columbia, Vancouver, Canada - MeOH1_35cm_T3_179 | ecosystem: Engineered > Artificial ecosystem > Sand microcosm > Unclassified ...
ATTCGAAACAGCGGTCAAACTTTCCCCGATTCTACACGACCACACCACACTATGTTCGGGACGACTTGCCATCTAAAAAATAAAAGGTGTTGATTTTAGACGTTCTTGACTAGCCGCATTTTTATTTCGAATGGCGGAGGATACAGGATTCGAACCTGTGGAGGAGCTTACGCCCCTCAATAGTTTAGCAAACTACCGCCTTAAACCTGACTCGACCAATCCTCCAAATACCTCAGAATTACAGACTTGCTGAGGTGTCAAGTCAAGCCCACAGTTTATATCTAGGGCGGCGATAAGTAAGTTGACAAAATATTCCATAGGGAAATCCTTTACCCGTATTATAGAATTTTGTCGACGGTCTAGCTTAGAAGATTTGCACTCCCTATGCTCCTAAATTGAGCGGCCAGATTTACTCTATATTGATAATGCGATAAGTTCCATCGATCTTTAGATCTTTTTTATCTTTACTTACCTTAAGGTCTGGAACAGTTACCTTAGTACGCTGATCATTGATAAATGAATAAGGGTGCGTATCCCTTCGAACAACTCTAATGTCTTGCCTTGTAGCTTTATTACGGTCTTCCATGTGTGTACCCTCACCGTTAGCCTAACCACAACACCTACATGGTGTCAAGCCTATCGATTGTGATCCTTCATTTGTTCGATCGTGAAATAACAATCATCCCACAAGACTCCCTGGATAAAACCAATCCATCGATGAGCCTTCTCCCCATCTACATTTCCGTTCAGGATTTCCTCAATCATCCACAGAAGGTGAGCATGTCTACCAAAATGATCTGCATATTCTTCAGCAGGGTATCTGGCAGCTTTATTATATCCTTTACGATACAATGACTCTTTGTATTTGGTAGCAACATCTTTAATCTGGTTGATATCCATTTATCTTTTCTCCGGCGGGCATAGACGGTTACGCTCCGACAATAACAGATCGACAGTCTGTCGTGTTACTACTACACTATACGCCCGTATTTTTAGTAATCAAATTCCTTAGCCACGGATCATTAGGATGAATCAATGAAGCATGAGATTTACTATTAAACTCTTTAGTATCCTGATAGAATGCTTCTCTCACCTTTTCAATTGCCTGAAGCTCTAATCTATAGACAGCTTCCACTAAAGAGTTGGTGTCAGCTAGTCCCCAAAGTCTTTCGAACAATGGCGTGTAGCTATCCCAGACTTCAAGCGCTTTCTTGGTATGCTCCATGTCAGTTAAACAGTAGCTTCTTTTCTTCTTCTGTCAAGGGCCGTGCCAAACGTTCCTCTAAACTTGCGATATGGTCAGCTTTACATTTTTCAACGTGCTTGTCATATCCAAACTTAATTTTCAATTCACAAGAAGGACATTGCTCACAACATGGCATGATGTGTGAAACATGATTATTAGGTTCGTGACAATCACATTTACATTCGTCAAACATTAGCTTTTACAATCCTCATGAGCATGAGCACCACAAACTTTACACACAGTTTCAACTTTACATTGCTTGTGGTGGCCTTCGTAGAACCAAGTGCCTATAAGCCAAACAAGAATTAAAGTATCCATGATTGCTACATAAATTTCCATATGGTCGGGAATGAGGGATTTGAACCCCCACTTCATGCTTCCGGAGCACGGAGACTACCAGATTATCGTAATTCCCGATTGGCCGACAAAATTGCAAAGATGTTTTTAGGCGCTCAGCCATTGAGCTACACGGGCATATGGCGCCCATGATGGAGATTCGAACTCCATATCCTCCTCATTGATAGTGTAATCCTCACTTGCATTCGGCTGGAGTCGAGGGTGAGGATCAAACTCACGAAACAACTGTTTTGCAGACAGAGCCCTTATCACTCGGGTACCTCGACTTATAACTTTATCTTAAATGATTTGCGATGATGAATCGACAAACCGTATTTCTTAATTCCTTCTTTATGATCCTTGGTTCCGTATCCCACATTACTTTTCCAATTATACATTGGAAATTGTTCATCAAGCTTAGTCATCAGACCATCACGATAAACTTTAGCAATGATTGCTGCGGCCATTACACTTGGTAATTGTTGATCCGCTTTCACCATGCAAGAAACATTCGGTGGCAAGGAACTTAACTTGATATCACCATCAATGATTCCCTTATCGCCGGGCTGATACAAAGCCAACATCGCTTCTACATAAGCTTCCTTTGAAGCTTGTCCTAGCCCCTTCTCATCAATTACGTCGTTGGACTTCTCGATGAATACGTGCTGTATGGCTTTATCCGCTAAGAGCAAAGCAGATAATTGCTCTAGCTTCTTATCAGAAAGCTGTTTAGAATCTTTCAGTCCGGCCATGGTCCAATCAATCGGAGCACGAACCGCACAAACAACTAAGGGTCCAGCCCAAGGACCAGACCCCACATCATCAACTCCAATAATATATTCAGACATTTTTGATGTTTCCAATTGTGATATGGAACCTGTGCTTGCCGTCGGGACTTCGTGTCCAAGGACTACAAATTTGCAACCCCAATTCTAATCGAACCTCTTCTAATTCCTTAGCGTAAGCATTCAACCAGTAATAGGTTTCATTGTTGTAGATCATATAATCGTATTCGAATACAATCTTTCTATTCTGGTGCTTACCCCAAAGTTCCATCTTAGGAGGAAGTTCCTTACGTACCACAGAGATATGCGCTGCATACATCTGACGTTGTACGTACTGAGCTTTAGGGATCAAAGAACGATAGAAATCTGAAATGCCTTGATCAACTTGAACAATTAACTTGTACGGGTTGGCAAAATATTTCAGTGTGCCAGTAGAATAAAACATTTGTTTCTATCCTTCTTCTGGTTGGCAGGCCTGGTAGGAGTTGCACCCACGGCTTTTTGGTTCGTAGCCAAAATTTCTATCTGCTGAATTACAGGCCCAGATTAATAATCGTAATAGCTTTGTTCTCTTGGCGCTGGCATCTTGTACATGGCCAACCACTTCTTATTCTTGTCTGCATGAGTGTACTTGGAGAACAATTCCCAAGCATCCTCTTTACCACAACCTTGGCAACGACGCTTCCCATCACAGAGATCCTTTGGAAGATGATCCTCATTGAATCTCAATAGAAGCTGCGGACCAGTACCAGGATAAGGCTCTTGCTCGAAAATCTCAATACCGTATCCGCCGAACATATGGGAGGAATACATATTGGTCAATAAGTTATTTTGTTCCACTGCTTGCAAAACCATTGTCACTTCCGCAACAGACAATTGTCTAAACTTAGCACTCAAATCTTTTTGCAATTCCCGAAGAAAATCAAACTTATCCATGACTTACTCCTATTGGTACCCCTTCTAGGAATCAAACCTAGACCGTATGTTTCGAAGACATATATGATATTCGTTTCACCAAAGGGGCATTTATCACAACGAAAATGAAAAGATAATTCCGTTTCACTTCCGTTCCTTTCAGAACGGGTGGGAGTCGAACCCACTATGCCGGATGAAACTCCAGCGTGTATGTAATCCTTACAGCATTTGTGATGGTGATCCCACGGGGACTCGAACCCCGGTACTCTGACTGAGAATCAGAAGGCCTAACCGCTAGCCGATGGGACCAAACTTATTTTTCTTCTACCAAATCAAACAACGCTTTTGCTTTGGAAGCAATTTCCAAATGCATCTTCATTGCCTCTTCTTCCGTTTGAGAATAATGACTAACCAAACTGATTCCATTGCTTCTTGGATTATCCATGGAACAACTGGTGAAATAATTTCCCATACCCTTGTATTGTGAAGCTCGGGTATGAACTCTTACTTTCCATTCACCGTATTTGGTGGAACCGATTTTAGTTGTGATTTGCATATTTCACTTTCGATGATGACCATCGCATAGATAGCACCACCACTCCGGCATTGGTTCAGGATTCCAATTTAACTCATCAGATTGAATTCCAAATTTAGAAATCAAATCATCAATGAAAAAAGAAGTCCATTCACTATCTTGCCATTCCTGAATGCTGGAATAACTTCTCCCAGACCCAGGAACTAAAGCAAGATACTTATCAGCAGTAAGCTGATAGTTCAAATATAAGATAGCATCTTGCTTAGATCTAACTTTCATGGCACCCCTGGAAGGAATTGCACCCTCGACCAAACGGGTAGAAACCGTACGCTCTATCTGCTGAGCTACAGAGGCATATTTAAAAAACTGGTGACCCGTATGAGAATCGAACTCATGCGAAGACCTTGAAAGGGTCCCGATACTACCATTAATCTAACGGGCCAGGACACAGGAAGTAATTATGGGATCGCCATAACACTCACTGTAGTTACATTTGATACCTTGAGCCACCAAGGATTTCAATTCATTCAGTATAACATCTGAACTAGCCGATAGCAAATCGGCCGACGGTAGGGACACACAGGGTCGAACTGTGATGGGAAGTTTAAAAGACTTCTGTAATGAGCCGTTATACGATGTCCCCAAAAATAACGTAGTAGAATTGTAAGCGGGGTTCTGTGCGCTGCAAAAGCAGGCGACAATCATTTATCTCCGACTGTGTATTACTACCAGTCTCTAGCGATAACCCGAATACTTGAGCGAACAGCTCTTCCATCCTCTTGCGAGGCGCGCATTCTATTTATCTTGCACCGGATGAGGTTTACCTTGCCACCAATATCTCTACTGATGCGGTGGGCTCTTACCCCGCCATTTCAACCTTGCCTGATCCCTTGCGGGCCATCGGCGGTTTCTTTTCTGTTGCACTATCTGTCGGCTTAGTCCTTTGCAGGATTTATTCCGCCCGGCCGTTAACCGGCATCCTTGTTCTATGGTGCCCCGACTTTCCTCCCTTTTTACAAAGAGCGATTGTCCATTCTACTACATTGGTGAGTCCACTCAGAATCGAACTGAGATGAGAAGATTAAGAGTCTTCTGTAATTGCCATTATACTATGGACCCAATTTTATACCATCCAAAATCTTTTGCTGTCTTTCTTTTGTGACAGTTAGCGCAACGTACTGCGCATTTTTGAATTTCTTCTTTTATTTTTGAAAGAGAACAATTCACTATCAATCTAACTATGTTTTCTTTCTTACTATGTAAATGATCAAATTCTAAAACAACTATATCGGTTTCACCACAATCAACACAAGGATGTTCTTTTAGATAAGAAATAATATATTTTTGAATTTCTTCTTTGTATTTTTGATTTCTTTTGAGAAGATCCTCTCTATGTTTCGGATTTGAAGCATAGTAGTTTTTACTTTCCGCTCGACTACACAGTTTACATTTTGTTTGTAATCCGTCTGGCTTAGATGAATTTTTATTGAATTCTGTTTCGTCTTTTTCTACTTTACAGAAGCAACAAGCTTTCATGGTGGAGCAGGAGGGATTCGAACCCACAGTACCACAAAGGGCTCCACTTTTACAGAGTGGTGGGTCTACCAAGTGACCCGTCTGCTCCATTTATTATTCTGGTTGGGATGCTAGGATTCGAACCTAGATAGCGAGATTCAAAGTCTCGCGTCCTGCCTTTGGACGACACCCCAATACTTATTTACTATAACCGCTCTTGCCTTTATTGGCAAGCCCTCACAACCTTCTCGATTAAGATCATTTTACATTCTGCGCATTCAACGCAGTCTTTACACTCATTAAATTGAGAACACTCACATCTAAATTGTATCTTTAATGATCGAGCTAATCTTAGAACGTTTTCAAATTTGGCTCGCCATAATTTTGGACGAGAGATCATGGTAGGCGTGATAGGGTTTGAACCTATGGCTTCAACCCTGTCAAGGTTGCACTCTACCACTGAGTTACACGCCCATAATAATATGGTCTTTAATTACCTGGAGCGGATAGTGGGATTCGAACCCACGATGATTACTCGACAGTTTGGAAGACTGTTGCCATACCACTTGGCGATACCCGCAGATACCCATTCAAGTCCGGGTCAGACTAGGGAGCTGGTTTCCCAGCGCCTCCACCACTTCCGTTTAATGTCTGGAAGAAGACAAATTTAAGCAACAAAAATTTCACAAAGAGGTTTTTGATCTTTACTGAATCACCAGGATCTTTAACTCAGATCGGAGACATTCTTTACATTATCCGTTTTTGTTTTTCCTGAATCTAAAAGATTACAAGACAGTTTGGATAACGATTCCTCATAATGCTAGAGGGGTTGATGCTGTCGTTATTGTATTCCTTGTGCGCATTTGCTTGGCTCGTGGAGTAGGACTCGAACCTACATAACTCTGGGTAACAGCCAAATTCATTGCCGATTATGATACCCACGAATATTTTTTCTGGCTCAAGGGGCTGGATTCGAACCAACGACGGATTTCTCTTCTGGTTAACAGCCAGATCCCTGCTTCCACTCGGGTACCCTTGAATATTTTTCTTGGCGATACATAAGGGGATCGAACCCTTCGTCGTCCGCTTAACAGGCGGGTGCTGCACCAGCTAGCTAATGTACCATAGCTTTCTTTCTTTCTTTATTTTGGTAGGGCTGGAGAATTTTGAAATCTCGACCTCATCGGTGTAAACGATGCGCTGCTGCCTCTGAGCTACAGCCCCATTGGAAGAATCTCTAATCCAGACTTTCACTGGAGTTTCGTTGCCGCTAGCAGCTCTTTGAGACTCTTGGTGGCGCGGGTTAGATTTGAACTAACGACCTCTACATAGTAGCGCTCTTCCATCTCCTTTCAAGGGGAGAACTTTCTGAGCTACCACGCCATATTTGATTCTGGTGGGATGAGAAGGGTTTGCACCTTCAACTTTCGGGCTTTATGCCCTTGCGTCTTTATTTTCCGCCATCTTCCCATATTATGGAACCTACACGACGTAAGTTCCATATGAAGTTTGGTCAGCTCTTCAATGCTGCTGGTTGGACCCAGAGAGTGATTATCAGCTCACCCCAGCCGCTCGAAATGTGGTTCGAGACCTATTAAAACCTTATCTCCTGTTTCTATAAGCAGCACGCCAGCATGGCCTACACATGTAAGCATAGCCTAAGATACTGCTTGCAATTGAACAATATTTGCACATAGGCAACCTCCTTTCCATTAAGAATGGAGGTTAGGGAGGTGCGCGTTTTCCTTTGCTCATATCACCTTTCAAGAAGCGGAAGTTGAGACTTTAACTCTTGTCTCAATTCCTCAAAAAATTCTATCTGCCACTTACCTTCGGTCGGCTCTGAAGCTTTCCCCTCATATACATAGTAATGTGTAAACGGTAAGGTGGACTTTGCAAACTCTTTTCTAAGAGTACTATTCTCTATCTTATATCGCAAAACTTTCTTAATCTTCTCTTGAAAAGAAGAATCTTTATCTGCGTCGTAATCTTTACCTCGAATCTCTCGGCCCAGCTTCTTAGCCGGATATCCAGAAAGATTCTTTAACTCTTCTACCTGCGGATGATCCTTTGGACAAGAAAGATAATACCAGTAAGCTTCTACGCTTTTGAAATCACCTTCATCGGTTTCTAACTCTATCTCAGTAAAGTTAGAGAGAAACAATCCCAAAGAAGTTTTAGCTTTGGAATAAACATTGATGTGGGTAATACCGTCTTGTTTTGGATCTAGAACAACTGTCATTGACTTTCCATGCACCAAGGCATGTCTAATCGACGAACAGACTCATTAATCAAATCATTCTTGATTTTGAAACGAACAGACTCTTTCAAGGCGCCGAAAAGTTTTTCATTGGCCACATCGACCACGGATTGTTCGACGATTGCTTGACTGCGTTCATCGATCCAACTACCGGACTGTTTGTTGTAAATCAAATACGTGCCATCAACATAGATGCCACGTTCACTGGTTTTGAGAAAGGTCATCATCTTATTGATTTTACGAGGAGCATCTTCCATTTTGTTTACCTCATTTCGGTGGTAGGACTAGAAGGATTCGAACCTTCAACCTCGCGGTAATCGGCCGCTACCTGGTTATAAGCCAGTTGCTCTGACCGTTGAGCTATAGTCCCATTAGTAATCGACTAAATGATAAAATCGTTCTGGTCACCAGACCTTAAGGCAGGAATCGAACCTGGCCTTTCCTTTTGATGGTGGATGTAGATCTTATTCGCATTCGATTGGTCGGGCATGGAGGAGTCGAACCTCCGACCTCGTGTACCCAAAACACGCGCACTACCAGGCTGTGCTAATGCCCGAACTGGTCAGAGATAGAGTATCGAAACTCGTCGAACCCCAGCGCGCCTCTCTGACCTAGATAAAGCTTTTTGGGTTCATCCCTGATATTAGGAAAGGATCGCTTTCTTGTTCTGCGAAAGCTCCGTAACCGACTTCTTCATGCCGAAGTGTTCCAGGCAATGCTTGGAACAATTCTGACAGATATGACAGAACATTCTGTCACGACACACGGCCTGAGCGCCATCATCTTTTGCAACAACGAAAGTACAACGATCGAACTCATCCTTCATTTGCTTTTCCTTTGAACTGGTTTGCATTCTATTTCTTCCACCCTGCCATCTGGATAGATAATTTTTACCTTCTCAGAAACGGCAGGAAGCTCTGCTGGTTGAAGTCTATTCTTTAGGTATCTTGCGGCGATATTTAATACCGCCATTGCAAGTTTTTGCTTAGTGGATGACTTCATCCTATCTTAGCTTGCTCCCTGTTCTCATAATTGTCAAGAGCAACCTTAAGGTCGTCTGCCAATTTCAATAAGGACTTATCATTTGATTTCTTAAGGAAGGAAATCATCTCTTTCAAAACCATCTTAACGCCCCACTCTTTTAACAGATTAGCAACGATGTCTTTCATATTACAATGCTCCTTGGTGCCCCAACCTGGAGTTGAACCAGGAATTCAAGTTTAGGAAACTAGCGGTTAATCCATTAGCCTATTGGGGCATACGCCGTGTCATAACCATTAGACCATGCACTTGCGCGCAGTGGGATTCGAACCCACACTTCGACTTGCGAATGTCCGCCGAGGAATAAAGGAGTCGAACCTTCTACATCGCTTTCGGCGGGCCCAGGGGGTTACGCTCCCCCACTACATACGTGACAAGCATGCGTTCTACTACTAAACTATGAGCCCGGATTGACAACGAAATTATAAACTGAGTTTTTTTATTCTCCCATTAAACTATCGGTATTGCTACCGAGCCGGATTCGAACCGACACCTTTTGATTCCAATTCAATGTACAGCTTATGAGCATTTGTCAAAAGTTTGCGACAACAAAAATTTGCGAAATCGTTTTTCGCGTGCTACCATTACACTATGACGTCATAAGGAGACGCCATCAGGAATCGGACCTGATCCTCGCCGTTTGCAGTGGTGTAGATCTCACTGAGCATTTGTCGCTTGGTGTAATCACCAAGGTATTTCACTTAGCAATCACATAAAAATGCCTGTTGTCCTATTGTTAGACGACAGCTTCGATAATTGGCGAAGCCACTGGGATTCACACCCAGATTAACAGGCCTGGTGTAGTAGGAGTGATTCGAACACTCATCATTATCTGAGTCCGTTTTACAGACGGATGCAGCCAACCGTATCTGCCTCTACTACATAGATGGCGCGAGGAGTGTATGCCCCAACTTACCCGCTAGCTCTTTGCTAGCGGACCATAAGATTAATCACAACGAAATTGTTAAAGAGGGTGCCTCCCTGGACCACCTAGGCGACTCTGGGATCGAACCAGATAGGGTTTTATTTTCAGTAAATGTACTCCTCAACGAGCATTTGTGATGGTAACGGCGATAGGAGTCGCACCTATGGGGGCTGGCTTATGAGACCTGCTTGAATTCTGATTCTCACCGCGATATTTTGAAACTTGGCGCCCGATGAATGAGTTGAACATCCGACCAACCGCCTAAATGGCGGCTGCTCTACACTGAGCTAATCGAGCATAAATTGACGACAAGGGATTGTCAAGATGTTTTATTTTTGATGAATGTAATCCTGACTAGCATTCGTCTGGGGTGATATACGAGTTTCGATCTCGCCAAAAATTGAGTCACAGTCAATCGGGTTCTCCAGCTCCCTCATACCACCATACATGCGATTGTTTTGTCCATTAAACTACTCCGGTAGCTTTTCCTCACGGTCTAGTGAGGAAGACGCTATGCTTTTCAGTCTCCTGTGAGAATGGGATTCGAACCCATCATCTGTCGCTTCGGTCGAGCATCTTGGATTTGAACCAAGGATCCATGCGTCCAGGGCACGTAGTTTACCAGGCTAACGTAATGCTCGAAATTTTCTGTTATGAATAGGAGTCGAACCTATATTTTCAATTGTAAAAACTTGATCCTGCCGATTAGAAGATCATAACCAGAATTTGGCAGGGTCCCTAGGAGTTGCGCCTAGACAGCCAGCTCAGCGCTGGAATGCTAAATTACATCAAGACCCTAAATTTGCCATCAGATTGTGATGGCCTTCTCTAAACGACATGGGACTTGCACCCATTGAATGGCCTTCCATTTTTTGTTTGTTACTGGCTTCAAAGGCCAGGAAACTAAATGTCCAACTATCGTTATGGTGGGGCCCCTAGGATTCGAACCTAGATCACCGGCTTTAAACCCGGTATAATCGATACCTTTGACAGTATCTCCCATTATACTAGAGCCCCGTATTCAATTCAATTGTCAATGAACAGTGGCAGATCTTTCTCCTTGCATCAGGATGGATTGGTTACCATTGAATGTCAATCAACTACTTTGACATCACTAACACATCTACCATGTTATGGTGGGCCGTCTCAGAATCGAACTGAGTTCTCATGCTCTTCAGGCACGCGCTAAATTACCAAACTAGCTCACGACCCATTTTCAGGATTTCATCTATTATTACGCTTCTCTTGGCCTCTCGACAACTATGAAGGATTAATATTGAAACCGCCTCTGGTAAATTATATATCACGCTATTGCCAGATGTCAATATCTTTTTTAGTTAGCCAGTTTCGGCAGTAAAATCCCTTTGCTCCTAATTAATATAGCAATCTTTTCAAAACTTTTCTTAAAGAAGGAAGCCTCCCAAATTTCTGAAGCTTCTTCCTCTGGGCAGGTATTAAACCTATCCGCAATCTGCCCCCAGTACTCTGGGAATTCATCCGCCGTTTTCTCTACAGCGCCCAATTCGATATTGAATTCTAGATCCTGAACCCTTAGAC
>Ga0255336_102093_pt1 | contig 11101 bp, 10 predicted proteins | sample MeOH1_35cm_T3_17_FD_189102 | JGI IMG/M metagenome (GOLD analysis project Ga0255336, IMG submission 189102) | Sandy soil microbial communities from University of British Columbia, Vancouver, Canada - MeOH1_35cm_T3_179 | ecosystem: Engineered > Artificial ecosystem > Sand microcosm > Unclassified ...
AGACCGCGCGCTTTCAGGGCGATCCGGTGGCCTGCGTCGTGGCGACGGATCGATACCTTGCCGAAGATGCAGCAGAGCGCGTGCAGGTCGAGTTCGAACCTCTCGCAGCGGTGACGGACATGTGGCAGTCGCTCGAATCCGAGGCGCCGCAGGTCGACCCGATGGTGCCCGGTAACCTCGTGTCGCATCAGACATTCGCGCACGGCTATCCTCAGGGCGTGGCCGGAACTGCCTTTCGCGTGGTCGAGGCGACCTTTACGCAGCAACGCCAGACGCACGTGCCGATCGAAACGCGCGGTTGCGCCGCGGTCTGGGACGCGGGGCGCCATCACTTGACGTTTCACATCGGCACGCAGGTGCCGCATCCGCTTCGCACACAGTTGGCGGACCGGCTCATGTTGGACGAGTCCCAGGTCACCGTGATTTCCCCGGATGTCGGCGGATCGTTCGGGCAGAAGATCGCGCTGTATCGGGAGGAACTCACCGTGGCGGCGCTAGCTCGCCACCTGAGGCGTCCCGTGCGCTGGCGGGAAGATCGTCTGGAAAACCTGACGGCTGCGGCGAATTCGAGAGAAGACTTCTGCCGCACTCGCGCGGCAGTCGACGAACATGGCACGCTGCTTTCACTGGAACTCGAGATGCGCGAGGACTTCGGCGCGTATTGCTTCTTTCCGGCCAACTACCTGGCCCGCGTGGTCGCCATGATTCTCACCGGGCCTTACCGAGTGCAGGACTACTCGTTCGACGTGAAGATCGTGCTCAGCAACAAGTGCGGCAATGCACCGATGCGTGCGCCGATGTCGATGACAAGCTGGGTCATGGACGGCACGATCGATGCTGTCGCACGGGAGCTGAAGCTGGATCCGGTCGACGTTCGCCGCCGCAACCTGATTGCGCAGGACGAACTGCCTTATCGCACGCCGACGGGCGAAGTGCTCGCGGACATCACGCCGACCGAGACATTCGAAGCGGTGTTGAAGGCCGTCGACTACGAAGGATTCCGGGTACGCCAGCGCGATGCTCGCGCTTCCGGACGCCACCTCGGAATCGGTTTGTGCGTGGTAGTCGAACCAACGACCTATGGCTCGCGGTTCTACAAGGCCGCCGGCATTCCCGGCTCCGGCCACGAGGCAAGCTGGGTCCGGATAGAGCCGAGCGGTGTCGTCAATGCGTCGGTTGGGCTCGGGCCGAGCGGGCAGGGCTATGAAAGCGCGATGGCCAACGCGGTAGCCGAGGGCCTGGGCGTCGACCCGGCACGGGTGCACATCCACCTGGGCCATACCGACATAGCACCCTACGGAATGGGTAGCCGAGGAGCGCGCAGCGCAACCGCCGGGGGCGGCGCGCTTTACCTTTGCGCGCAACAAGCGCGGCGCAAGGTACTCGCGATCGCCGCCGGCTGGCTCGATATGCCCGAGGACGGCCTGCGTCTGGATGACGGACGGATAGAACGCCGCAACGGTGAAGAGTGGCTGGATAGCGGCATGGCGCTCGCGGACGTGGCGCGGCGTGCCTACATGGATCCGACTGCATTGCCCGAGGGGCTGACGCCGGGGCTTGAATTCCATTTTGCATATGACCCGCCGGCCATGACCTACTCGAACTCGACACATGCCTGCGAAATCGAACTCGACGTGGATACCGGCCACATCCGCATTGCCCGCTATGTGATCGCGGAAGACTGCGGGACGCTGCTAAACCCGACAGTGGTCGAGGGACAGCAGCATGGCGCCGTGGCGATGGGACTGTCAGGCGCGCTGTTCGAGCAGGTGATCTACGACGAGACGGGGCAGAACCTGACCGGCTCTCTCGCCGACTATCTGATCGCGTCCGCGACCGACCTGCCAAACCTGGAAATCATTCCCATGCATACGCCGAACCGCACCACGGCTGCCGGCATCAAGGGGATGGCCGAAGGCGGAGTGATGGGTGCGCTCGGCGCGTTGACCAACGCGCTCAACGATGCGCTGTCACCATTCGGGGCGGTCGCCGACCGGCATCCGCTGAGCCCAATGTTCGTGCACGGCCTGATACGTGGAAAACTTTGATTGGAGGAAATTGCTATGAATGAATCTGTCGCCAGGCTGTCGGTGGGTTTTATCGGCTTGGGCATCATGGGCGGCGCGATGGCCGGTCGGCTCGCCGCCGCCGGATTCCCTATGCATGTGTACAATCGCACCCGCTCGAAAGCCGAGCCGCTGGTGGCCGCTGGTGCCGAGTGGCACGCCTCTCCGGTGACGCTCGCCGCCGCGTCCGACGTCATCCTGACGATCGTCGGGACGCCTGCCGATGTGCGCGCGCTTTATCTCGGCGAAGAGGGACTGATTGCCAACGCGCGCCCCGGCTCGACGCTGGTCGATATGACGACGTCCAGCCCGTCGCTTGCGCGCGAGCTTGCCGCTCTTGCGTTGCAGCGAGACCTGCAACTGCTCGATGCGCCTGTTTCTGGAGGTGACATCGGGGCACGCGAAGGCGGCTTGTCGATCATGGTGGGCGGTTCGACCGAGGCGTTCGCGCGGATCGAGCCGGTGTTGTGCTGCCTCGGGACCAATGTTGTCCTGCAGGGCGGCCCGGGAGCCGGACAGCACACCAAGCTGTGCAACCAGATCGTGATCGCTTCGACCATGCTGGGTGTCTGCGAAGGTCTGACATACGCGCGCAACGCGGGGTTGGACGTGCGCACCGTCTTGAGCTCCATCGGTGGCGGCGCAGCCGGCGGTTTTCTGCTTAACAACCTTGGTCCCCGGATTGCGAGCGATGACTTCGCGCCCGGATTTTTCGTGGAGCATTTCGTCAAGGACATGCGTATCGCGACGGAAGAAGCGCTCGATATCGGCTGCGAGCTCCCGGGCCTCGAACTCGCCTTCAGGTTGTATCAGAGACTGGCTGACGAGGGTCACTCGCGCGACGGCACGCAAGCGCTTTTCAAACTGTATCAACCGTAAGTCTGCTCATGAAACTCGCCAATACCTGCATCTTGCCCGCACGTCCCGAAACTGTCTGGGCCGCCCTGAACGATCCGACGGTACTGCAAGCATGCTTGCCGGGATGCAAATCGCTCGGGATGATCGACGAGCGGCACTTCGAGTCGGTGATACAGATCCGTGTCGGCCCGATCGCCGCGACGTTCAAAAGCAATGTCGAACTGTCGGATCTGGTGCCGCCCAAAGCCTATACGATCATTGGACACGGTACTGCGGGGCCGGTCGGATTTGCGAAAATATCCGCACGCGTGCAGCTCGAATCGCAGGGCGACGCCACCTTGCTCCAATACGATGCCGACGTCGAGATCGGCGGAAAACTCATGACGGTGGGGGCGCGGCTGATTCAGTCCGCCGCTGGCAAGAACCTGGAATCGTTCTTCGACGCGCTCAAGAACGAGGTCGAACGAATCAGCGGACCCGCGGCCGGGACGGCAGCTACCCCGGACGGGTCGGAAGCGCCTCTTTCGAGTGGTGCGGTGCAGGGCGGCGAAGAGCGCGCAGCCGGCGCGGATCCTGTCTTCCGTGCTCCCGCGCCGTACCCGCGGAAGCCCGTCAAACAGGCGGGTACGCGATGGCCCGTGTGGCTACTCTGCGCGAGCACCGGAGTTGCCGGCTTGCTGATCGGCTTTTTCATCGGCCACGCGAGTTGAGGCCGATTGCATCTGCGCAAGCGCAGCCGAACGGCTGTTCTGCCGAATGGACGTGTTTTGAGTGACGACTTTTTTTTGCTGTAGCAGTTCTTAAAATCCAGTGGTTAATCGACTTCAACTACTTCAGGCGAGGAATTCATGAGCGGGAAATTAGTTGTACTGATAGCATTGAGTAGTTTGGCGGATGCCTCTTACGCTCAAAGCAGCGTGACGCTCTACGGTGTTGCCGACGACGGCATCACCTACACCAACAATCAGGGCGGCCACGCCGCCTATCAGACATTTAGCGGCGGGCTCGGGGGCAGCAAGTTCGGCTTTCTCGGCAAGGAGGACCTGGGCGGCGGCACCAGCGCGATTTTCCAGCTCGAAAGCGGCTACGATCTGAATAGCGGCAAGCTCGGCTACAACCAGCGGCTGTTTGGTCGTCAATCCTATGTCGGCTTGTCCGGCAACTACGGCAGCGTGCGGCTCGGGCGCCAGTACGATTTCATGGTGACCAACCTCCAGCCTCTCAGTTCCGCCCAGCTCTTCGGCGGCTCGCTGTCGGCGCATGCCGGCGATGTGGACGGTATCTGGGGTACCTATCCGGTCAGCAATACCGTGAAGTATGTGAGCCCGACCGTCGGCGGGTTCTCCGCAGGCGCTCTCTATAGCTTTGGCGGTGTCCCGGGATCGGTCGGCACGTCGCAGCAGTATGGATTTGGCGCAGCTTACGCAAATGGGCCGTTGCACCTGGCGGCAGCGTTCCTGCAGGTGAACAATCCGGCCGTCGCGCGATTCGACGGTGCCGCCGGTGCAACTGCGGCGGGAGTATTTGCCAACTCGGTCGCCAACCCGATCTATAGCGGCTATGCAACCGCGCACAGCATGCGCACCGCTGGCGTAGGCGCCAACTACGTGCTGGGCAACACAACGCTTGGGGCTACCTACACGAACACCCGGTTCAATGATGCGGTGGCCACATCGTCGACCACGTTCCGCGGATCGGCTGCGCTCGATTCCTATGAGGCTTTCGCGGCGTATCGGTTCACGCCCGCCATCATGGCGGGCCTTACCTACGACTACACGTCGACGCCGCAGTCGCATTACAACCAGGTGGCCGCAGGTTCGCAGTACTTCTTTTCCCAGCGCACGTTCACCTATCTGATCGTTGCCTGGCAACGGGCAAGCGGGGTCGATTCAACCGGTCATGCCGCTGTTGCTGATCTGACGTATCTGTCGCCTTCGTCCACCCCGAATCAGGTTGCCGTCAGGATGGGTATCCGGCACAGCTTCTAGAAAGAAGGTTTCGCCGAGGAAGCAGGGACCGGACGCAGGAAGGGTGCCGGTCGCTGCCGCGGCGTCTTGTATCGATTCAAGGAGAAAGACCATGTTGGTTGAAATGCGCACATACGAGCTCAAGCCGGGAACCGCGCCCGAATTCCTGGCGATCTACGAGCGGGAAGGGCTTGGCGTCATCACACAGTACGCCACCCTGAGAGGATGCTGGGTGAAGGAGTCAGGCACGTTGAATTCCATTGTTTTCTGCTGGGCCTATGACGATTACGCACACCGCTCCGCGCAACGAGCGAAGCTTGCTGCCGATCCGCGCTGGCAGGCATTCACCCCGCGAATTCTGCCGTACCTGGTACACCAGGAATCAGTGTTTCTTGCGCCCACGCCATTTTGCCCGGCTGACTAGCTCCGCGCCGTATTTCTGGTTGTTTGATCGGTTATCCGCGAGGTCATAGATGGTTGAAGACGATTTGCTGAACGAGATGATCGCGTGGCGCCAATGCCTGCACGCGCATCCGGAGACGGCTTTTGAGGAAGTATCCACCGCCCGGCTGGTGGTGTCCGTGCTGTCGAGGCTGGGGTTTGACGTACATGAAGGAATCGGCACGACTGGCGTCGTTGGGACGCTGCATCGAGGCGCCGGGCCACGGATCGGTCTGCGTGCGGACATGGATGCGCTGCCGCTGGAGGAAAGCAATACGTTTGGACACCGGTCCTGCAACGCCGGCAAGATGCATGCTTGCGGCCACGACGGGCATACGGCGATGCTCTTGGGCGCGGCGGCATTGTTGAGCCACGATCAGGACTGGCGCGGCTCGGTGCATCTCATCTTCCAGCCTGCCGAGGAGGCAGCGGGCGGCGGCCGCGTAATGATAGAGGAAGGGCTTTTCGACCGGTTCCCATGTGACGCCGTGTTTGGGCTGCATAACTGGCCTGGACTGCCGCTGGGCCATTTCGCGATCAATCATGGCCCGATGATGGCATCGTTCGATACGTTCGAGATCCAGGTGGAGGGTAGCGGTTCGCACGCCGCGATGCCTGAAGAAGGCACCGACTCACTGGTCTGCGCGAGTCATATCGTAGTCGCGTTGCAGACGATCGTTAGCCGCCGCTTGTCGCCGAAGGAATCGAGCGTTGTGAGCGTTACGCAGATTCATGGCGGCGATGCGTGGAACGTGCTGCCCGCCCGCGCGTTGATTCGAGGAACGGTGCGCTGCTTTTCGGCGAGCGTGCAGGCGCGCATTCGCACGCTGTTGTGCGAGATCAGCGAGGCTACGGCGCAGGCGCACGGCGCGAAGGCGTCCGTGGCCTTTCACTATGGATATCCGGCCATGGTCAATGCAACGCTGGAAGCGGACATTGCGCTTTCGGCCGCCCGCGCAACCGTGGGAGAAAGTCGCGTTTCTCTCGGATGCAAGCCGTCGATGGCGTCCGAGGATTTCGCCTTCATGGCGAAGGCCAGACCCGCTGCGTATATCTGGATGGGTGTGGACCGAGAACATCCGTCCGTACCATTGCACAACCCGCACTACGATTTCAACGACGAGGCGTTGGCTATCGGCGCCGCTTACTGGGTGAATGTGGTGAAGGCGTTTGGCGCGACGCGGGCCGGAGCGATCGGCGACATCTGTTGATGTTCGCTAATTCTGCTAGCCATGTGTTGATGTCCGTTAATTGTGGGAGTGGATAGAATCCGGGGGAGCCGTACCTTCAAGGCCTGAACGGCTCATTCTCGATGTATTCGCCGCATTGGATCGTCTCTTTGGTTAACGCTGGCGCGGGATAGAGTCCGGAGCCCCGCGAGGTCGGCAACATTGCTAGCGGCGCACCGGTATGAATTGGACGCCCCGTGCTTCGTACACAGATACGCCAACTCCGGCGTTCGCCGGCCCGGGAGCAGCGGTTCGATCGAGCACTCGGGGAACCACCTCAATCGCGTCGGTTCGTCATTGTCGTCGAGCGGTTCAGGCTTGCAACTGGTTGCGGGTTTCGAGCGGAATCAGGATCGCGCTCCTTAAGGAGAATGCAGGATTGCATGGATAGGGTGCGGAAATGCGGGCGATGGGATGATTGGCATCGCCACGAGGGCGGCTCGAGCGGAGCAACGGCGCGCCATGGTACCGGTCGGTCGGGCTGGCGCACCGGATCCATCCGAGTCGCTCGGGCTCGCCCCACGGATGGGGCATAAGTGCGAGTCGACGCGCCAAGCGAACCGGTTGTCCGCCGCGTGGCGCGCGGGGCTGTCGATGCCGCTGCAAGAGCGCATCCAACGCCATGAAGCGCTCATAAGCCGGGTCCGCAAGCACGATGTCCACTGGTGGTGTTAGAGTTTCCTTCACGCATTAAAACATGTCGAGCAGGATCAAGGTCCTGATCACAGCGGCAGTTTCGGGCATTCGATGCGCGATACTCGCACCTGAGGGACAACTGATCGTCAACTTGGCTCCCGCGCCCCGGTTGTTGTTGGACATTGACTATCAATGATACAAAGATAGGCCCAATCCGTATTCGCGTTGAAGCGTCGCAGGATCGGATGGGCGTGCAGTTCTTGGTCTCCTCGATGTCGGCAACCCGCGCAACGCCAGACACCCTGAAACTGAATCGCAGTTCATACTCGGGTCAAGATTATAAAGATTCCTATATAAATTGACATAAATACAATAACCTATGAACTGGTATTTGGAGTTTGTATGTCGGAAACACCGTGTCGACCTACGAACGGGCTTGCCGATGAACGAGCTTGCAACCTGAACGGCAAAGTTCCAGTTCTGCTAATGAAGACCTTTGGAACGATAGCCATCTTGCTACCAGTCGAGTCTTAGTCCGGACTCCGTGGCGCGATGCCGATCGTCGTCGTCGGCATGCAGGTACTGGCTGGTCGTCGAGATCGATTCATGCCCCAGGTTGTCCCGCACGTATCGCAGATCGACTTGGCCATCCATCATGCGAGAGCCTGTCGTGTGTCGCATCCAAGGGGCCGACGCCTGGCGCAGCTGTTCTGCTGCGCGCTCGTGCGCTTCGCCCGTCGACTCCAAGTGCCCGATCGCATTGTCGAACACCTGCTTGATGATCAGGTGCACGGCGCCGCGGGTCATGGTCCGGTGCATACCACCGATGGACAACAGCAACGGTGTTGTCTCACCACTGTAGGGTAAGGCTGCAAGACCATAGTGACGGCGATAGCGCGCGAGCTCCGCCATCAATTCCGTCGTCGCCGGCAGCAAGCGTTCCTTGTTGCCTTTGCCCGTGATCGCCAGCCACCAGCGGCCCTGACCATCGCGATCGCGCCGTCTAAAAAAGCCGCTCATCGGATTGCTCACGACTTCCGAAATGCGCAGACCCATCAGATACAACAGCGAGATCAGCCAGCGCACGCGGGCGTAGTGTTCCTGTTCGCGCGCAGTGTCACGGGGCATCGCGTCGATCGAGGTTTTGACGGCCTGCCAGAGATCGTCCTCGAGAAAGCGCGTCACACGAGGCTTGGTCTTGCGTCTGCGTTGACGCGACAAGGACAGCGGATTGCCGGCCAGGTAGCCGGCGTTGACCCAGCCACGCGAAGAGCGTATTCAGAATCACAAACGCCTGCCGTTCGCTCGCGGGGGAGAGCGGTCCCGCGAACGGCCGCCAGGAGGGGGCCGCGCGGGCCACTTTGCGGCCGGTCATGATCCTGCGCTGCGCCGGTTGCGGGTTCTCCAGAAACCGCCGGTAGACGAGCAGGTCTTCGTGCGTGAGGGAGGAGAGCGGTTTGCGCAGTTCGGTGGTCGACCACAGCAGCAGGCGTTCGGACTCCTTGCGATAGGTGTCGAAGGTCGCCTTCGTGTCGACGAAGCGCGCGAGCCACGCCTTGATGGCATCGACATCGTTTTGCGCTGCAATTTGAGGACGGGTGTCGAGCGCGCGATTCGCGTGGAACGCATTAAATCTGTCAACTCAAAAACCTGGCCGCAGAGGGGCCTGCTAGTTTGAGTTGACAGTATTACTTCCACTCCGAGCGAAATAATACTGTCAACTTGTCTCAGTCCCCATTGAATGTGTCACTTCGCATCGCGATATGCAGTCGTCGCTTGTAATCGTTTGATTTGGAATAGAAAGGTCGGCTGCTACGAGAACGATCAACCGGCGGCTCTTGTCGACCCACTACCGCCGTTTAACGCAGCGCGGCAGGAACGGCGGTTAGTAAACAACGGCCAATGCCAAGAGCGCGCCAGACGGCACAGGCTCGGACTTTGCGTGCGTTCGGCAGTTGGCTCGGTGATGTCCGCTTTGAGACCAGAACTCGCTGATCGTCGCAGCTTAATGCCCCCCCCTTACGAAGTGCGAGCTCGGGGAGCGAGGTACGTTTCACAGCATCGTGAAGTTTCCACTAGCCATATCGATGATCGAGAACGGTCTATCTCCATTCCTTCAGCGCAGCGGTGAGTAAGGTTCCGGTACGCAAATCGTTGATGTCGCTTTCGTGATTTGCTGAGGAGCGCCCTTCGGCGGCCAGAGGTCGTCGGCGTAATGGCGTGCGCGCAGGGCAGCGCGCTCTTCCAAACTGGAAAATCCCCAGATATGTGTGATGCGCGGCGGCCCATCCAACGCGTACATATTGACCAGCAGATGTCTTGTGTAATCAGCTGCAGGCGCAATGGCGTCTCGCCAGCTGTTTAGGGTCGGCGCGAGACCGCCGGGCTTCAGGAAATAGGTCCTGAACTCGTAGAAGCTTCCGAACGTCGCTGGCTCGACCTCCGGTAAGAAGGGTGGTGCGCATAGCGTTCCATGTTTATTCGTATAGCGGGATCAGAGATTCCGAACAGTGCTGGATCCATCAGCGCGCGGCGGCGCTCTTCCTCAAGCGCATCTGCGGTGTCGAACCGGCGCAGCAGTTTGACTTGGAAAAGGTCGCCGATTTCGGTACGCCAAGCGCCCAGTAACCGGCCAGGGCCTTGCGCTATCCAGTCGCGCGCCGCAGCGGCCACAACCCCCTCCGTGAGCGGCGCGCAGGCAAGCGTAGTGAGTTCGTATGGCATGGGAAGTTCCAACGATTAAACTGGATGAAATCCCTTCCGCTCACCGCTCGATGCGATGTGCCGGAGGGGGAAGTAAGGACGAACTACCGCGCCTCGGCCAAGTCAGCCGGCGACTGTTTGGACGAATAGTCGGCAAGCAGGCCGAACAAGGGGTCCCATTCCTCGACGGTCAACGCGCTGATAACACCCTTTTGCGCAAACGGGTCGTCATCGATCATGCCTTTTACCTCTTGGAGGTGATCTGCTCGCATCACCAGGAAGCCTGCCCGCAGCGGGGCGTCTTTCACGGGACCGGATGCCAACAAACGGCCCTGTTCGACCAGGGTTTCCAGGTAATTGATGTGCGCGAGAACGTGCTCGTTCCACAGCGTTCCTTCCGGATGTTCCATGCGAACTATAAAAATGGACATTTCTTTTCTCCGTATGTCGGTGCATGCAAGTAGCGGCATCAAAGACTTCATCTGATAAGCAGCGACGCCAGGAGTTGACGATAATTGAATTCCATCGCGAGATAAACGAGCGTAGATTTGTTCTTCTTACAACTGGTGGTTGTCAATGCTCGACCGACTGAACGGTATGGCGGTCTTCGTAGAGGCCGTACGCAGCGGATCTTTTACTGCCGCGGCGAAAAAACTCGATATGTCGCCGCAAATGGTCGCCAGGCACATCGCGGAGCTCGAACGCCGCGTCGCGACACGGTTATTGAATCGGACAACCCGTAAACAAACCCTGACCGAATTCGGCCGTCTATATCTGGAGACGGCGTTGTCACGTTGGCGAGCAGACGACGCATTAGGGGCGGCCGGCGTCCTTCGGTCAGAAGGCAGACGGATTTTGGGCGATCTCAGTGAATCGATGCCATGCGTTAAAGCGAGCGGCGAGCTGTTTGCGATAGAGCGAGGCGCGCAGCAGATGTCGCTTGAGGGCGAAGTGCTGGCGGATCGGACCAAAGTTCGAGAGGAAAGCCTGCGTGCGCTCAGGAACCCGGAATCCACGCATTCGCCGCTCGCGTTCACGCGTAGGTTGGTGACTGTTCTCTGCCCGGTTATTCAACCGGGCACTGGCTTTGACAAAGACGTGCTTGACGTTGGCTAGTTCGGGGATCTCGGCCTTCGCCGCCGGATAGCTTCGGAGTTGGTCGGTGACGATCTTGCGCGGTACTTCGCGGCATGAGGCGAGT
>Ga0255336_102094_pt1 | contig 11095 bp, 11 predicted proteins | sample MeOH1_35cm_T3_17_FD_189102 | JGI IMG/M metagenome (GOLD analysis project Ga0255336, IMG submission 189102) | Sandy soil microbial communities from University of British Columbia, Vancouver, Canada - MeOH1_35cm_T3_179 | ecosystem: Engineered > Artificial ecosystem > Sand microcosm > Unclassified ...
GCGGCGGTTCTGCACAGCTTTGCGTTAGGCTTTCGTTTTGTTATATTGAAGTTGGTTCCTGTGGCGCTATCGTCTAGGGGTTAGGACGTGAGATTCTCAATCTTAAAACCCGGGTTCGATTCCCGGTAGCGCTACCATATCCGTTAACAATCTGCGACAAACATCTTCCAGCAAAGCCTAAGTGATCAGCAATCGTACTGACTGACGACCCTCGCCGGATAGACATGGCCATGTTAATCGCCGGGGAGATTGAAATGCGCGGATCAATACCGGTCCGGCGACTATGAAACTGGCAATACATTGCATCCATCCGAAAGGCAGCGTGCTTGCGGAAGACTTTCGAACACGGCACGTAGGGTGGAGAGATCCGCAACGAACTTCTGCCCCAAGCGCGCGACGTTGTGGCTCAAGAGCATTGGTATTCCAGCGGCTTCGCCACACGGATCTCTATTTACCGGCCAAAAAGCGTGGCGGTCACAAGCTCATCGTCGTCGGGCTGATCGCGCACGAGGTGGTTCGCGGTGTTGGTACCGTCGGAGCGAGATTTCGCGCGTTTGTTCGATTCGCGTGCTGTATATTTCCGACTGTAGGCGGAATTCGCTGCTGCAGTTCACATAGTGGGGAATCGTGGACAGTGCGATCACAGGTCTTATCGAGTCTTATGGATGCTTAATCCTCTTTGTGCTGGTCGGTTTGGAAAGCCTTGGCATACCGCTTCCTGGAGAGACCGCTTTGATTGCAGCTGCTGCCTTTGCTGCGTCGGGCCATATGTCGATCTACGCGGTCGTCGCAAATGCGGCGGCGGCTGCCATCCTGGGTGACAACGGCGGATATTGGATTGGCCGCAAGGGCGGGCTTGCCCTGGTTCGGAGGTATGGACACTTCGTCCGTCTCGATGAGTCGAAGATTGCTCGCGCGCATGACTTCTTTCGAAAACATGGCGCGAAGGCCGTATTCCTTGGCCGCTTTATTGCATTGCTGCGCACCTGGGCCGCATTGCTCGCCGGCGTTGGCGAAATGAAGTACAGCACATTCATGTGGTTCAACATAACTGGAGGAATTACCTGGGCAATCACTTTCGGAACGCTCGGTTATATCTTCGGGCACAATCTGCCAAAGTTAGAGCACTACGTGGGACAGGTCAGTTTCGTCGTAACTCTTCTTGGATTATTGGCGGCGAGCTTTGTCATGGGTGCTCGGTGGTTTCGCGCAAATTCCAATCAACTTTCCGGGCGAGTGTCCAACCTCGCCGAGCATATTGCGAACTCTCGCATACTCAAGGACGTTTGTCGGCGTCATCCACGCGCATGTGAGTTAATAGTTAAAAGGTTCGAGCCAGCTGGATACCTCGGACTGCATCTCACGCTCGGATTGATCATCAGTCTTGCCGCACTCTGGTTGTTCGGCGGCGTGACTGAGGGTGTAATCCATAACGACCCAATTACGCAATTCGATCTTGCGGTGCTCGATTGGTTTCAAGGGCATATCACCCCATCAGGTTTCAGGGTCATTGCGGCGATCAGTTGGCTCGGCGCGCCCTTGACGATGACAACCGTAGGCGTCCTGGTGGCACTGGCACTTGCTCTGCGCCGCCGCTGGCTCCCTCTCGCGGGATGGACGGCAGCACTTACTGGAGCCGGGGTGCTGGATCTGGCACTTAAGCACATCATTCAACGGCCCAGACCCATCTACGCTATCAATTGTTACAGTTATAGCTTTCCCAGTGGTCATGCGATGGGATCGCTGGTCGGCTATGGCATGCTTGCCTATTTACTCGTAATCTTCTGGGGAACAAACAGGCGGGCGCAGGGTGCGATCGTCTTTACCGCGGCCCTGCTCATTGGAGCAATTGGGCTGAGTCGTCTCTGTCTTGGTGTCCACTATTTTAGTGACGTAATCGGCGGATATTCCGGTGGTGTGTTCTGGCTGTCGGCCTGTGTAACCGCGATAGAGATTACCCGCCGCCACCCCAAGATAATCCTGAATCATTAGCATACGCGTGCTTGTCAACATCTCCCAAGAAGATGTTGACAAGCCAGGCCCCAATGCCACGAGTGTGTTGCTTCAATCGGTGATCAGTTCATACTGACCGTTACCCATCTTCATCTCTTGCATGTATGACAGCTGGCGAAGGCCTTGCCGGGATTCAATGCGTTCCTTCAGGTCATGCAGCTCGGCTTCAGGAAGTTTGTAGACCATGTCGATGGACGCCTGATCGACGGCAAGGAGGTCGGTAGAGGCGAGAATACCGAGGTCACGCGCCTTCGGCGGCGCAGCGCTGACGCCGGCGCAATCGCAGTCTACAGACATATTGCGCAGGACATTGATGAAGATGATCTTCTTCTCGAAATGATCGACTATGGCCTTTGCCGACTCCACCATGTTTTCCATGAAGGGTTCGCCTTTCAGCCAGGCAGCGTAGCCCTCGTTGTCGCGTGCGGCGTGCACCATCTTCTTACCAATGGGCCCGTCGGCGCAGCCAATGGCGATGTTCTTCAGCGAGCCACCGAAGCCGCCCATGGCGTGGCCTTTGAAGTGGGTCAGGACAACCATAGAGTCGTACCTCAGCATATGTTTGCCGACCGACATCTCTTTGAAATGCTTTCCACCTTTGACGGGAATCATCACCGCGCCGTCTTCGTCCATGATGTCCACCGGGCAGAAGTCCCAACCGTTGATCTTGAGGGTCTCCCGATGGTCGTCCGTCGTGAAGCGCTTTCCCTTGTAGAGCGTGTTGGTTTCCACCAGGCAACTGTTCGGAATGCGCTGCTGCAAGGCTTTCACCATCTCCCGCGGAAGGATGTTCGGACCGTTCGGTTCGCCGCTGTGCAGCTTGATTGCAACTTTGCCGCTGATCCGTTCACTGAGTTTGGAATATACCCGCAGCAGCCCATCGCCGCTGATATCACGGGTAAAGAAGACCTGAGATTTTTCCTTATGCGTGGCAGCGGCAGCCTCTCGGACTCCGCCCAGCTCGCTTATCGCAACGCCACCAAGTGCCACAGCGCCTTGTTTCAGAAAAGTGCGACGTTCCATCTTCTTCTCCATGTTTCTTGCGGCTCTATAAAACGGCAAACGCCTGCAATTACATATCGTGTATTGACGGGAGGGCTTTCCTCCCGTTGGATGACATTATGCTCTACTGCTTACCGGTCCACTAACTTCTGCAAATTCTCTGGATACCGCGCACCCTGGATGTCAATCTTCGAAGTTGCCTCGTTGATCTGCCGCAGGTCGTCGGCTGTTAGCTCGACGCTTTCTCCGCGGAGGTTTTCTTCAAGGCGATGAATTTTCGTCGTGCCTGGTATGGGGACGATCCACCGCCTTTGTGCAAGAATCCATGCGAGTGCGATCTGGGCCGACGTAGCATTCTTCTGCTTCGCGAACTTGCTGACCAGATTGACTAAATGTTGATTGGCAGCCCGGTTTTCCGGCGAGAAGCGCGGGACGATGTTGCGGAAGTCAGTCTTGTCGAACTGCGTGTCCTTGTTGATGGCTCCGGTCAGGAACCCCTTGCCCAGCGGACTGAAGGGCACGAAGCCGATGCCGAGCTCTTCGAGTGTCGGAATGATCTCCTGCTCCGGCTCGCGCCACCACATCGAATACTCACTTTGCAGCGCGGTGACCGGCTGCACCTTGTGGGCACGGCGGATGGTGTTTGCACCAGCTTCAGACAGACCGAAGTGCTTGACCTTGCCTTCCTGGATCAGTTCGTTGACGGCTCCGGCGACATCCTCAATCGGGACCTGGTCGTCAACGCGATGCTGATAGAAGAGGTCGATGTGATCCGTCCTAAGCCGTTTGAGCGACGCCTCGGCAACCTGCTTGATGCGCTCCGGGCGGCTATCCAGGCCCTGTTGCCTGCCGTCAAGAATTCGGAAGCCAAATTTCGTCGCAATGACCACCTCGTCACGAAAAGGCTCTAGCGCCTCGCCAACCAGTTCTTCATTGGTGTAAGGACCGTAGATCTCTGCGGTATCGAAGAGCGTCACGCCTCGTTCCACTGCCGCTCGAATCAGACTAATTCCGGTCTGCTTGTCCACGGCCTGGCCAAGACCGAAGCTCAGTCCCATGCAGCCGAGCCCGATCGCGGATACTTCAAGGTTGCTTTTCCCGAGTTTGCGCTTTTGCATGAATCGCTCCTATTCCGTGGGCCTTCCGATTCCCGATCCTGAATGGGGCGGAGAAAGCGTTCGACCTTTGGACCTGTGCTTACTTTAGATCGTGGGCGGCTTGGCCGTTATTCAAAATGCGCCATTGTATATACAGGACGCGCCAATTCGGAATGATCGATCCTGTTGCTGGATCCGCAAGATCAGATTATGGTTTTCCTCGGCCGGTCGCCAAAGCAACTCTGAATTCAGCAATCTCCCTTAAATGCAGATAGGGTAAAAACCTCGTCCAGAATAGGCATTTCGGTGGCTGGGTATACATGATTCGAGCCGCTACTCTCTCCATAGGTTACCAAGCTCGTCATTTCCACTGGAGAGTTGCTTGAAAAAACATTTACACATCGCGCTCAGCACGCTGATTTTCGCTGCCGCATCGTTTGGTGCGGTAAATTATCCCGTTCCACCATCAACGGCAATCGTTTATTCCAATGCTCAGACCAAGACGAATACCGGTGTTTGCAGCGGATCGAATTGTTCGGGTGGGTCGGGGTCCGGCGTGGCGTGGATAGCTGCGAATCAGACGACCCCTTCGCTTTCTGGGCGCAGTACGGAGTTCTATAACCAGGGAAGCGGATTCGACACCCTCTGGTACTGGCATCTGGGAGCGCAGAATAAGGCGACCAATATCGAGCTTTCTTTCAATCTGATGGTGGATAACAATTCTCTCGTAGAGGGACAGGCGTTTGAGAACGGCCCACAGCAGTTCGTGGGCGGGTATAAGTACTCGATGACCATGCAATGCGAGTATCCGAAACAGATTTGGCGCGTTTGGAATCAGGCAGCACACGGATGGACGGCTACGACGGTTCCCTGCCCGCGCTGGACTCCGAATGTGTGGCACAAAGTGCAAATGTACATCACAACCAATCACACGAAACATACCGAGACATATCACACGATTATCGTGGACGGAAAAGCATATCCAATAGAGATGACGCTCGGAGTGACGAACGTCGGCTTCCACGACAATCTCGGCTTCCAGTTCCAGATCGACAACAAGAAGGACAGCACAATGGGCGGAATCCACGAGTGGGTGGACAACGTTAAACTCGCAGTTTGGTAGTCGGTAATTGCGGTACAGGGCAGCTACTCATATCAACATTGAGTCGCCGCTAAGAAAGATTGTTTCTGCCGTGAGCAGCAGGTGTGCGTGCCCAGAAGAGGGTCCGCACACCTGCTTTTGCTTTTGCGCAGAATTGATGTGGTTCGGGGTTACAATGATCTCGTTTTCCTGGGAGGTACCGTCATCTGGGGAACGGTTTTTCAGTCCATCATCATCCTGCTGATCGTGGCATTTGTGTTTCGCTTTATCGCACGGGTGTGCAATGTTCAAAGTCGCCCCGCGGAACCCGACGATTGCGCATCGTTCACTGCCCGGCTTAGGCCGCGTCCAACCCTGGACGCTGGCGCGGTAGCGCTTGAGGAACCTCACGAAAATGACGACGATGAAAAGCAGTAAGGATAAGTGCGCTTGCGTTTCGAACGCTTAACCTGGGAAGTGGAAGCGCAGTTGCCGCCGCGAGGCAATGGCGTATCCGTTGACTTTCGCGGGGACGAAAATCCATCGGCGAAGCGTTTGCATGATCTCCTCTTCCACGCCATTCCCTACCGCCTGCAAAACTGTCACCTGGGCGATGGAGCCTTGATCGTTTATTACCACTTCGAGAACTACGTCTTTACCGCGCGCAGGTTCGGGAACCTTTCCGTGAAGTATGGGGGGATCCGGAGTGAAGACAGGAAGGGCGCTCTTAATTTGATGGTGAAAGACAGAAAAGCTTGTTGGGGCGGAATTCATGCGCCAACTCGGAAATGGCACCAGTCCCCGGCCTTCATCGTTGCCTGAGTCGTTACCAGCCTCGGAACCGGTGGCCGCTTCGTCGCCGGTGTTCGATGCCTGCTCCGCAACAGGCTTGATTTCGATGGGCGGATTGGGAGCGAGATCAGCGGTGTCGGTCGATGGCACTAGGGCTACCGAAAGTATATGGGGGTGACGGATTTGGAGGCTGCGGCGGTGTGGCGAATTGAGGGCCCGGACATCTGTGAATACGGAAGGCTGCAGAGAATGATGAGCGCAGCAGATTGTATGCCAAGAGAGGCCACAAAAGATGCTGTTTGCTTTATTTTGGAATCACGGTCTGCGAACGTAAACATATCGAAGTACTCAGAAGTATAAAAGCGGGCCAGGGGCACGAAAATCAGCGCTTCGCCTGAGAAGAACGCATACTGAAAACATTAGTTGTACATACAACCAGTGTAACCCGTCGGGGGTGCTCGCGTGAATAGACCTGCGCTTCCTCGGCAATAACGATCAGCCTTTCGCGCCCTCGCGAGCCCGTCGAGCCTCGTACGATTTAAGGTGGAAATAGGCGACGCGCAGCAGCGGGCTGGACACACCCTTGCCTTCGCCCCGTTGCAAGAGGTCTCCGAGCATGTGATCGCCTTCGGTGGGCGCATGGCGCTCGATATCGCGGAACATCGATGCCGCTAAACCGGAACCTGGAGCGGTCAACAAAGCCTGGCTCTGCTGTAGAGATGATGGGCTTGGCGGAAATCCCTGGCTACCGGCAATTGCGGCACACTCACTCAGTAACGACGTGCAAAGGTCAGCTGCGCCTGCGGTGACGATGTCCCCGATGGGAGCGCGCATAAGGCAGGTGAGCCCGGCGCAGGTGGCGATGAAAACCCACTTCTCCCACATCTCCTGAAGAACGGTTTGAGTGAGACGCGAGGTGAAACGAGCGCCGGAAAATGTAGCGGCGATTGCCTCAACGCGCGCCGACCGCGAACCATCGCGTTCCCCGAAGGCAACGACGTCGAAGTCATTAAGGTGCGCGATCCGTCCCCCCGGCTCAAGAACAGTCGAGATCATGGCAAGTCCGCCAAGGACGCGTTCGGGGCCAAAACGCTGACTGAGGATGTCGAGGTGCCTCATGCCGTTCAGCAACGGAAGGATCACGGTATCTGGACCTACGGCAGGTGCGAAAGAGGCAATTGCGCTATCGAGATCGAAGGCTTTGCAACTGAGCAGAACAAGATCGAAGGGAGTGTCGAGCTTTTCGGCCAGTACCGAGGATGGATCCGCGATGTTCACGTCTCCATGACGGCTCTGAATCTGCAGTCCGGAACCGGCCAGTTCAATGGCGCGCCTCTCACGTACGAGGAAGGTGACATCCTGTTTTACTTCCAGCAACCTGCCGCCAAAGTAACCACCGATGGCTCCGGCACCGACTACAAGAATGCGCATTGATCGACCCCTTGCAAAGAGATATTACTTCTAAGATCGCGGACGGATTAGGTAGGATTCATTCATCGCTCAACTAGACGCTAACGTGAAACATGTGGTCGAGCAGAAACAGCAGGGCTACTCCGACGAAAAGCAACAGCGGCATGCTGATTCCCGGTTCGCGATTGACCTCGGGCACAATGTCGGAGGCGGCGACGTAGATGGTGACTCCGGCGGAAATGGGTAATCCCACGGCGACGCCGTGGCGAACTACGACCATAGTGAGCACGCCTAGTAAGGTTCCAACGCCGAGCACAACTGAAGCGGCGAATGCTCGCATGGAACTTCGACCACTGGCCAGCATGACAGAGGAAACGGTGAAGCCCTCGGGAACCTTGTGCAGGAAGATCGCAATGAATACGATCCAGCCCAGCCAATTGGAGACCAGAAAGCCGGAGGTGATGGCAATGCCATCAAAGAAGGCATGGATCACAAGACCGAAGAGCACCGTTGTGCTCCTGTGATCATCGACGAATTCGTTGTGATGCGTCTCCTCGCCGAAGTGGAAGTGGCCGGAGACCACGTGTTCGCAAAAGTGAATGATGAGGTAGCCGAGCAGGACGAGGAATCCGGCGCGCCCGCCGCTGCCTCCCTCCATGGTGACAGAGGCCGGCACCATTTCCGTGATAGCCGTGGCGAGCATGAAGCCGGCGCCGAGGGCCATGAAGTACTTGAGATAGCGCTGCTCCCATTCGCGGCGAGCGAGCAGCGCACCGCCTGCGATGTTGGCGACACCGGCGGTGAGTCCGAGAAGAATGCTTAGGGCGATGGGATTCATCGCCTAGCCGCTGTGCCGGATGTGGAGAATATCACCGTCCTGCACTATGTATTCCTTGCCCTCAAGACGCAGCTTACCGGCGGCGCGCGCAGCGGCCTCGGAGCCAAGTTCGAGAAGGGTATCCCAATGGATGGTTTCGGCGCGGATGAAGTGCTTCTGTAAGTCGGTGTGAATTGCCCCGGCCGCATCTTGTGCACGGGTGTTCTTCTCGATGGTCCAGGCGCGGCATTCGTCTTCGCCGACGGTGAAGAATGACATTAGGCCGAGCAGTTCGTAACTCTTGCGGATGAGACGGGTGAGACCGCTCTCGGTCAATCCGTAGCTGCCGAGGAATTCGGCGGCCTCTTCGTCGCTCATATCGGCGAGTTCGGCTTCCACTTTGCCACAGATGGCGCTAACGCCGGTGTTTGGCTTGGTGGTATAGGCGGTAAGCCCAAACTTTTCTACCGCGGCATCGAGATCGGCTCCGAGCGTGGTGCTCTCGCTGATGTTGAGGACGTAGAGGATGGGCTTTTCCGAAAGGAACATGAAGCCGCGAACGATCTTCTTTTCATCCTTCGTCATCTCCATCTCGCGCAAAGGGCGTTCGCTTTCAAGGAATGCCTTGGTGCGCTGCAGGAGTTCGTTTTCCTTCTCGAGCTCAGGAGTCTTCTTCTTGAGCAGGTCCTTCTTCATGCGCTCAAGACGCGACTCGACCTGGCCGAGATCGCTGACCATCAGATCGAATTCCACGTTGGAGATGTCGCGAACAGGATCGAGCGTTCCGCCGACGTGCGGGATGGAGTCGTCCTCAAAGACGCGCAGAACGTGGACCAAGGCATCGACGCCGCGTAGCCCCGCAAGGTAGGCGGTCTCCTTCAGCGCTTCCTGCCCGATGGCGCCCACGTCGGCGTATTCCACCTGGGCGTGAACCAGTTTGCGTGGGTTACATTGCGCGGCGAGCCGGTCGAGGCGGTCGTCGGGAACGGTGGCGACACCGATGTGCGCCTCGCGCGGGTTGGAGCTGCGATTGGATATATCCGCTTTAGTGAGGATCTTGAACAGCGAAGTCTTGCCTACCTGCGGCAGGCCGATGATTCCAGTCTTCATATTGATAAGTGTCGATTCCGTTTCACGATTCGCGCCGGACGGCGGCTTGCATCACACTGGCGCGACAACAAGGCCCACAGAAAGAACGCGTCCTCATACATGATAAACGAGAGAAGGGATTGAGGCGCGTTGGCGAGGAATTGCGCGGCAAAACAGTTGCCAGATTGGCAACTACTCGCTCAAGTACCAAAACCCCTATTTTCAAGGCTCTGATGGCAGGCCATAGCTTCTCAAAACCTCATCAAATTTGGCTTTGTCTCTCTGGAAATGAATGCCCCGGAGCTTGTTCAATATCCCGCGAGCTATTGCAGCTTTCACAACCACCACTCGTTCTTCGTCGAGGCTCAAACGTCCTTTAGTATTCTTGACGATAAGCGAGCGAGAAGCGTGATAGGTACCAACAGGACGTTTAGAGTCAGAAAAGAAAACATTGAATCCACTCTTGCCCTTCGCTTCCGCATATGAAAGCTCGGGGTAAAAATGAGCGATGAACTCAGAGCGAATCTCCTCCTTTGTCTTTCCGCCTGTTTCAAGAGCGTTAATTAGAAAAGACGGTTGAGTTTCCTTTCCAAATCCCCAATCGTCAAATCCCATCTTCTCCACATGCCTAAATTGTGCTTGTGCTCGTTCATGAACAGCTTCCTCAGTAAGCGTACCTAAAGACGAAGAGGAGGCGAGCTTATGGGACTGAGATTGTTTGTCTTGTCGGGCCGACGCGTCGCGTAGCACATAACCAGACAGGGTTGCCGCACGAATGAACTCTGATTCATGAATTTCCGTGTACTCAATACCGAGGTGTGACAGGAAGTCTTTCATCCCAGGAGGAACACTTGGTGCCACAATCCACATAATGATATTCGTGAAGCCTCGTTCCACGAGAGCATCTCGGTAGCGCGCTACCTGGTCGATGACCTCGTACCGTGCTGGAACCGCTTTCAATTCCATCAAAACAGTCATGCCATGCCGGTCAGCAAATAGTAGGTCGAATCTACCGACACCGTGGAAAGACTGCTGACGGCCTTTCAAAACGAATTCGTTGCGAGGGAAAAAGCGCTCCGGATTGGCAGCGATGAGATCTTCCATCTCGCGTTCAAGCATTTGACTTCACCTCCACATACGTTTTGTGCTCAGACGATCTGCGGCTCTCTCGAACAGTGATCAAGCAAGGCGTGCAATGATTAGTACCGTCGCTCGCTCGTCGCCTGCTCGCGGACTACCAAGAACAGCAGTGCCAGTCCGCAGAAAAAGACGGTGCCCTCCATCCTTGTTGACCAGACATGCAGGCGATTGAACAGGACGCGGCGCGGGTCCTGCTGCGGGACGACATCGATGACGCCCATGTCGGCTTTCAGGTTGTTCATGCGGCGTTCCACCCCGAAGTGGGCGATGAGGGTGATGGCCAGCATGGCAACCAGCAGGAGATCGCGGGCATGGAAGATGGAATCGCCGCTCTGCAGCATGGACAGCAGTACCGAGGAGACGAGGAAAATAAGGCCGCAGATGATTCCGATCCAATGCAGGCTGGAGAGCGAACGGCTTACGACCATTCCGGCAAGGGCTCGCGTAGGTAACACGGAAAACACCGTAGGGGCAACGACAGCGGCGAAAAAGAAGATCGAACCGATCCACAAGGTCAGTGAGAGCAGCTTGATAAAGCGCAGGATCGTCAAAAGGGTCGAGCCTCCAGAAGAATGCAGGTGAAAACTAAACGGGTACGGGCACGCTATCCACGACTTCGCGGAGAATCTGCTCGGATTGCTCGGCACGCTTGAG
>Ga0255336_102095_pt1 | contig 11094 bp, 6 predicted proteins | sample MeOH1_35cm_T3_17_FD_189102 | JGI IMG/M metagenome (GOLD analysis project Ga0255336, IMG submission 189102) | Sandy soil microbial communities from University of British Columbia, Vancouver, Canada - MeOH1_35cm_T3_179 | ecosystem: Engineered > Artificial ecosystem > Sand microcosm > Unclassified ...
TGATCTTCGTGACGGGGCGCAGCAAGCGCGCGATCGAGGATCACTTCGACAAGTCGTATGAGATCGAAGCCGAGCTGGAAGCGCGCGGCAAGCAAAAGCTGCTCGATCTCGTGCGCAGCATCAAGCCGAGCCACGTCGATTGTTTTTATGTGCGTCAGGCCGAAGCGCTCGGTCTCGGCCACGCTGTGCTGTGCGCGGAGAAGATCGTCGGCGACAACCCGTTCGCCGTGATCCTCGCAGACGACTTGCTGTACGGCACGCCGCCCGTGATGTCGCAGATGATCGAAGTGTTCGATCACTATCACAGCTCGGTGATTGGCGTGGAAGAGATCCCGGCGCAAGATTCCAAGTCGTACGGCGTGATCGACGGGAAAGAGTGGGAAGACAATATTTTCAAGCTGTCGGGCATTGTGGAAAAACCGGAGCCCGCCGATGCGCCGTCGAATCTGGGCGTGGTCGGGCGGTATGTGCTGAAGCCGCGCATCTTCGATCACATCCGCGCGTTGAAGACGGGCGCTGGCGGTGAACTGCAACTGACGGACGCGATTCAGTCGCTGCTCGCCAATGAACAAGTGCTCGCGTACAAGTATCAGGGCACGCGTTTCGACTGTGGCAGCAAGCTCGGTTATCTGAAAGCGACAGTCGAATTCGCGCTGCGCCATCCGGAAGTGGCTGCCGACTTCGCACAGTATCTGCGCGCGCGGCCACCGGTGCTCGAAGGCTGAGATCTGGCCGTTCGAATGGGTATTGGTGCAAAAAGAAGGCCAGGCGATAAATGCGACATCGGTACATCTGCCTTACCGAGTCGACAGAGCCTTAACTAAGCAGAATGCCGCAACGATATCTTGGTACCGAAGTTCGCGAGGTTGAATGGGTCTTCGCGAAGGCGATGCATCAACTCGATGCCGGATAAGAGCCCGTCAGAGATTTTCTGTGCGACGTATAGCGTGACGCCAAGGAGCATGTATGCCACGCAAGACCAAGACGGTCGTCGCGACCAAGGCTGCATTGTCGTCGATGCCGACGGAGCTGGTTGATCCGTTTCTCAGTCTGGCGGTGGAAAGCGCCCACGTCGGCGTGTGGGATTGGAATGTGAGCACCGGGCGGGTGTTACACAATGGCGAAGCGGCTTTGCAATTGGGATCCGAACGCGATCAATGGGCGAGCAGCGCGACCGCGTTGCAGCGACTCATCCACCGCGCCGATGCTCGGAGCTTTCGAGAACAGTTGCGCGCGATGTTGCGCGGGCACGACGCAGTTTTCGACGGCGCGATCCGCCTGTGCGGCCGTGGCGGTCTACCCTTGTGGTTGCAGGCGCGCGGGCAGGTGGTCGCCCACAGCAGCGATGGGAGGCCGTTACGCGTCATCGCCACCACACTGGACATCAGCCGCTACAAGAAAGTCGAGGCGGCAATGCAGCAGGCGATGGAAGCCTCAGAGCAAGCCAATCGCGCGAAAAGCGAGTTTCTGGCCAACATGAGCCATGAAATCCGGACACCGATGAACGGCATTATCGGCATGATCCGGTTATGTCTTGACACCACTCTCACCGAGGAACAGCACGAATATGTGACGATGGCGTTGTCATCGGCCCAATCTCTATTGACGGTGATCAACGACATCCTAGATTTTTCGAAGATCGAGGCCGGTAAGCTACAACTTGACCCAATCGATTTCAGCCTCCGTAGTTTGCTGAACGAAACACTGCGCTCCACCACCCTGAAGGCACAGGAAAAAAACATCGAAGTGCTGTGCGAAATCGGTAACAACGTGCCCGACTCCCTGATCGGTGACCCGGTTCGCTTACGCCAGGTGATCACCAACCTGGTAGGCAACGCCGTGAAGTTCACCGCGGCCGGCGAGGTCGCGCTGTCGGTAGAGGTCACGCAGACGGATCCGAACAGAGTGGCGCTGTCTTTCGCCGTGCGGGACACCGGCATTGGCATCGCGCCCGAACATCTCGGGAAAATTTTCGAATCGTTTTCGCAGGCCGACACTTCGACCACGCGCCGCTACGGGGGCACCGGCCTCGGGCTGACCATCTCGTCCCGCTTAGTCAGAATGATGGGCGGGCATCTGGCTGTCGAAAGCAAGCTCGGCCGAGGAAGTTCCTTCAGTTTTTCCCTCCCGTTCGCTATTGGCCAGGGGCCGGTCGTACCACATGCGGCAACTCCAGAAGAGCTGCGCGGCCTGCGCGTACTGGTTGTCGACGACAGCGCCACCAATCTGCGGCTCATGCACGATATGCTGCGCGGCTTCGGATTGCAGGCGCTGTGCGCCGACAACGCGGAAGCCGCGCTAGATCTGATGCGCAAGCAGGTCGAGTTGGGCGAACCGCTGGCCGCTGCGATTGTCGATGGACAGTTGCCCGATGCGGACGACTACTCACTTGCGTTCGAAATTGCTGCCGATCCCGCTCTCAAGCAAACGAAGGTCATCCTGCTTAGTTCGCTTGCGAGCCGGCCAGACACGGCGACGCTGCGACAAGTGGGCGTAGCGAGCTTCATGACCAAGCCGGCGGATCAGTCGGAGGTCTTCAATACGCTGCTGAAAGTGCTAGGCGAGACGCCGTTCGCCCCGAGCCAGAGTGCGCGTGAGCTTGGCACCGCAGGGGCCCTCGCCGCTGGCCTACCGCATGCACCGAAGGAACCCACCAGCCACCGGATTTTGCTCGCCGAAGACAATACGATCAATCAGCGCCTGGCAATACGGCTTCTTGAAAAGCTTGGCCATTCGGTGACACTGGCTCGCAACGGACGGGAAGCACTCGAATTCAGTGCACGACAACCGTTCGACTTGATCCTGATGGACCTGCAAATGCCCGAGATGGGCGGCCTCGAGGCCACTCAGGCTATCCGCGAGCGCGAGCGCCTCAATGAGGACACGCCTCGCATGCCCATTGTGGCGATGACGGCCCATGCGATGCAAGGCGACCGCGATCGCTGTCTGGAGGCGGGTATGGACGGCTACGTATCGAAGCCGATCATCGTCGACGACCTGGTCTCCGAGATCGCCCGATTGACTGCGAATGGGCGGGCGGCCTCGCCGTCGAGGGCATCATCCTCTGGTATGAATCAGGCGTCGCAAATTTTCGACTATGACGCAGCGCTCGCGCGTACCGGCGACGATCTCGAATTGCTCAAGGAACTGGCACAGATCTTCATTGATGAATGTCCGTTGAGGCTCGCGGAAATGCGTGCTGCGCTGGCAAACGCAGACCTCACATCGCTGCAGCGCGCGGCCCATAAGCTAAAAGGTGAGGCAGGCACTTTCAACTGTGCCTTACTGGTCGACGCCGCGGTGAAGATCGAAGGGGCGGCGCACGCGGGACAAAGGAAGGAGGCTGCCGAAATCTTCGACGGCCTTGAATCCACGGCGGGGCGCTTCACTTCAGCACTGCGCCTACGTCTACTGGAGCAAGCAGATTGAGCACCTTGAGCGCCTTGTACACACGAACCACCGCCCTCGCCTACATCCACAACGAGCGCGATGAAGCGGTCGACTTCCTGCGCGGATTGGCCATCGTATTGATGACAGTCGTGCACATAGAGTACTTTTCGATATTCAGCATGGTTGCGTGGGAAAGATTGGGCTTCGTCACGGCCGCCGAATGGTTCGTTGCGCTGTCGGGGCTCGTCATCGGCCGCGTCAACCGCGCCCGGATCGCGAAAGCCGGCCGGGTGACGACGGCTTGGAAATCCGTCGCGCGTGGCGCGCGCCTATATGCCATCAACACGGCGCTCGTCGTGCTCCCGCTAGTGTTACTTCCGCTCAAATGGATCGACACGAGCGAGCTGATCCGCTACGTCGACTATGGCAGTGGATCGGTATATCGGCTTTACCCCGCAGCAGGCGCACCAATCGAAGACTGGTTCAATACCGTGCTGCTACTGCGCGGCGGACCGCATCAGGTACAAGTGCTCGGCCTATATGCGTGCCTGCTGATTTTCTTCGTGCCACCGATCCTGCTCGCACTGCATCGCGCGGGCGGTGCCCTGCTGGTGCTCGCCGCCAGTTGGGGACTGTATGCCTGGAACCTCTTTTCGCCTCTGAGGTGGTCTCAGATGCAGTTTGAAAACGCGTTTCCTCTAGAATCTTGGCAATTGTTGTTCGTAATGGGAATGTTGCTCGGCTGGTTTTCCACCGAGATCCGACTGGTACTTGGACACGGTCGCAGGCGTGCGTGTCTGTATGCGATATGTGCGACGCTTACAATTTTGCTGTTCGTGCTGGCTCAAGGTCGTCTCGACCCTTTCACACCGAATTGGGCGAAGCTCGGGTTCCTGCCACACGAAGCTATCGACGGGCTTTATCTGCAGTTCGCGGAGAAACGCTCGCTGGGGCCTTTGCGGGTCCTCAATGACTTCTGCCTTCTTGTTACGCTGCACGGACTGCTACGAAGCCAATGGGATCGTGTTGGCCCGTCGATCGGCAGGGTGTTTGTACCAATCGGTCAGGCGTCGCTCTATTGTTTCGTCGCTCACTTTTTTCTTGTGCTGATCGCGAGTCAGATCACCCCTTTTTCGCTGCGGCCTCCGCTTTGGATCACCGGTACCGCCACGCATTTGGTCGCGATCTGCGTACTCTGGCTACTCGCCCGGTATGGCCCTGGCCGGCAGTTGCTAAGGTGACCCGGTGGTACCACGCATCGAAATCTGCCGCATGAACTCGAGTCCGGGTGCGATCATCATCGCCCATGCGATTTCAATATCGTCGTTGTAGTAGGGGGCATCGAGTTCGCGCACCGTCCGCAGGATTGAAGCGCGCCACTGGTTGAACATTTCGACAGGGATGGCGAGGCGCGCTCGCCCATGCTCGCGCGCGATCCGCTCAAGGTAATCGGAAGTCACCTTCGTGTTATACAGATTGAGCAAATGAAAAAACGATTTGCGCATCATCTGCTTTTGCTTGACCATTTCGGTAGCCGCAAATTTTTCCCGGATAGCATCCGATGTGCCGAGAAATATCTCGTAGAAGCGATCAAAAAAACGTTCGCCGAAATCGTCGCCCGTGACGCGTCGATAGCTCTCGTTGAAAATTTCTTCGTAGTTCTTCACAGCGCACTCCATTGTCAGAGGCTTCGCGTTTAACTACCCAATGCGATCCTGGCGCGGACAAACAACCCGGCCCGGAACAGAGAATCTGGCGAATGGCCGCGCACCACGCGCCGCGTACCATGCGGTCTCCAGTATCATCGCATTAGTCGCGATCCCAATCGTGCGATTGGGATCGCCAGACTCGTATTCGCCCGCGGCGATCCCGCCCGGCCCCGCGAACTTCTGCACTTTGACGCGCAGCGCTGGCGCATAACCATCGGGGTACAGTATCGCCCACGCGTACGCGGCCTTGGTGCTGAAATTGCGCAAAGCGGGCTGTGAGCGACGATCATAACTGGCCACCTTCCAAGGGGTTGCATCAGCATACACCGTCGAGAACGCGAACCATGGCGAGCGATCGAGCAATTCTTCAGATAGGGCCACAGGCCTGCCGAGCCTCCGCGCGTGGGCCATCTGCGCGTCATGCAACGATCGCGCGGCGCTCTGAAAACAAGGATCAATTCCACCTAACTCCAATTGCCCCAGCAGGAAGGGTTCGCTCGTCGGCAGTGCGCCGCTGCGGCTGTCGTACCAAACCCGCACGCCGTCGACCTGTCCGATACGCGCGTCGTCATAGCGCAATGCACTGTCAAGCAGCAGTCCCGCCGAAGCGAAACCCACCGCCGCATATTGCTGGTAGCCAAGCTGCTCGTCGATAAACAGCGTCTCGCCGCGTGCATCGGCGATCACGCTGTGCAAGTGCCCGAGGCCGGTCGCTCTGCCAAATTGCCAATTGGCAGAGACAGCACGCGCTTCGTCGGCCATGTCAGGATAGTAGAGCCGCGCGATATCCAGCCAGATCAAGAGTCTTCCGATATCGAATATGTTATAGCCGCTACCCGTGGCTGATGGGCGGTTCGCGAGATCAACCAGCGTGCCGTCACGCGCATCGTACTCGCGATTGGGCAGTTCTCCCGCATAGCGCGGCAGATCGCGCAGTGTCTTCAGAAACAGATGCATGCGCTCCCTGAAAGCGGCAGGATCGAGCAAGTGCAGTTCGTTCGCGGCCACCAGTGCCGCGAGCGCCCCAGCCATGTCTCCCGTTGTGGTGTACGGATAGTCCTGCCTGCCGTCGACGAGGCCCGTGGCGGACTGGCGGTTCGTTTCGAAATAACCCCATGCCTGACGCGCGAGAGCAGCATCGGCCAGCGGCAGTGGCTGCAATGGCTGCGCGGGCGCGTCGTCCGGCGGTTCAAGAGCAGCGGCTTCGTCCCTCGATGTCGTGCGAGGATACAGTGCAGCGTCCGCCACACTGCCGGTGCGAGCAACACTGGTGTCGGACGGCCCAGCAATACTTGCCCCCCCGGCAGATGGTTCGCGCTTCACCTCCAGCCCCCCGATACTGGCGAGCCGCGCTGCTCCACCTGTCTCCGATGACTGCGGTAGCAGACTTGCGTAGCGGGACCCCGATTCCGATTGCCCTGCCCCAGCCTGTTTGCCTGTGCCTCCTAGGTATCCGACACCAACCGCAATCGTATCCGGCGGAGCAGCGAGCCTCGCCATGCCCGTAGGGCCGTTATAGCTGAACAACCCGCCTTCGGTGGAAAGCTTCTCAAGCATTCCGAAATATGGCGGCAATCCCGAGACGCTCTGACCGCTCGCACTGCCTGAGACCTCTGCCTGCACCGCGCGGAGCTGGCTGGCAAGTGCGCTCCGCCGCCCCTCCCACGCTGTGCCGCTGGCGAGGTAGTAACGTATCGCCTGCCCCCATGCAGCATACGCAGTCGTGTCGCCGGCTCGTTCGAAGGCCAACGTCGCCAGCACGCCGGCGAATGCCGCACGTTGCAGCTCATCGGCACCGGCCTGCAGCGGCACTGAGGTGGCGAGAGCTTGCCATGCCTGCCCCGCTTCCTTGAAGCGGCCTGCCTGATAGGCGAGCCAGCCGCCCGCATATGCGGGGAAATCCCCCGGCGATTGCGCGTGTGTGAGCATCGGTAGGGCCGCGAGTGCCGCAATCAGCCAGCAGGGAAGCGAGCGACTTCTCATTGGGGCGACTCGCTGGACGGCGCGCCGTTTGCCGGCAGACAGCGGCCTGCCGGCGCAAAACGATCAGAGAGACGGGCGTCGAAATAGCCAGCGCGCTGCTCGCTGGCTGCAAGACGCCCATGCGTTTTGTATAGCAGAGATTCGAGGACCATCGCGTTCGTAGACAGCGTCGCGGTCTCTTCATACGCCCCACTCGCTTCGTAGCGCCCTTCGTACCAGCCGCGCTCCGGATCGTACAGCGCTTCGATTGCACGCATCAGGTCGGACGTGTAAGTGGTATGCCATAGCACCCACATACCGAACGCGGCACGCGTCGACACCAGCGCTAGCGCTGGGTACGATTTTCCGTCCTCTCCGAGCGTGTTCCACGCATATCCGTTGGCAAATATCGAGTCGTACAGAAAATACGGCGGCTGGCCAAGTTGATGATCGGTGCGAGCGGTGATTACTTTTTCATTGCGCCAGCGGGCGGCTTGCGCAAGATAGACGGCCTGCGCCTGCTCACGCACGCCCGGCACGCCCGCCGGTTGGGGCGGGTTGCCGAGTGCGCGGTCATGCCAGCCGAACTCCATGCCGAGCAGCAGATAGGGCTCGCTAAGGACAGGGTTGGGCGCGCCGCTGGTGCGAGGGTCGCGGGCATCGACATACACCGAAACGCCGTCCACATAGACGGTCTGCACGGGCGACGCGGCGGCGCCCGCCACCGGAACGCCCCACATGTTGAAGCCCGCGCTCGCATATTGTTCGTTACCGAGCCGGCCCTCGCGGTAATGTGCGAAATGGCCGCCGTCGGCACGCGAGCCATACAGCATACCGTCGACGCCTACCAAGCCGCACACGTTCAGGCGCAGCACGACCTTGTCGAGATACTCTGCGTATTCCGGATAGCGCTGGCCGGTAATCTTCAGCCAGACAAGCAGCCTTCCCACGTCGATTGCCGATGCACCGACCGCACCGGGCTGGTTCGAATAGTTGACCATCACCCCCGACTGCGTGTTGTAGACCTTGTTCGGGACATCTCCATCAAGCAGAGGCATCCTGCTCACGAAGCCGAGAAGCTTTGCCAGCCGGTGATCGAATTCGATCCGGTCGATCAGGCCCAGTTCTCGTGCGGCGACGAGCGCGCCCAGATAGTCGCCGATCTGCCAGAGCGTAGTGGCCGGATAGCGGTCCACCGAGTTCACCAGCCCGGTCGCCGGCTGCGTGTTGTTCACAACATAACGCCAGGCGGCTTTTGCCCAGATCTGTTCGGTATCCGTCAGCGGTCCGATACGCCCTGGATTGGTGAGCGCACCAGCGCTCACGCTCTCATAGCCATTGACGACCGCTCGAGCGATAACACCGCAGCCGCTGCTCAGCAAAACGCTCAATGACACTGCGAGTAGGCCGGCAAGATAAAGGGGGCGTCGTCTTGGCATGTAGGGCAATCGCTGCAGGAAAGGGAACAGGACGCAACGCCGAACGCACCCGTCCCGGCGCGGCATGAGGAAGCGCCTCGGGCGATCATACGCGGACGGTTCCTTGCCGCGTTATCGGCATCGAACGGGTTGGTCAACGTACGCTCCCACAGGCTGGGCTGACGGTTACCCATCTGTGGCGCTGCCTCATTAAAGCGCAGTAGTCTGCCTTCGACCTTGAACATGAGCGCTTCGAGGATGATGCCGTTGTTGTTAGCCGTGAAGACCTTGATCGGTCCCTTGCCGTTTTCGAGGACACCTTCGTAGTAGCCCTTCCCGGGCACATACTGACCCCAGATCGCCTCGGCAAGCCGATCCGTATACGCGGAGTTCCACAACGCCCACATACCGACTGCAGCCTTCGTTGAGATCGCTGCGTATTGTGGTACATATGCGCCCTTCTCCGTGATCGTGTTCCACGCAAAACCATCTGTGTAAACGGTGTCGTAAACGAAATAGGGATCACCATCTACCTGGTGTTCACTGCGCGCTGTCAGAATGCCGGTGGCAAGAAAGCGATTTTCCTGAGCCTGATAGATGCGCCGGGCGAAGTTCGCCATCCAGGTATCGCGCTGAACAACCGGGCGGGTACCGGCCGCGCGGTCGGTTGCTCTTGCCCAACCGAGTTCAAGACCATCCAGTACGTAGGATTCGCTGACCACATAGTTGTGCTGCGATAGCTCGCGGGGATCGCGGCTATCGTACGGTACGTCGACGCAGTAAATCGGGACCAGCGCGTAAGGCTCCGGTCGCGAAGCCATGCAAGTCGAGAAGCCCCACAACTGATAACCGCTTGCCCCATAGTCCTGATAACCCAGGCGACCTTCCTGCACGTATTGAACCTGTTTGTCCGGGCCGAGCGTGGCACCGTAAAGCATTCCGCACGCATCGATTGCGCGGCTGAAGTCCCAGCGCAGCAGAAAACGGTCGATCGCATTGCCATGCTCAGGATAGCGTTCTTCGATGATCTTCAGCCAGATCAGCAAGCGGCCAACATCGAGCGCCGAAAAGCCGATTTCGCCGGGCTGGTTCGCATAATTGACCTTTTGCGCAGTCACCGTGTTGTACGCCTTGTTCGGCATCTGGCCGCGGAAAAGCTCCATTGAGTTCAATGTCTTCAATAGCGTGCTGATGCGCTCGTCAAAACCGCGTTTATCGACGATACCCAGTTCACGCGCGGCGACGAGGCCGCCCAGATATGAAGCTGTGTCCCACATCGTGGTCGACGGATAGCCGTCCACAGCATTGACCATGCCTGTCGCCGGCTGGTAATTGTTCTCGAAATACTGCCAGGCTGTCCGTGCCATCTGGCTTTCGCGTGCATCGAGTGCGCCATTGCGTGGTGGATACGAAGCGGACGGCAAGTCGCCCCGCGAAGGCAACACGACATCGCGAGTCTGGGCACAGGCATTCAGTAGCAGCGCCAGCCATAGCAACGCAATCCACGAGACTCGCGAACAACTCGTCATCTTCTCTCCGACAGGCGATTTTAAAAGCTTAGTAACGGGCCTTTTTCGATATAGGCGAGGCTTTCGAGCACCACCGCGTTCGTATTCGCGTTGAGTGCCTTGTTCGGCAACCCGGTCTTTTCGTACCGGCCGGCGTACCAGCCCTTGGTCGGATCGTAGAGTTGGTCGACCTTGCCGACCAGTTGGTGTGTGTATTCGCTGCGATACAGGGCGTGCCAGCCGAACGCCGCTTTCGTGGAGAGGGATCGGAACGACGAAGCGTCTTCACCTGTACCGGTGATGGTCACCCAAGTCTTGCCGCCCGAGTAGATCGAGTTGTAGACGAAATAGGGTTTCTGGTCGATGTGGTCTTCGGTCACCGCGGTTAATTGCCCCGTTGCGCGATATCGCGCTTCCTGCACTTTCAGCAGGCGCCATGTGAACTCTTCGCTCGCGCCGCCTAAGCCAAACTCAAGTCCGTACAACACGTATGGCTCACTGACTACGTAGTTCTGTGCCCCGAAATGCGATGGGTCGCGAACGTCAATCGGAACGGGGACGCCATACACGTCAACATATCCCAGGCGATGTGTATAGGCTGCCGATACCGCGCAATCGACACCTACCAGCAGCAACGTTCGCGCCGCATATTGTTCGTAGCCGAGGCGCCCCTCCTGCGTGCGCTGCACCTTGCCGCCGGAGCGCGACGCGCCAACCAGTTCCCCGTTCTCCACAAGCGCCGGCAACGACCAGCGCGCAGTCACCGCGCGCACTGCATCCGTCAACTCGGGATAAGCCCACACCAGAATGTTGAATGGCACTTCGAGCCGGCCAATATCGATCGCGGACCAACCGATCCCGTCCGTGGCCTGATGGTTCGCATAGTCCACCATCGAGAGCGACTGCGTGTCGTACGCCTTGTTCGGCAACTGATTCTGGAACAATGGCATGCGCGCCAGCGAGGCGAGTGCTGCACGAATACGGCGGTCGAACTCGTCGCGAGGCAGCAGCCCGATTCGCTGCGCCGCAATGGCGGCCATCAGATACGATGCCGTATCCCACATGGTCGAGGAAGGAAAGCCATCCACCGAATTGACGAGTCCGGTC
>Ga0255336_102096_pt1 | contig 11091 bp, 9 predicted proteins | sample MeOH1_35cm_T3_17_FD_189102 | JGI IMG/M metagenome (GOLD analysis project Ga0255336, IMG submission 189102) | Sandy soil microbial communities from University of British Columbia, Vancouver, Canada - MeOH1_35cm_T3_179 | ecosystem: Engineered > Artificial ecosystem > Sand microcosm > Unclassified ...
CGCCAGGAATATCGCTGTGAAAGATGCTTCCCTTCAGGCCAGGCGGGCTGAAATCGTCGGTCTGGTCGGCGAAAGCGGATCCGGAAAAACGACAATGCTGCGCGGCATTGCCGGTCTGACGGATTTCGACAGTGGAAAATACGTCATCGAAGGAAAGCGCCTCGCCGAAAAGGTCGGCCGGCGCAATGCCGATCAATTGAAGTCGATCCAAATGGTTTTCCAGGATCCGGAATCCACGCTCAACCCTGCTGTGACGGTGGGGGAAAACCTGGTCAGGCATATATGCGCGTTGCGCCGGTGCGACTTGGCAACCGCCAAGGCGGCGGCCATTTCCGCTATTCTGAAAGTGCGCCTGAACAAAAGCTATTTCGACCGCTATCCTGCGGAATTGAGCGGCGGTGAAAAGCAACGCGTGGCAATTGCGCGTGCCTTCGCCGCGGAACCGTCGATCATCCTCTGCGATGAACCGCTTTCGGCGCTGGACGTCTCCATTCAATCGTCAATTGTCCAGCTGCTGCTCGATCTGCAGGCGGAGACGAAGGCAACCTATATTTTGGTTTCTCACGACCTGTCCGTCGTGCGCTATATCGCGGACAGCATCGTCGTCATGTATCTAGGACGCATTGTGGACGAGGGCACGACCGAGAGTTTTGAGCACCTGCCGCTCCATCCCTATACGGAGGCCCTTCTGTCGGCCGTCCCGACACTTGGCGGTGTCGGCGACCAACGCATCAGGCTGGAAAGACAGGCAACTGAAGCCGACAAGGAAATTGACGGCTGCGTTTTCGCCTCGCGCTGTCCGCGCGTGATAGACGGTCTGTGTCGCGAAGTCGCCCCCGGCTGGCAGCAGGTAAACGGCCGCCGCTATCTGTGCCATCATACGCCTGCGGCCCTGGCAGCGCTTCAGGAGAATGGGATTGGCAGCATCAGAGAACCAGCAAGACAGCAAATCGGAGTCACCCATGCAGATTAATTTCACCAGCCTTGAGGACGGAACGAAGGCGGAGTTCCAGTATCTCGAACATCTTGAGCGGTCACTCGATCACGACGCGGCCAGCAGCCTTCTACACCTTTTGGAAGGGACGGTACGGGAAACCGGCTATCCGATCTCGACCATGTCCCATAGTTTGCAGGCTGCGACGCGCGCGCTCAGGGACAATGCCGGCGACGAGCTGGTTGTCGCCGCCTTGTTTCACGATGTCGCTGACGTCATCGCCCCGAATAACCACGCCGCGGTGGGTGCAGAAATACTGCGTCCTTTCATTACAGAGCGCACGCACTGGGTGCTTGCCCACCATAATATCTTCCAGGGTTACTATTATTGGGAACATATCGGCAGAGATCGCAATGCGCGGGACAAATACCGCGGCCACCCCGACTTCGAGGCCTGTGCTGAGTTCTGCAGAAGATGGGATCAGAACTCCTTTGATCCGAATTACGATACCTTGGAGATTAGCGCATTTGCGCCGATGATCGGCCGCGTTCTGGGACGCACACCCTTTTCTCAAGGGACCGGGAGATGAATCAGCTACGAATGCCTTCGCGAGCGGGCAAATTTGATCCGGCGGCCGACGTCCCGGTATTGCAGATCCCGCAGACGGAAAGACAACAGCGCGCGGATCTTGCTGCCTGCTACCGGCTGGCCGACAGATATAAGATGGGCAAGATTATCTGGAATCATATTACCGCCCGCGTGCCGAATACCGCCGATGAGTTGTTGGTATTTCGGCTTGGCTGTCGATATGACGAAGTGACCGCATCCAATCTTTTGAAAATCAACATTGCCGGTCATGCCCTGGACGGGCGGGCAGATAGCGTCAACCAAGCTGCCTACGTCATTCATGGTGGCATCTACCGGCATCGTCCCGATGTCATGTGCGTGATGCACAGCCATAGCCGGGGTGGTCAGGCCGTATCCTGCCTCAAAGACGGCCTGCTGCCGCTTTCCCAGGAAGCGATGATGTTCCATGAGGATCTCGCGTATCACGATTACGAGGGGATTTCGGACGACGTCTCTGAAAGCGACAGATTGGCGAATGATCTTGGATGCAAGAACCAGATGGTCCTTCGGAACCACGGTCTGATCACCGTCGGTAAAACCGTCGCCGAGGCGTTCTGGCGCATGTTCTATCTCGAAATGGCTTGTAGCCTGCAGATGGATGTTCTGTCCTCCGGCGCTTCATATTGTCTTCCCTCCGATGAGATGTGCCGCAAGGTACGTGACCAGTATCTGACTGACTTTGCCCCAGGTTACTACGAATGGCCGGCTTTGCTCCGCGAACTGGAAGTAGAAGCGCCGGACTATAAGGATTAGCAAGGACGGTTGGTAAGGTGGTTTGATTTCCCGGGCTTGCCCAGGGGCTGCGGGAAGTCGCGATGACGCTGTTGTCGCTCACCCACGCAGCGGCCCGTGCGATGCTGGATTGGCGCGCCGCACATGGCGTATGACGAGCCGTCTTTATTTCGAAGCTAACCGTTACGGCGCAGCTTTGCGATCGTCTCGGCAAGAAACTCCATGCTGGTGAGCACATGGTTGGCGCCGAGAGACATGAGTGTCGCACCATGGCCGCTGGGGATATGGCTGGCGCCAGTGAAGCCGATGACTGACATCCCCGCTGCCAAAGCCGCCGTCACGCCGGGGCCGCTGTCTTCCACGACAAGGCAGCGCTGCGGTTCGACACTCAGTGTGGCTGCGGCGAGGAGATAGACATCGGGCGCGGGTTTCGGATGTGCAACCATATCGGCACTAAAAATCCGGTCGCCGATCAGGTGTTCGAGGCCGGCACGGCGAATGGCTATCTTCACCCGCCCAACGGGACTGTTGGAAACCACGGCAATCGGTCTGTCGACGCATTCCAATGCGTCACGTATGCCGTGGATCGGCAGAACCTCCCGTTCCAGCGTCTCATCAATCAGCCTGCGAAGATATTCGGGAAAGTCCGGCGGCAGCGGCTCGCCGACATGCTGGACGATGCGTTGCAGGAGCGTCTCGGTCTGCTGGCCAAAACTATTTTCCAGCAACGTCTCAGCGCCGCGCCCAGGAAAGCGCGCACCGATTACCTGTGCCAGCACGCGATCGGCGACGATCTCGCTATCGACAATCACGCCGTCGCAATCGCAAATGAGCAAATCGAAGTCACGTTCCTGCCGTGCGTTTTCCGAGGTCACGTTTCCGCTCCAGCCGGCACCATCAAGGTCACCTCGTTCCACCATGAAAGCGCTCTCTTTTTGGTTGCGCTTTCTTGAATATCGTTAGGACAAATGCCCAAGTATTTTGTTTTAGCTCAATGATAAGGATCGCTTAACTTACCGGAAGTTTCATCGAGATCATCTATATATCTAAAAAATTCATATATTATAGAATGTTGCGGTGCATCAAGATTTTTCAAGCTTGACCGACTTAACAATCATATGCGATCAATTGTTCAATTAAAGAATAATTGACTAATATCTAGGGGAGGCTCCAATGCATTCAAGATTTCTCGCCGCGGCAGGATTCGGATTAAGCCTCATGCTCGCGACGACAAGTACGGGTCATGCCGAGGAAAGCACCGCCGGCAAGCGCATCGCTCTCAGCAATTTTTACGCCGGCAATAGCTGGCGCCAGGCCATGCTCCAGGCTTGGAGCCAGTCCGCTGATGAAGCCGTCAAGGCCGGCATCATCAAGGAAAGCAAGATCGTCAATGCCAACAACTCCGCCAGCGAACAGGCGAGCCAGATCGAGAGCTTGATCGTGGAGGGCTGGGACGCCATCGTCGTCGATCCGATTTCGACCACCGCGATCAACGGGGCGATACAGGACGCCTGCGATGCCCATATCACGGTCATCGTGTTCAACGAATCCGCGACGGCACCCTGCGCCACCCACATCATCACCGACTATGTCAGTGTCGGAGCGCAGCAAGCTGAATTCTTCGGCAAAAACCTGCAAGGACCTCACAACATCCTTGAGATTCGTGGTATTGCCGGAACGTCCGCAGACGAAGACATGCATAAGGGCCTGGTTGAAGGTCTGGCGAAATATCCGAACCTCAAGATCGTGGGGTCGGTGTTCGGCAATTGGACGGGAACGATCACACAGCGTGAAGTGGCGGGCATCCTGCCGAGCCTGCCGCAGATCGATGCCGTGGCAACGCAAGGCGGCGATGGCTTCGGCTCGTATCAGGCCTTCAAGGCCGCAAATCGGCCAACCCCGATGATCATCATGGGGCATCGACAGGATGAATTGGCGCTTTGGAAGGATCTTCTCAAGGCCGATCCGAACTATAACACGTTCTCGATCTCTTCCACGCCGGGCGGCTCGAAGGCGGCTTTCTGGGTGGCACAGCAACTCCTCGCAGGTGCCACCGTGCCGAAGACAATCGACCTGCCTTTGCCGGTCATCCACAAGGACGAACTCGATGCTTGGCTGAAGGTTATGCCGGAGGGCTCGGTGGCTGTGACACCCTATAGCCAGGAATGGACGATCTCGTGGATTCAGGCTGCCAATGCAGGCAAGCCTGCACCCGCCTCGCCGGTCGCCAAACCGGGTGACATGTAATCGATGCGGCCAAAAGCCTTAGCCATGGGCGAACGGTTTCTGCCGCTGGTCGAACTTCGAGGGATCAAGAAGAACTTCGGTACCGTTCGGGCACTCGCTGGGGTCGATCTCCGCATCGATCCCGGCGAGTTGCTCGGCATTGTCGGGCATAACGGCGCCGGTAAAAGCACCCTCATGGGCGTGTTGCGCGGAACCATCCGCCGCACGGCCGGATCGATCAGCATCGACGGTGCAGATGTGGCCGATGAATATTCGGTGCGCCGTGCCTATGAGCTGGGAATACGTTGCGTCTTTCAGGAAACCTCGCTCTGCCTGACGCTGAAAGTCTTCGAGAACGCCCGCCTGATCCACCGGGATCTGAAGGGTTTTGGTTGGGCAAAGCGCGCCCGCCGGCTGATCGGCGACATGCTCGATGAAATCTTTCCGGGGCACGGCATCGACGTCGATAGCGTTACCGGAGACCTGCCGGCGGCCCAACGCCAGATGGTGGAGATCGCCCGCGCCTTCACGGTTGTTTCGGCCCCGGTACGCCTGATCATTCTCGATGAACCGACCTCGGCACTCGATGCAAGCATTGCGGCGCAACTTCTGCATTTCGTGCAACGGGCGGCCGAACGCGGCCAATCCTGTGTTTTGATCTCTCATCGCCTGAAGGAGATCATCGGCAACACCATGCGGGTCATTGTGATGCGCGACGGCGCCGTCGTGGGCGAGGAGCCGAGCGCCGGCCTGCATGAGGAGATGCTGGTCGAGAAGATGGGCGTCATGGCGCAGACACAGGAACGGCCAACGCATCGTGACTCGGCACAACAACTTGGCGGCGGGTCAGCGGTGGGCGCTTCAGCTGCCGGTAGTGCATCCAAAGGTGGGCTGCCTGCAGACTTCGGAACGCTTCGGGTCGAGGTCGAACCGGTGCACGGGAGCAAGATCAAGCTCATGGCCCGCGCGGGTGAGGTCATTGGGCTTGCGGGATTGGATGCCCATGGCCAGCGGGCCACGTTGTTGCGGACTTTCAATGCGGCCTATGCGACCGAACACGGGGCTTCGGTACGGGGCAATGTCGCCTATGTCAGCGGCGACCGCCATCGCGAAGGCGTTTTCTCGCTGTGGTCTGTCGGGCATAATCTGACGATCGGCATGTTGCGCCAGATTTCTCGTTGGGGCCTTATTCATCCTCAGGCAGAAGACCGGCTGGCCGGACAATGGCGTGACCGGCTCAGTATCAAGACACCGACTGTCAAGGCGCCGATCATGAGCCTGAGCGGGGGCAATCAGCAGAAGGTGTTGATCGCCCGCGCGCTCTGCAGCGGGGCCGATATCGTCTTGCTCGACGACCCGATGCGTGGCGTCGATGTCAGCAGCAAGCGTGAGATGTTCGAGCAGATCCGCCGCGAGGCGGCTGGCGGCAAATGCTTCCTGCTCTATACGACGGAATCGGAAGAACTGAATTACTGCGATCGAATCTACGTGTTTTACCGCGGCGATATCACCGAGGAAATCGCACGCAAGGATCTCACCGAAGACCGTGTCCTGCGCGCATCCTTCGCCGATCCAGACCAGGTTGCGCCCGTCGGTGTTGCGTCCGCCGGTGTTGCGTCCGTCGATTCCGCCAAGATTGCGAGGCAATCATGATAGCCGCCAAGGGCTTGGCCCGGCCTAGGTCGACCGATGTCGCACGATTGTTGATCCCGATCGGGGTGCTTGTTGTCATGGCTGTTTCCATGGCGGTGCTCCAGCCGCGGGTGACGAGCTATATCGGTATGCAGCTGGTGCTCAGCTTTGCACTGCCTCTGATGTTCGCGTCCCTGGCGCAGCTTTCGGTCATCGCCGCCAGCGACATCGATTTCGGGATCGGTCCCTTCATCGGCTTTGTGAACTGCCTGACAGCGGCATTCATGGTAACGGAGCCGTTATTCTGCTGTGCCTGCCTGGTCGGATGCGCCCTTGCCTATGCCGGCCTGGGCGCTTTTATCCAACTTCGTCGACTGCCATCCATCGTTGTGACCCTGGGCGCCTCCTTCATATGGCTTGGTCTTGCCCTGATCGTGATGCCGACGCCGGGCGGAACCGCACCGGAATGGCTCTCTAAACTTGTGCGCCTGCGGCCGCCTTTTATACCGCTGCCGATCGTTGCTGCGATTGTCGTGGCCGCCTTCGGCCATTGGCTGTTCAAGCGCTCATCCTATAGCGTCGTGTTGCGTGGGGTGGGAAGCGCCGCCGCGTCGGTGCAAGCCGCCGGCTGGTCGCTGGTCGTTGCCAGAAGCGCTCTCTACGGGCTGGCGGGCATATTCGGCATCATCTCAGGGCTTCTCCTGACCGGTCTCATCAACAGCGGCGATGCCAATGTCGGCACGGCCTATACGCTGCTCTCGGTGTCGGCCGTGATCGTGGGTGGAGCGGAATTCGCGGGCGGCATCGTCTCCCCGATCGGCGCCATCATCGGCGTTTTCGTCATGCTGCTGGCCGGAACGCTGCTCTCCTTCATGAATGTTCCCTCCGATTGGCAGCTGAGTGTCCAGGGTGCACTGCTGATCCTGGTCCTTGGGGCACGTCTGATTCTGCGGAGGCGGACATGACACCGGGATTGGCTTTGCGTTCCCTAAGGGGGCAACGCTGGATCTGGTCCTTTATCGGCGCCGCTGCCCTCTGGGTCGCCATTGCTGTCAGCGCCGAGGGATATGGAGCGGGTGCGACCCTCAGCGTCGCTTTCGGCTTCGCCACCTTCTACGTCATCGTCGGCATCGGCGAAATGCTGGTGATATCGACCGGCTCGGGCAATATCGATCTATCGATTCCATCGGTGATGACGCTCGCCGGCTACCTGTCGATGGGTGTGACACAGGCGCAGGACGAAAGGCTCGCTCTTGGTGTGCTGACGGCGCTGGGCGTGGGGGCGGGGGCCGGCATCGTCAATATCGTGCTGATCCGCGGTGCCCGCATCCCGCCGATGATCGCGACCCTGGCAGCCGGCTTCATCATGCAGTCGATGAGCATCGCCTATTCGAAGGGGTCCACCGCAAAGCCGGCACCATTACTGGTCGAATTCAGTTCCGCGCGCCTGTTCGGCCTGCCGTTGCTGGCCGTCGCCTTCATCGTCGTTGCGCTCCTGGTGTCGCTCATCCTCGCCAGGACCGTCTTTGGACGTTCGGTGCTAGCCATTGGACAAAGCGAAAGGGCGGCTTATCTCGCGGGTATATCCGTGCCGAAAACCACGGCCACGGTCTATCTCATTTCATCCATGCTGGCCGGCCTCGCAGGCCTGCTGCTTGCGTCCTATTCGGGCGGGGCGTCGCTCGATATGTCGGCAGATTTCCTGTTGATGGCGCTTGCGGTTGTCGTTCTCGGCGGAACCAGCATCGCCGGTGGCCGGGCCTCCGTCGCGGGTATCTGGGGCGCGGCCCTTTTCCTGTATCTGACCGTCGCCATGCTCAATGTCTTTGGCGTCAGTATCGGCGTTCGTTACGTGATCACGGGTCTGATCATCATTGCGGTGCTGGCTCTGTCGGAATCCACCGAGGCCGCTTGAGCATATAGACCCCGTCATGCCCTTCCGATATTTCCGCAATACTGCCGTCCAACCTCGTTTCCGCTATTGAGGATCTCGAAAATGGCCAAAAAGGCGCTTGTGTTCGTTGGCTCGATGACTCGCAAAACGCCGTATTTCGAGACGGCCGACGGCGAGGGTGTGTCGGTGTTGATGCTCGACGAGGATAACGGGCAGCTCGCGCGCCGGCACATCGTGCAAGGGACGGACAATCCGGCCTTCATTTCGCTCCACAGAGAGCGGGGCATGCTGTTTGCAACCAGCGAGGTTTATGGTTGGAACGAGGGGATCGTGACGGCCTATCGTTTCGATCCGCGCGATGGCGCCCTGAGCTATGTCAACAAGCAGGTGACGCTGGGGAGCATCACGGCCCATAACAGCATCGACCGGTCGGGACGCCATCTCTTCACGACCAATTACTCGCATGAAAAGTGGGATGGCCATTATCAGGAGGATACGCCAAGACAAGCCGTCGCGGTATTCCCGATCGAGGAAAGCGGTCGCCTGGGAGCAGCCATCTGCAGCGTTGCCCATCACGGATCTGGCCCCGTTCCGCACCGCCAGGCGGAACCACATCCTCATTGCGCGATGGCGAGTCCAGACAATCGCTTTGTGCTGGTTACTGATCTAGGTATCGACGCCGTCATATCCTACCGATTTGCGGGCGGCCAGTTGACCCGAAGCTCGGCATTGTCCACGGCACCGGGTGCTGGCCCGCGCCATTTGAAATTCGCACCGGATGGTCGATCGGTCTATGTCATCAATGAATTGGATTCGACGATGGCTCACCTGATTTACGATGATCAAACCGGTGAACTTTCGCAGCGGCAGATAATATCGACGCTTCCCGAAGGATTTTCGGGGGCGAATCGCTGTTCGGATCTGCAATTGTCGTCGGACGGACGTTTCCTGTATGGGGCCAACAGGGGCCATGATAGCCTGGTGGTCTTCCGTATCGATCCCGGCAGCGGCGCACTCGAACTGGTCGGCCACACGCCATGCGGCGGCCGCACGCCGCGCAATTTCGGCTTGAGCCCAACGGGCAGTTATGCCCTGGTGGCGAACCAGAACGGCCATAATGTTGCGGTGTTTCGGCGCGATCCGGAAAAGGGGACTCTGCAGCAAATCGGGGCTCTCGATGTTGGAACGCCGATGGTTGTCGCGATGGTTCCGGCATGAATGGATGTGATATGGTCATAAATACCTCTCGCCAGCGACAATCCCAGCGGCGATCATGGTCGTTTTCACAACAGTCCGATTCATGAGATATCTGGAATGACCCGCGCGAAGCAAGCCAACAGTTCAACCGAGAAGAGATCGGAACGTGTCGATACGTCACCCGACCGAAAGCTCGAACTTGCAGCACGTGCAGCCTGGCTCTATCACGCCAAGGGTCGCCGACAGGACCAGATCGCGGTCGAGCTCAACGTATCGCGGCAGATCGTTCAACGCCTTATCGCACTGGCGACCAGTGAAAAACTGATACGCTTCCAACTCATCCATCCGCTATCGGAGTGCATCGAACTTGCCGAGCGCCTCCGGGAACGCTTCAATCTTCTGTTCTGCGATGTAGCCCCAGCTGAGGCCGGCCGTAACGAGGATATTTCGACAGTCGCAACGGCGGCTGCCTTCTATCTCGAAAATATCCTGTCGCAAAAGGCGCCACTCACGGTCGGAATCGGTAACGGCCAAGCGCTGCGAGAAACCACGTCGCGCATCGCCCCCATGAGTCGCCCGCAACATAAATGCGTGTCCCTGATGGGAAATCTGACCCGGCAGGGTCGAGCGAGTCATTACGATGTGGTAATGCGGCTCGCCGAACGAACCGGGGCGCAGTGCTATCCGCTCCCCATGCCGGTCGTTACCAATACGGTTGCCGACAGGGAGGTGCTGCAGGCTCAGCTTGCCTATAAATCATTCCTGTCGCTGATCGATGAGGCGAACGTGCTCATGATGGGTATCGGCTTCATGGGGTGGCAGGCGCCGTTGCATATCGATGGCTTCATCACCGACGTCGAACTCGGCCAGGCCATGGAGGCGGGCGCCATCGGCGAGTTGCTGGGACATAGTCTGGATGCGAGCGGAAAATTGATTGCCGGTGGTTATCATGACCGCCTTACTTCCTTCGAACTCCATATGCCGGCCAAAAAACCCACCATCATCGTGCAGTCAGGCGAGATCCGGGTACCCGCCATCACGGCCGCGTTGGACGGCAAGCTGGCGAATGGCCTCATAACCGACGAGAATACCGCGCGGAGACTTCTGGGCTTATGACAGGATCTACAGCCTTCAAGCCCAACCGTCGAGCAAGAAGCCGGTCATTGGTCATCGCAAGGTTCAGCAGGCAGCGTAGCTCCTTCGAAAGATGGAGTTAGCCGCGTTGCAATACCTCGCCAACTGACTCGGCACTTTCCAGCTTTTCGATGAACTGCTCGATCGCCGCTGCACGGGATTTGCCGAGCGCATCTGTCGCAGCAGCTCCAAAGCGAGCACGTATTTCCGCCTCCGTCGCCGGAACGACATCGGCAAGCGCTTGCCGATACAGCTTTCCGTCAGCTGTCTCGATTTCAACCCGGGCACCCTGTCGGGCCGGGAAAGCCGCCGTGAATCCCGGATCGACTTCCAGCGTCGTCAACCCGATCAACCGCATGACCTCGGCTTCGTGAAGGTCGTCGTAATTTGCTTCCGCTACCCCACCAAACCGCAACGCTGCGGCGACCCCGAACTGGATGCTCATCTTGGCCTGCAGACGGTTTCTGAATGGCCCGTCATGGTCACAACCGGGATAATGGATCGCCGCATATGAGGCCGAGATGCGGATCGCCCGAATTCGACTGGCCTGAATCTGGCCTGGCGCCATGAGCGACAGGGCCGCCTGGCAGGGTGTTTGTGCGAAATTGCAGGCCGGGACCGGCTTGTTGTAAACCGCGAGCAATTCGGGCACATCGTCGAACAGGGTGATTTCCGGGATCGCATCGGCAGGATGATAGGCCGAGATCAGCCCCGC
>Ga0255336_102098_pt1 | contig 11087 bp, 12 predicted proteins | sample MeOH1_35cm_T3_17_FD_189102 | JGI IMG/M metagenome (GOLD analysis project Ga0255336, IMG submission 189102) | Sandy soil microbial communities from University of British Columbia, Vancouver, Canada - MeOH1_35cm_T3_179 | ecosystem: Engineered > Artificial ecosystem > Sand microcosm > Unclassified ...
ACCGCGGCGGCGTAACCGACCGCTCTCACCGCCCACGCCAACAGAAAACACAGACATGACGCCCAGAAATCTACCGATCGCCAACTCGCGCCCAGTTACTCAGACAGGCTCCTAGTCGGCGCATTCTTGCGCGCCATGATCGATCCGATGTCAATAACACGCTGCGATCAACGCCGGATTGTGTCAGAATGCCGGCGGCCGAAGCATGGCAGAGTCGCATCGTCACGCCACCAGACCCCGATGGGGAGCGCTGGGGTCGCTGGCAGGGATAGAGGCGACGCAGACCGCGACGCGGAGGCAACTGTCCGGCCAAAGCATTTCATCAGACCTTCCTGGGAGAAGAGGAAAACATGTCGACAACACCCGATAATCCGAACGAACCGACCACCCCGGCTGTGACGCCCGAGGCCGCACCCGTCGTAACCCCGGCAAGCGAACCGGTCGTCGTGCCGGCCGTTCCGGCGGCGACCAAGACCTCGGCGCGAAAGAAATCAGCGAAGAAGAAGGCGGCCAAGAAGGCGGTGAAGAAGACCGCGAAGAAGGCTGCCAAGAAAGCCGCGAAGAAACCGGCGGCGAAGAAAGCTACCAAGAAAGCCGTGAAGAAGACCGCGAAAAAGGCTGCCAAGAAGGGCGCCAAGAAGCCGGCAGCGAAAAAGAAAGCCGTCAAGAAAGCCGCCAAGAAGACCGTGAAAAAGGTCGCGAAGAAGGCGGCCAAGAAGAAAACGGTGAAGAAGGCCGCGAAGAAGAAGTCGCGCTGATCGCTGCGAAAAAGCTTGATCGAACGGGCCCGGGTGCAATGCCGGGCCCGTTTTTTATTGCGCTTAAAGCGGCGGGCGGCGATGGGCCCAGGGTTGGTACTTTTCGACGGCGGCGGCGATGCGCAGGGGGCCGAGATCCTCGAAGCGGCGGCCGATGATCTGCAGGCCGATCGGGAGGTTGTTGTCGGTGGTCCAGCCGCAGGGGACGGATAAAGCGGGGCACTGGCTGACGAAATTGAAGACCGAGGTGACGTCCAGGCAATGGTAATTGCCGGCAGAATCCAGTTGCCAGAACTCGGTATCGGCGCGGCCGACGCGGGCGGCGGGCTGGGCCATGGTGGGACAAAGGATAGCATCGCAGCGGGATAGGATCGGCGAAAGCTCGGTCCAGGCCTTGGTCCGGCGTACCTCGATCTGCTTGAAATCGACGGCCGACATGGCGAGGCCGGCCTCTATATAGTCGACCACCCGGTGATCCATCTTGTCGCGATAGGCCGGCAGCACATGGCCGAAGAAGGTGGCGAGATAGACGCCCCAATGGCGGCTCCAATCCTCATCCATGGTGATGTCCCAGGAGAGCGAGACCTCCTCGATCTCGGCCCCGGCCGCGCGCAGCACCTCGGCCGCCTGGCGCACGGCGGCCTCGACCTCGGGATGCCAGACGCGGCGCCCGAAATCCAGCAGCAGGCCGAGCCGCAAGCCCGTCAGGTCGAGATCAAAGGGCTGCGAGAAATCCAAAGCGGGTTTGAGCGATTGGATGTCGCGCTCATCGGGCCCCTGGGTCACCTGCAGGAAGAGGCAGGTATCGGCGATGGTGCGGGCGAGTGGCCCGAAATGCGAGATCTGGTCGAACTGGCTGGGCAGGATGGTGAAGGGGATGCGGCCGAAGGAGGGCTTCATGCCGACCGTGCCGCAGAAGCTGGCCGGGATGCGCACCGAGCCACCCATATCGGAACCCTCGGCCAGGGGCACGCAGCCGGTCGAAACCGCGATGCCGGCCCCGCCCGAGGAACCGCCGGGCGTGCGCGTCGTATCCCAGGGATTGCGCGAAATGCCCCAAAGCGGGCTTTCGGTGAAGGAGGAATAGGCGAATTCCGGGGTCGTGGTCTTGCCGATCAGGATGCCGCCGGCCCGCTTCAGGGCCTCGACGATGGGCGCGTCATGATCCGGCACCCAGTGTTCGTAGGCATAGGAGCCGAGGGTGGTGCGCTTGCCCTTGGTCGGGGTCAGGTCCTTGATGGCGAAGGGTACGCCGTGCAGGGGGCCGCGGATGCGCCCGGCCTTGGCCTCGTCCGCCAGCAACCTGGCTTCGGCCCGTGCCTCCTCGGGATAGACGAAGCAGAAGCCGTTGAGGGTGGGATTGACCTGATCGATGCGGGCCAGGGCGTTGTCGATGAGATCGACGGGCGACAGCCGGCCGGTCCGGATACGGGCCGCCATCTCGGTGGCCGGCATGTAGCAAAGATCGAGATCGACGGACATTGGATATTTCCCCTGATGGTCTTTTAGTCGCCTGTGGTTTTTATTCGCCCGGATGGACGGCCGGCACGGCGGCCGGGCTTGGTGAGATAGCGGTGATGCGGCTGCGCGGCAGGATCGGCCGGCTGCCGAGCCGGGCGAGGATCGACCAGCAGAGCGCCGCGGTCAATACCAGGATCGGCGCCACCAAGGCCATGTAAAGCGGCGAGCGCTGGGTGGCGATGCCGGAGAGCAGGCTGGGCGACAGCAAAGGCGTCTCGCCGGACAAGGCATTGCCGAGCTGGAAATCGCCGAGGGCCAGGAGGAAGCAGGCGGCGAAGGCGGCGGCCCCGACCGGCCGCAGGAAAGGCGCCATCACCTGACGCCAGGCCGGCCGCGGATCGAGGCCGAGTTCCGTCACGGTCACGGCGAGACCCGCCGGCACGCGGCTCCAGGCCAGGGCAAAGAAGGCGGCAGCCAGGGGCAGGGCGCGCAGGCTCTCGGCCAGCACCGCGGCGACCAGGCCAAGACGCATGGGCAGCCAGGTCGCGAGGAAGAGATGCGTCGCCAGATGCATGGTGCTGAAGGCGATGGGCGGCAGGATGAAGGGCAAGGCGGTCAGCAGGATCAGGCCAAAACGGGGCGGCGTGCGGTGCAGCCAGATGCGCCACAGGCAGGCCAGGCCGCTGCCGGCGCAACAGGCAATGGCGGCGGTGCAGAGGCCGGCGATCAGGCTGAAGCCGATCGCCGGCAGCAGATGCGGATCGATGGCGACGGCGCGCAGGAAAAGCGGCAGGCCGGCGGTCTGGGCGATGCTGACGGCATAGCGCAAGGAGAGCACGGCCATCCATAACAGCGGTGCCGCCAAGAGAATGAGCGGGGGAATACTGAGCCAGAGCAGCGGCTGGCGCAGGGTCAGGGTCGCGGCGATGGCGCGGGCATTGGCCTCGCCGGGCGGGCTGGGCCGGTCCAGGGGAAAAATCGGAATCGTGTCCGGTGCGAGCCGATCTCCATCGCGCGGCCAGTTCCGCCCGGCTACCTTAATGCCGACCGCCCAGATGGCAAGCAAGGTGACGGCCAGCATGAGCAGGGCGATATAGGCGCCGAGCGGCCAGTTGCTGTCGATCTCCAGGGCTTTCTGCAGGCGCTGGCCGAGGGACATGTCCTTGCCGCGGCCGATCAAGGCCGGCGCCATGAAGGCACCGAGCGCGCTCAAGCCGGCCAGCAGGAAACCAATACGCAGGCCGGGCGCAGCATAAGGGAGAACGAGGCGGCGCAGGATATGACCATGACCGGCGCCGCATTCCAAAGCGGTCTCGATCAGGCCGGCGGTCTGCGGCAAAGCGATGACGCGCCGCATCGCCGCCCATTGGCAGAGCAGCGCCAGGGCCGCGGCGCGATGCAGCTCGGCCAGCCAGACCAGCAAGGTGGCGCGGTTCCAATCGGCGAAATGCCAGCCGGGAACATCCAGAGCGGGGGGAACTGCGGGAGCGGCGGGCATGTCGGGGGCGAAAGGCGGTAGCGGCATGGTGGCGGGCGGAATCGCATTGCCGGCCATCAGGCGCGCGAAGAGACGGCCGATCTCCGACCAGCCGATCACCGCCACCACCTGATCGGCGAGCAGAACCAGCAGAGCGAGGAAGAGGACCAGCCGGCCCAGCGGATTGGCGCGCGAAATATCGGTCAGCGCCGCGGCGTAAGCCGGGGCGAGGGAGAGCGCCGAGGCGACGAGGCCGAGCAAGGCGGCGGCAACAAGATTGCGCAGCAGGACGGGGATGAGATCGCTGTCGCGCAGGAAGACCAGCCAGGCGGCCGGGCTGAAGGGACCGGCGAAAGGATCGGCATTGCCGTCCCCCTGCAGGCTCAGCAACACGGTGAGGGCCGCCGGCAGGACCAGCAACAGCAGCAGCAAGGCCAGCGCAAGTCCCGCGCGGCGCGGCAGCCAGAGGATCGCGGGTCCGTTGCCTTCGCTCATGGCCGTGCGGTCACGTCAGGCGACCGGCAGCAGATGGCTATCCGCCAGATTCCAGCCGAGGCCGAGCACCATGCCGGGTTCCAGGGGAAAGGGGGCGGGGGCCGGCAGGGTAACGGTCAGCGGCGCGGCCTGGGTGCCGTCCCCGCTTGTCACAGCGATCTGCAGGGTCAGCATGGCGCCGTCGCCGAAGCGGTCGAGGATGCGCCCGTCGATGCGGCAATCCTGGCGCCGGATGCCGAGGCCGGGACGAAAGGCGGCGGGGCGCAGCAACAGGCTGGCGCGATGAGTCATCTCGCCTTCCGTCCCGCTTTCCATACCGGCAACGGCATCCCGATAGGCGGCCAGCAAAGCGGGTGCCACCTGGCGCAGCGGCAAGACGATCTCCCGGGGCTCGCCGATCGTGCAGCGCAGCCGCAGGCGTTCGCTCTCCTGGCCGATATTGTCGCGGCCGAGGATCTCGACCGGCAGCAGGTTGACGCCGCCACCCAGCCGCGCCGCCAGCAAGCCGGCCGGGCGCTGATAGATGTCCTCGGCGCTGCCGCGTTGCAGGACGGGCCCCAAAGCCTCCGCGGCGGTAAAGGGCGCAGGCGGCGCATCGAAGACGGTGATCTCATCGGCCAGCGGCGCCCAGACCGGCAGGCGCGTGGTGGCGCAAAGCACGGTGAGGCTGAGGCTGCGCTGCAGACGCCGGAGATCCTGGGCGAGTTCGGCCGCCTCGGCGCCGGAGAGCGGCAGCAGCGGATCGGTCAGCAGCAGCAGGCTGGGCGACAAGGCCAAGGCGCGGGCCAAGGCGGTGCGCAATTGCGCCACCAGCGGCAGGCCGGCGGGATAGAGATCCAGCATCGGCGCGGAAAGGCCGACACGCAAGGCGGCGCTGGCCGCGGCGGTGGCGGGATCGCCGAGATCGCGCGCCCCGAAATCGCGTCCCCCGAGATCTCGCGCGCCGGGCACCGCCTGATGGATCAGCGGGAAGACGATGTTGCGGCCGAGGGTAAGATGCGGAAAGAGGCGCGGCTCCCAGCTGAGCGAGGCGATGTTGCGCTCGCCCAAGGGCAGATGCTGGATCTGCCGGCCGCGCAGGCGGATCTGCGGCGCGCGTTGCTGGCCGGCCGCTTCCGGCGGCAGCGACTCGAAGCCGGCGATCAGGCGCAGGAGATGGCTGAGCGGCGGCAGTGCCGGTCCGGTCAGGACATGGAATTTCCCGGCGGCGAAATCCAGCGAAAGCGGCGGAAACGCCGCGGTTGCGGAGGGTCGATGCGGTGGTCTGTGCCCGGCGGCGAGGGAGGGTGCGACCGGTAGCTGGTCGATCTGAAGCAGGGACTGGTCGATCATGATCGCGCATCTTGTGAAGCGGGCGGCGTCAGATCAACATGGATCGTGACCGGCGGGCAATGGTTTTCGATGCGGGTGGATGACCGATGCCATGATTGCGGGTTGGTTTGTTTGATCGCGAGCAGTCTTGCCCCTCACCCGACCCTCTCCCCACCCGTCGGCGGAGGCCGACATTCGTCGGCAGCGGGGCGAGGGAGAAAGAAGCGCGATGCCATGATAGCGGGCGGGCGTTGCATGGCCGTCGCGGCAAGAATGCAGGGACGGCCACTTCATCCTCGCTCGTCATTGCCGGGCTCGACCCGGCAATCCATGGCAAGTGCCGTGCTCGTTGCTGGCATCGACCCCCGGGTCAAGCCCGGGGGGTGAGGAGTGAGAGTAGCCTTGGGCGCCGGACAGGCATCGCGGCGGATATTTCAGAGGAGTCATGCGTCATGGATCGTGAGCATCATTACGAAGCCCATGTGGTCTGGAGCGGGGCGGCGCAGGGGCCGACCACGGCGTATCGTGCCTATGCCCGCGACTATACCGTGGCGGCGGCGGGCAAGCCGACACTGCACCTGACGGCCGATCCGGCCTTTCTCGGCCGGAAGGATCTCTATAACCCGGAGGAATTGCTGCTCGCCTCCTTGTCGGGCTGCCACCTGCTCACCTATCTCGCGCTGGCCGCCTTGGCCGGGTTGCATGTCGTCGGCTATGAGGACCAGGCCACCGGCAGGATGGTGCAGGCGGGCAGCGGCGGGCATTTCGCGGAAGTAACGCTGCGGCCGAAAGTGACCATCGCCGCCGGCCATGACCTGACACTTGCGAAGGAGCTGCATGAAAAGGCGCATCGCGACTGCTTCATCGCCGCCTCGATGAATTTCCCCGTGCGGCATGAGCCGGAGGTGCGACATGCGGCGGCGCAAGCGGGGTGAGGTGTGGCTGGCGGTTTTAGAACGAGTAGTCTCACCCCCTCCCCCCAACCCTCTCCCGCGAGGGGAGAGGGAGTCATTTTGCATCGCGCATTTCTTCTCCCTCCCGCAGGCAAATGTCGGCCTTCGCCAACGGCGGGAGATGGCCACCAACATCTCCCTCTCCCCTCGCGGGAGAGGGTGGGGTGAGGGGGCGACAGACTGAATTCTAACGGAATGGCGCCGACGCAGTTGATGTAAGGAGAAGCGGATGATCGAGCAATTGAGCGACGATCACGTGGCGCAGTTTCGGCGCGACGGGTTTCTCATTCTGGACCGGTTGATCGATGCCGAAACGGCATCGCGCGTGGCGGCGCGGTTCGAGCCGTTGTTCCGGGGCGAGTTCGAGACCGGGCTCTATCCCGATGAATGGAACTGGCAGGAAGGCCGCGACGCGCCCGACCGCACGCGGCAGATCTGCAATGGCTGGAAAGCCGATCTCGCAGTGGCGAAAGTCGTGCTGCGCCGCGAGATCGGCCGGCTCTGCGCGCAGCTCGGCAACTGGCCGGGGGCGCGCATCGCACAGGATAATGTGATCTGGAAACCGCCCGGCGCGAAATCGCTCGGCTATCATCAGGACAATGCCTATACCGGCTGGATCGTGCCGGCGGAAATGCTGAGCTGCTGGATCGCGCTCGACCCCACGACGGCGGCGGGCGGCACGGTGGAATATGTGCGGGGCTCGCATCTTTGGGGCAGATCGCCGCCGGCCAAGCAGTTCCATGCGCCCGAAGATTATCGCGGGGATTATCGCGACGAGATGCGCGGCCGCGCCCGCGAACTGGGCCATGAGCCGGAGGTCGTCTTCGTCGAAGTGCCGCCCGGCGGCTGCGCCTTTCATCACGGCTGGTGCTGGCACGGTTCCGGCCCCAATCGCAGTGCACAACCGCGCCGTTCCGTCGTCGCGCACTGCATGTCGTCGTCGGCGGTCTTTCATCCGACGCAGATCAGCTACATCTATAACCGTTACAAGCGTAACGGCGACCAGGCGATGGACGAAAGTTTTTTTCCGGTGCTGTGGCGCGAAGATGGCTATCGCACTTCATGGTTGGAGAGTTATACTGGGGCATAACGAATAAAAGGCGGTGGCGGCCAAGACACCGCCAACTGCACTGCCGTCAATGCACGGCGCTATAGACGGGGAGGACAAATGTCGGAACGGCATCAGACGACTCATTTCGCCATGCAGGTGATCCTGGGCAGCGCAGCCATCGCGCTCATTCTCTCCTTCGATGTGTTCATGGTGGCGGTGAACTGCTTCAACCTCGCTCTGCATGATCAGCCGGTGGAAATGGACGCGACGGCGCAATGGACCACGGCCGCCTGTCTCGCTTTGGTCTTCGGCACGCCCGCTCTGTTTCCCGGCTATTGGCTCTTCGACCTCATCCGGTCGCGGGCGGCCGAGACCTATCGGCGCCAGAACGGCTTCAGCCTGCGTCATCGACACTCCTGATATTCCGCACGCCTCGCCCTTCTTCGGCGCCTCTCACCGCGGCTCATCCTGTCGGGGCATCCCTCGGGCGACGAGGCAACGAAGGCCGATTGCAGATCTTGTGCACGCGCGAACGGGATCGACGCCGCCTGTCAGGCGAAATATGATAGGGATCTGATGTAAAACACCAGATCGGGAATCAGAGTCGCATGACGAGCTCAAAAGCGGTCCGCAAGATCGACGGCCGCTCCTATATCGCCGGTTTCGCCACGGCGGTCCTCCTGGCCGGCTTGGCCTTGGCCGGCAGTTATGTTGCCGGCGTGATCGGCCCCAAGCATGACGAAGCGGCCATCCAGAACTTCCTCGCCAGCTATCGCGAGCTGAGCATCACCAAGCTCGCGCAGCGTTTCGTCAATCGCGAGCTCGACATCAACCGATGCGTCTCGGCGATCTCCGCCCGCAATCCCAGCAAGGGCCACGACGAACTCGCCGCCGCCTGTGCCGAAGCCTGGCAGAAGCAGGTGCCGGGGAAGGATTATTAAGGGGCGGTGAGGCGACATACGGTTAACCATGTCGTCGCGACATGCCGGGCGACTTAACGAAACCGTCCTTGCTGAGCTATTGTAAATCGTGGCAGCCTATTGACTGCATTCGGCACTCCGGACATGCCGGAAGCTTAACCCTTGGGGGAGGGGGATGTGGATCAGGCGGCCATCGCTAAGCTCATAGAGCATTATCGCCGGCTTCCGTCGGACGATTTGGCCGATCTCGATGAGGAGCGGCATCAAGTGAGCGCCGAAGAGGCAACAGCACTCGATGCTGTGATGAAAGCCGACGACACGCGCGAGCCGGTCGCGCAAGCGATTGAAAAACTGGATGCGAAAAAGCGGCGCAATTTCCGCGTCGGCTTCATCGCGTTTCTCTTGTACATCGCTGTCTCCGTACCGTTGGGGACGTGACTCAACGAGATGCTGCCCGGATCTCAAGCAATTGGCTTTGCGCTCGTCATAGGCACTACTTGGGCGGTGTACTTTCTCTGGTAATGGGTCACGGGGCGGCACGCCCATGCTGGCACGGTCGCGATTCCATCACGCCGCTTGTAAGAGAATACAAATGTGAGGCTGGCTCAACGTCGAATAAAAAAATTATCGGAGTCTGAGACCTTGGGGAGGGTTAAATTATGCGTGTGGTGCCAAGCCAGATCGTCACTTTCCTGCGGGCAAACTTCCACAATTGCCAAGACGATCTGTCTGATGTCCCGGTTCTTCATTATCAAAATCATCGGGTTGTGGCCATTTTTTTGGATTTGCTCGATGCGGTTCCTTCCGAGCTGTTGGTTCTCAATCCGGAGGACATGGCCAAATACGCAATTGCCCACTCAGCGATCAAGCTCGCCAATACCCTCTGGTCCGCTAATCGGATAGATGGCGCTGTCAAGCCTATGAAGGAGTTGAACGGCCTTCATCCGTTCAAGGTTATGTACGACCTATTGGCAAAAAGCAAAGATGAGGCAGCCGATGCCTCAGTCGCGGGTTTGAATTTCATCAGAGACGAAGCGTTTCAAGAAATATTGCGGCTCGATATCAGCAGTGCGAACAGGGCTTTGGGCAATGGTGAATGGAAAGCTGCAACCGTGCTGGCCGGCTCTATAATAGAGGCATTGCTTCTGTGGGCTGTGAAAAATCAGACTGGGGCTGCTCACTCGGCGGCGGCAACCGCCTTGGTCGCCAGTGGCACGCTAGGCAAAAAGCCGGATAGCAACCTCGATCGATGGGGATTGCATGACTTAATCGAGGTCGCGGCGCACCTAGAACTTATTGGCGAAACTACTGCCTGCGGTGCGCGATTGGCCAAGGACTTCCGCAATCTGATTCATCCAGGCAGGGCGGTGCGCACCGGACTTCAGGCGACGCTCGGGGGGGCCCAGATTGCACTCGGTGCCCTCGATTTTGTTATTCAGGACCTTTCGTAACAAGGAACAATCAATTGAAAACGCCACACGAACTCTTGCTCGTCTTGGCGCTGATTGCCCTGGCGATCGTCGGCCGTGCTAATCAGGTCGGCGCTGAAGCCCCGGTCGAAACGCGCCGGTATGTTTGATCGAGATGCAATCTATTTGATCGAATGAGAAGATGGCGATTTTCTATGACGCTGCCAAAGAAGCATCACTATATTCCTGCATTTTATCTCAAGCGATGGGCCAACACAAATGACTGCCTTGTTGAGTTTAGCCGCCCATATAGAGGCATAGTCAAGCCGTTGAGGAGGCATCCGGACGCAACGGGCTATGTTGATCGTCTGTACGAAATGCGAGGAGTACAAGCGGCACAGGCGCAGGACCTTGAAAGGCTATTCATGAGCCCAGTAGATTCTCGCGCATCGGAAGCGCTAGAGATATTGGAGCGCACTGATTCCACTCGGAGTTGGAATAGCGGAACACGTAGCGCATGGTCTCGTTTTATCCTATCACTCCTAATGAGAACACCAGATGATATTGAGCAGTTGAGGCGCAATATTAGCGCAGAGTGGACCATCACTACCGCCGCTGAAGAGGATCAATACGCGCAAGCGCGTGGGCCCGAATTTCCTTTCAGGTTCGCAGAGTACCTCAGAGATGTTGAACATATTGAGATTGATAAGGCCGTTTCTCGCGTCTCACGCAGTCTTATTGATCACGCAAAAATTGGCGAAATCATCAACAACATGCGCTGGTTGATTCTAGAGACATCAAACGTCGACGTTGAGCTACTTACCTCTGATCGACCGATTCTCATCAGCGCTACTTTGAGAGAGCATGATGCGTATATTATTATGCCCGTTGGCCCGCATAAAATATTTGCGGCGGTACATAATGAGGCGACAGCGAAGAGGCTTGTTGATCAATCCATTCGCGCGCTGGTTAAGAGCGTTAATAAGTTGGTCGTTTCTCATGCGGTAAATTACGTCTATGGGCGAGATGATTCGCAATTGCGTTTCATCCAAAAGCATATGGCTTCTCGACCACAGGTTTCGTTGTTGGAGCGCCTCGGGCGAGCTCGTGCAAATGCAAAGAGTACCTAGGGTTCAGACTCATAAAATCCACCAGACGATGGTTGCGACAATGCAGATGGAGGCCAGGAAATTTCTGGCCAGCCTGTCGTAGCGTGTGGCGATACGCCTGAAATCCTTCAGGCGGCAGAAGG
>Ga0255336_102099_pt1 | contig 11071 bp, 10 predicted proteins | sample MeOH1_35cm_T3_17_FD_189102 | JGI IMG/M metagenome (GOLD analysis project Ga0255336, IMG submission 189102) | Sandy soil microbial communities from University of British Columbia, Vancouver, Canada - MeOH1_35cm_T3_179 | ecosystem: Engineered > Artificial ecosystem > Sand microcosm > Unclassified ...
CCCCCAAGCCTATGCCCGCACTGATTGAGGATTACGCCCTGGTTGGCGATGGCCACACCGCCGCCCTGATTTCAAAAGAGGGCTCGATAGACTGGCTGTGCTGGCCGCGCTTCGATTCCGGCGCGTGTTTCGCGGCGCTGCTGGGCTCGCCCGAAAATGGCCGCTGGCTGATCACCCCCGACCTGCCCGAGGGCGCCGAGCCGCCTGTGATCACGCGCAAGTATCGCGGCGATACGCTGATCCTGGAAACGGACTTCGAGACGCCCGAAGGCCGGGTTTCGCTCATCGACTTCATGCCGGTGCGCGACGGTGTGTCCGACCTCGTGCGGATCGTGGTCGGCCGGCGCGGCACCATGAAGATGAAGATGGAACTGGTGCTGCGCTTCGATTACGGTTCGTCCATTCCCTGGGTCAGCCGTCTTCCCGACGACAGCGGCATTCGCGCGATCGCCGGTCCCGATCTGTGCGTAATGCGCACCCCCATCGAACTCACTGGCGAGAACATGCGCACGGTCGGCGAATTCACCGTCACTGAAGGCGAGCGTGTGCCCTTCTCGCTCGTGTATTCGCAATCGCACTTGCGCCTGCCCCCCGCGCTCGATCCCCATACGCAATTTGCACGCACCGAAAACTTCTGGCTGGAATGGTCGGGGCGCAGCAATCTGGACGGCCGCTGGGGTCCGGCGATCCGCCGCTCGCTGATCACACTCAAGGCGCTCGCCTATGAGCCGACGGGTGGCATCGTTGCGGCTCCGACCACATCGTTGCCGGAGCAATTAGGCGGTACGCGCAACTGGGATTACCGATACTGCTGGCTACGCGACGCCACCATCACCCTGCTCGCGCTGATGCGCAGCGGCTACTACGACGAAGCGCGCGCATGGCGGGCCTGGCTGGGCCGCGTGATGGCCGGGTCGCCGGATCAGGTGCAGATCATGTACGGCATCGCGGGCGAGCGGCGCTTGCCGGAATGGGAAGTCGACTGGCTGCCGGGCTATGAAAATTCGAAGCCGGTGCGCATCGGCAACGGCGCGGTCAACCAGCTACAACTCGATGTCTACGGCGAAGTGATGAACGCGCTGCATCTCGCGCGCGTGGGCGGCCTGCAAGCCGATGACACCGTATGGGCGATCCAGCGCGCCATGCTCAATCATCTCGACACTGTCTGGCAGGAAGCCGACGAAGGCATCTGGGAAACGCGCGGCGGGCGTCAGCAATTCACATTTTCGAAGGTCATGGCGTGGGTGGCCTACGACCGCGCGATCAGATCGGCGGAGATGTTCAGCCTGGAAGGTACGCTCGACCACTGGCGCAACATGCGCGCCACCATTCACGCGGACGTGTGCGAGAAGAGCTGGAATCCATCGATGAATTCGTTCGTCCAGACTTACGGCGGCGACGATCTCGATGCCAGCTTGCTGCTGATTCCACTGCTGGGCTTTCTGCCACCGGAAGATCCACGTGTGATCGCAACGGTGCACGCCATCGAGCGCGATCTCACGCATGACGGGCTGGTGAAGCGTTATCACACGACGGAAGTAGCGGACGGCCTGCCGCCCGGGGAAGGCACGTTTCTGGCCTGCAGCTTCTGGCTGGTCGACAATCTCGCGCTGCAAGGCCGCCTCCAAGAAGCCTATGCGATGTTCGAACGTTTGCTCGGTCTGGCGAACGACGTCGGCCTGCTTGCCGAGGAATATGACACGATCGCGAAACGTCAGGTCGGTAACTTCCCGCAAGCGTTCTCGCATGTCGCGCTCGTGCATACCGGCATGAACCTGATGCGCCACGAACAGGGGATGGCGAAGGCGACGGGCCAACCGGCGCCGCGTCAGGACAAACCCTCGGACGCGACGCTCGCAAAAGAAAGTAAATCGTAATGTTTTTAGAATGATTGACGGTAATTAACGAATTTGCAGCAAATTTGACGCCGAATAGCGGTATAGAGCACGTATGTTGCGTTGCACAAAAGCGCATTCTTGGCTATGATCAACGAGGCTTCCCGACCGGTCGTTCGGCGAATCGCGGTTTTGAGTCAAGGCTTAACCGGCGTGTGTTTCATGTGCTGTTCCATGTTCAGTGCAGAAGGCGCAGCGCCGGCTCTTGCCCGGTCCCTGATCCCCCATTCCCCACGCCCCCCCGGTGAGCAAATAAGCAACAAGGAATAACTGCCAGCACCAGCAACGCGGTGCAATCGACGAACTGCACGCCGAGCCGGGACCCCGCGAAAGCCTGAGCCCGGCATGACGCCACCGCCGATAGAGGCCAACCGCCGGACACGCTCCCGGACACGGGCGCTGCCGGTTTTACACAGGTCAAACATGCTCTATCAATTCCACGAATTTCAGCGGGCCATGTTGAGCCCCCTTACGGCATGGGCGGAAGCGGCATCGAAGTCGTTCACCAATCCTTCCAGCCCCCTCGCCTATGTGCCCGGTTCCACCCGGCTCGCGGCCGGCTACGAATTGTTGTATCGCCTGGGCAAGGACTACGAGAAACCCGAGTTCGAGCTGCATCAGATCGAGAAGAACGGTCATGCCATTCCTATCGTCGAGCAGATCGTGCTGGAAAAGCCCTTCTGCCGGCTGATCCGCTTCAAGCGTTTCTCGGATGACAGCGCTACCGTCACCGAACTCAAGACCGAACCTATCGTGCTGGTCTGCGCTCCGCTTTCGGGCCACCATTCCACCCTGTTGCGCGATACGGTGAAGACGTTGCTGCACGACCACAAGGTCTACCTCACCGACTGGCTCGACGCGCGCATGGTGCCGCTCGAAGACGGCTCGTTCCATCTCGACGACTACGTTGAATACATCCAGGAGTTCATCCGCCACATCGGCGCGAAGGACCTGCATGTGATCTCGGTATGCCAGCCGACCGTGCCGGTGCTCGCCGCGATCTCGCTGATGGCCAGCCGCGGTGAAGACACGCCGCGCACCATGACCATGATGGGCGGCCCGATCGATGCGCGCCGCACGCCGACGTCGGTGAACTCGCTCGCGAGCGAACATTCATACGAATGGTTCGAGAACAACGTGATCTACACGGTGCCGGCGAACTATCCCGGCGTAGGCCGCAAGGTATATCCGGGCTTTCTTCAGCACGCCGGCTTCGTGGCCATGAACCCCGAGCGCCACGTGACCGCGCATTGGGACTTCTATCAAAACCTGATGCGTGGCGACGACGAAGATGCGGAGCAGCATCGCCGCTTCTATGACGAATACAACGCCGTGCTCGACATGGACGCCGACTACTACCTTGACACCATCCGTGTCGTATTCCAGGAATTTCGCCTGGCCGAAGGCACGTGGGACGTGAACGGTGAACTGGTGCGCCCGCAAGACATCAAGAACACGGCGCTGCTGACCATTGAAGGCGAACTCGACGACATTTCCGGCAGCGGCCAGACGCGCGCGGCGCACGACCTGTGCACCGGCATTCCGGCGAAGAACAAACGCCACTACATGGCGGAGAAAGCCGGCCACTACGGTATTTTCTCGGGACGCCGCTGGCGCACGATGGTGTATCCGCAACTGCGTGAATTCATTCTCACGCACGACAAAGCGCCAAAGAAGGAAGCTGTACCAGCTTGATTTGGTGAGCCATCTGACATTAATTGGCACGACAAAACACGCCGCGCGTTTTCATTTAACGTGGCGTGTTTTCATTGGTGGGCGCCCTCTGCGGCGAGGGAGCCGATGCGTCAGCGCCGCAACAAATAGGCGAGCAGCAATTCCGTATTCATCTTGATGATTTCATCGCGTTCGGCGTCGCGGCTGAAGTCGAGTCCGAACGTGGCTTCGAGCGTAAATCGATTCGATACGATGTAGTACCCAAGACCCGACAAGGTCACGTAAAAGCGCAGCGGGTCGACGTTATTACGAAATAGTCCGGCATGCTGACCACGCTCGAGAATCCTCGCGAGCGTGGCGACCACCGGTGAAATCAACTCGCGAATGCGCGTGGAACCCTTTATGTAGCGGGCTTCGTGCAGATTCTCGTTATTGATGAGACGCAAGAGTTCGGGGTGCTCACGATAGTAATCCCAGATGAAATGCGCCAGTTGCGTCATAGCTTCCACGGGTGCAATGCCATCCAGGTCGAGCGTCTTTTCGGCCTCGGTGAGTGCCGCAAACGCGTGCTCCAGCACGGCCGTGAACAACTGCTCCTTGCTGCCGAAGTAGTAGTACAGCATTCGCTCGTTGGTTTCGGCGCGGCGGGCGATTTGGTCGACACGCGCGCCAAACAAGCCGCCCGCAGCAAATTCCTCTGCGGCGGCAAGCAGGATTCGGCGACGTGTACCCTCGGGGTCTCTTTTGATTTTTGGCTGGTTCATGGTGGCTTTGTGATCGACAAACCGCGTTTTTGGGATAGCGTCACGCGTTCCCGTGTCCTTAGGAAGCATGCGATGGATCGGTTGCGCCAACGTGATTGGGGGATACCGTCCTGCAGTCAATCGAAAGCGATTTGATTATGTGCACATCGTTGGCATGTTGGCAATTGGGAATGATTGGGAACAGCTTGAAATTCGGCGATAATGCCGCTTCCCGTGCAACGGTTGGAAACGCTCAACATGACGTCAAAAACGAGCGCAACCCTGAGCGTTCGACATGTCCCCACGTGTTGTCGCAGGATGGGGATCGAACAAGTTGCGCCAATGGCCAATCGTCTGTTTTGTCTGAGCCGCCGGGTGCGTCGCGTATGCTCGCGTTTGCCCTCCTATGTACCCCGCGCGCTCGGCCCGTGCCCGATGCACGGACCGTTCGCATTGCACACGTTCGCGCCAACTTGTGAGCCCGCCCGTGCCGCCTTCCCCAAGCCGTTAATGTGACTGTAGTGACTGCAACTTCCCCCAAGACTCTCGCCGACCAGATTGAAGACCGGCTGCCCCAGACGCAATGCACCAAATGCGGCTATCCCGCTTGCCGGCCGTATGCGGAGGCAATTGCGGCAGGCGAGGCAAACTACAACCAGTGCCCGCCGGGCGGACAGGAAGGCGTGGCGCGCCTGGCCAGCTTGCTCGGCAAGCCCGTGATCCCGCTCAATCCGGACAACGGCGTCGAACGGCCGCGCCCGCTGGCGATCATCGATGAAAACCTGTGCATCGGCTGCACGCTGTGTATGCAGGCGTGTCCGGTGGATGCAATTGTCGGCGCGGCAAAGCAGATGCATACGATCATCCCCGAGCTTTGCACCGGCTGCGACCTGTGCGTGCCGCCCTGCCCGGTCGATTGCATCGCGATGGTCCCGGTCACCGGCGATAAGACCGGCTGGGACGCATGGAGCCAGCGTGAGGCCGCCGCGGCACGCGAGCGGCACGACCAGCGGCAAGCGCGGCTCGCACGCGAACGCGACGCAGCCGAAGCGCGCAAGGCCGCGCGAGTGGCTGCGTCGGATAGATCGGTTGAATCGACGGCGGTTGAGCCATCCGGCGACCAGCCCGCAACGCACATCGGCGCTCCTGCCGACGACGACGCCCAGGCAAAAAAGCGCGCCATCATCCAGGCTGCAATGGACCGTGCGCGAAAGAAGAAAGAGGAACTGGCCAAACTCGGCGCAGGGCCGAAAAACACCGACGCGGTCAGCCCGGAAGTTCAGGCACAGATCGATGCTGCTGAAGCCCGGCGGCGCCGTCTCGGCATGACTCGCCCGGATGACGACAAAAGTTCGACGCCTGCTGTCGACCCTGACCATGAACCTGGTAACGATAACAACACCTGAACACGATGAACCCCAAAAAACGCCGTGCGATCTTCGAGACGCTGCAAAGCCTGAACCCGCATCCGACCACCGAACTCGAGCATGAGTCGCCGTTCGAGTTGCTGATCTCGGTGATGCTCTCGGCGCAAGCCACCGATGTCTCCGTGAACAAGGCCATGCGGCGCATGTACCCGGTGGCCAATACACCGGCCAAGGTGTTGGCGCTCGGAGAAGAAGGCGTGACGGAGTACATCAAGACGATCGGGTTGTATCGGACGAAAGCGAAGAACGTGATCGCTACGTGCCGGATTCTCGCCGAGCAATACGGCGGCGAAGTGCCGGACCATCGCGAGGCGCTTGAAGCGCTGCCAGGCGTCGGGCGCAAGACGGCGAACGTGATTCTGAATACGGCGTTCGGTCATCCGACCATGGCCGTCGATACCCATATCTTTCGCGTATCGAATCGGACCGGATTGGCGCCGGGCAAAGACGTGCGCGCGGTGGAAACGGCACTGGAAAAGTTCGTCCCCGATGAATTCAAACAAGACGCGCATCACTGGCTGATCCTGCACGGCCGTTATGTCTGCCGGGCGCGCGTGCCGGAATGCTGGCATTGCGCGATCGAACCGCTGTGCGAGTACCGGCCGAAGACACCGGCGCCCATCGAATAAGCGGTACAAAGGTCGAAGCGGGCGAGCCACGTCGATGCAGCTTAAAATGAGCCTCTGAAAACGACACCTGCAAGCGACGCACCCATCATGTTCAACCCCAGCCGCGACGAAGTTCGCCAATTTTTCACCGACACCTGGCGCAAGCAGCGCGAAGGCGGCGTCCTGACGCCGCTCGAGAGCATTGCGGCGGACTGGATCGGCGAGCATCCGGAATATCAGCAAGAACTGGCCGATCCCGACGTGGCCCACGCCGATTACTCACCGGACCAGGGCAAGAGCAACCCGTTCCTGCATTTATCGATGCATCTCGCCATCACCGAACAACTCTCCATCGATCAGCCGCCCGGCATCCGGCGCGCACATGAACGGCTGGCCGCACGGATGGGTTCGACGCACGACGCGCAGCACGCGATCATGGAATGCCTTGGACAGATCATTTGGGAATCACAGCGCAACAACACGCCCCCGGACACCGACGCGTACCTTGCGCTGATCGAACAGCGGGCATCGCGAGACTAACGGATGAAGCCTGAACGCTGAATCAAAAACGAAAACACCCCGCGTTGAGCGGGGTGTTTTTTCATGCGCAGACAACCGGACGGTGATCTTGGCGATATTTACTTCTTTACAACCAGATCGCCTTGCAACGATTCGATATACGCCGAGATGTCTTTCAAATCGCTTTGCGACAAGCTTTGCACCTGCGCCGCCATGATGGCGTTGTTGCGGCCGAAGTTCGGATTGCCGTTGCCCATCTGATACTGGCGCAGCGCCCAATAGAGGTAGTCGGCATGCTGGCCTGCGAGCTTCGGGTATTCCGCGCTCACCGGCTTGTTCAGGTTCGGGCCGTGGCAGGCCGCGCAATTGTGGGCGTCGGCGAGCACCTTGCCGTTGCCTGCATCGGCTGCATGCGCCGGCTGCATGGCCAGAACGCCGATCGCGCCGATCAGCGCGGCTGCCGTGCATGCTGTCTTCAACACTGTGTCGAGTGCCTTCATGAATTCTCCTATCCGCGATTAGTGAAAAGCCGGGTGACGGGCGCCCTTGAGTCTTGAGATCAGATTCGGGCAGACTCGGGCGCAGCGGATCACTTGTCGGGATTGTTCTTCGAAGAGGGGGTTTGCGCGGCGTAATACGCCGCGATGTCGGCGATATCCTGATCGGTCAGCGTGGTTGCTATGCCATGCATGGTCTCGAAGTGGCGATCACCCTTTTTGTAGGCATGCAGCGCGTTCTCGATATAGCGGGCGCTTTGGCCGCCGAGCATCGGAACCCGGTACACCTCGGGATACGCGGTGCGGTAACCGGGAATGCCGTGGCACCCGATACACATCGCAACCTTGCCCTGGGCTGCTTTCGCGTTGCCCACGACATCGGCCGATGCCTGTGTCGCGAAGCCGGCAAGCCCCGACAGCGCTGCGATCACGGCACATTTGCCGACGAATTTATTCATAGCTTCTAACCTGGCATGAGGGGAAATCCGGCACCTTGGACGCCTGGCGTTCCGGGACTTTCTCGGGACTGGTCAAACGGACGAGCGCTAAACGATGCTGGGCGCGCCGATCCGGTTTGCAGCCACGCGGGCCAAAAAAATCGCGCTAATTGTACCGCGCGACCTACCCTCCGTCCACCGGCCGCAACGGGTTGGGCCGCATCGCGCAAGGCCGTGGCGCTTGAGGCCCCGGGGACTGCGACAATCTGTCCAATGGACATTTGGCTTTCACCTGAATCGGTCGACGGTCTGGGGTTCTGCATGCGGCGCCAGCAAAACCCTTCTGACTTATACTGCAATTTTTCCTTCTCCGAGGGACGCGTCATGCGTTTTGAAGGTTCATCGCAATATGTCGCCACCGACGATCTCAAGCTCGCCGTCAACGCCGCCATTACTCTGCAGCGCCCGCTCCTCATCAAGGGCGAGCCCGGCACCGGCAAGACGATGCTGGCCGAGGAAGTCGCCGCCGCGCTCGGCATGCCGCTCCTGCAATGGCACATCAAGTCGACCACCAAGGCGCAGCAGGGCCTCTACGAGTACGACGCGGTCTCGCGCCTGCGCGATTCCCAGCTCGGCGACGAACGCGTGAAGGACATTCGCAATTACATCGTCAAGGGCGTGCTGTGGCAGGCCTTCGATGCCGATGAACCCGGCGTGCTGCTGATCGATGAAATCGACAAAGCGGATATCGAGTTTCCCAACGACCTGCTGCGCGAACTCGACCGGATGGAGTTCTATGTGTACGAGACCCACGAGCTGGTGAAGGCGAAACACCGGCCACTGGTGATCATCACGTCGAACAACGAGAAGGAGCTGCCCGACGCGTTCCTGCGCCGCTGCTTTTTCCACTACATCAAATTCCCCGAACCCACGACAATGAAGCAGATCGTCGAGGTGCATTTTCCGGGTATCAAGCAGGAGCTGCTCGCCGCCGCGATGCAAAGTTTCTTCGAGTTGCGCAATGTGTCGGGGCTGAAGAAAAAACCGTCGACATCGGAATTGCTCGACTGGCTGAAGCTGCTGCTGGCCGAAGACATTGGCCCGGAAGCGCTGCGCTCCACCGATCAGAAGCAGGTCATCCCGCCGCTGCACGGCGCATTGCTCAAGAACGAACAGGACGTGAGCCTGTTCGAGCGCCTGCTGTTCATGAACCGCAACAACCGTTGAAAAGGCCGCAAGCATGAGCCGCTGGATCGAACCGGTTACGCTGGAAGGCAAGCATGTGAGGATCGTGCCGCTCGAGCGCGAACACCAGGACGCACTCGCCAACGCCGCCGCGGACGGCGAGTTGTGGAAGCTCTGGTACACGAGCGTACCCTCGCCCGACACGATCGCCGCATGGATGGACACGGCGCTCGCCATGCGCGATTCAGCCGGCGTGCAACCGTTCACCATCATCGACGCGAAGACAGGCGACGTGGTCGGCAGCACGCGTTATATGAATGTTGAAGCGGCGCATCGGCGGCTTGAGATTGGCAGCACGTGGTACGCAAAACGCGTGCAGCGCACGGCGATAAACACCGAAGCCAAGCTGCTCCTGCTCTCGCATGCGTTCGATACGCTGAAGACCATCGCCGTCGAGTTCCGGACCCACTTCATGAACCGTCAATCGCGGGCGGCTATCGCGCGGCTGGGAGCGAAGGAGGACGGGATTCTGCGCAACCATCAGATCGGGCGCGACGGTATTTACCGCGATACGGTGGTGTTTTCGATTATCGAGTCCGAATGGCCGGCCGTGCGGGCGAATCTGCTCGCGAAACTCGAGTTTCGGCCCGAATCGCGGCTCGCTTGATTGGGCAAGGAGCCCGGCATGCTGATCGACTTTTTCTATTGCCTGCGCGGCGCCAAGTTACCGGTTTCGGTAAAGGAATACCTGACGCTGCTCGAAGCACTCAAGGCCAAGGTAATCGGCCCTTCTATCGACGAATTCTATTTTCTCGCGCGCATGACGCTGATCAAGGACGAGAAATACTTCGACAAATTCGATCAGGCGTTCGGTGTGTATTTCCACGGAATCGCGGCGCTGGATGAAGATGCGTTCGATGTTCCGCTCGAATGGCTCAAGAAACGCCTGGAGCGGGACTTCACGCCGGAAGAAAAACGCCAGATCGAAGCGCTTGGCGGTATCGATAAATTGATGGAACGCCTGAAGCAACTTCTCGACGAGCAGAATGAACGGCACGAAGGCGGCAGCAAGTGGATTGGCTCAGGCGGAACGTCGCCGTTCGGAAATGGCGGATATAACCCGGAAGGGATTCGCATTGGCGGAGATTCCGCGGGGAATCGAACGGCCGTTAAGGTTTGGGATGAACGCGCGTATAAGGATTACGACGATCAGGTCGAGATCGGGACGCGCAATATCAAAGTGGCATTACGGCGCTTGCGTCGTTTCGCACGCAAAGGCGCCGCCGATGAACTCGATCTCCCCGACACCATTCGCAGCACAGCCGCTAATGCCGGCTGGCTTGATCTCAAGATGGTGCCGGAGCGCCATAATAATGTGAAGGTCCTGATGCTGCTCGATGTAGGCGGTTCAATGGACGATCACATCAAGCGCGTTGAAGAACTCTTTTCTGCGGCCAAGTCTGAGTTCAAACATCTCGAGTTTTATTACTTCCATAACTGCGTGTACGACTATCTCTGGAAGAATAACCGACGGCGGCATGGTGAGCGCACCGCCACTTTTGATGTGCTGCACAAGTTTTCGCCGGATACCAAGCTGATTTTTGTCGGCGATGCAACCATGAGCCCGTACGAGGTTGTCCAACCCGGTGGCTCTGTCGAGTACAACAATGCCGAGGCCGGCGCAGTCTGGTTACGGCGGCTCGCCGATCAGTATCCCCATTTTGCCTGGCTTAATCCGGAGCCGGAAAGGCTGTGGGAGTATCGGCAATCAGTATCGATTATCCGGCAAATACTCGGCGGCCGGATGTTCGGCCTTACGCTCGCAGGACTGGAGGGTGCGATGCGGACGCTTTCTAAATAACCGGCGGTTGTCACGCGCGCTGGCTTTAACGCTTTTAAACCCCCGCATCCCGCTGAGTCGCACACAATTCAGCGCCGCTTTCAGCTTTATTCGCGCCCTTTCAAGTGGCTCGGCAATTTCTTTTCAGACTGTCACTGCCCTTCAGGGTTTTTGGCACGTACGATCTGCGATCGCCACCCAAGGTTCCGTATGAATCCGCCCGCCACGACCTTCCGCCCCCTCGCT
>Ga0255336_102101_pt1 | contig 11067 bp, 11 predicted proteins | sample MeOH1_35cm_T3_17_FD_189102 | JGI IMG/M metagenome (GOLD analysis project Ga0255336, IMG submission 189102) | Sandy soil microbial communities from University of British Columbia, Vancouver, Canada - MeOH1_35cm_T3_179 | ecosystem: Engineered > Artificial ecosystem > Sand microcosm > Unclassified ...
AAATTCGTAGTCGCGTGTTGGGAATATACATCAACGCCGGTGACGAGCTCGTGGCGGAACCATCCAGTCTCGAACCGCATCACAGCGGTCGTGACGTTCTCGCCACCATAGCTTGTCTGCTTTGTGCCCCCGACCGCCCAGATCGAATATGGGGTGTTAAGATTTCCTGCCAGCACGTCGGTGGCACAACTGCTCGGCGTGGGGAAGCCGGGAGACATGCACATGACGGGCGTGAATTTGAGATCACGTGTATAATGTCCAAAGCGCGTATCGTTGGTGAGGGTGAGCCAATCCCCGAACTGGCCCTTGTAAAGGACGGTGCCTACATTGGCGTCCATCAAATCCTGGTCGCTCTCGCGACCGAAATAGGTAGAGCGAGAAACGCCGTATTCGGTGACAGGTTCGCCGGTAACGCCTGCAGTGTTGACCATCGGCACACCGAAATCCGGACGCTGGTTGCTGTGCTGATGAAAATAGTTGACGATCACCGACTGATCGGTGCTTAGGCCGAAACCGAGTGAGCCAAGGACGCCCCAGCGATCCGAATAGACGTGGTCGCGGTCGACGATGTCTTGGCCGTTCCCCATGGCGACGATCCTCATCGCCGTCGTGTCGTTGAGCTGGCGATTCACATCGAGCACGCCGCGCCCGTAAGGACCCATCCCACCCGTCGCTTCGAGCGACGCCTGATTGCCAAGATGTGCCTTCTTGCTGTCCATCTCGATTACGCCGCCAGTGGTGCCATTCCCGAAGCTCTGCGAGGAGGGACCTTTGAGAACCAAAACGTTCTCAGTGGCAAAGCTGTCGCGCACATAGGAACCAAAGTCGCGGAGCCCGTCGACATAGAGGTCGCCGGAAGCGTCGAAGCCTCGGATACGGAACTGATCGCCGTTGATGCCGCCATTCCCTTCACCGGTGGCGACAGTGATGCCGGGCACATATTGCAGTACCTGGTTGACTGTTGTGGCATGCTGCTGCTCGATCATCACTTGCGGTATCACGGTGATCGTTTGCGGCGTGCTTTGCAGGGGGTCCGGAAGGCGATTGAGCCCGGTGTCGGTTTGCAGCGCATTGGTTGATGGAACGTCTAACCCCTCGACCTCGATGGGCGGAAGTTGAATTGTTTCATCGCTGGGCGGTGGCGTTGGCGTTGCATCCTGAGCTTCGGCCTCGTCGGCGGCGATGAAAAAAAAGCTGCAGGCAAGGCTGGCCGCCGCGCCAAGACCCGGCAATGCGGGACGCAAGGTTTCGATCGTTGTCACGATACCCCTTTCGAACGAGATGGTTTCGGTCGGGCCGACCTTATGAAGCGGAAGCGACGTGAAACGGCTGCAATCAGCTTAGCAAGCCGGTGCGTCAAGCGTAGGCGGCTGCCTGCCTCCGCATGTTCTTTGGCGGCCGCCATCCTGAAGAGGGCCATGGCTCTTTCAGGGTCCGAACGGCCCGCTACGCCTTCATGCAGAGCCAGCCCATAGGCATAGAGGTCGTCGGGTTGGTGGGCCTCGGCGATGCGCTCGAGCGCGTCGAGGCCGCGTTGCCGCAAGTTCGCCTCTGGCTGCGTCAGCAGCAGGCGCGCGACGCGCCGACGGAATCCGTTGTCGCCATTCGTGATGGCGCGTTGCAGCCATTGATCGGCCGTCTCTGGATCGCCATTACGGTGTAGGATCGTGGCGAGATTGTACTGCGCCCAATGATCGCCGAGCCTGGCGGCCTTGACGTACCAGAACAGGGCGCCAATCGGATTAGGCGGTCCCGCCCAGCCTTCTTCCAGGAAGCGCGCGAGCGAGTTCATAGCCTTGAGACTGGCTTTGCTTCTCCCACTTTCGGCCGCCGCCTTGAAGAGCGCGAAGCACCGGGGTCGGTTCTCCGGATTGCCTGAGCGCATCAACATCTGCGCCAGGTTGACCTGCGCCCAAACATGACCGACCTGCGCCGCGATTTCGAAGGACTCTGTTGCGCGCTCAGGATCCGCAGGAACGCCCCAGCCTTGTTCGTAGCAACGTCCGACCATGTTGCGCGCTTCGATGTCGCCACTGACGGCGGCCTTCTCGAACCAGGCAAAAGCCGCTTTGGCGTCACGCGCGATGCCATGCCCGTCGAGCAACAACTGCCCCAACACAAGCTGTGCGGGCGTCAAGCCAGCCTTGGCCGCCGCCCTCATCCACCGCACCGCCTCGTGCGGCTGGTCCGCTAGCATGGCGCGCAAAGCATCTGCTGTAACGCGCTGAGGCCGCAACTGGATGATTGCCTGGGCCGGCGTCGACGACATCTCACTGCGCAGCAATTGTCGCGACTCGGCTGGTAGGGCCGCCCCTTTCGTCGGATTCTCGGGAGAAGGTGCTTGGCGCACGCCTCCGGAAGGTTGATGGACCGGCATAATTCCCACAGTCGCAATTGCAACGCATTCTCATTTATAATCTATACGGCAACACCGCGCTGCATTGCATCGCACAATCCCGCCAGTTTATTGCTCTTTCCTGCCACCCTCTCGACAGGCGCCGACCGCGAGCATCATTCTCGAGCCGGAAGGAATGTTTGTCCGGTTTGAACAATACTCTGGCAAGACTGCGAAATGTGGCCGGGCGGCTTGGCGGCTATCTTCCTAGCCGATGAATTGCGCGACGTCCGGGCACTCCCTCTTGGGAGCGGCGTCGACGCCAGCGTAGGGAGTGCGCCATGTTCATAGACGTCGCTAATTTCCCGATCGTGAGACTGGTTTACGATCAAGGGCCTTCTCAGACCGAAGACGAGGGCCTCGCCGCTTTCGAGGCGCTGCTCGATCGCGAGACGCCCTTTGTAATCATTGGGCAAGGGGCGCCTGCCGACGAGGCTCAGCACGAGCATGATCCGGCTGAGCGCAAGAAGTTGGCGCTGTTTTCCAAGAAGCATAAGCCGCGTCTTCGCGCCTTTGTAAAAGCGATGATTTATATTGAGCCGTCGACAGCAAAGCGGCTCGCGATGAAGGCGTTCCAAGTCGTTTTTGAGAAATTCTGGGGCTATCCCATGCTGGTCGCTGCATCGGAGGCCGAAGCGCTGGCCAAGGCGAAGGCACTGTTACGCCCCGCTTCTGATAATGCACCGACAGCTCGAATTGTCGTCCGCGATCAGGGAATCCCATAAAGACGACCAACCTGCACTGCTGCCAGCGGGCATCTTGATTCTTATGTAGAGCGATCGACGATAAGAGTGTGCGCCCCTGCTTGGGCTTCTCCCAGCCATGTTCGACGATATGGCCTTTGCCTCTTCCTCGAACGCGAGGATGGCCAACGTCAGCGCCGAGCCAGCGCTACCGCGTTGCTGAGAATTTCGGCATCGCGGATCACCGCTTCACATTGGCGATGATCGCGGCGAGCGCCGGAAGGGCCTCCGGCCACTGGTTGGGGCCCTGCAAGCGCCTCCAGGCCGGCGTATGCGGAGCGATCTCGAACGGCGGGCTCTCCGTGTTGATGTCGAGTTGCTCGCGCCAGTCCTTCTCGCCGCGGGCGCGCTCTTATCCGGCGCGATTGTAGCCACGGAAATACGGCGACTTCACCATTTCAATTTTCAGCTTCTCTTCCAGCGGAAGAGCGAAGAAGCGTTTCGCCGTCGTCATGACATTCTCGATCAGCTTCGGATCGACGACATGACCTGTCAGATAGAAAAAAACCGTGACCATAGAGCACGTCGCGAAGATCGGCGAGGAAGGCGCGGCGCCCTCCGGTGGACCTCGGAAGCGGGATAGATCGAAGGTTGGCAGCGATGCTTTGGTCTTGAGCAAAGTCTTACCGCTGGTCATGGCCGCAGGCGCTGGCGTGCGTGCTCAAGAGCATCCGTGTTGATCATTCGGACAGGTGCGCCGCGGGCGAAGGCCGCGATCGCGGCCGGCATGTCCCCGTAGAAGGTTGCGAACGTCTCCCGAGTGACATAGCCGAGGTGCGGCGTCAGTGTGACGTTATCCAGCTTACGCAGGGTATGGTCGGCCGGAGGCGGCTCGTTGTCGAACACGTCGAGACCGGCGCCCGCGATCCGACGCTCGGTGAGCGTGGCGACCAGCGCGGCTTCCTCGACGATCGGTCCGCGCGACGTGTTCACGAGATAGGCGGTCGGCTTCATTAAGCCGAGTTCCCGCGCCGTCACCAGTCCGCGGGTGCGCTCGCTGAGCCGTACATGGATGGAGAGGATATCGGACCCCGCGAAAAGCTCGTTCTTCTCGACGCGTCGGACGCCCACCTCGGCCGCCGCGTCGGCGGTCAGATTCTGGCTCCAGGCGATCACGTCCATGCCGAACACGCGGCCATACTCCGCCATGCGCCTGCCGATGTTGCCAAGACCGAGCAAGCCGAGCGTCCGTCCGGAAAGGACGATGCCGACGCTGCGTTGCCATAGCCCCTCTCGCATCCGTCGCTCCTCCTGAGCGAGGTGGCGCACGGTCGCGATCATCAGGCCCCAGGTCAGTTCGGGAGTTGCATTCGCTATGCCCGCAGCCCTGGGTTGGTCGGGATCGGGATGGATGATCAGCACGCCATGCTCGGTGGCTGCGTCCATGTCGAGATTGGGCAGGCTCGTACCTATGATGGTGACGAGCTTCAGATTGGACAGCTGCTCAAACAGCCGGCGCGGCAGCTCCATGCGCTCCCGAATGGTGCAGAGCACATCAAAGGGCTGTAGAACATCGACTGCCTGCTTCTCACTCAGATGCTCGCGGAACACCTCGATCTCGGCGATCCCGTCGAGCGTAGACCAGTCCGCCGAGGCGAGCGCGACGCCCGCATAGTCATCCAGAATTGCCACCTTCAGCATCGCTGCCTCCTAAAAGAAGACGAAGGATCGGACGACGGCGTTCTTGCGGCATCGGGCGTCGGCGGGCGCTGTCGGGTCGATACAGGCCGTGTGGAAGGACCAGCGCGAGACGAAGCCGTCGGTGACGGAGTCATAGCATTTGAGCATCGAGACCTCGGTCGGCTTCTGCTGGGGAAACCAGTACCACTCATGATCCGGTCGATAGGTGAAGCGGGTGGTCTCGCCGACCCGGTCGTCGTAGATCCGGTAGTTGGTGATGTACGGCTGGTCGGCGAAGGACAGCCAGGCGCAAAGCACGAACGGGAACTGCTCGACTGTCTCCATCGGCTTGGCGAGATTGATCGACAAGAACCGCCGCGACATCTTCCGGTCAGCCTCTTCCTCCGTATAGTGCTGCGTACGCCCGAAGTTTCGCAGGTTTTTGGTCAGCAGCTCGCGGCAGCGTACGCGGCCGCTGTTGTCGTTCAGATCGTTGTGGACGATGTTTGCATATTCTGCGTTCACCCCTGGGTTCTTGGCGTTCTGATCCTCCGTCCGGTCGCCCGCATAATCCTTGTCGAAGACGTCGTGGTTGTAGACCAGCGCGTCGGTCGCACCCGGGAAGAAGTCGAGCAGGAGCTTCTCGATCTCGGGGTAGAACACGCGCTCCACCTCGGCTGAATCGTAGAAGTTGGTGCAGGCCGACTCCAAGTGCGCCAGCGAGACGCCGAGCCGATCCATGCATTCGGTGCTTTCAGGCGAAAGGCCCGAATAATAGTCCCCGATGCGCCGTGCGTCGCGCATCACCTGCGGAAACCAGAGGTCCCGTCGCAGATTATCCTCCTCGTTCTTGCGCAGGATCGCCGCCACGTCGGCGCGGGCCGGGTCTCGCCAGATAGCGTGGGACGAGACGACGGAGTAGGTCGGCTGTTCGTAGATCGTGTAGGGCAGCGGCAGCGCCAGACCGCCTTCGGGCGCCTCGAGGCCGGTCGCGTGGATATGTTCCAGGCACTCGTCATAGGTGCGGAATCCGGGACCCCACTTGGTGCCGATCGGGCCCGGCGGCGCATTGTCGATCATCTCGATGACGCGTTGACCCTCGCCCTCGGCGATCAGAGCAAGTGCGTCCTTGAGAGCTTCGGCGGTCCCGGCATCGCCGCCGCGCTCGAACGCCATGTATGATAGGCCGCCGTTCGCCGCGATGGGCGGCGGCTGCCCTTCCGTGCGTTGAAGCGGCGGTACATAGACCGACGACGCTCTCTCGATGTCCGCTGCAATGTTGCTGTCGGCAAGATCAAGCTGGCTCATTGCACATCTCCGATCGTTTCGGCCTAAACGTAGTACATGGATCTCGCGCTTTCCAGACCTTGGTCGTCGGGTCACCTTATCGCGTGCCGCGCTTGCCGCAAAGACACCGTACTCTTTGAGCTAGCGGACGCGCCGGCAGAAAACCGCGTTCCCCAGTCACTCGGTAGGCGTAACGGGGTCGTTTACCGTTCATTCCGCTTCAAGAGCGGCCAGCTCGCTCTCGGGGAACAAGGCCTCGATGAAGCCGAAAGACTGTCGAAGGCTGCAACCAGGAAAACAAGTGATGAAAACAAATGACCAGGTCAGACGCGATTGCGTCAGCTCCAGGACACGGCGCCGGGTCTGCGGGTACGCACATCACTGGCAGCCACAATCGCGATAAGCCGGCTTTTTTCTCGAATGATTATACGTGCACCGATGATCCAGTCACACGATTCACGATTGGATCACAACATTATCCACCTGCTAATCATCCGCGCAGAATGAGTATTTCTAGGCTATTAAGAAAGCAAAACTTGTGGAGAACATCGAGTAGTTCTCTAGCCACTGCTTCGGCTTCGTCATCGCCAATTCAAATCTTGAAACAGAGTGACACTCGTCGAGCAATACTGATCGTTGCTGACATCGAGATTTCCTTGACGGACCGAGAAGATAACTCGCTTTCTCGACCAAGACTGATCGCTTAAGCGTGGCAAATCCCCTTTGCGCCAATCGTCGCCCGAATGGACGGAGACAGTTTACCGGTGCGGCATGTCGGCATAATAAGCAAGCGAAGGGGCGATCTTTCGCCTTCTTCAATGACATAGAAGGGTGGTGGAAACCGGAAGCCCAACGCGAACGCGCGATGAACCCAATGAAAGCAGTTCCGGCTTCGATCGTAGGCATCGTAGCGTCGGCCGATATCTATCGAGCGATCGCCGTTCTTGTTCTTGCCTTTACGAACGACCCGGTGGTGCGTTGGAAGTACCCCGACCCGGCACAGTACCTAAGGCTTTTCCCAAATTTTGTTCGCGCGTTTGGCGGCGGTGCTCTCGCACAAGAGACTGCCCGCTATGTCGGGAACCACGTGGGGGTGGCGCTGTGGTTGCCACCGGGTGCGGAGCTAGACCACGTGGCCATTGAAGCGAGCTTGCCGGCAGGACGAGAAGCCGAGATCGCCGCTGTTTTCGAAGAGCTCGCGTCCTACCATCCGAGCGAGCCTCATTGTTATCTACCGCTCATCGGCGTTGATCCGGCTTATCAACGCAAGGGCTACGGCGCGGCGCTCCTAGAGGAAACGCTTCGCCGGTGCGACCGAGATCACGTCGCGGCTTATCTTGAATCCACCAACCCCGTCAACATAGCGCTGTATCAGCGGCATGGCTTCAAACTCCAAGGCACCGTTCAAGTGGGATCGTCGCCGCCGCTCTTTCCGATGCTGCGTCCAGCACGCTGAGTCGCCAGAAACAGCGACGAGAGATTCTCGACGTGCATTCGGCTTCCAATCTTGCCCCTTCGCAAACCCATCACGCGTTGCGACCGTAACTCATCCGCGCCGTTCTGAAGTCGCTCCGTAACCGTAATCTCTCAACCTCCTTCTCGTGCCAACTTGCCGGAATGCCTTCCGGCGAGTGGCCGTCTTCTTAGACCCTCAGAGCTGCAGGTTCACATAAAAATTCTCATTGTTTCGACCCCCGCGACGGGTCATCTCAATCCGCTGCTTGCGATCGGCCATCTGCTGATCGCCGAAGGCCACGGGATCGCCTTCCTGTCGGGCAGCGTTCTGCGCGACCGCATCGAAGGCATCGGTGCAAGATTCCACGCTTTTCCCGCCAACGCGGACTTCGATCTGCGCGACTTCGACACGGTGGCCCCGAACTGAAAACCACACCGCCGGGGCCGGAATGGCTGCGCATCGGCATGGAGCGGGTGTTCGTCGACTCCGTCCCCGCGCAGCACCAGGGCATGCAGTAGGTTCTGCAAACCTTCCCGGCCGACGCCGTCATCGGCGACGATATGTTATTCGGCGTGTTGCCGACGTTGCTCGGGCCGCGCTTGAAACGGCCGCCCATCTTGCTGTGTGGCACGTCGATCCTGCACTGCTGCCGCGATGACGGCGCGCCAAATTTCGTCGGTCTGCCGCCCGCCACCACGCAAGCGCAGCGTGAGGAGTACGTGGCGATCTATCAGGAATACGACAGGATGATTTATCAGCCGGTGGCCAACCGGTTGAACCGGGTTCTGGAAACGATGGGCATCGGTCCGTTGTCGATGACGCTGTTCGATTCGGTCGTGTACCTTGCCAACGCCTATCCGCAACTGACGGCTCCGAGCTTCGAGTTTTCGCGCGACATTCCGCGCACGGTCCATTTCGTCGGCACGCCTCCGATCATTCCAAATCAAGCGCCGTTACCGTCTTGGGCCGACGAACTCGACGGCTCGCGCACGATCGCCCTTGTGACCCAGGGAACGGCGGCCGAATCATAATTTCGGCCTGCTGATTGCCCCGACGCTGCAGGCGCTCGCCAAGGAGACCGATTTGCTCGTGGTCGCGACCACCGGCGGGCGTCCGGTCGAAGCTATTCCCGGACCTATTCCCGGCAATGCGCGTTTAGCTCAGTATCTGCCGTTCGAATGGATACTGCCCAAGGCCGACGTGTTTATCACCAACGGCGGATACGGCAGTGTGAACCAGGCAATGAGCTTTGGCATTCCCCTGGTCACCGCGGGGCTGACCGAGGACAAAGCCGACGTCAACGCGCGTGTCGCCTGGTCTGGCGTCGGGATTGATCTTGCCACCAATGAACCAGCGCCGGAGCGCTACGCAACGCCGTTCGAACCATGCTCGACACGCCCGATTATCGCTCGCGCGCCTCGCAAATGGCGGCTGAGTTCGACGCGATAGACACGCGATCCGAGATCGTCCGGATCGTGAGCGAGATCGCGCTTCCCTTCGGATCGTGAGCGAGATTGCGCTTCCCGCAGCTAAGAACGGTTCGCGCCAAGTGGGGGTGGCGGCCAAAGGGCGTCAGCGTGGCAGCCATCGCGCGTCGCGTTTTATGCCGGACTCGGGCGCGTAACTCGAACGCTTGCGTGCAATCAACGCGCAGGTCTTGTCGGCGAGATGGGGTCAAATCGTATTTCGGCGGCTATTGCCGCCAATCGCGTTAAGCCGGTCGCGATCTGGATCTTCCGGCCAAAGAGGATGCCGGCCGCCGCGGACGCCAGGGAAGGGCCGGTTTAGAGGAAGGGAGCGTGACCGGTCGACCCGTCGAGTCCACCATCGACGGACAGGTTTACGCCGTTGACAAAACTCGCGTCGTCGCTTGCAAGAAAGGCGATGACGCTGGCCACTTCTTCGGGCTGGGCTGCGCGGCCAAGTGGGATGCGTTCGATCTGCCGCCGGAGCAACTCGGGGAAGCGTTCGAAGGTCGGCATGTTCAGCTCGGTGAAAGTTATGCTTGGACAGACTGCATTAATTCTTACGCCTATCGGGCCAAGTTCGGCGGCCAGGCTGCGCGTGAGATTACTCACCGCCCCCTTGGCGGCGTTGTAGAAGTTCAAGCCCCGATCACCGCCGAGCCCGGAAAGGGATGACACGTTTATGATTGTCCCCTTGGTCTCGATGAGATGCGGCAGAATGCTTCGCGTCATGTTGAAGACGCCGTCGACATTGATCGCGAACACGCGACGCCATTCCTCGACCGGCAGATCCAAAAAGCTTCCGCGCGCACCGACCCCTGCATTGTTGACGAGAACGTCGATCCTGCCGAAGCAGCGGACGGTGTTGGCCGTCAGTTGCTCCACGTCTTCGACATTCGAGACGTCAGAGGCCTGGATCAGGTAACGGTCGCTCCCTAGGCTCTGCCCGACCTCCGCCAATTTGGCCTTTCTTCGGCCGCTCAAAACGACGGCGGCTCCCTCGGCGTGAAAACGACGTGCGGTCGCTGCGCCAATACCTGTCCCGGCGCCCGTCACGATAACTGTCTTGCCCTTTAACCTTGAGGTCATCACTGTCTGGCTCTCATCGGTGTCAATCAACGTTCGCAGTAGGTCACGCGATCCTGCAAGAGGCAACCTCGCAATGGCTACGATTGCAGCAGCCCAGCAGCTTTCGCAGCCGCCGGACGTCCACACCGCGCCACGCGTCTGGCGATCGAACCACGACGTGAAGCGTTGCTGCGCGTCGGCACGTGGCTCGATCATGGCGCAGCACTTCCGCTCCGCATAGCGCATCACGCCCAATGCATGCTCAATCTGGGCCTCCAGCATCAATATGACGGAAGTGTGCGCCAGCCCGACATTGGGGCCGCTCGCCAAGAACAGATTCGGGAAACCATGCACCCGTGGTGCCGGCCAAGGTTTTCGGACTTCCGGCCAGGTTTCCGCCAGCAACGCGTCGCTCAATTTCGGAAGACAACGCTAGCGTCAAGCATCGCATTATAGCACGATCTAAGTTGTTAGCGACCGCGGTCAGTTTGGTATTACTGTTGTAATTCAATGATCGTATTTTGAAATCGTGGCGTCATCGACCGCCGTGATCGTCAGAGCCTGAAAATCTAAATTCGGATTCGAAAGCGGTCAGCGCCTGCGGGGTGAGGATGTGATCGACCGTTTTGAGCGCGTATGATTCGAGGCTGGCGGATCTCCGCCGCTGTTCTTACACCGCTCATAACGGCGTTGTGGGAGCTTCAAGATTTCCCGGCTAGCACCAATCGAATAGACCATTTGGGCGTCGAAGGGCATTGACCAAATCCCTCCGTCGCTGCCATCACCTTTGCGGCCCAAGCTTCAGTTCTGCTGCTGCCGGCATTCCTTCCATCAGTAGATCGGCCCAGATCTGGGCCAGTTCGACCCGCCGCGGCATATAGGCGGCTCGATTATAAGCGCCTTCGACCTTGTCTTTCGGTGCATGCGCCAGCATGAGATCGACAATTGCCCGGTCTTCGACGAAGCGTTCGTTCATGATGGTCGAAAAGGTCGATCGCCATCCGTGGGGCACCTGCTTCCCATGATAACCGG
>Ga0255336_102103_pt1 | contig 11061 bp, 8 predicted proteins | sample MeOH1_35cm_T3_17_FD_189102 | JGI IMG/M metagenome (GOLD analysis project Ga0255336, IMG submission 189102) | Sandy soil microbial communities from University of British Columbia, Vancouver, Canada - MeOH1_35cm_T3_179 | ecosystem: Engineered > Artificial ecosystem > Sand microcosm > Unclassified ...
CCCATCGCTCCCTTATGCACCGGTACCGTGGACCACGTCTTATCCTCCGCATGGCATAGCGTCTCCAGCGGACACTCCAGGCACTTCGGCCTCCTCGCCACACACAGCGCTCGTCCGTGATGAATGATCTGGTGCGAGTAGTCGATCCACTTCTCCTGCGGAATTACCTTCATCAGGTCTTTTTCAATGTTCCCCGGATCCTCCGACCGCGAAAGCTCCAGTCTCCGCGAGATCCGGTGAACATGCGTATCCACCACAATCCCATCTGCCTTCCCAAACCACGATCCCAGCACCACGTTTGCCGTTTTCCTTGCCACTCCCGGCAGCGTCAGCAGTTCGTCCATCTCCTCCGGAACCTTCCCGCCGAACTCCTCCACAACCTTGCGAGCCGCTCCCACCACCGACTTCGCCTTGTTCCTGAAGAACCCCGTAGTAACGATCATCGGCTCCAGTTCCAGCGGCTCAATCTTCGCCAGCGATGCCGGTGTCGGATACATCTTGAACAGCGCCGGAGTCACCATATTCACCCGCACGTCCGTACATTGCGCCGACAGAATCGTCGCCACCAGCAGTTCCCACGCGCTTCCATGATGCAGAGCACATACCGCCGCCGGATACGTCCGATCCAGTATCTCCAGAATCGTCCCCACCCGCCCCGGAGCCAGCGGATTGAACTTCTCCGCTTTCGCCTTCATCGATTTCTTAGCAGGAATTTTCTTCGCCGTAGTAGCCATTGCGATGAATCTTACCAGAGCCAGCCGACCTGAGGTGATCATGCCGACAAACTCTTCTGGTGACCAATATGATCTAGTCACCAGATATGATTTCGGTGCCCCATCGATAAGAACGAAGGCGTTGTCAAGGCGAGATTTTCCTGAGCGGTGCGCAAGCGCCGCCTGGATTGCCACCAGAGTTAAGTTTGAGGACCAAGACTCTGGAAACATCACTCGCTGATCACTTCCGGTGGAGCACCCGTTCCACCAACCATCGATACGGCTTTTGACTTCAGCCATGATTCTTCTATGCGAACATCCAGCCGCCGAGCCGGTGCGAAAGTGGAAAACGGTTTTTTCGTTTTCCAAGGCGCGTTGTCTGCGCCGTCTTTTGCACGGGCCAGTCTGGATGCGAGAGTGAAGCCTTCGTTCTTATCCCATCACGTCCCGCCCGGCTTCATCGGGCTGACGTGGGCTAGTTGACCTTCGTTGGAGCAAACCACACCCTGTCACCCTGCGGTCGCGGACATCAGCCATCCTCCTCCGCCGTAAATGCAGTCAGAGCTAGATCGTGCGCCGGGGGATCGTCGTTTCTTTAGGCGTAGTGACGTCATCCGGAAGATTTCCCTCATCGCCGTCGTCATCGACCTCGGCCGCATGATGAGAGATGACCTCGACGCGCGATGCGGTCCATTCGCCGCTCTCTGCGTCCACCAGAGCCGTTACGCGCACTTCCGCACCAGGCACCAGTGATTTTCGCGCCGATTGTCTGCGGTCTCCTGAAGGCACCCCGGGATCATAGACAACTGCGGCGCGTGCCAGGATCACGCGGCGCACATTTCCGTCACGTCCCATCAGATAGAGCAGCCCTGCCGAACGCTCGCCCCGTGGCGGGCGCACGACTTCGCCGCGGAAGGTTCCCTGCGCACCGGCCCATAGCCCCGAAGTCAGAACCAGGACCGCGACAAATGAATTCAGCGCCAGACGCAACCCTTTTCGCTTCATTCGTCATTCGATGCCCGCGCTTGAAATCCGGTGCGCCAAGTTGCAGGCAAAATTCGAAGTTCCTGCGCAGCGGATACCTTCAACAGCACTCGATCCTCGCCGCGACGTGAACCTTCTCTGCTCCTGATATCATCCAATTCTTATGAACCTGTTCGACTCCATTCAAATTCGCGATGTCTCGTTTCGTAATCGTATTGCCGTTTCCCCCATGTGCAACTACTCCTCAGAAGACGGGTTTGCCAATGACTGGCATCTGGTCCACTTGGGCGCTCGTGCCATCGGAGGCGTCGGCGCGGTTATCACCGAAGCCAATGCTGTCCTGCCTGAAGGGCGCATCAGTCCTGCCGACCTTGGAATCTGGAAAGACGAGCACATTGAGGGTCTCGCTCGCATCGTTCGATTCCTCCGCCAGATCGGAGCCGTACCAGGAACCCAACTGGCTCATGCTGGCTTCAAAGCCTCCACCGATGTGCCCTGGCACAATCAAGGCAAGCCGGTTCCCGTCTCAGAGGGAGGCTGGCGCCCCACGTATTCATCCACGGATAAAGCTTTCTCTCCGGAATCGATACAGCCCGAAGCTCTTACTTCTCAAGGCATCGCGCGCATCGCCCAGGCATTCAGCGACGCTGCAGTCCGCAGCCTGCACGCCGGCTTCGAACTCATTGAAATCCATGGAGCCCATGGCTATCTGGTTCACGAATTCCTTTCTCCGCTCGTGAACACTCGCACCGACCAGTACGGCGGAACTTTTGAGAACCGTACCCGCATCCTGCGCGAGATCATCGAAGCCGTCCGAAAAGTCTGGCCCGAGCGCCTGCCACTCTGGTTGCGCATCTCTGCCTCGGATTGGACCGAAGGCGGCTGGACCATTGAAGATTCCATTGCCCTAGCAAAACAGGTGAAGCCCCTCGGAGTCGATCTCATCGATTCCTCCTCGGGAGGCATCGTTCCCTCGGCCAAGATTCCCTTGGGTCCCGGCTACCAGACTCCATTTGCCGAACGCATTCGCCACGAGGCTGGAATTCTCACCGGAGCCGTCGGCATGATCACCTCGCCCGAACAAGCTCAACACATCATTGCCACCGCTCAGGCCGACTTCGTGCTGCTCGCGCGCGAACTTCTGCGCAATCCACACTGGCCCCTTCACGCCGCCCATGTCTTGAAGCAGGAGCTGCAGTGGCCCAACCAATACCTGCGCGCCCGATTTTAGTACTTAGGAGATTCAAGGCATTGGAGCGAAAATCGGTGGTCATATCCGCCTTCTTCGGCGAATGTGACGCACCGATTGCACTATGAATTTAGCGTTCCTTCTGATTACGCTACCAACTGCTGTAGGCGCTTCCATCCGAGGACGCGGTATTACTCCCACTGTGTACATCCACAATCCCCGGCTCTGTCTGATCTATCGACGTCAGGGAATCTTCCTGCACCGGAACCCACGTCTCCGTCGAATTCGTAATCGGGTCTTTTGGTACAGCTTTGATGTAGCCGGCCTGCACCAGATCCTGCAGAGATTGCGGTGCTTTCTGCTTGTCCAGTGTGTACTGGTCGATGCTGCTCCGCATTGTGAACAGATCATTGCGCAACACCGCCTCGCGCGCTCGCCAAACGGAGTGCTGGTAGTTCGCCGCCGCAATCGACGCAAGAATGCTGATAATCGCGATCACAATGATCATCTCGATCATCGTGAACCCCGCGAATCTCTTTCCGTATTTCGATCGATTCAATTTCATTCGCATGGGTTCGCCTTACCAATCCGCATACTTCGTACCATCCAGCGCCGTTCCCCTCGATTTCGTGTACACATCAAACACGGATTGTCCGCCCCACGAATCCGAAGTGGGATCATCCTGCATCGAGCGCATTCCCCACTCCGTGCTGTGCGTCATCGGGTCCACGGGAATGTGTCGCAAAAACCGTACTGTCTTGCCTCCCACATCCACGCCTTTTACGAGTGTCTCCAAATCCGGTGGATACCCTTCGCTCCCCAGTTTCACCTGGAATGCGCCGCGATCCGCAGCATCTTTATAACGGTCGATCGCGTCGCGCATCTGCCACAGCGCCGCGCGCAATTCCTTCTCCCGCTCCCGCTTCACCACTGTCCGGGAGATCGGCAGGACCATGGTGGCAAGGATCGACATGATCGCTATAGCCACGACCAGTTCGACCAACGTCATGCCGCTTTGCCGATACCGCTTCACGACAATTCCTTCTCCTATCGGACGTTGACGATTGCCTGCGACCCCGCGGCTTCGATCGCCGACATGTTTGGATCACGCAGTGTGGATTTGCCAACCGTCACGGTTCCCTGCCCTGCCGTCTTCGCCACAAACGTCAACGTAAATAGCGGCCCCGACGGACTAATGCCGCTCGACCCCGGAGGCCTCATCAGCGACACCTGCAGTGTTCCCTTCTCCGCGTCGTCTCGATGCACCAGTGCCACCTGCGCACCGTCCTTGGACAACGCGCCTGCATTGGATACATTCACAAATTGCAGTACCTTCGGGTCATAGTTGATCTGCACCGGCACCGTGAATACATTCTGCCCCCCGTTGAGCGTGACGTTCACCGCAAACGTCCCACCGGTCGGCTGATTCACAATTGGCGGATCCAGACTCAGCACCGGTCCAAGGTTCGCCGCCTCCTTATTCGTAGCAGCGTTGGATCCCGGCGGCATCGCAGCCGCCGAGGCGATCCCGCCACTCTCCGGCATATTTGACCCCGCTTGCGGCACAGGCAAAACACCCTGAGTTGGAACCACAACCGAAGTCGGCGCCCCGCTCGGAACCGCCGTCTGCGGAGGAGCCACCACGGCCGGAGCCTTCGAGATATGGCGCACTTCCACCACATTCTGAGTTCCAATATCTACCGGTCTGATGTTCAAATCATCCACATCCAGCCGACGAACTACATGCGGCATCAACGCGAATACCGTCTCGTTATCGGTCCTTGTCTTCTGCCCCTGACCAAACAAATACTTCAAGATTGGAATCTGCGACACCCACGGCAGACCGCTCATGTTCTGAACGTCGTCGTGCTCCATCATCCCGCCGACCAGGTTCACTTCCCCGTCACGCATACGCATTTCGTGATCGATCTTGCGCTGCCCAATCACAGGTTCCGTCAACCCGCCGATAGTCTGGAAGCTATCAATCGCCGATACCTCGATCGATATCTTCATACTGACTTCGCCATTGCTGTGGATGTGCGGAGTCATTTCAATATTCACGCCAACGTCCTGATACTGGAATTGCGTCTGCGTCAGCGCTGTCGCAGTCAGAGTAGAACTCGATGTGCCTACCGCAATCGGCACCCGTTGGCCGATCTTCAGCGTAGCCTTCTGCCCGTCCACCGACCGCATCTGTGGTCTTTGGATCACCTTCGTATTACTGTCGTTCATCAGGAACGCCACGCTCGATGACGGAATCGAGATCGCGAAATCCCGCGCCGTCAAACTCGACAAATCGTTCAACGTCAAACCGGAGTTCGAAGTAGTAGTGCCCGTCGAACTGGTCGTAGTACCTGTTGTTGATGATGTTGTCGTCGAAGGACTCTGAAACGTAATCGTAGGATTCGAGCTTCCGCCCTGGAACGGATACTGGATGCCAAGCTGTTTCAACTTGGTCTTACTCACCTGCATTACCACGATGTCCACCAGCACTTCGGACTTCGCCTTGTCCAGATTATTGATCAGCAATTCCGCTAACGCCACCTGATCGGGAGTGCCGCGCATCACGATAATATTCTGCGACGGAAACTGCTGCACGCGCTCCACGCGCAAAATCGTGCGAATCAGGTTTGCCACATCCTGCAATTCGCTGACGGTCGAAAAGTTGTTCATGTAAAACGTGCGCAGAACCTGCTGTTCCACGTCGTTGCGCTTCTGCTGGGTATCCTGCGCAATATAGATCGTATTCGGTGTCACCGGACGCCAGAACGTACGTGACTGCAGCGCAACGACCCGCAATGCCTGATCCAGCGATACTCCATTCAGTTCCACGCGAATTCGCCGGGAAACATAATCCGGATCGAACAGCACGTTGACTCCCGCCAGCTTTCCAATCGTCTCGTAAACGGTCTTCGAGTCCTCGGCCAGCTTCAAAGTCAGCGGAGTCTGTGAAATCGGGGCCAGTTGTACCGGCCCCGCGATGTTTCCCGCCGACTCGCTCAACCCTTCCTGGGGGGCTCGCGACGTCGGAGAAGCTGTCGCAGGCTGTTGCGCCTTGTCGATCAGCCTCTGCGTGCGCTTGATCTCCTGTTGCGCAATTCCGCTCGACGAGTCAATCGACGCCGCCAACTGGAATTCCCTCAATGCCTCTTCCAGCTTTCCTTCGTCCCTCAGTTGCTGCCCGCGATGCACGTGCGATGCCGCGGCCAGAAATTTCGTCCGCTCATACGAAGAGCGCAATTGGACATCTTCCGGATGCAGGTCATACGCCTGTTTAAAAAATTGGTAGGCTTCCTCGTACTGTTGTCGCGCCTCGGCTTGCTGTCCTTTGGAATAAAGCGATTTTGCCTTGTCGGCACTTGCAGGAAGCGTAGCAATAAGGGCGATCAGCAGGACTAGGCAACCGCATTGGAACCGTTTCATCGCAGTCCTTTAAGAACGGAAATTTCCTCCGCGGGCATTGCCCTGAAGGTGGCCCGACGTTGCGGGCGGAGCTCTTTCTTTACCGGGCCGATTATAGCATCGCAGTACAGAGTGATTTCCCGGCCAAACTAACGCGCTGTGTTAGGATACAGAATTCGCAACAACGCGCAAGTGCGCCCTGAATTCAATCAGCCGCCTCCAGTTAGCAGGACTTCAGTATGGCCCGGAACCAGACACAACTAACACAGCCGAATAAGCCGAAAAACGTCAAGCGCGACCCCGTCGCCAGTGGTGAGCGCGATGCATGCGTCAACCGCGCCGCCTCCCATGACTTCTTCCTCCTCGAACGTTACGAAACCGGCATCGCCTTGCGCGGAACCGAAGTCAAATCCATCCGCGCCGGCCAGGCAAACCTCAAGGACTCCTACGGCCTCGTCAAGGACGGGGAGCTCTTCCTGCTCAACGCCCACATCGGAGCCTACGCTCCCGGCGCGCAGTTCAATCACGACACCTTGCGCACCCGCAAGCTCCTTGTGCATAAGGCTCAAGTCGTGAAACTCCACGCCAGCATTCAGCAAAAGGGACTCACCATCATTCCCACGCGAATGTACTTCAAGAACGGGCGCGTCAAAGTCGAAGTAGCCGTCGCCAAGGGCAAGCAACTCTGGGACAAACGCGAAACCGAGCGCAAACGTACCGCCGACAAGGAAGCTCGTGACGCCATCGCCCGGAGCCGAAAGTCCTGACCACAAACGCAAACCGGGTGGCCCACATATGCCCTCCTTTGGCATATGTGGGGAGCAGGCATCAGTCCCCGACACCGCGCCGCTGTTCTAAACTATCCACTACAGAGAGGTCCGCATGAAGATCGCAATTTCCTCCACTACTCCCTCCGCCATCGAAACCGAACTACTTGTTATCGCTGTCGCCGACACCGGAGACAAAACTCCCGCGCCTGAGCTCCTCTCGTCTGACCTCGCGCTTCAAAAGCTGACTGCGCCCTTCATCTCCGCCGCCGACCTTACCGGCAAGTTTGCTGAAGTCGTCTGGCTTCTCTCACCCGTCGGCGTATCCGCCAAACGCGTTCTCTTCGTCGGTGCCGGCAGGCGCGACAAATTCTGCACCACCGAACTCCGAAAACTCGCCGGTGCCGCCGCCCGCGCCGCCAAGGCCAAGAACATCAAATCCTTCACCCTCGTCCTTCCCGAACTCATCGAGATTCCTGCCGCCGCCCAGTCCGCCACCGAAGGCATCATCACCGGCAACTTCGATGTGAACACCTACCATAGCGACCGCAAAGATCAGCAACTCACCGATGTGACCCTTACCGTCCCCGCCTCCGCCGATCAGAAAGCTGCCGCCAGCGCCGTCGCCGAAGGCACCATCCTCGCCGACTCGCAGAACCTCACCCGCGCTCTTGCCATCGAGCCCAGCAATCTCATGACACCCGGCATTCTCGCCGACCGCGCCAAAGCCATGTGCGCCGAAACCGGACTTACCTGCGAGGTCCATGGCCCCGAAAAGTTACGCGAGCTCAAGATGGGAGCCTTCCTTAGCGTCTCTCAGGGTGCCGGAGAGGAGCCCCGCCTGGTTGTCATGCGCTACGAACCCGCCACTGCTCCCGCCTCACCCGTCCTTGGATTGGTCGGTAAAGGGATCACCTTTGACACCGGCGGCATCAGCATCAAGCCCTCCGATGGCATGGAAAAAATGAAGTACGACATGTGCGGTGCCGCCACCATGATCGGAGCCATGCGCGCCATCGCCCTGCTCAAACCCAACGTGCGCGTTATCGCCATCCTCTGTGCGACTGAGAACATGCCCGACGGCAAGGCCCAGAAACCCGGCGACGTGCAGTTCGCCATGAACGGTAAATCCATCGAAGTCATCAACACCGATGCCGAAGGCCGCCTCGTCCTTGCCGATGGCCTCTGCTACGCCCGCCAGCTAGGAGCCACACACCTTATCGACGCCGCAACCCTCACCGGAGCCGTTGTCGTAGCGCTCGGCTACCACAACGTCGGAGTCTTCAGCAACGACGATGACTTCGCCGACGACTTCACCGATTCCACCATCCGGACCGGCGAAAAAATGTGGCGCATGCCCGTCGATCAGGATTACTTCGACCATATCCGCTCCGAGATTGCCGACATCAAGAACACCGGCGGGCGTTATGGCGGAGCCGTCACCGCCGCCATGTTCCTTAAGGAATTCGTCGAAGACAAGCCCTGGATTCACCTCGACATCGCCGGAACCGCCTGGCTCGAAGAAAACAAAGCCTGGATGCCCAAAGGCCCCAGCGGCGTCGCCGTCCGCTCCCTCGTTGACTTCGCCCGCCACTTCGCCCCCACAAAATAAATCCGCGGGTGCCCCACGTCCCGGCCGGCTTTATCGGCCTGACGTGGGGTAGTTGACCTCGCCTCTGACATTGCATTTCAGCGCTCCGCTCGCAGGACAACATTCCCAATGATGCTGGTTTCCCGTGCATGGTTGGGGGGCTTTGACCTTCCAGATGAGGAATCACCGCGGGTGCCCCACCACGTCCGGGCCGGCTTTATCGGCCTGACGTGGGGTAGTTGCGGGTGCCCGAGGTTCGCCCTCTTTTGGCTGACCTGGGGTTTTTGACGTTGCTCTTGCTCTTGAACGTCACACAGGTGCCCATATTTGCCTGCTGTTGGCAAATGTGGGGACAAGTACTCACCCCCCCTACATCACCGGCGGCGTCGGAATCCCCAACACTTTCATCGTTGTCATCAGCTCTCTCCGCACCACCGCCGCCGTCGCCAGAAGCAGGTTTTTCCTCCCCGCGTCCTCTTCCGTCAAAATATGGTGCTTGTGATAGAAGTTGTTGAACTGTTGCGCCAACTGGAACGCATGCTTTGTCAGCGCTGCCGGCTCCGTCGTAGCAATGCACTGTTCGATGACCTTCGAAGTCTGTCCCGCCGCCAGCCACAGCGACCATAGGTCATCATTCCCCTCAAACGCCCCCGGCGCGATCTTCGCCTTCAGCGCGTCTTCCGGAGCCACGCCACCCTTGCGAAAGATGTTCGTCGCCCGAACCACCGCGTATTGCACATACGGCCCGGTCTCTCCCTCAAACGACAGCGCCTCGCGAAAATCAAACGCAATCACCGACTGCTTCGTAAACTTCAGCATGAAGTACCTGAGCGCGCCGATTGCAATCTGCGTAGCCACCTCACGCCGCTCATCCTCGCTCAACTCTGGATGCCGCGAATCAACCTCCCTCTTCGCCGCCTCGATCAGCTTGTCGAGCAGATCGTCGGCCTTCACTCCAAACCCTTTTCGCCCGGAAACTTCGATATAACTCCGCTGCTGATCTTCTTCGGAAACCGCGTATCCCATCTCCATCGCGCAGCGCGGCGTCAATGCCACCATCTCATAGCTGAAGTGCGTATAGCGTGCCGCCTCGGCCTCGTGTCCCATCAGCAGAATCGCCTGCTTCACCGTCTCCTGCGGATCGCTCTGCCGCGCATCAATCACGTTGTAAATCGCCCCTACGCCTCCAAAATGCGGAGCCCCTGGCTGGCTGTCCTTCGGATCGCAAGAGATCCAAACCGGACGCCCATCGCTGTACTCGTAGAATTTGCGATATCCGAAATCCAATCCCAGCAGCCCGAACTTCCACATGTGGTAGGCAATGTCCTTGCCCACATATCCCACCGTCCCGTTCGAACGCACAATCACTTTTGCGTCTTCATCCGGACCGTCTGCCTCGGTCTCGTCCTTCACCGTCCGCAGACGCGTCATCACCCAGCACCCTTTGTTCTTCCCGCGCTCCTCGAAGTAAAGAACCTTCTTCTCCTTCAACAGCTCAAAGGCGCGCGCCCAGAAGTGCAGATGCAGAATGTCGCTCTCCTGCGGCAGGAAGTCGTATTCAATATCGAGTCGCTGCATCGTCTCCAGATGCCTCTGCAACACCGCCAGCGAAATCATCTGCGCAATTTCCGCCGTCTCGTTCCCGCCCACTTCCAGCGCGTGCAGCGTATCCCGCCTCACCTGCAGATTCGCCTTATCCTGCTCGTACCACTCCGAAACCTTCGCATACAGATCCCAGCAGTAATAATCGAACCTTCCTTCACTCCCGGCAATCAGCTCTGCAATCTCGGCTTTGTTCTTTTTCGCAATATGCGCAAACCCTACCACCACGTCGGCTACCTGCACGCCCGTGTTGTCGATGTAGTTCTGTACATCAACCTTGTATCCGGCCGCCCGCAGCAAACGCACCAGCGTGTCGCCCAGAATCGAGTTCCGCAGATGTCCAATATGCGCGGCCTTATTCGGATTGATCGATGTGTGCTCCACCAGCACCTTCCCCGCACCCGCCGCCCCACTCTGTGATCCCTCGACAGCGGAAGAGCCCGTCACCAGCTCTGCCGCCCGGCTCCGGTCCAGCCGTGCATTGATGTACCCGGCCCCCGCCACTTCAAATTTCGCAAAGCCCTCGGGAACCGGCATCTCTGCCACTATCTCGTCGGCAATCTTTCGCGGAGCCTTGCGCAGAGTCCGTGCCAGCTCAAACGACACCGGCAGCGCGAATTCGCCAAGCTCGATCTTTGGCGGCTGTTCCACCACGATGTTAGCCAGCACGATGTTGTATTTCTGGTTCAGGAAGTCGCGGACGTGCGCAATCAGGCGGTTCTGTAATGAGAGATACACAGCATTCCTTACATGCCAACGGAAGCCGAAACGGGCATCGCTGGAGAGTAGTTAAAATACGATTGTAAGGGATGC
>Ga0255336_102104_pt1 | contig 11057 bp, 10 predicted proteins | sample MeOH1_35cm_T3_17_FD_189102 | JGI IMG/M metagenome (GOLD analysis project Ga0255336, IMG submission 189102) | Sandy soil microbial communities from University of British Columbia, Vancouver, Canada - MeOH1_35cm_T3_179 | ecosystem: Engineered > Artificial ecosystem > Sand microcosm > Unclassified ...
GTCAGCGCCAAAGCGGTGGCCTTAGTCGCCTTATCCTGCCGAACTTAACCGCATTCATCGTAGGAAAGCGAAAACCGCTGGTTGCACTTAGAGTTTATCTGCCCAAAACTTATACTTTCTGTTAGTAAGAAAATGCCCCGAATTATTTTCGGGGCTTAGGATCAAGGTGTATACTATTTAGACATTTCCTAATTGAAGAAATACAGTGTATACAAAAGATACAGTCCTAAGTTTCAAGATTATAACGTTTGAGTTTGTCATAAAAAGCTCGGCGAGAAATTCCTAGGGCCTGCATCGCTTGCGTTCGATTCCCTTTGGAATTTCTTAATGCGGTCGCGATCAGTTCGCTTTCCATTTTGCCAATGGCATCTTTCATCCCTGAGTGCTTTTCCTGGACTACTCTTAGGCTTTTTCGATCCTTTAAAAGATGAGCAGGAAGGTGTTGAGGCTCGATCGACGTTCCTCCAGAGATAATCAAGGCATGTTCGAGAACATTTTGAAGTTCGCGGACATTACCCGGCCAGTCATAGTTTTGGAGCAAGGTTAAAGTAACCGGAGAAAGGGAGGGCGTAGGATTGTCAAATTGTTGACTATACTTATCTAGGTAATATTCAGCTAAGGCAAGGATGTCATCTTTGCGTTCTCTCAGTGGAGGAAGAAATAAGGAAATAATATTTAGCCGATAATATAGATCTCGCCGGAAAGTTCCTTCATTCATCATCGCGTCTAAATCGCGATTAGTGGCCGCAACGACTCGAAGATTGAGTTTGATCGTTTCATTTCCACCGACGCGCTCAATCTCGCGTTCTTGCAAGACCCGAAGCAGTTTAGCTTGCATATTCAGGCTCATATCGCCAACTTCATCCAAAAAAATCGTTCCACCATGGGAGAGCTCGAACTTCCCCATTTTGCCACCTTTTTTGGCCCCGGTGAAAGCTCCCTCTTCATAACCGAAAAGCTCACTTTCCAATAGGTTTTCGGGAATTGCTGCGCAGTTCACTTTGATTAAGGGTTTAGAACTGCGGCGACTACTATTGTGAATTGCCCGGGCTAGGACTTCCTTGCCAACCCCACTTTCACCGCGAATCAACACGGTGCTGTCTGTACGTGCGACTTTGGCGGCTAGCAGCAAAGTTTCTTGCAGATGACTATTCTGTCCAATATATTCTTGAAATGAAAGGGGTAAAGCCTCCCTTTGGTTTAATTGTTCCTGGAGGTAATCGGCTACCCCCTCGGTACGTTGAACTTCTTGAGTTAAGCGCACTTCTTCGGTTATGTTCTTAAAAACCCCTACTGATCCGATCATCTGACTTCCATCATAAAGTGGGAAGACACTACCAAACACGTCAATACCGAGTGAGTTTAAGTAGGATTGGCGATTCTGGAGAACCTCTTCTGTTCGCTGAATTCGAATAATTCCAGCTTCAGGTTCAATCTTATCCAATCTTTTTCCCAGAACCTTGTGCACTGGCACACCTAAAATTTCGGCATAGGCCTTATTGGCATAAACAATCGTTGTGTCTGAATCAATCACCAACACGACATCATGAATCATGTCGAGAATATCAAACAGAATTTGTTGATTCCATTGGGGAATGATTTTACTGGTGACAGCATTCTCTCCAACCAGCATATCGACTCCAACTCCTCTTTTTGATTTGTATAATAAATATACACTGCCTTGAGGAGTAAGAAACCATATAGTGCCTGAATAGCCTGAAATCGAGGTTCGACGGAATTTAGTGAGCCTAAAAATCGCTTTTTTCCTGTTTGATGGTTATGCTAGCCGTACCAGAAACAACCTCAATCCCTTCTTGATTCTGAGCCCCAAGCTCATAGAGAAAAGTATTCCCTAATTTTTCTTTGATTTGGCCTACACAGAGGATCGTATCCCCAGGTCGCACCATTTTTTTAAATTTTAGCTCAAACTTGCTGATTTGTTCATTCTCCTGAAGCCAATCGGTCAACATTATACCCATTTGGGCCATAATCAACATACCATGGGCAATGACTCCTCCTAATCCAACCTGTTCGGCATATTTGTCGTCGAGATGAATTGGATTATAATCTCCTGAAGCTTCCGCATATTGCCGTAATTGAAGTTCTGTGGGAATCCACTTGTGAGAAGGAATCCTATCCCCAACTTTTAGCATCTTCTGTGAATTCATCTTTATCCCTCCCTGGCAATCAGCGTTGATGTTGCGGTAAACACTAAGTCTCCCGCGATATTACGCCCTGTCATTTCTTGAACAACAAAGGTCATGAGGCCTAGCCCACCCCGTCGCTCAAAAATATCAGCGATTCTCCTTGTACACGACACTACATCTCCAATCGCAATTTGCTGATAATAAGTGAACTGTTGTCTTGCATGGATCAAGCCTTTCTCAGGCAGTTCCAAGCCAGGAATAATTCCGCTTCGAAGTGTCATAACAAAGGTAGGCGGAACGTCTTCTACGTTAGGAGCATCGATTGCTTCTGCGAAGCGACGTACCGACTCCGCCTCGATACGATTAATGACAGGTTCGCTTTCTCGTCCAATCAAGTCTTTATTAATCATTTTCGTTACCCTCCTAACATCTACTCTCCGAGGCTTCAATAGAGACTACCTACGATTTATGCAAGACACATGCCAAGTCCCTATATTTTATATTTTATGGTCCCGATGAGCTTTAATATCGCTTATTGATTGATGATAGCAATGCTACATCGGGAAATGCAAATCAGTTGATTACTTTCATCGCGAATTTTGATATCCCAAACCATCGTCGTGCGGCCTTTGTGCAAGGGAGTTGCCACTGCAGTTACCATTCCATCCTTTTTTCCCCGTAAATGGTTCGCATTGATCTCCAACCCAACTGCCGCTTGTTTCTCTTGATCAATTAGATTCCAAGTTCCAATGCTTGCTAGGGTCTCGGCCAAGGCTACTGAAGCCCCACCGTGGAGTAAGCCGGTGGGCTGGCGCGTTGCCTCATTGACTGGCATCGTAGCGATCACTCGTTCTGGCGTCAGTTCCATGATAACAATACTCAAGGCTTGGATCATCGTACCTTCAATTGCGTTCTTAAGATAACTTGACTTAAGCATTTCTAACACCCTTCTATTCGTTTACTTCCTCTGTACCTTCCTTAACCTGCCAATGATTGAGCTCAAATCCGTCCTCTGGACGATAGCGATCAAAAATATGCTCCTAGCTCACAATATTCGGTTTAATGAGAATTTTGTCCTCCGGATTTAATCCTGCAAATCCATCGCATTCTTCTATTAACTTTTTCAGCGAAGTGTAAGAATCCTCAAAGCTGACCATAGACACTATTGATTTTGACATCACCCATTAGCTCCTTCTCTAAAATTTATAAAGCTATGCCTTTTCAAAAATCGTAGCTATACCCTGCCCTCCTCCGATACAGAGCGCACCTGTATTTTCCTATTTTCCCCGGAAGTTGGGTACTCTTTTTTCGACCATCGCCACTAGCGCCTCGCGATGATCCTCTAACTCAGTAACTATCGCCATGTGGGAAGAAATTAAATCGAGTGCCGTGCGCAGGTCATTTGTCCGCTGAGCAGAGTACACAGCTCTTTTAATCATCTGGACACTTACCGGAGGAGATTGGGCAATTTTAAGGGCTAACTCTAAAGTTGCCTTTTCGAGTTCTTCATCAGGAACAACATGATTTACTAAACCGAGCTTCTCTGCCTCTCGCGCCGTGATGAAGTCTCCCGTCCATAAAAGCTCTAAGGACCTTGCTGTTCCAATCAAACGCGTCATAAAGTAGGCTCCACCATCCCCGGGTACCAGTCCGGCCTTTACGTAACCTGCGGAGAGCTTCGCGCTTTCGGCAATGATTCTTAAATCGCACATCAAGGCCATATCTAAGCCTGCGCCGACCGCCACCCCTTGAATTCCACAGATCACAGGTTTGTCCATGCTCTCAAGAATTAACGCGATTTTATGGATATACTCCGTTAAAGATCGTTTACGGTCCAAGGCTTTAGGCCCCCAAGCTTCCCCTTTCCCATCTTCCGCCATAAAGCCTTTGCTTGCCAACATTGTTTTCGTATCACCACCTGCAGAAAAAGCCCTGCCCTTTGCCGTCAGCACAATGACCCGAATATTCGGATCCTGTTGAGCATCATCTAAGGACAGAGCCCAATCTTTGATCATCGGAAGCGAAAAGGCATTCAATGCTTCGGGACGATTCAGAATTATCCGGGCAAGGGGCCCTTCTTTTTGATACAACAAATGTTGGGCTAAATCGTTCATCAAACTCCCATCCTCTGCACTTGTTTTCTTAAACTCTTTCTAGGACTACGGAGATGGATTGTCCGCCTAAGGCGCCGACATTAACCAACCCCAATTTAGCGCCCGTTCGTTGCAAACGGTAGATCATATTCACGACCATCGCTCCACCTGTTGTTGCGCCTGCATGACCATATGCAAGACTACCCCCATCCACATTGATTTTTTGACTTACACTTGACCCCAATTTATTAGACACAGCGAGAGCGTAAGCAGCAGAAGGCTCATGCAGATCGAAAAAGTCAATAGTTTCGAGTTGAATTCCCACCCACTTTAGGGCTTTTTCGATGGACTTAAGTGTTGTTCTTTCGATTAACTTTGGATTACCCGCAGCGATACCAAACCCTAATACTTTCGCGATGGGTTTACACCCTAGGTCTTTCGCTTTAGCCCCAGACATGAGTATGGTGCTCGCCGCTCCATCGGCTAAGGGCGCAAGATTACCTCCACTGGATGTGCCATCATTAATGGCGGTCATAGCCATTAATGTTTCGAGAGTTGTCGATTTTTGAGCCCCATCATCTGTCTCAACCGTAACCTCACCTTTTTTTACTTTCCTAATAATAGGTACGATCGAATTTTTCAAAGCACCGTTTTTGGCAGCTATGACAGCTTTCTCCTTACTGGCGATTACGTATTCATCCAACTCTTCTCGAGTAAAGCCATAATTAGCGGCGATTCCATCAGCAATCACGGCCCCCGTAAGTTCTCCGTACAATTCAATGGGTTGGGCATGGGTTTCCACTTCAACCTTCATATCATGAAAACAGAGATTATCGGGTCCGAATTTATACCTTGGATGCTGAAGGTAGTATGGGGCTAAACTATTGGTCTCAGCCCCACCGGTCATAATCCCTTGGTATTCCCCGGCCCTAATTTTATTAAATCCACTGAATAAGCTTTGTAAGGCTCCAGCACAAAGTGTATTGAGCGTAAATCCTCCCGGATTTTCATCAAATCCAGCCAATAGCCACGCGTGACGTCCGATATTTGCAGGGAAACTGCTTTGCTTCGCTTCACTGTAAATACATAAATCCAATTGCGACGAATCAATTCCCGAACGACCCATCGCTCCTTTCATTGAACTAGCCGCTAAATCCTGTACCCTTTGGTTCGCTAATGATTCCATATACAGTCCCAAAGGTGTTCGCGCCGCACCGACGATCACGACTTCTTGCATAGCAACCCCCCACCTTTCTCATTACTAATCTAAACGTTCAATGATACAGGCTACGCCTATACCTCCGCCGCAGCACAGGGTAGATAACCCATATCGGCCTCCCGTACGTTCCAACCCGTTTAACAGCTTGGTTGTGATGATAGCTCCACTGCCCCCAAGCGGATGGCCAATAGCAATAGCACCTCCCCAGCGATTCACATGCTCATCAAACCATTCTCTGGAGACACCCCACGTTTCTTGCCATTCCCGATATACGGCCAAACTTTGAGCGGCAAAAGCTTCATTTAATTCAATGAGATCCATATCTTTTAGAGTTAGGCCTGCCTTTTCCATTGCCTTCTGAGTTGCCGGTACCGGACCACGACCCATAATGGAAGGGTCAACACCTGCAATACTTCCCGCGACATACCTCGCCCGAGGCTTAAGACCCAGTTCCTCAGCCTTCTCCCGAGACATCAAGAGGGCAATCCCTGCACCATCATTTCTTCCTGACGAATTTGCGGCTGTAACCAACCCATCCTTTTTAAATGAAGGTTTTAATTTTGCCATGGTTTCCATTGAGGTTTCTCGTGGATATTCATCCACCTTGAAAAAACCGATACTGCCATCCGGTTTTTGGTAAGGAATAGGGACTATTTCTGCCTTGAAGTCCCCCTCAGCAATCGCCTTTAGGGCAAGCGTTTGGCTTCTCAACGCAAATTTATCCTGCTCTTCGCGAGATATGTGATGAATGGCCGCAAGATTTTCGGCGGTTATCCCCATCGGTAAATTTCCATAACGTTCTTCGGGTACTGCTCCCGGTCCTCCAGCAATTAATGAATCTTTAATTTCGATATTTCCGGTTCCGAAAGCTTGATTCGCCTTGCCGCTAATAAAATATTCGCTGCCGCTCATTGATTCGCAGCCACCCGCCAAGATGATATCAGCAAAGCCATTGCAAATCATTTCATACCCTTCCATCATGGCTAGAAGCCCTGAACCACAGGCGATTGACATTGAAGAAGCAGGAACTTCCTCGGGTAGGCCAACATTTAGAACCAGATTTCGGGCGATATTAGCGCAACTCGTATTTTGCTTCACCTGACCGACTAAAACGTAATCATACATTTCAGGTTTAACTTTTGCCTTGTTTCGTTCAATAACCGCTCTTGCCACCGGTGTGAGCAATTCTAGAGCAGGGAGTTCTTTAACCGTTCCGCCATGTTTCCCCACAGCGCTTCTTGCCATATCGACGATGACGACATCTCTCAACACCTTATCCCTCCTTTGTGGATCCTTTCAACGCTAAAACTTAACATCCGTTCTCGGCTTCTTTTCACCAGACGTATAATCATACCAGCCTTTTCCAGTCTTTCGACCGAGATCTCCTGAAATCACTAATTTCTCAAGATTGGAATTAGGGGCCCATTTCGGATCCTTATATCCCTCAAAAAGGGTTTTAGCGACATTCAGTCCAATATCGAGACCCGTAAAATCCGAAAGCTCAAACGGCCCCATGGGATGATTGAGGCCCAATCGAAGTGCTTTATCTATATCTTCCAAACTAGCTACCCCTTCTTGCAGGCATCTGTAGGCTTCATTCTTTAAGGCGGTATTGATCCGATTCACGATAAACCCGGGTACATCCTTGGCGACGACAGTTTCTTTCTTCATTCTTTGCGCGACAGCTTCGACACTATGGATCGTTTCTTCAGCAGTCCGCAAGCCTCGAATGATTTCGCATAATCGCATCACCGGAACCGGGCTGAAAAAATGCATGCCCACAAATCGGTCCGGTCGTTTAACTGCCGTAGCAAGTTCGGTAATCGGTATCGATGAGGTATTGCTTGCAAAAATACACTCAGCTTTACATATTTCATCTAATTTACGAAAAACGTCTTTTTTTACTTCCGCATTTTCATAAACCGCCTCAATAATTAAATCTGCATCTTGACCATCTTCCAAGTGGGTACTGGGATTAATAAGATCTCGAGCTGTATTCATTTCTTCCTGGGTTATTCTCCCTTTTTCCACGGAGCGAGCGAGGTTTTTCTTGGCTAAGGCAATCCCTTTCTCTACTGCCTCTGAGGCAATATCATAGAGTAAAACTTTATAACCCCCTTGGGCCGCTGCCTGAGCAATTCCCGATCCCATAAACCCTGAACCAATCACCATAATGAACTTAATTTCCATAAACCTGCACTCCTTAAACTTTATAGTTCACTTATTAAGACATTTGAAATAGGCTATTCTCCATAGGGCTATTCCCTAACCCTGGAGAAATATTAATTGACGATCAGAGATTCTTCAGGGCATTCCAGACAGGTGGAATCTGCATTTTTCAATATTTCCGTTAACGTGAATACATTGGGTAAAATATTATTTGCATAGTACTTAGCACTCGCCAATTTTCCTTGATAGAAATTCAGATCAGAATGATGAGCAGGCAATTCGTCTATCTTCGGGAGTGCAATTAAAGCCTGTTCGAGTAAACATGCTGCTACCTCTACCTGGGAACAGATAAAAAGGGCTCTTATCGCATACAGGCTAATTAATTCATTCGCTTTGTTGTCCTGCCACGAATCATATAATTTCTTAACTTCATCCATACAATCGTAGGCTTGGTCCAGAAGGCTAAACTCCTTCTCGAGACCTACCGTCTTCCGATTGTCTTTGATAAAGGATTGAATAGAGGACATCCAGTTTATAAAGGGTCGACCCTCTTCCATTCTCATTTTTCGCTTGACAAGATCCTTAGCATGAATGAAAGAAGTTCCTTCCCAAATCGTCAATATTTTGCTATCCCGGAGATACTGTTCAATTGGATACTCTTGGGTATAGCCCACTCCGCCGAAGACTTGCATCGCTTCACAGATCATATCTACAGCTGTTTCGCTTCCATAGCACTTGACCATCGGCGTGAGGATTGCGGCGACATCGGCACATTGCTTTGCCTTAGCCTGGTCACTCGAATTTTCCGCGAGATCAAGATTGTAGAACCCCTTGAAAATCATCGCCCGAATTCCCTCAGTCTGTGCCTTCATCGTCAGTAACATCCTGCGAACATCAGGATGCTTAATAATGTTAACCCGTTCTCCATTCATGTAGCCCTGGACTCTTTCAAGGGCGTATTGGGAAGCATAAGCATAGGCTGCGGCAGCCTGGGAATTGGCGTTGTGCCCAGTACCAATCCGGGATTCATTCATCATATTAAACATCATCGCAAGTCCGTGAGAGCGACCCTTTTCATCGGGCGAAGATCCGAGCATGATTCCATAGCACTGATCATTTTCGCCGTAATTTAACATGCAGGTGGCAGAACCCTTAAGACCCATTTTATGTTCAACAGCTATCGTCGTTACATCGTTAGGCTTACCCAAGCTTCCATCTTCATTGACCCAGTATTTCGGCACGATATAAAGTCCTAAACCGGCTGACCCTTTGCACCCTTGAGAAGGACGTGCAAGAACTAAATGAATTGTATTCTCGCACATCGAGCCATCCCCGGCCGTAATAAACATCTTCTGACCTTTAATCTTATAGATCCGAGGGTCATCCGTCGGAAAAGCTTTCGTTAAAGCATCGCCCGCATCTGAACCTGAAGACGGTTCGGTAATGTTCATTGTGCCCTGCCACTCACCACCCAGCATTCTAGGAAGAAACCTTTTCTTATCTTCTTCCGTACCAAACTTCATAATAATGTTCGCCGCGCCTGAAGTAAGTTTAATGTTGGAACCCATTGCCGGACACGCCGCCGCCATCATCTCGAAGACTGACTTGAACAGGATGAGGGGCATCCCCCCTTCAACTTGAACACATTCGCTCGTCGATCCCCAACCATTACTTTGCAAAAATTGAAAAACTTCTTTATACCTTGGAGGAGATATGACCTCTCCGTTTTCGAAGCGAACTGGATTTTTATCACCTTCCACGTTAATTGGATTGATGACCTCTCGAGAGATTTTGTAGCCCTCATTTAAAATCTGATCGATATCGTCCATGCTATAAAAGTCTTTAAACCGATCACACGCCAGCACTTCTTCTGTGGGTAACCATTCCTTTAAAATAAACTTTAAGTCGCGTACGTTATATTTGAAGTCCATAGAAAATCCTCCATCCAAAATTATTCTTCTGATGATTTATATAATTTGCAAATTTCATGCCAATGTCAGAACTTTTTATCTTTTCTATCTATTAACTTTTAATAATTGGGCAAAGGCGCACGAAAGCATGGTCTCAGGCAGCAGACAATCCTTTTGGGAAGTTCCAGTACGTATCGATTTTGTCGCGGATTCTGAAAAGGTGTATACCTCGTTAAACAGTTGGTCAACAATTAGTTAGCGAAGTTTTCCCCTGCGTGAGGTAAAATACGTTCTTCCTCCACTTTGTTTAGTTTTCTATACACTAGTGAACCTAAACTATACACTTTAACCCTTACCTAAAATATAAAATACGGCTAGCCTTTGCCTAACCGTATTTCCTGTTCTTTTTATTTCGCTCCTTTGCCAATTCCATATCTTCGTAATTTATCGTAAAACGTCTTTCGCGAAACCCCCAATTCCTTCATGGCCTGGGAGCGGTTATTATTATGTGTGGCCAAAGCTGATAGAATTAATTCTTTTTCCACCTTGGCAACGACCTCTTTTACGTCATCGACCATTAATTTACCTTTTGCATGATCGTTATGAGTATGAATCAAGTACGCCGGTAAATGTTTTATTTCAATGGATATGTTGTTACCGCTACAGACAATACTGGCATATTCCAGGACATTTTGTAACTCCCGAATATTACCAGGCCAATCATAGGATTGGAGAAATCGCTTCGCTTGCGGAGAAAGGGTTAACTCATGTCCAACGTCTCGAGATAACCGATTAAGAAAGGTTTTTGCCAATACTAAGATATCATCCCTACGCTCACGAAGTGGGGGAAGATTGAGAGAAATGATATTTAACCGATAGTATAAGTCTTGTCGGAAGGTTCCCTGTTCAATCATATTTTCTAAGTTTCGGTTAGTAGCTGCGATCACTCGGATATCGACTTGAATGGACTTATTCCCACCCACACGTTCAAACTCTTTATCTTGCAAAACACGTAATAATTTGGCTTGCATCGTGAGGCTCATATCCCCCACCTCATCGAGAAAAATCGTACCCCCATGGGCAAGTTCAAATTTACCAAGCTTGCCCCCTTTTTTAGCCCCCGTAAACGCACCGTCTTCATATCCAAAAAGTTCACTCTCGATTAACTCCTCTGGAATTGCGGCGCAATTTACTTTAATCAGCGGTTTATCTTTGCGGTAGCTGGAATTATGAATAACTCTGGCTAATACTTCTTTGCCAACACCGCTTTCCCCGAGAATGAGAACAGTACTGTTTGTTCGAGCTACCTTGGCTGCCAACACCAAAGTTGTCTTCAAACGTCGGTTTTGTCCGACATATTCTTTAAAGGCTAAGGGTAGATTCTCCCCTTGCTCTAACTGTTCATTTAAATAGTCTGCTACACTTTTTGTCTGTTGCAATTCACGATCTAATTTAACAACATCCGTAACATTTTTAAAAACCGAAAAGCAACCAATAATTTTACCTTCTTTATATAAAG
>Ga0255336_102106_pt1 | contig 11046 bp, 10 predicted proteins | sample MeOH1_35cm_T3_17_FD_189102 | JGI IMG/M metagenome (GOLD analysis project Ga0255336, IMG submission 189102) | Sandy soil microbial communities from University of British Columbia, Vancouver, Canada - MeOH1_35cm_T3_179 | ecosystem: Engineered > Artificial ecosystem > Sand microcosm > Unclassified ...
CCGGTACCGGACAATAACTCGTCACGGACCAGCACTGCCCTGAAGAGTTCGCGATGACGTCATAGAGTGCCTGATGGGCGAGGCCGAGCTTCTCCCCTAAGACAAAGGCTTCTCCGACCGCGATCATCGAGATACCGAGAACCATGTTGTTGCAGATTTTCGCAGCTTGGCCTGCTCCCGCCGACCCGCAATGCAAAATCTTGCGGCCCATAGCCTCTAGGACCAGCCGCGCCCGGCCGAAGGCCTCGTCTGTACCGCCACACATGAACGTTAGCGTGCCTGCGGCTGCGCCTCCCACGCCGCCCGAGACCGGCGCATCCAATGCCGGCAGGCCGCTCGCCGCAGCCAGCTCGTGGGCTTTACGGGCAGAAGCCATATCGATGGTCGAACTATCGATAAGCAGTGTTCCCGGCCGTACCGCGTCAACCAATGTGCCTTCATAGAGCCCAGTGACGTGCCGGCCAGCAGGCAACATGGTGATCACTATTTCTGCCTCGGCCACCGCGTCAGCAGCGGATGCCGCCAGGACCACCCCAGTCCTTCCGGCAGCCAGTAGCAATGCCGGCTGCAGATCGTAACCCTTAACTTCATAGCCAGCTTTGACCAGGTTTGCAGCCATCGGCCCCCCCATATTGCCAAGCCCTATGAATCCTATCGGTCCCATTACTGCATTCTCCGTTCATTCTTTGGGGGCGAGACCCAGTTCAGGTGATCCCGGGGGCAAGTGGAAGTGTCGCTCCACCTCTTCAGGCATCACGTCCTCCAGCCGAGCCGGATGCCATTTCGGGTTGCGATCCTTATCAACCACAGCGGCCCGAACACCTTCCGCGAAGTCAGGACCGCGAATCAGGTTCAGCCCCAGCCGGAACTCCTGGTTGAGGCAGGGTTCTAATTGACCGAACCGGCGGGCAGTGCGCAGCGCGCGTAACGTGACCTTGACTGAAGTCGGTGACGCGCTCGCAACCTCTACCGCCGCTTGCTTCGCCTCAGGCTCAGAAGCGGACTGTAGGGCGGCGAGAATCTCCTCTGCTTCATCATGCGCGTAGCAGGGATCGATCCAGCCTCGTGCTAAGGCGAGGCGGCTTTGTGGCGGAAATATCGAATATTTATCGAGGGAATCCGATACTGCTGTCGCTGAACCGGCCCTAAGAAGCGCGTCGCGCAGATGGCTTATTTGAGAAGAGGGGACAAATCTATCTGCTAGTCCGCAAGCAATTGCATCGGCCGCGTCGAGCCGCCCAGCGGACAAGGCAGCATGGGTCCCCAGTTCACCTGGAGCAACACCGAGCAAATAGGTTCCCCCGACGTCAGGAAGAAAGCCAATGCGTGTTTCCGGCATCGCGAGAACAGAGCGGTCCGTGACCACCCGGTGCGAAGCATGGCCACCCAACCCGATCCCTCCGCCCATCACCACTCCGTCCATGAGGGCGACAACCGGCTTGGGGAAACGTGCGACGCGCTGGTTAAGGTGGTATTCCTCGCGAAAAAAGCTCTCCGGCATGTCAAATCGGCGTGCCAGGACCGCATCGTAGAGCAACCGGATGTCTCCACCAGCGCAAAATCCACGCTCACCAGAGCCGTCAAGAAAAACGAAAGAGACTGCGGTGTCCGCCTCCCATTCCGAGAGTGCTTGATATATCCGACGTACCATGCCGAGCGTAAGGGCGTTAAGCGCTGCCGGCCGGTTGAGGGTGATGTGGCCGACACCCCCCACGAGGCGGACGATAACGTCGCTCATCGCTCGTCTCCAATCAGTGAGCGGGCCACAATCAAACGCATGATTTCGTTGGTACCTTCGAGGATCTGATGCACGCGCAGATCTCTGGCGATCTTTTCCACGCCATATTCCGCGAGATAGCCGTAGCCGCCGTGGAGCTGAAGGGCCTCATTTGCGACTTTGAACCCAGTATCCGTACCAAAGCGTTTGGCCATTGCGCAAAGTTGTGTCGCGTCCGGAGCCCCATGGTCGAGAGCGGCAGCAGCGCGCCAGAGCAGCGTGCGCGCGGCTTCGAGTTCAATTGCCATGTCCGCCAGACGGAACTGCAGGGCCTGGAACTCGTCGAGCCTTTTTCCGAAGGCCCGCCTATCGCGCATATAGGAGAGGGATTTATCGAGCGCCGCTTGGGCGCCACCGACTGAGCAAGCGGTAATGTTGAGCCGCCCGCCATCGAGCCCCTTCATCGCGAACTTGAAGCCTTCCCCCTCCGCACCGAGCCGGTTGGAAACAGGTACTCGGCAGTTTTCGAAGATGACCGCACGAGTCGGCTGGGCGTTCCACCCCATCTTCTGTTCGTTTGAACCGAATGAGAGACCAGACGTCCCCCCCTCCACGACCAGCGCTGAGATTCCGGACGCCCCTTCGCCGTTCGTGCGTGCCATCACGATATAGAAATCGTCCGGATTGCCGGCACCCGATATGAACTGCTTCTGGCCATCGAGCACGTAGCAATCGCCGTCTCGCACTGCGCGGGTTTTGAGGGCCGCAGCATCAGAGCCTGTACCGGGTTCGGTCAGGCAGTAGCTGGCGAGCTTTTCCATGCGGCAGAGTGGTGGTACCCAGCGACGGCGTTGATCTTCATTACCGAAAGCATCCACCATCCACGTAACCATGTTGTGGATAGAGATATAGGCCGCGATGGTCGGGCAGCCCTGACTCAACGCTTCGAAGATAAGGGCGGCGTCAAACCTGCTAAGGCCAGTGCCGCCGAACTCCTCGCGGGTGTAGATGCCGGCCATGCCAAGCGCTGCCGCCTCCCGTAGGACATCGACCGGGAAGTGCTTTCTCTGGTCCCACTCGACAGCTTGCGGCGCCAATCGATCCCGAGCGAACGCAAGGGCCATCTCGCGGACAGCCGTTTGCTCCGCGTTCAAGGTAAAGGGTACCGTGGCAGCTTCGTCTGCCACGGCTCAGCCCATCGTCGGGATGACAAAACTGGCACCTTCCTTTGTGCCGGAGGGCCAGCGCGAAGTCACGGTCTTGGTTTTGGTGTAAAAGCGAATTGAGTCTGGCCCGTGTTGGTTCAGGTCGCCGAAGCCAGAGCGCTTCCACCCGCCAAAAGTATGGTAGGCGATGGGGACTGGAATTGGCACGTTGACGCCCACCATGCCGACATTCACCTTGGCAGTGAAATCGCGCGCCGTGTCGCCATCCCGAGTAAAGATAGCGACGCCGTTCCCATAGGCATGTTCCGTTGGCAAGCGAAGTGCTTCCTCATAACTTTCGGCACGCACAATGGAGAGGACGGGCCCAAAAATCTCCTCCTGGTAGACCCGCATGGCGGGGGTCACGCGATCGAAAAGGCTGCCACCGATGAAGAAGCCATTTTCGTGGCCCTGCATGCGAAAACTCCGGCCGTCAACCAGCAGCTCGGCACCTTCTTTAATGCCGACGTCAATATAGCCCTTAACGCGTTCCAGCGCCTCGTGGGTGACAAGCGGGCCATAATCAGCACCTTCGTCGGTCGAAAGCCCGATCTTTAGCGCTTCGACGCGCGGCGCCAGCTTCTTCACCAGGCCATCAGCCGTCGCCTTGCCGACTGGCACTGCAACCGAGATCGCCATGCAGCGCTCGCCGGCCGAGCCATAACCTGCACCGACGAGGGCGTCGACCGCTTGGTCGAGGTCGGCGTCCGGCATGATGATCATGTGGTTTTTGGCTCCGCCGAAGCACTGGGCGCGCTTTCCGTATTTTGCTGCCATCTCATAGATGTAATTGGCAATGGCACTGGAGCCGACGAACCCGACAGCCATGACACGCGCATCCGTAAGAAGCGCATCGACAGCCTCTTTATCCCCATTCACCACATTGAAAATGCCAGCCGGCAATCCAGCCTCAATGAACAGCTCAGCCAGGCGCAGCGGCACGGACGGGTCACGCTCCGAGGGCTTCAGCACGAAGGCATTGCCGCAGGCAATCGCAGGCGCAGCCTTCCACAGAGGGATCATGGCCGGGAAATTAAACGGTGTAATGCCTGCGACGACCCCCAGTGGCTGGCGCATAGAGTAGACGTCGATCCCTGGGCCGGCGCTGTCCGTATATTCACCCTTCAAGAGATGGGGTATGCCGATCGCGAACTCGACGACCTCGAGGCCACGCTGAATATCGCCCTTGGCATCAGGTATAGTCTTGCCGTGTTCGGAGGAGAGCAAGCGCGCCAACTTCTCCATGTCACGGTTGACGAGATCAACAAACTTCATCAACACGCGAGCTCGGCGCTGTGGGTTCGTTGCAGCCCAGGCACCCTGAGCGGCAGCCGCGTTAGCGATGGCAGCTTTGACTTCATCCTGGGTAGCGAGCGGCGCCCTCGCCTGAACCTCTCCGGTGTTCGGATCGAAGACATCTGCGTGGCGCCCGGATTTGCCACGAACGTGTTCACCACCGATGAAATGAGTAAGTTCGAGCACTATCGCCTCCCGTAAGTTGTTTTTTTTGAAGATTAGGCATTAAAATTCCCGCACGTATATGCAAGTTTTTGGCAAATGGCTGTGCAGGAATTCACATATGGCATCCTCTTTTGACTGGAACGCGTTGCAATCCTTCCTTGCCGTCGTGCGCAGCGGCAAGCTCACGGTAGCAGCCCGGCGGATGGGTATCGACCATTCCACGCTCAGCCGGCGCATTTCCGATTTGGAACAGACCCTTCAGGCGAAACTGTTCAATCGCAGCGTGCAAGGCTACACCTTGACATTGCAGGGTGAGAAACTGCTCGCCGCAGCCCAAACCATGGAATCGATCGCGCTTGGTATCCAGGGTGACGTTGCAGGTTCGAGCCTCAAAATCGCCGGCTCCGTGCGGATTGGCGCTCCGGACGGTTTCGGCACCACTTTCCTGGCACCACAGCTGGTCAAACTCAACGAACTACATCCGGAGCTCTTGCTCGAACTCGTGACCATGCCACGCATCTTCAGCTTGACCAAACGCGAGGCAGATATCGCCATTGGCCTCGCACCGCCCAGGGAAGGGCGCCTCCATGCCCGCAGGCTTACCGATTACCATCTCGGGCTTTACGCGACAGAAGACTATCTCACACGATACGGCGAACCTCTACGACGTTCGGACCTACGGAAACACCGCTTCATCGGATATATTGGTGAGCTAATCTATGCTCCTGAGCTCGACTACATTCCGCTAATCGAAAAAAATCTTACGCCATCGATCACCAGTTCAAATCTCATTGCCCAATACAACATGACCCTCACCGGCTATGGCGTATGCGTCCTGCCGAGATTTATGGCTATCCAGGATAGTCGGCTAAAGCCTGTGATGGCCGATACTGTGTCCCTCATCCGATCCTTTTGGCTGATAGTTCATTCCGATCTGCGCGACCTGGCTCGAATTCGCATCACCTCGGAGTTCATTGTCGAGGCCGTAAAATCTATGCCCCGCAGCTTCTTGCCATAGATGGATCGAACTGCCTTTCTAACCGTGGGGCGTGGCCCTCACATTCCCCTAGGCCAACCACTTCCGCAGTCAATTCTTGATCGTCATGATCGCGCTCCGGTGGTAAGCGTCAATTCTTCCGGGCTTTCAACTGTGGGAACTAAAACAACTTAAAGCCGAATATTTCTCTGCGGGACGACACGTCCCACCTCCGTCTAAAAATACTTTGCATCCACATTATTCATGTGCTATTGATGTGTACATGGATAGTTTTAAAACTCCCTATTTTCTCTTAACGTCAACCTTGCTGCAGGCTGGTCGCCACTGGCGCTCCCTTGCGCAGCGTGCGCTGGACGCACACGGTATCTCCGAAGCACCTGCCGCGGCGCTCATCTGGGTACGCCGTCTTGGCGGCGGTGTCCGCCAGGTGACCTTGGCCTCATATGTCGGCATCCAAGGGACCTCGATAGTGCGGCTACTCGACGAACTCAGCGCCGCCGGATTGATTGAAAGGCGCCAAGACACTGAGGACAGGCGAGCCAATACGATCTGGCTGACTGAAGCGGGCGAACGGGTAGCAGAGCAGATCGAAGCCGTCCTTGCCGAGCTTAGAGACCAAGTGCTCGGGAATGTCAGCGAAGCAGAGATAGAAGCTGCTCTACGGGTTTTTGACGCCATCAACCGCGCCGCTATGACAGTCCGGGAGCAGTCGACGCCGGAAAGGCTAGAAACGCGCGTATGAGGTGGCCGTCGCCTAACGACTGGCTTTTCTCCGCAAAAGCCTTTGCGGCCGCCACGCTGGCCTTATATGTCGCCCTGGCCGTTGACCTTCCCCGCCCGTACTGGGCTATGACTGCTGTCTATGTGGTCGCAAATCCAATGTCCGGTGCGACAGTTTCTAAGGCGCTTGACCGGACACTTGGAACGGTAATTGGTGCGGCTGGTGCTGTCGCCCTGACGATGCTTTTTATCGGCGCCCCTGAACTCCTAACGTTAGCGATCGCCATTTGGTCGGGTACTTTCCTTTACGCCGCACTTCATGATCGCACACCACGCAACTACGCGTTCATGCTCGCCGGGTATACGCTACCCCTGCTTGTGCTTCCCAATGTGAATGCCCCTGAAACCATCTTTGATGTTGCTGTCGCGCGCAGCGAGGAAATTATTATCGGTATCCTGGCAGCGGCGATCATTGGCACGACGGTCTTCCCATTGAGCCTCAATCGGGTCATGAATGCCCGTATTGAGGGCTGGCTAGATGATGCCAGATCAGCCGCTCAAGACATTCTCCTGGCGAAAGGTGCTGAACCGGCGATGCTGCCAGCGCTACACCGGATAGCGGCGGATATAGCCTCATTAAATTCTCTCCTAAGCCAAATCTCGCATGACGCAGGGGCGCGAGACGTCAAGCGTTCGGTCGTCGAACTCAGGGCGCGCCTACTTTCCCTCCTACCGCTCTTGTCAGCAATCAGCGACCGGATGCATGCGCTTCGCCTGGAGGTAGGTGTCCTGCCAGCAGAGCTAGAGGCTACGACAGAGGATATCTCCGCATGGATCAAGCTCTCCCTCGACGATGCCGATGATACTGGTCCAACCCGGATTCGAGCTTCCCTGGCAGCTCTTGAGCCATATGCCGGTGTCACCACATGGAAGGGGCTCATCTCGTCCAGTTTGATCGAGAGGCTATCCGAGCTTGTTGACGTCTGGCAGGACTGTCTTTTCCTGCACGGCCAGATCCGCCACGGGCGAAACTCGTGGCGACGGCCGCAAAAACTACGATATCGGCCCCTCGTCGGATGGGAACAGCATCATGATCGCTCCCTTATCGCATTTGCCGTAGGCTCAACTACACTTGCGATATTCCTATCGGGCTTACTCTGGATATGGAGCGGGTGGTCAGCGGGTGCTAACGCGGTCGCTTTTGTCGCCATTGCATGTTGCTTTTTTGGTGGCCAGGATCAGCCAGCGCCATCCATGAAAGCAATGCTGGTATGGAGCACCGTGGCCTATATTTTCACTGGCTTCTATCTCTTTGCCATTCTGCCTCAACTCAATGACTTTCCGCTGGTCGTATTGGCACTAGCGCCCCCTTTCCTTGTAATCGGCGCACTCATACCAAGGCCGGAACTGTCCCTTGTTACACTACTGTTCGCAGCGAATTTTGCAGGAGACCTCGGCTTGCAGGGCCGTTACAGCGCGGACTTCGCATCATATGCCGAAGGTGGTATCGCGATTTCAGTTGGCCTGCTCTTCGCGTTGGTCTGGACGTTGGTTACAAAGCCATTTGGTACCGAGTTCGTCGCACATCGGCTCCTGCATGCCGGCTGGAAGGGTTTAGCTGAACTTGCGTCAGGCACCCATCTGCCGGATCATGGAGCCATGGTGACGCGTACGCTCGACCGACTGTCCCAACTGACACCACGCCTCTCTCGAGAAACCCCACCTTCTCCTAACTCGTTCGACGGGCTGGCCGAGTTGCGCACCGGCTACAATATCATCGTCCTGCGGCGGCACAGGAGGGTCCTTCCCGCAAATGTCCGAAAACATATCGACATGACGTTGCGCGGAGTTGCCGAGTTTTTTCGCCAATGCATCGCCAATGATGAACGTGGTTCTCCTCCTGACAGGCTGCTACGCGACATAGATCAAACGCTTCATGCCCTTCTTTCTGACGAGGGCGCCCGCGCCCGCCGGACACCATTGGATGCCCTTGTAGGGTTACGATTGGCCCTTTTCCCTAGCTCACCCCACCCAGCCGACTACGAGCCATACAATGCAAACGACAACGCCGGCGCCCCTATTCTTATATCAGCGGAGTAGCGAAGATGTTTGTCGACCTCGACATCTACGGAGTCTACTTGCCGAGCTTCTTCGGTCTGATGCTTGCGGCTTTCATCGTAACGTCGATGCTGCGGCATATTGCAGGACGGTTAGGGCTCTACACTTTCGTTTGGCATCGCTCCCTGTTTGATTTATCCACCTATGTGCTTGTCCTTGGAGCGCTGTTTTCCCTAACCTACGATCTCAACCGATGAAAAGACATCTTTCGAAAGCAAGTCGCATCGCATTGACTTTTTCTATAGTCGTCGCAGCAGCGCTGGTTAGCCGCGGCCTATGGAGCTACTATCTGGATGAGCCTTGGACACGGGATGCTCACGTACGGGCAGACGTTGTTAAAGTTGCCACGGACGTTTCTGGGCTAGTGCAAGAAGTCCTCGTACATGATAACAGCGTTGTTGCACGGGGCGATGTGCTGTTCAGGGTCGACAGACAACGATTCATAATCGCGCTACAACAAGCACAAGCAGCCCTCGCCGCCCATCAGGCCGCACGCGACCAGGCCAAGAGAGAGTTGGCTCGTTCACAGAGCCTTGGCGACTTCGTGTCTCGTCAGCGTATCGAGCAAGCGGAGACAGCATTGGCCCAAGCCGAAGCATCCTATCAACAGTCAATTGCTGATAAGGATCTGGCCACGCTTAACCTCGCTCGCTCGGAAGTTAGGGCCCCAGTTGGCGGCACCATTTCGAACCTTGCCTTGCAACCAGGCGATTACGTCACGGCGGGCAGTTCGGTTATGGCCCTGATTAATGGCGAATCGTTGAGAGTGGAGGGATATTTCGAAGAGACTAAGCTGCCGAAGATTCATTTCGGCGATCGAGCAGAGATCCGGCTTATGGGACAGTCAAAGGTGATACGAGGTACTGTCGAGAGTATAGCCGGCGGCATCGAAGACCGGGAGCGGACGGGTAGTTCAGGCTTCTTGGCCAATATCAATCCGACTTTCAATTGGGTTCGTCTAGCACAACGCATTCCCGTCCGGATCAAGCTGGATCCTCTTTCGCCCGAAATAAAACTCGTCGCTGGTCTCACCGCGACCGTCCAGATAGGCGAATCTAAATCACTAGCCGACCTACTCTTCAGAGAGCCTTGAAGCCATCTTGCTCAAAATTGGCCGCCTGCCCATGCGTACGTTGTGCTGCTGGTCTACTTTCAGGCTGGGGTAAGGCCCCGGCGTACTTGGGGGGTACACCGGGGCCACCGACTCGCCCCCTGGGGTGATTTTGAGGAGAAACTGCGAGCCGGAAAGGCCTCAGGCGCAAGAGCACTGCGGGCCAAATCATAATTTAGTCAACAGCCGTTGACAGAAGGAAATGTAGAGCAGACACTAAGGTGCTTCAACAGTTATTTTTGCAGCCCCAAAACTCGAACTGCGACTCCACTTTGGTGCAAACCTACGTCAGCGCTATCTTTGCGGCCCCGAAGGCATTTGTTTCCTGGACGGATGCCGGCCTCTTGGCTGTCCTTGGCATTGAAGCCCATTTGCCGCAGCTCTTGTTTGTCGAAGCATGTAAGCGCGCCCATGCATCCTTGATCGCCCCACCGGAATATTCTTCTGTCGTTTTGTCCTCAACCCTCGGCACCGCTCTCTTACGCGATATTCCGTTGTTTCACGTGCGCCTTGGCACGCCTCTGTTCGTCATCGCGGGTATCGCAGTCGAATTAGGAAAGCAATCGCGTAACCGGAAACTGAAACATCAATTAGCGTAAAACCAGATATCAAACAGTAGAGATGAGAATGTCTTTGAATGCCCCTGATCTAGCCGTCAAGGCGTTGTGTCTCACGTTGCTGTGCCTGCTCGTTCTTGGCCGCCGGCTGATCGCGTCCCGCCTCACGGCACCGGCCCGGAACCTGAGAGCCAAGCCGTCAACGAAGACGAAACCGTGGCTGACTCCCCGGGTCTACTGAGCGCACGCTACTAAGATGGACTATCAGCTGGACATCCTCGCGACGGATCTCGATGTCGTCTTTTGCGGCCTCAATCCGACCGTGAGCGCTGTGTCCTCAGGCCACAACTACCCGAACCGAAGCAATCACTTTTGGACCGTGCTCTATCTCGCCGGCTTTACGGATGTGTGCCTCGAGCCCCAGGAGGAACGCCATCTGCTGAAATATCGGTGTGGTCTAACGACTGTTGTCAGCCGCCCGACAAAGCGCGCTTTCGAAGTCCAGCCAGATGAGTTCAAGCTTGCCTGGCCGGCTTTCGAAGCGAAGATGCGTCGCTACGCGCCTAAGGCCGTCGCATTTTTGGGAAAGCGCGGCGCCTCCATCGCGATGGACGAGCGTGAAATCGCTTGGGGCCGCCAGCCTGTCAGGTTCTCGAAGACAGTCACTTGGGTACTACCCAATCCACGAGGCCCCAACCGCAGCTTCTCACTTGAAGCGCTCGTACAGGTCTACTCGAACTTCCGTGTCGCGCTGGCCCAGCAGGTGGCCGGCTAATTCTGATGTATGAAATCTCCCAGTGCGGAGCCGGCGACTAGCGGAACATGAATCTATCCAACTTCCAGCCCTTTTGGAGCGTTCCGGCAATGCCCGGAATGCCTGGAGTGAGGTTTGACGCAAGGTCAACAAGACGATTTGAACACAGCCGTCGAGAGAACGTGGACATCGATTAGCATGAGATTGAGGGTTTTCCAATACCTCGTCGGATCGCGGCTATTTGCAAAACGATCACAACCAAAATACCCGCTATACTATTGCATAAGCTGCCTATTGTCCCCAGACCCCATGAAAGAGGGAGATGTCGATCATCTATGAGCTTGATTTCCATGTGAAGTAAGTACTCTCAAACACCTGGTCCCCGAAGCGGTCATGCTGCCCCAAT
>Ga0255336_102107_pt1 | contig 11042 bp, 9 predicted proteins | sample MeOH1_35cm_T3_17_FD_189102 | JGI IMG/M metagenome (GOLD analysis project Ga0255336, IMG submission 189102) | Sandy soil microbial communities from University of British Columbia, Vancouver, Canada - MeOH1_35cm_T3_179 | ecosystem: Engineered > Artificial ecosystem > Sand microcosm > Unclassified ...
TGGGGCTGATCGTCAAGGAGCCGATCGGCGTGGTCGGCCTGGTCCTGCCCTGGAACTTCCCGCTGCTGATGGCAGCCTGGAAACTGGCCCCCGCTCTCGCCGCCGGCTGTTCGGCTGTGGTCAAGCCGGCCGAGCAGACACCGCTCACCACTTTGCGGCTGGCCGAACTAGCGCAAGAGGCCGGCCTACCGGATGGCGTTCTCAATGTGGTACCGGGCTTCGGCGAGACCGCCGGACAGGCGATCGGCCGGCATATGGGGATCGATGCGGTTTCCTTCACCGGCTCGACGGAAGTGGGCGCTTATTTCCTGTGCTATTCGGCGGAGAGTAACCAGAAGCCGGTCGGCCTTGAGATGGGCGGCAAGAGCCCGCTGATCATCCTGGATGATGCGGACATCTCCGATGATCTCGTGGGGCATGCCATCACCGCCGCCTTCTGGAATGGCGGCCAGAACTGCTCGGCCAATATGCGGCAGATCGTCGATGCCAAGGTGAAGGACGCATTCCTCGCACGGGTCATCGATAAAGCGAATGCCATCACGCTCGGCGATCCGCTGGACCCGGCGACGGATATGGGCGCCATGGTGACGGAGGAGCATCAGAAACGGGTGCTGGGTTACATCGAGCGCGGCAGGCAGGAAGGCGCCAAGCTCATCACCGGTGGCAGCAAGCCGGCCGGCAGCGGGTTCTATGTGCAGCCGACGGTCTTCGATGCCGTCAGTCCAGCGATGACCATCGCCCGGGAAGAAATCTTCGGTCCAGTCCTCGGCGTCATGACGGTACAGACCATCGACGAGGCCCTCGCGATCGCCTGCGATACCGAGTACGGCCTGCATGCGACGGTCTTCACCCAGGACATCGACCGCGCGATCCGGATGGCGCGGCACCTGCCCTGCGGTACGGTCGCCATCAACGGCTTCACCGAAGGCGATATCAAGACACCCTTCGGCGGCTTCCGCCGCTCCGGTTCGCTGGCCCGCGATAACGGCACCGAGGCCCTGGATCAGTACACCCAAACAAAGACCATCTGGATCACGCTGAAAGCATCCTGATCAGAGGCATCAGCATACGTCCTTGCCTTCTTCTGACGCTGTCGCCGCGCGGCCATGGCGTCAGAAGTATCGTGCCGGTTTCATTTTTCGGATGGATTTACCTGTCGAGACTGGTTTCATTCCTGGCCTCGATTAGACACATTCAGTCGATATGGCTGTCTTCACAACACCTGTGTCTGCTGCATAATCGCTCCCTCGATCTCTTGCGGGGAAATCATGCAGATTCAAATCAATCATCGTGCCGAGCTGACCCTGGATCTCTATCACCGTGTCGCCTGGCAAGGACATGGCGTGCGCTTCGGTGCGCTTGCGCGGCAATGCATGGAAGAGAGCCGTCGGGACTTCATACGGCTGATCGATGGTGACCCCCATATCACGATCTACGGCGTCACCAGCGGATACGGCCAGCAGGCGAGCCTCCGACTGCAAGGGGAAGCCCGGCTCAAACATGCTCGCAAGCCGCCCCGCTCGACCGTCGCGGCCTTCGGCACACCGGCACCGGAGCGGGTCGCACGCGGCATTGTGCTCGCCCGGCTGGCGAATTTCATCGAAGGCCATGCGGCGGTGTCGCCGGAACTGGCGGCCAAGATCGCTGCCTTGCTCGATGGCGGCGCCTTGCCCAAGGTCTCGGTCGAGGGCCAAGGTGGCGCCGGCGAGATCCTGTGGGCGGCGCCGCTTTTTCTCGCCGTTGCCGAGCAGTTTCCGCTGGCCGAGAAGGATGCCTTGTCCCTGGTCAACGGTTCGCCGGCGGCCAGTGCCCTGGTCGCCGATGCTGCTCTCGCCATGCGCCGGCGCCTGGATCTCGCCGAGGCGGTCTTTGCCTTGTCGGCCGAAGCGATCAAGGCACCGCTGGAAGCCTATGCCGCCGAATTCGAGGCACTCTGGGACGATCCCTATGAGACGGCCGCCCTGCGCAGCTTGCGTCATCTGCTGGAAGGCGGTGGCCAGGAGCGCCGCGCTTACCAAGCACCCGTCAGTTACCGCATCCTGCCGCGTGTCATCGGCCAGTTCCGCCGCACCATCACCCAAGCCGAGGAGATCGCTGCCGGGTCCCTGGCATCGGTGACGGATAATCCTGTCTTCCTGCGCCCCGATCCCGGGCGCCCGGACCCGCGCCATCCTTACGGCCGGGTCTACAGCAATGGCGGCTATCACAATGCGCGCGCCTGTCCGGCCCTGGACAACCTCGCTGCTGCCTGCGCCGATCTTTGTGCCCTGGCGGAGCGGCACTCCACCAAGCTGCTCGATGGCCGCTATTCGCTGTTGCCGGACCAACTCCAGGCCGGCGAGGGCTATATCGGGATCCTCGGTTTCGTCCAGGTCGGCTATGCCGAGCAGGCACGCCGCAGTGCCCAGAGGACATTCCTGCCGGGCAGCGAAGCCGGCGGTTTCGGCCAGAACGACGTCGCGCCGCTGACCGGTCTCGCCTGGCGCGGCCAGGAGGAAGCCGGATACTGCCTCGATGCCGCATTGGCGATGCTCGCTGTCATCGCCTCGCAGGCCTTCCATGTGACCGAGCGTGACGCACCGCCGGCTCTCCGAGGGTTGCTGCAGGAAATTCGCGCCATTTTTCCGCCGGTGATCGCCGCGCGGGCCTATCCCGAGCAACTGAGTGCCCTCACCGCCCACTTCCGGGCTGCGATCTACGACGTGGCGGACGTAGTGCGGGATTGAAGAACTGGTCGCGGGCGTTGCCTGGAATGGGCGGCGGAAAGCTTCTCAAGTGCTTACAGCGAGGCCCCTGACGCGCTCGCGGCCGATCGATCCGGGATGAAGAAATGCCCCCAACTGGTCTTGCTCAAAAAAACCTCGGGCGGGCAATCAAGGATCTGGCGCCACGACCGTTAGGCTCCGGTCACGCCCCCTCCCTTGTTGCTCCGCCCGTCGATTTTCAAGGTACCAGCTAGAAGTCGAAGGAGACGCCGATCGTGGTGTTGATGATGCCTTGATCCGGGTTTCGATTGAACGGCATGTCGTAAGCCACCTTCATATCGAACATGCCCGCCTTGAGGCCAAGCTCCGGCCCGGCGATGCCTGAATCGTCGATGCCGGCACCATAAAGATAGCCGACATTGGCGCCGATATAGGGCGCAACGGGCCAGTCTTGAGCCAAAAGGTTGCCGAAATAGAAGTCCGGCCCGACGACGGTCCGCCCGCCAAAGCCGTCATTGTGAGAGTCGAAATGATAGAAGCCGGCCTGCTCGATGCCGATGGTCATCCAGTTCGTCAGCTTGTAATCAAGCGCGAGATTAATGCCGCCAAGTTGACTGTGCCCGCCGCGGTTATCTTTGAAGCTGTAGCCGTAGAAACCGCCGGCGGTGAACATCCAGCGCTTTTCTTCTGGGGGCGGCGACGCCGGTGCCGGTGCCGCCGCGACGGGTGTCTCGGTCGCGGGGGCGGGTGCAGGTTGCTGCGCCACGGGTGCAATGATGTTGATTTCGGTGCGTCGGTTCCGGGCTTCCCGCACATTCGGCCCGGTCTGCACGGCAAGATCGGTTTCACCAACGCCGGAGGCCGAGATGTCGGATTGTGGCACCCCCAGTCCGACCAGCGCATCGGTGATCACCTTCGCGCGGCGCTCGGAGAGTTGCTGGTTGAAAACTGCATTGCCCGACGTGTCAGTATGACCCACGATCGAGACACGGGCGGAACCGGTGCGATCGAACTCCTGCTTCGCGGAGGCGATGGTTGCTTGTGCTGCAGAGTCGAGAGTCGCTTTTCCGAGCGGGAACAGCACTTCATACTTGCCGTCATCAGCCCAGGCCGGCGTGCTTCCAACAAGGAAGCCGGCGGCCAACAGCAATAGCTGGCGTTTCATGATGTTTACTCCTAAGGATTTCACGAGTCGCGTATGGGCATCCCCCGCGACCGGCGGCGGTGTGTAGATTGCTGCCGCTCTAATCAGCAGAGTTAGCCCTTCGAAATTCCATCACAGCAGCGTGTGAGGGAGCCGTCGTTCACGCTGATGGGGCGCATGCGCCTGACACATCCCATGACCTTGTCCGCAGCGTTAACGACAATATCTATTTTCTTGTTATAGGTCGGTATCATGCCACCTTCTGCCTCACTTTAACCTTGCAGGAAGGCATCTTTTTTGACCGTTAAATATCCTAATCGCAAAGTTCAATATCTTGACCGATTTGTCTTGACCCTTTGCGAATAGCTTTTACTATTTCGCCGCTTGGCCCGAGTTCCGGGCTAACCGAAAATGGCTGAGATCAGCCCATCACCGGCGAGGACAGCATGCGGACCATCCCTCATTTCATCGGCGGCAAGGAAATTGCCGGCACCAGCGGTCGCTTCAGCGACGTCTTCAATCCGGCGACCGGCGAAGTCCAGGCCAAGGTGGCGCTGGCGACCAAGGCGGAGCTGGACGCCGCCGTGAAGGTCGCCGCCGAAGCCTTCAAGACCTGGTCCGCCGTCACCCCGTTGCAGCGCGCCCGCGTCCTGTTCCGCTTCAAGGATCTCCTGGAAGAGAACATGGACAAGATGGCGCAGATCGTCACCTCCGAGCATGGCAAGGTGCTGTCCGATGCCAAGGGCTCGATCACCCGCGGCCTCGAGGTGGTCGAATTTGCCTGCGGCATTCCGCAGATGCTGAAGGGCGAGTTCAGCGAGAATGTCGGCACCAACGTCGATAGCTGGGCGATCCGCCAGCCACTGGGTGTCGTTGCCGGCATCACACCGTTCAATTTCCCCGCCATGGTGCCGATGTGGATGTTCCCGATCGCCATCGCCACCGGCAACACCTTCATCCTGAAGCCGTCGGAACGCGTCCCCTCGACTTCGCTGCTGATCGCCGAGCTCCTGAAGAAGGCCGGCCTGCCGGATGGCGTGTTCAACGTCGTCAATGGCGACAAGGAAGCGGTCGATGCGATCCTCGCCAATCCCGAGATCCAGGCAGTGAGCTTCGTCGGCTCGACGCCGATCGCCGAATACATCTATCACACCGGCACCGCGCATAATAAGCGCGTGCAGGCCCTGGGCGGCGCCAAGAACCACATGATCGTCATGCCGGATGCCGATATGGATCTGGCGACCGATGCCTTGATGGGTGCCGGCTACGGCTCGGCCGGCGAGCGCTGCATGGCGGTCTCGGTCGCCGTTGCCGTCGGCGACAAGGTCGGCGACACGCTGATCGAAAAGCTCTCGCCGCGCGTGCGTGGCATGAAAGTGGCGCCCGGTACCGATCCAGAAGCCGATATGGGTCCCCTCGTCACCAAGCAGCATTTCGACAAGGTCAAGGGCTACGTCGATCTCGGCGTTCAGGAAGGCGCCAAGCTGGTGGTCGACGGTCGTGGCTTGAAGCTGCAGGGCTATGAGAACGGCTTCTTCCTCGGCGGCTGCCTGTTCGATCATGTCCAACCCAACATGCGCATCTACAAGGAAGAGATCTTCGGCCCGGTCCTCTCGGTCGTGCGCGTGCCGGATTATGCCACCGCCGTGCAGCTGGTGAACGACCACGAATACGGCAACGGCACGGCGATCTTCACCCGTGACGGCGATGCCGCCCGCGAATTCGCCGCCAAGATCAAGGTCGGCATGGTCGGCATCAACGTGCCGATCCCCGTCCCCATGGCCTTCAACAGCTTCGGCGGCTGGAAGCGCTCGCTGTTCGGCGATCATCACATGCATGGTCCGGAGGGCGTGCGCTTCTATACCAAGCTGAAGACCATCACCTCGCGCTGGCCGACCGGCATCCGCGCCGGCGCCGAATTCGTCATGCCAACCATGAAGTAAGCCAGACGGGGGAGCGGAACGACCTGCGTTTCGCTCCCCCGTTGCTGGTTCACGCAGAACCGTCTTCATCAAGACGTTCTCCGCCAAGACCGCTCCCATCGAAGCCTTCTCCTGCGACGCAGATAGCCGCGCATCCTTTCCCTTGTGAAAAGCATTTAAAATGCGGTTCAAAATGGCCGCGAAAGAGATGCCGTACCTGAAGAGACGCGGTATCCGAAGCTGACAATCACCTTTCACCGCCGGGTGAATTGTTATATTCTCACTCTCAGGTTGCCTTGATCACGTCGCTGCGTCCCGCCGACTAATGCGGGCCCGTATGCGCCATATCGTGTTGATCGGCGAACGAATGTTCAAACGAATACTGCTCGGTACAACCGCGCTCCTGACATCAGGATTATTCGCCACGGCGGCGCATGCCGCCGACGGAATCAAGCTCACGCTGGGCGGCTTCTTCCGCACCGCCATCCAGGGCAATATCGACAATAACGGGAAAAACGATCTCGGCCACGGCTTCGACTCGACCGGGGTCTTCAGCGATGCGGAAATCTATTTCCTCGGCAGAACGACATTGGATAACGGCCTGACAATTGGCACCCGCGTCGAGCTGGAAGGCGAGCAGAAGGACGGCGACCAGATCGACGCGGCCTATGTGTATTTCCAGGGCGGCATGGGCGAGGTTCGCATCGGCTCGCAATATGGCGCGCTCGGCACCATGTGCGTGACACCGCCAGGTGGCACCAATAATTTCGGCGCCTTCTCGCAGGATGAATTCATCGGCAATGCCTTCAACGGCTGGTCGGCCGGCGTCTGCAATTCGATCGATGCTTTTCGCAACGAAGGCGCCAGGGATAAGAGCCAGAAGATCGTCTATATGTCGCCGAGCTTTGGCGGGTTCCAGCTCAGCTTTTCCTGGGCACCGAACGGGGCCCATGAATCGACGGGTGTCAGCAACGGCCATACCGTCATGCCGACGCATGAACCGGAAGACCAGCGCCATGTCGTCGATGCCTATGCCAATTATAGCCATGACTTCGATGGTTGGGGCCTGAGCTGGGGCGGCGGCGGCAGCTGGACCCTGCAAGACGGACATAGCGCGCCCAACAACGACAAAGGCGCCGCCTACCAATCCGGCCTGAACCTGACCTTCGGCGACTTCTCGATCGGCGGCGCCGGAGAGTATTACAAGAACAGCATGGCTCCCAACCAGGATGTCTGGGTGGTCGACGGTGGCGCTTCCTATAAGATCGCCGAGGCCTGGACGGTCGGCCTGCAATACAGCTTCAGCGATTTCCAGTTCATCGCCCCGAATGTCGACCGGCGCATCAACCTGTTCGTTGCCACCGCACAATATGACATGGGGCCAGGCATCGCGCTGGATGCCATGATGCAGTTCGGCTGGGTCAAAGCCGACGAACAGGACAAGGACGCGAACAACTACACGACCTATGGCATCGGCATCGGCACGTCGTTCGACTTCTGACGCGTGATTGTGCGGGAATTGCTGCCCTCTTCCCGGGTAGGCGGCCGGCCGGCATCCATGCCCTGGATTCTGGCGCCAGTAGCCGTATCAACACCGTCTTCATGACGGCCATGTACGGCGCCGCCAGCACCATTGCTTGACGTCCGCCGGTGGCAAGGCTACAGCGGGAGCATGCAGCCCAAAGCCCCCGCCAGCCGCCATCTTGTCCCCGCCTCGCCCTTTGCCCGCGATCTCGTGGCGCTTGGCGACGAATTGCGACAGCAAGCTTCCAGCCTGCCGCAGGCGGAACGACGAGGCTTCCTCCGCCGGCTGGCCGGTGCCGGCTTGGCGCCACTCCTGGCCTCCAGCCTGATGCGGGCGGGCGGTGCGCGGGCCGCCGATGCCGAGGAACTGACCTTCGCGGTCTGGGGCAATGGCGATATCGATCATCTGACCCAGGCCTTCGGCAAGCCGTTCAAGCGCGACACCAATATCGACATCGTCTTTGACGGATCGGGCCCCGGCGAAGGCAAGATCAAAGCCATGGTCGAAGGTGGGGCCGTCGATTGGGATATCTGCGATACCGACGGCTATTCCTGCCTGCGCCTCGGCGAGGGCGGCGCTTTGAGCGCCATCGATTACAGCGTCGTCGACCGCAGCCAGGTGATGTCGCCCTTCGCCTTCGATTACGGCGTCGGCGGCTATACCTATTCCTTCGTCCTTGCCTATAACGCCAGCGTCTATAAGGACAACCCGCCGCAAAGCTGGGCGGATTTCTGGAACCTGCGCAAATATCCCGGCAAGCGCGGCTTGTGGAAATGGATGATCGGCGGCTTTGAAGCCGCGGCCATGGCCAAGGGCGCCAAGACCAGCGAGCTCTATCCGCTCGACATCGCCGACTGCGTCAACCGCATCGGCCAGTTGAAGCCGCATCTCGTCACCTGGGAAAACGGCAACGACGCCAAGCAGATGCTGCAGGACAAGGTCGTCACCATGGCCTGCATCTGGCACACGCGCGCAGCACAATTGGCGGTCGAGACCAAGGGCGGCATCGGCTGGAGCTTTGATCAGGGCATCCTCTGCCCCGGCGTCTGGGTGGTGCCGAAGAACAATCCCGGCGGCAATACCGTCTTCAAGTTCCTCGCCTCGATGCAGGAACCGTCACGGCAGATCGCGCTTTCAAGCCTGCGCGGTGTCGGCCCCGCCAATCCGCGTGCCACCGCTGCCATGTCCGCCAGCCTGCGCAGCACCGACCCGACCCAAGCCGATGCCCTGGCGCAGCAGGCGATCGTCGATAGCAGCTGGTGGGCGGCGAATTACGACAAGGCGATGGCCAAGTTCACCCAGATGCTGACCCAGAGCTGACCCGCATCAGCCGCCGCCGACCGTATCCTGAAGACTGATCAGCGCAGCAACAGATAGGCGAACGCCGCGACCAACGCGACCAGGACCACCGCGCCGAGAGCGATATAGATCCCGATCGGGCGCGAGGCTGGCTGCGGCTCAAGGCCGGGATCCCCGACCGGCAGGCTGCGATCCTGGATCGGCGCCCGGACCGAGGCCATGGCCGCCTCGATCCGCGCCCGGCTGGGCTTGCTGCCCAGTTTGACGGTGCGTTGCGTCAGCCCCAATTGCGCCTCGCTGACGCCGATTTCCCGCGCCCCGGCCCTGACATCCCCGGCGATCTTCTCGGCCGGTGTCAATGCGTCGTGCAGCACGTTATAGACGCCAGGCTCCGATTTGCTGACCACGCCGTCATAGGCATGGGCGATCAGGCTGCGCTCGACCCGGCGCTGCAATTCATCGGCCAATTCCGCCGACTGGGCAGCCGCCGATTGCGGGGCAGCGAGGCCACCGACGGAAATGATCGTCAGATCCAGCGGGGTCGCCTCGGCCGCGGCCAATTCGATCAGCATCAGCAAGTCATCGTCACTGGTGGCCGGGATCGGGGCATCCAGGCTCTCCAGCGAATTGCCCCCGGTCTGGTCCTTGGGCAGGGCCAGCATGATCCAGTAGCGCTCAGTCGACCAGCCGTTCTGTGCTTCCATGAGGAAGGCCTGGTCGCTGTGGTTGCTGGTCCACAAATGCAGCATTGCCCGCCGCACGGCATTGGCGTTGCCGAGCTGACTGAGGAAGCGGCGAAAATGCGCCCGGTCGGCACCGGCGATGAAAGGCAGGAAGGACTGGCCGATCAGGGTCCGAACGGGATGACCGAGGATCTCCAGGCAATTGCCACGCGCTTCCTCGATCCTTCCTTGGGTGTCCAAGAGGAAGGATATATCCCAGCTCGGTTTCATCGACACGACCCCCAACCGTCGCCACTTTCCGACATGTGACGTCAGGGCGCCGCTGGCTGTCAATAGCGGCCATTGATTCTTTTACAACGCACGGACGATAAGCCGCCTGACCGTCACAACTGCCGCGGCTGAACGACCCCGGATTAAGCGGCCCGCGCACAAAGCGGCAACCGGTCGCATTGCCGGGGATCCCCGCGCTCCGCTATTGACGGGGCATGATCATCGATGGCCGACATCGGCGGATCGGCACGGATGGTCGATCTCCCTGATTGATCATTTTGGCAAGAGCGCTGCGCCACGTCCCGCTCTGCTCAATCCATGATGTTCGGCATCAGTAATCAGCTGCAACATGAGACACCGCGTGACAGACATAACCGGCTTTCGACAAGCGAACCTGTGGACCTGCCTCAAACGCGGCTTCTGCCGTCGTTGCCCGCGCTGCGGCGAAGCCTCGATGTTTGCCGGCTATCTGACCATTGCCGTTCACTGTACCGCCTGCGGACTGGAATTCGACCCCATTCGCGCCGACGATGCGCCGGCCTATTTCACCATTTCCGTGGTCGGCCATATCGTCGTCAGCGGGCTGCTCCTGATGGAGGCGACGCTGCACCCGCCTTCCTGGCTGCAGGCCGCGATCTGGCTGCCGGCGACGTTATTTCTCAGCCTTGCCCTGTTGCCCTTCATGAAGGGGGGCGTGATGGCTGCCATCTATTGCAGCCGGCGCAAGCATCACATCTCGTGAGCTACTCGGCCAACCCGCCCCGCGATGTTGCAGGACGGATTTCGCCGCATCCGTTTCAAGCAACCTTCGGCTCGAAAATCACATACCACTTCTTCACCGGCTCGACGGTTTCCCAGGTCCCCTTGAAGCCGCGCGGGATGATGAAGGCGTCGCCGGTTATGAAAGTCTCGGAGGTCCCGTCCTCACCGGTGAGGATCGCCTTGCCGGCCAGGAAGGTGCAGAATTCCTCTTCGGTATAGTTCACTGCCCACTTGCCTGGCGCCGATTCCCAGACACCGGCGAAGAACTGTCCCGTCGGGTCGCTGTAATAGTTCTGCAACTGGGTCACCGGATTGCCGGCGAGGACGTTGCTCGGTTTGCCCTCTTCCACCGCCGGCGGGTTGACACCGAAACGAACGAGTTTCTTGCTCATGGTATCTCTTTTGTTGCTGCTCGGTTATGCAAGGCAGAGAGATTAGAGCGCGCCGCCTGGCAAGGGAAGACGGTTTGCCACCTTCGCAGCCGTCGACCAGATGCAGTATGGACAGGCCTTGCGCAGTCTCACTTACCGACGGCGACGATATCGCCTAGATCCTTTGTGCGATGCCGGTTACGCGCTGGCGAAAGCGGTACGTCGCATGCTCTCGCGCTGCCGGATCTCCTGCCACCAGCGCAGCAGACCATCATGCGACCGGAGCAACGTCCCCGCTTCCTCCGTCTGCGTAAAGTAAGCAAAGATCGAAGCGGCATGCAGATCCGCCAGGCTGAGATCC
>Ga0255336_102108_pt1 | contig 11038 bp, 11 predicted proteins | sample MeOH1_35cm_T3_17_FD_189102 | JGI IMG/M metagenome (GOLD analysis project Ga0255336, IMG submission 189102) | Sandy soil microbial communities from University of British Columbia, Vancouver, Canada - MeOH1_35cm_T3_179 | ecosystem: Engineered > Artificial ecosystem > Sand microcosm > Unclassified ...
TCCCATCGTCGGCTCCATCACAAGTCCCTCAGAGGCCTCGCTCCTCCTGCTTGTACCAACCGCCTCAGACAAAACTCAAATCAAATGTGCGAAAAATATCGTACGTTATCCGTACGTTATCCGTACGTTATCACCGCCGTCCATCTGGATGCTTACCTGGACGAATTCGCATTTCGCTTCAACCGCAGGAAATCGCGGCGCCGAGGAATGCTTTTTTATCGTCTGCTGGAAAATGCGGTCGTGACGAAACCAAAGCGCTTTCGGCCTTCCAGAGCCAGCCTTATGCCTTCAAAACACAACTTGTAGTGGCAACTGTACTCAGGGAGCTACCCCACTAAGCGTATTTCGGCGCGCCGATTCAAATTGACTACTTGTGCCCCGGCTCAGCAGGTTGTGAGCTTCAGCAGAAGCGAGGCCTTCGACCTCGATAATCTGACCGGTCTTCCGCTTAAATGACGATAGCCCATAACAATAGCTCCGCCACGATCTCCGACCCTTTGTCTGTTCCTAAGCCATCCTAAAGGCATGAAGTTGTAGCAGAGAATATTGATCCCAAGCCTACCCATGTTCTGTAGCATGCGCTCATATCGCACCGGCGCCTCATCACGACCGTGAAGACCCAACTTAATCGTGGTCATGTCGAACTGATCCCCCTCAAGAGCAGCTATCTTGAATCCGAACGCTGCATAGCGGTTCACCTCTGACTTGAGCGCGTCGGAGTCGTATGGACCTGGCTTGCCGGTGAGTTCAGGCGCCAGCTTAGCAATAGCGTGTGTGAATCCCCATTTGGCGGGCGTGGTCCCAACGCACATCTATTTTCGGCAGTATCAACATACTTAATCTGATCAAATCGATGCTCCTTCGTGCCCCCAGGACTTGCGCTCTATCCACCCATCATTCCATCGACGCTGATCGTTTGACCGGTGATGTGGCGGCCTGCGTCGCTCGCTAGAAGCAAAGGCCATTCATCGGCAAATCGGAGGAAGCTCGACGTCTTTGATTATTTCGCTCTGTGAGTTGCGGCTTCTCTCGCGATCCAATCTTCGGGAAACGACATGACCTTGAGCGTCTCGCGGCGATAAGTGAAAGCCACTAAAATACTTCCATCGTATTGCTGCAGTATCGCGGGATAGGAGTATTCTTCTCGTCCCGGCACCTTTGGCAGCGGATCTGGAATCGGCGTGCCCACGCGACCAGCTTCCAGATCGCGGATCGCGTTCCATGTAACCCCCTCGTCCGAGGAGAGGGCGACCGACAGAGGGCGGCGTGGCCCAGCTTTGGGCTTGCCTTTCATGGTGACCGATCCCACATTGTTGAAGGCCATGGCAATCTTGCCGTCGCGCAAGAGAACCGCTTGAATCGACGAGTTGTTGTTTGGCAAGCTCGTCTTCACTGGGGCGGCCCAGGTGCAGCCATCCGAAGAGGTGCTGCGATAGATGAAATCTTTTGCAGCGGTTCGAGCGTCCAGGAAAGCTAAGCCGAAGCCGGGAAGATGAGCACGAGCGGTCCGACCGCAAGCCAGAAAAGGAACCAAAACAACCGCCCGGAACGATTGGGAAAACGCATGGGGCGGCTCACTGCTTGCCCCCGTCCGGTCCCTCCTGGGACAGAAACTCTGCGAGCAATTTGCGGGCTTCGGCCAGCTTCCGCAGGTTCGCCTGCTCACGGATTTTGACCACGGAATCGGGTAACAGGTGCTTGCCTTCGGCGTTCGCCTGAGCCGTCGCGTGCAAGGGGATTCAGGAGCATGTAGCGCAGTGCCGAGACCTCGGCCAGTACCAGCTCGGTAGGGTCTGCCGGACGTTCCCGCGCGGCTTTCAGGGCCAGCTCGCGCAGCCATTCGGCCAAGGTTTTCCCCGCGCCTTCGGCGGCAAGCTCTTCCGGCGTGACCCTGGTTGCGATGGTTTTGGCACGAAGAACCGGACGCGCTTCGCCACTCGGCGAGGCTGGAGATTGCAACGGAGCCGGGATGCGGGGAGTGCTCTATGGGCCAGGAATTGAGCCGCGAAATACCCCGAACTTCAGGACGCCTTGCCGATGCGGTGCTCTTGGTGGCACGGCGTCAGACAGTCCGTTGACCTACAGCTACACTGCTCTTACAACACAAACAAGGGTAAAGCGATATCATGCATAAATAACGAAAAATTTTACTAATAACGCTTGCCTTTGTTTGTGGAGAAGGAATAGCTTGTCTTCGCAGGCGAAATACGCAACTTGCTGCCGTGCCAGAGAGTCTGTTGCATTCGTCCATGGTTGAGGGAGAAGTAGTGTTCTGAACCCGAAACGAAGGGAATCAAGGAGAACAGGATTATGTCAGCTGAAATTGCATTTTATGGTCATTCGGAACTCATTACGCCGAATCTCGAGAAGTCCGTCGCGTTCTTCCGGGATGTCATCGGGCTGGAGGAAGTGGAGCAGATCGGCAAGAGTGTCTATCTGCGTGCCTGGGGTGATTGGGACCATCACACCCTGATCCTTACCGAAGGTCCCGAAGCCGTTCTGGAACACACCGCCTGGAAGACAAAGCGGCGGGAGGATCTGGACATCTTCGCCGAGCAGTTGCGGGACAGCGGTGTGGAGGTCGAGGATGTGGAACCGGGGAGGGAAAAGGGACAAGGGAAAGCAATTCGCTTCAACCTGGGAAGCGGACACCGGTTCGAGCTGTACTTTGACATGGAAAAGGCGGTTGTCGACGAAGCCAGGAAGTCAAAGCTGCGCAATCAGGCGATGAAGGGTTTTCGTCGCGGTGTGTCGCCCCGAAGAATCGACCATATCAACATCAACGTGCCGAACCCTCCGGAGACGCATCAATGGCTCACCGAGCATCTCGGTTTCAAGATGAGGGAGTGTATCAGGCTGGACAGCGGCTTTGTTCCTGCCGGCTGGATGTCGGTTACGTCCCAGGTCCATGACATCGCGGTGATGTATGACGCGGAAAAGCGTCCGAATCGCCTCCACCACATTGCCTACTATACCGACAACTGGCAGGACCTTTTGCGGGCAGCGGACATTATTCGCGACGAAGGGATCAAGATCGACGTTGGCCCGGGAAAGCATGGCATCACGCAGGCATTCTTTCTTTATCTCAAGGATCCCGGCAGCGGTCATCGCATCGAGATCTTTAGCGGCGGATACCAGATCTACGAGCCGGACTGGGCGCCAATTGTCTGGCAGGAACAGGAGTTGGCAGAGTCCATCATCTGGTGGGGATCGCCACTTCCGCCGACCTTCCTGGACGACAGTACCGGACCAAAGGTGAATACTCACGGGGTTGTCGAAGAGGTTCCTGGTTTCCAGACCGTAGGTGCGAAGTAAGTCAGCGCATACCACACTGAAACTGTCGGGCATGGCGCGCTCCTCGCGGGAGGAGATGTCCGTGTCTGGCAGTTCAACTGGTTGGCAGAAGAAGGATGTCAGAGTATGTCTGAAGTGCGGCAGGAAATCATCAAGCACGGAAAGTGGAGCACGTTTGTCAGCTACGCGGGATCGCCGAAAGACGGGGCCGTATTGCTGCTGCATGGCTCCGGGCCGGGAGCCAGCGCGTGGTCGAACTGGCAATCGGCCGTGGAAACGTTCAGCAAGGACTATTTCACGATAGCTCCGGATCTGGCCGGCTTCTCAAAGTCCGCAGCGCCGGCGTTTCCAGATACGGTGCTGGGGTGGATGGACCTATGGTTCGATCAGCTTCTGGATCTGCTCGAACACTTCGGTTGCAGCCATGTGAATCTGGTGGGCAACTCCCTTGGTGGCGCCGTGGCGCTGCACCTGCTATTGCGTCGTCCGGAGATGTTTCGGAGCGTCGTGCTGATGGGGTCCGTGGGCGCACCATTTCAGCTCACCCAGGAACTCGACTTCATCTGGGGATTCTATGACAGCCCGTCGGAAGAAAAGATGGCGCGCCTGATCAGCTGGTTTGCGTACGACGAAGCCTTCCTTGGCGACCGGCTGAAGGAAATTGCCGCCATGCGGTTCAAGGCTGCGATGGACCCAGCCGTGCGGGAGGCCTTTTCCGCAATGTTTCCAGCGCCGCGTCAAAGGCACATCGACGACCTTCGCATACCCGAAGCCGATCTGCGCCAGATCAAGCAGCCTGTACTGCTCGTTCACGGAAAGAATGATTACATCGTGCCGGTGGAGACAAGCCACTATCTTCTCGAGCACCTTGGCGGCCCTGTGCAGATGCATATTTACGGCCGGTGCAGCCACTGGACACAGATTGAATTTCGGGAGAGCTTTGAATATCTCCTGGCAGGCTTCTTCAAGGGGGCGCTATGAAGACGAGTCGGATGGAGCAGTTGCCTGCATTTTTTCTTGGTGATCTCAGCCTTCAGCCATTTTCCGGCGAGAACTTAATGGTTGCCCGCGTCGTGGCTCCCGCCGGAAGCGTTGCGCCCAGGCATTCGCACCCCCATGAGCAGATGTGCCTTGTGTTGAGTGGCAGGATTCGTTGTTCTATTGGCCCCGAGCAGCAGGAGATCGAACCCGGTGCCATCATCCATTTTCCGAGCAACGTAGAGCATGAAGTTCAGTTTCTGGAGCCCACGGTCATGTTCGACATCTTTCATCCGGTTCGCGAAGACTTCCTGAAAAAACTGGAAGAGGCAAGGCAGGAGGCGTAATGGCAGAGCGTCAAGTTGCAATCGTGACGGGAGGAAGTTCCGGCATGGGATTTGCTATAGCCATGCTCCTGGCGCAACGGGGATGGGATATCGTTCTCGGCAGCAGAAATCCGGAAACTGCGGCAAAGAAGATCTCTTCCGAGACGGGAGTTTCAGTCGTTCCCGTGGCTGGAGATTTAGCCGATCCCAATACCGCCAAGGAGCTGCTCAGTGCCGCTGCCTCGCTAGGACCGTTGGGCGCCCTGCTCCTGAACCACGGTGGACCGCCCATCAAGCCGCTGATGGAGATCAGTGAAGAGGACTGGTCGAAGCACTTCGATCTGATGTTGCAGGGGCCGCTCCGTCTCCTGCGCCTGGCGGTACCAGAGTTTCGTCGTCACGGCGGCGGACGAGTCGTGGCGATCACTTCCTTCACCGTCAAGTCGCCGTACCCGGGCATCGGCCTTTCCAACAGCCTGCGCGCTGCATTGCTCAATGCTCTGAAGACGGCGGCGCTGGAACTGGGTCCGGAAAATATATTGCTCAATGCTGTCGCTCCCGGATATATCGCTACGGAACGCACGGTTGAGTGGAACGAAGACTATGCAAAGCGTGAGGGAACGACTCCCGACGAGATCGCGAAGAGCACGGTCACTAGGGTTCCGCTGCGCCGCTACGGCACCGCTGAAGATGTGGCAGAGCTTGCGGTGTTCTTACTGTCGTCGAGCAACCGGTATGTCACGGGTCAGCAAATACTGGCTGACGGAGGTCTCATCGTCGCCGGCTAACAAGAACCGTGGACGATCCGGCGCAGCTGCAGACCCACATGCAACGCTACGTCGGTAGGTAGCTTCGTGTAAAGGAGAAATCGGCGAGATCTCCAGCTTGAGAGCTTGAGCCCACGCCGACACCGATCACATGAACAGGATCTTGACTCCGCTTCCTGAAATGGCAGCATCAAAACCTGCCTGAGACTCCTGCAACGGGAGCCTGTGCGAGACGAGGGGCTCGATGTTGACCTTCTTGCCGAGAAGGAGGTTGGTTGCGTGCTCCCAGGAAGAGAACAACCTGCGCCCGTGCAGGCTTCGAACGATGAGCCCCTTGAACAGCCAGGGCTCAAGGTTGAGCGCAAACTCTCCCGAAGGAACGCCTAGCAAGCGAAGTTCTCCTCCCGGCGTGGTGACTTCGCTGGCCATTGCGATGGAGTCGGGCTTCGCGGAGTACTCAATCGCGACGTCGACGCCGCGTCCGCGCGTTGCAGCCCTCACAAGAGCCCGCGCGTCCACCCGGGAGACATCCACCGCCTCGTCCGCTCCCATATCGAGCGCCATCTTCAAACGTATCGGATTGACGTCCGTTGCAATGATAAAGTTTGCACCCAGAGCCCGAGCAGCCGCAATATTCATCAGTCCAATGGGGCCGCAGCCTGCGACGAGAACGTTCAGACCGGAGACGCCGCTTCCTTCCATGCTGGCATGCACAGCGATGCCGAAAGGCTCCATCATGGCCGCTGCCTCGGTCGAGATGGAATCCGGGACCGGCCATACAATCTGCTCGGGCAGCACGACGAACGGAGCGAACCCCCCGTTGAAATCTATGCCGGGGTAGCGCGTGTTCGGGCACACATGGCTCCAGCCCTTATGGCAGGTGTAGCATTGCCCGCAGGCCACATGGCTTTCGACGCTCACACGGGTACCGACTGCGACCCTGGTGACACCGGGGCCTACAGCCTCGACGACGCCACATATCTCGTGGCCCAGGACAGTAGGCAGACGCATCCGGTGGGCGAAGTGTCCCCAGTTGTAGACGTGAACGTCCGTCCCACAGATGCCGGACGCCAGGACGCGCAGCAAAACCTCGCCGGGGCCAGGTGCAGGCTTCTCCAGTTCGACCAATGCAACGTGACCGACGCCCGGCTCCGTCTTGCTGATTGCTAACATTCTCCCTGCCTGTCGTTGCCTTGAGCCTCAAACACTGTAAATGTCGAGCACGGTTGAGATTTTGTCGTTTAGAACCAGGATGAGTTTCTTCGCGATCCTGAGGCTGCCATCTTTAGGTTTCAACAGATATTCGTAGCGGCCGAAGTACGAGCTTGTCTCCCCGGAGCGGAACATGTTGGTCATCCAATTTGCCTTGACGGTGCAGGTTCCATCGGAATTTTCAACGACGCTAACATTCGTGACGAGGTGGCATGTGCGCGGCAGAGGCAGTGAAGCTGCCGAGCGTTCGGTCAGGATACGAAAGACACGGTCTTCGAGCCCCGCCCGTGTCGGATAGTACATCAGCGACACTTCGTTCTGCGAGTTGGTCGTGTATTCATGCTCACTGTCCCAGGCAGGAATCCAGTATTCCGCGCGCTCGTCGAATAAGGCCAGCCAGTCGTCCCATCGCTGTTCATCGATACTGGAGGCCTCTTCGTAGAGAAGTGCGCACACTTCATTCTGTAGATCGTTCGACGGCTTTATAGCGAGGCTCACCGCGCAGCTCCTTGTTCGGCTTCCTGGTTCATCAACTCGCTCCAGCGTTTGTGCTGGGCGATCATAATACCCTCGTCTTCCACGCCCCCTCCGCTGCTGGCAGGGTGGATACCGAGCCGCTGCGCCAGATCGTCGGCACCCTGTATCTCATGGGTGAAGCCACGAGACATGTCGCTCCAACGAACCACAGAATGGGCACCACATCCCTTTTGACACTCATTGAACTCGGTCAGGTCATCCGGAGTCGCCATGCCGCTGGCATTGAAGAAGTCCTCGTACTGGCGGATTCTCTTGCCGCGGGCCTCCGCATCCTCTCCCACGGGGGCGAAGCAGAAGATGGTAACCTCCGTCTTGTTGGCTGACAAGGGGCGGAAGACACGGATCTGGGTGCTCATCTGATCCATGAAGAAAACACTGGGATAGATCAGCAGGTTGCGCATTCGCGACACGGCCCATTCCGCTCGATCCTCGCCCATGCGATGAATCAACTCGTCGCGGCGCGAATAAATGGGCCGATCCTGGGGATTGCTCCAATCGGACCACAGGATGGTGTGACCGTTCTTGAGGTCGTAGTAGCCGCCGCGGGACTTGGCAATATCTCCCGCATTCATCGTCTTGGTCTTCTGCCCGACGCTGTTAGACTCGGCCCGATGCTTGGTTGTCTCCACGTAGTTGGCGTGGACGGCCCCAACATGGTACCCATCCACTCCATTTTCAGCCTGGAGCTTCCAGTTGCCGTTGAACGTATATGTCGACCGGCCACCCAGCACCTCGATACCCTGAGGCGATTGGTCCACGATGATGTCGATAAACGCCTTGCTCTCTGCCAGGTAGGAGTCGAGTGGCTCGACATCGTCGTTCAAGCATCCGAAGAGGAAGCCCCGGTAATTTTCCAGCCGAACCGGCCTCAGGCCCAGTTGTTCCTTGTCGAAGGCGGGCGGATAGGCACCGGCCTTCTCATTCATAGGTGCCAGCAGTTTCCCTTCCGAGTTGAACGCCCATCCATGGAAGGGACAGACGAACGTGCCGGAGTTGCCCTTGGCCTTTCGGCAGACGGTGGCTCCGCGGTGAGTACAGCTGTTGACGAACGCCTGCAGCACACCAGTCTTGCTGCGGTTCACCATGATGGGCGTCTGGCCGATCCAGGTCGTCAGAAAATCTTTGGGCTTGGGCAGCTGGCTTTCATGGGCCAGATACACCCACACCCGCTCCCATATCCGCTTCATCTCCAGATCAAACAATGCCTCGTCGACGAAGATGCCACGGTCAACGCCCCGAAGACCATCTTCGCCGTTGCGTAAATACCGATCAAAAGGATTTACTGCGCTCTCTTCCACTGTCTCTATCATCACGACTCCAATCTGACACTGTTCTCGTGCGGTGAAGGTAATGCCTTTGCTGGATCGGCGCGGTCCAGGAGGACGCTAACCGTCCCTGCCTGGATTTGAACCGGATACACTTGCAACGGAATGACGCACGGGTAAGCGCGCGCTTCTCCGGTCCGAATGTCGAAGCTTCCCTGGTGGTAGGGGCAGACGATGAGTCCGTCTTCGATATCTCCATCTGCGAGCGAGGCCTCTCCATGGGTGCAGAGGTCATCGCTGACAAAGTACTCGTCGCCGAGGCGATAGACCGCCAGACAGTGGCCATCTTTCAGCACCACTTTTTCCACGCTGTTGGGCATCAGCTTATCCGCCGGAATCAGCGGCACGTACTCTTTGGATCGATCTTCCGCAAAACCCTGGGACGCAAAGTTCTCTGGCGAGGCAGCGGAGGGCGTGCTGGCGTCGGATAAGCCGTATGCCGAAGACTGGACGCAATCCGCGCCCCGGGACAGTTCCTGGTTTGTTTCCGACTTATTCACGCACTGTGTGCATGTACTCAATCTGCTCGCCTCCATTCTTGCTTCCGGAAAACTATGCCGATCAAGAGACAAAAGTCAAGATATTTTTCAAAAATATCGATTATCGGCATCGCGGTGGCGGATATCGGGGAGGAGGGATAGGTGCTGGCAAAAATACCGCCCGTACGCTGTGCCTAGGTTCGTGGAATTCTGCTGGCTCCAGAGCGGCGGCGACAGTGTGTGACCGTGAGCTTTCTTAGGGAGCGGGGTATAGCGACCACCGGAGAGTTCGAGAGCATCGTCAATTTCGAATCTCCCGTCGCCCCTGCCCCCTCCCTTCAAAGCGAACCCCGGCTACTTCTGCGAGCACAGTCCCAGAGTCCGACCCGAAGAACCCTGGAAAAATTCGTCCATTGCAAAAAATATCGATATTGAGGAGCTGTCTCTGATAGAGTGGTTGGCGGCGCGCTCCCCCCTGTGGGATTGCTCCCGACCTTTTTTGAGGCTCCCCGACATGAATAATCCCGAAATTGGCAAGAATGTAAACGCGAATGGTCTTACAACAAACGTTCACGACGCTGGCTCTGGTTTTCCCGTGATGCTGATCCACGGCTCTGGGCCCGGCGTCAGCGCATGGGCGAACTGGCGTGGAGTGATTCCCAGGCTGGCCGAAAAACGTCGGGTAATCGCTCCCGATATGGCGGGCTTTGGGTATACAGAGAGGCCGACGGGCATCCAGTACAATATGGATACATGGGTCGAACAGCTTGCCGGCGTGTTCGATGCCCTGAAACTGGAGAAGTGCGATCTCGTCGGTAACTCCTTTGGCGGTGCCCTGGCGCTTGCCTTCGCGATCCGCTTTCCGGATCGGGTTCGCCGCCTCGTGCTGATGGGGGCCGTAGGAGTGAACTTTAAGATTACAGCCGGCCTGGATGCGGTTTGGGGCTATGAGCCTTCTGTCGAGAACATGCGGAGCGTTCTGGACTACTTCTGCTATAACCGGGAGCTGATCACGGATGACCTGGCGGCACTTCGCTTCAAGGCGAGTACGCAGCCCGGATTTCAGGAAGCCTTCTCCTCAATGTTTCCAGCGCCCCGGCAACGCTGGGTGGAAGCTATGGCGAGCCCAGAGGAAAAGATCCGGCTCCTGCCGCATACGGCCCTGGTCATACATGGCCGGGATGACCAGGTGATCCCGACGTCGACCTCGCTGCGGCTCAATCAGCTGATCGAGCGGTCTCAGCTTCATATCTTTGGGCAATGCGGCCACTGGGTCCAGATTGAGCAGGTCGATCGATTTGTCCGGCTTGTGTCCGATTTTCTCCAAGAGGCGGACATGGAAGCGAACGCCTGACTGACTCCGCACCGGCGTGACATATTATGGAAAACATTGCAATTATCGGAACCGGTGTAGCCGGTGTCAGCACGGCACACGCCCTCAGAAGCGAGGGATTTGAAGGAAGGCTGTACCTCATCGGCCAAGAGATCCATGCGCCGTATGATCGGCCGTCCCTGTCTAAGGCGGTATTGGCGGGAGATATCGCAATGCCCCCCCCCCTCGTTCCCTCCGCGTGGATCGAAGAGAAGCGCATCGAGGCCATGTATGGCACCCGCGTCCTGGAGATCGAGCCGGGTTCCGGACTTGTGAGACTCGAGGGTGGCTCCCATGTGCAGGTGGATCGGATGATTCTGACCACGGGAGCGCGGGCGCGCCGTCCGCAGCTCCCCGGCATCAACCTGGACGGTGTGTTCACTCTGCGCACCCTCGACGATGCGAGACGACTCCAGCGCGAGTGCCGGCCGGGGAACTCGCTGGTTGTGATCGGGGGCGGCCTGATCGGCTGCGAGGTGGCAACGACGGCCCGCAGGCTGGGCCTTGAAGTGACGGTGCTGGAGGCGGCTGACGAGCTGCTTCTGCGTGTCCTGGGGCGCAGAATGGGGTCGTGGTGCCGGACGCGCCTGGAGGCCCTGGGAGTGAAGGTGATGCTGAACACCCAGGCACTCAGTATTCTCGGCGAACGCCGTGTGGGCTCCGTCGCCTGCTCCGATGGCAGAGCGATTCCCGCCGATCTTGTCCTGATCAGCATCGGTGCGGAGCCTGCGGTGGAGCTGGCGGCGGC
>Ga0255336_102109_pt1 | contig 11034 bp, 8 predicted proteins | sample MeOH1_35cm_T3_17_FD_189102 | JGI IMG/M metagenome (GOLD analysis project Ga0255336, IMG submission 189102) | Sandy soil microbial communities from University of British Columbia, Vancouver, Canada - MeOH1_35cm_T3_179 | ecosystem: Engineered > Artificial ecosystem > Sand microcosm > Unclassified ...
AACCGGCGAAACTTCACGAAGATCAACGAATAATTAACGCTACGGCAATAAATTGCCGGTTTGTATCCGGTTCGGATGCGACTCAGCAGGACGGTTTGACGGTTCCGACCGCGGCCCAGACGAGGATGGGACGGGGCGCGATTGGGGGATCACGGGAAGAATGTCATGAGTACACAGCCACGCCCGACCATTGCTACGCTCGACGCGGATGTGAAGGCCCGTTTCGGCAAGACGATGGGCAAATTCGGCTCGTTCTTCGTCAACTGGATCAAGTTCCAGGACAATACCGACAAGCTCTATATGGCGCTCGGCGATAACGGCGAGAACTACCTGCAGTTCAAGCTGTCGCAGAACGACGTCGAGGCGGCCGCCGTGATCCTCGAAGTCTCCAAGGCCTATTGGGAAGAAAAGCAGCAGGCCAAGCGCGTCTATACCTTCCTCAACCATGAGGACGGCGAGCAGAACGGCATCTGGCACTATCTCGCCGACTGCCTGCGCGGCAATGAAGGCCGCGAGACCATGAAAATGGCGCGCACCCTGCTCTCCCTCGATGTCGACTTCTCGCGCGCCAACAAGGCGGGCATCAGCCCGCTCGGCAAGATCCTGATGCCGACGCCGAAATGGCAGTCGATCAACGCCCTGATCCAGACCAAGCATCTGTCGCTCGAGCATATCGACCGGGCAGTGGTGGAGCGCGCCAGGGAAGAGCAGATCCGCGCTCATTTCATGAGCATGATCTTCGCCAGCGACCTCGCCGAGAATCGCGGCCTCTTGAGCCAGCACGTGCTCAAGCAGTCGGTCGCCAGCCAGGCCAGCAAGACCCTGCGCGAGACGACCTGCCGCCTGTTCTTCGATTACCGCAATGTCAAGGACGGCAGCACCGCCTTCCTGCAGCTGATCAGCGTCACTAATGACGGCATGTTCGAGGATCTCCTCAACCTGCTGCAACAGAATGTGGAAGAGACCGTGGCCGGGATGGGCGTCTCCGATGTCGCCACCAAGAAGGCCTATCGCCAGGTGCTGCTGTGCCGTCGCCTGCTGAAGCGCGACAAGAATATGCGCGGTGTGCTGCTGAAGGCGCTGGCAGCCAAGAAGCACAGCCATATGCGCAAGATGGTCTCGCTGCTGTTCCATGACGAGCTGCATGTGAAGAAGCTGGTGCGCGGTGAACCGGTGCGCCAGGACGTGCCGGTCGATACGACGTCGCCGGCTCCCAACAATCCCCTGCTGTCGCTGCTGCTGCAGCGCGACAAGGAAAACAGCACGATCTTCCACGCGGCCCTGCTGGAAAACGATCTGCGGGCCTTTGGCCTCTGCCTCTACGGCCTGCCGTCGAACGACGTCTATGCGCTGCTGACCCGCGTTCCCAACGGCTTCGGCCTGACCCTGGTCGATATGCTGAACACGGAGAAGGTGAGGCTGAATATCACGGCGGCCGTCCAGGCCGGCCTGACCGATCCGGCCCACGGCAAGGACTATATCGAAAAATGCGCCGCGATCGACAAGGAGATGCGGGAATCGATCAACACCAAGCTGCAAGAGATCAATGAACTCGCCGAGAGCTCGCGCACCGGCAAGCCGCCCGAGCCGAACTTTGATTTCAAGAAGCTCGCGGAAACGGCCACACCGATGAAGAAGACCGCCGCCGCGTCCTGAACCTGTTCCCCCGCAAGCATCCTATCGCGCCGTCCGCATTGCACCGTCTACTCCAGGGCGATAAGCGCCCGCTATATGGGCTGATAAGTTCAGCAAATAGTCACCGATATGTGATGCCATTTGCGGTGCCGCATCGATCTCCTGCTCGCATTGGTGGTTCAGGACATGCTAGCGTCAGGTGCATCGCGTATGCAGTCATAGCGTCATGCCCAGCCTCGCCAATTCGTTCCGCGCCACCAAGTCCGGCTTGTTCCGATTCTTGCTGTTGCAATGGCGACTACTTTTACGATCATTTTCCAGATCTGAAGCGCGCGAAAGTCGACCGATCCGCTTCGTCCTGGCCGGGCTGATCGGCATCGGTGCCGGTCTGATCGTGGCGCTGCTCGATGGTCTGGTCGGGCTCCTGCATCGCTCTCTCTTCGCCCTGCAGGATACGACGCATCTCAGCGACGCAACCGGTGTCACCCCCTGGCGCCTTCTGGTCATGCCAATAGCCGGCGGCCTGCTGGTCGGCATCAGTGCCTGGCTCATCAAGCGCTGGCGGCCGCGCGATATCGTCGACGCCATCGAAGCCAATGCCTTGTTCGGCGGCCGCATGTCGTTCGGCGACAGTCTGGGCCTGGTGCTGCTGACCATCTTGTCGGGCGGCTTTGGCGCCTCGGTCGGCCTGGAAGCCGCCTATACCCAGCTCGGCGCCAGCCTGGGGTCCAAGCTCGGCCTCGGGCTGAAGCTGCGGCGCGAGGATATCCGCCTGCTGGTCGGCTGCGGTGCCGCCGGCGCCATCGCCGCCGCCTTCAATGCGCCCCTGGCCGGCTCGTTCTATGCCTTCGAACTGGTGATGGGCAGCTACACCCTGGACATTCTGGTGCCGATTGGCATTGCCGCCCTGATGGGTGGCTTCACTTCCCGCTGGCTGTTCGGCACCGAACCGATCTTCATCGTCCAGGGCGCCTTGCAGCTGCAGACGCATGACTATTACGCCTTCGCCCTGCTGGGGCTGATCAGCGCCCTGCTCGGCATCGCGGTGATGATCGGCGTCACCCAGACCGAGAGTTGGTTCAAGCAGCTGCGCATACCGGTCTGGCTGCGTCCGGTTATCGGCGGCATGGTGGTGGGCGCCATCGCCCAGGGCTATCCGCAGGCCCTCAGCAGCGGCCACGGTGCGATCCTGCACAATATCCGCGAAGGCTATTCGCTGGTCTATCTATTGGCCCTGCTGGTCGCCAAGATCCTCGCTTCCGCCGTTTCCATCGGCACCGGTTTTCGCGGCGGCCTGTTCAGCTCCTCGCTGTTCCTCGGCAGCCTGCTCGGCAGCGCCGCCGCTTTGCTGATGCAGCTCGTCCTGCCGAGCGTGCCGGCCGACCCGCAGACCTACATGCTGGTCGGCATGGGCGCCATGGCAGCCGCCATCATCGGCGCGCCGATCACCATGATCCTGCTGGTGCTGGAAACCACCGGCGACTTCTCGGTCAGCATCGGCGTCATGGTCGGCGTCATCGTCGCCGCCGGCGTGGTGCGCCACTGGTTCGGCTATTCCTTCGCCACCTGGCGGTTCCATCTGCGCGGCATGCAGATCCGCAGCGCCGAGGATGTCGGCTGGATCAACGAGCTGAAGGTCGGCCGGCTGATGCGCCGCGACCCCAAGGTGATCCGTGTCGACAGCCCGCTCAGCACCCTGCGCCAGGCTTTCCTGCTTGGCAGCGCAACCCAGGCCTTCGCCATCGACACGGAGAACCGCCTGGTCGGTGTGGTCGATGTCGCCGAGGCCCATTCGCCCGATACCATTGCCGACGACAAGAAGGTGACGGTGCGCGACCTGGTGCGCGCCGACACGACTTTCCTGTTGCCGATGGAAAACCTGCGCACCGCCTTGCAGCGTTTCAAAACCGCTGCGGTCGACGTGCTGCCCGTCATCAGCGATGTGCATGAGCGGCGGATTCTCGGCTATCTCACCGAGCAATGGGCGCTGCGCCGCTACAGCGAGGAACTGGAGCGGCGCCGCGCTGCCGGCGACGATAGCGGCCTGTTCGCACCCGGTATACGCTGACACCTGACACGGCAGGCCCGGCCCGACGGACGGCACCTGTCCACCGGATGGACCCGATTGGGATGAGACATGAAACTGCGTCTGCTGGCGGTGGGCCGGGCGGGAACCAAGCGCCCCGAAATTGCCTTGATCGATGAATACCGTCAGCGCCTCACTTGGCCCCTCACCATCCAGGAGGTCGAAGAGAAACGGCCTCTCCCCAGCGCGGCATTGAAGAAGCGCGAAGGCGAGCTGCTGTTGGCTGCGCTGGACGGCGGCAAAATGGGCAGCAAGGCGGGCCGGCAGATCGTCGTGGTCCTGGATGAACGCGGCCGCAGCCTGACAAGCCGTGATTTCGCGGCACGGATCGGCAGCTGGCGCGATGGCGGAGTCGGCGAGATCGCTTTCCTGATCGGGGGCGCCGACGGACATGACGAGGCGGTCCGGGCCCGGGCCGACCTGCTCCTCTCGCTGGGCACCATGACCTGGCCACACCAGATGGTGCGGGTGCTGCTGGCGGAGCAGCTCTACCGGGCCCAGCAGATCCTGGCCGGCCATCCCTACCATCGGGATTAGAATCCGGCTAGGATCGCCCCGTCTCGCGCCGCCTGATCGGGCGGCATGGCAAAATCCTGCGGTCGCAGGGCCGCAGCGTGTCTTGGCGGCCGTGAGGCTGCATCAGAACAGAATGGAAACAATGAGCCAGACCGCACCCGCCAGCCCGACCAACCGACCGAAACCTGTCGTCCTCTGCATTCTCGATGGCTGGGGCCATCGCGATGAGATCGCCGACAACGCAGTCGACCAGGCGGCGACGCCGAACTGGCATGCCTTGGAGCGTGACTGCCCGCAGAGCCTGGTCGATGCTTCGGAGCTGCATGTCGGCCTGCCGACCGGGCAGATGGGCAATTCCGAAGTGGGGCATATGAATCTCGGTGCCGGCCGGGTGGTGATGCAGGACCTGCCGCGCATCGACAAGGCGATCGCCAATGGCGAGCTCGCCCGCAATCCGGAGCTGGCCGGCTTCATCGCCAAGTTGAAGGCGAGCGGCGGCGCCTGCCATCTCCTCGGCCTGCTTTCGCCCGGCGGCGTCCATGCCCATCAGGACCATATCATCGCCGTGGCCAAGATTCTCGATGGCGCCAGCATCCAAGTCTATCTGCATGCCTTCCTCGACGGCCGCGACACCCCGCCCTCCAGCGCCAGGCAATTTGTCGCCGAGGTGGTGGCAGGGCTCAAAGGCACCAAGATCAAGTTCGGTACCGTCGGCGGCCGCTATTTCGGCATGGACCGCGACAAGCGCTGGGACCGGGTCGAACTGGCGTACGATTCCTTCCTCGGCCAATCGGCCTTCACCGCGGCGGATGCACCGGCGGCGGTGGCGGCAGCCTATGCGCGCGGCGAGACCGATGAATTCGCCAAGCCGGCAGTGATCGACGGCTTTCCCGGCATGCAGAATGGCGACGGGTTGCTGATGGCGAATTTCCGCGCCGATCGCGCCCGCCAGATCCTGACCGTGCTGCTCGACCCCGCCTTCGACGGCTTTGCCCGCAAGCGCGTGGTGAAATTCGGCGCAGTCCTCGGCATGGTGGAATATTCGACGGCGCTGGCGAAGTTTATGCCCTGCCTGTTCCCGCCGGCGGAGCTGACCAATACCCTGGGCGAGATTGTCTCCAAGGCCGGCCTCAAGCAGCTGCGCATCGCCGAGACCGAGAAATACGCCCATGTCACCTTCTTCTTCAATGGCGGCGAGGAGCGCTTGTTCCCCGGCGAGGAGCGCATCCTTGTCCCCTCACCCAAAGTGGCGACCTATGACCTGAAGCCGGAAATGTCGGCCGATGAAGTGACCGACAAGCTGGTCGCGGCGATCGACAGCGACCAGTTCGATCTCGTGGTCGTCAATTACGCCAATACCGACATGGTCGGCCACAGCGGTATCCTGGGTGCCGCCATCAAGGCGGTGGAAGCCGTCGACCGCTGCCTCGGCCGCCTGCGCGCCGCGGTCGAAGCCAAGGGCGGCGCCCTGGTGATCACCGCCGATCACGGCAATGCCGAGATGATGCGCGATCCGGAAACCGGCGAGGCGCATACTGCCCATACCCTGAACCGTGTGCCCTTCATCGTCGCCAGCAATGCCGGCAAGGCGATCAAGCTACGCGATGGCCAGCTCGCCGATGTCGCCCCGACCATTCTGCAATTGCTGCGCTTGCCGCTGCCGAAGGAGATGACCGGCCGTTCCCTGATCAGCGATGCCCAGGCGGAAGTCAGCGGGCAGCAGCGCGCCACGGCTTGATTCGCACGGTTTGATCCTCCTTGTCGCTCACCGCCTTGCATAGGATCCGGGCATTGCAGCAGGACAACCGACGCCAGCCCAGGTTGCAGGCGGGCGGCGGGCTGGTTCTGGCTGCCGCCTGCCTGCTCTGCTGCGGCCATGTACCGGCCTTGGCGCAATCGAGCCAGGACCTCGATGCGCTCCACCAGCAGATCGAGCAGGGCCAGGCCCAGGCCACGGCCTTACAGAAACAGGCGGATGATCTCGGGCACCAGATCAATCAGTTGCAGGATGCGCTGGTGAAGTCGGCGCAATCGGTACAGGATTCTGAGCAGCAGGCCTCCGATCTCGAGGCCAATCTGGCGACGTTGACGGAGGAAGAGAAGCACAAGACCGACGAATTGGCCGCGCGCCGCCAGCAGATGACGGAAACCCTGATGGCACTGGAGCGGCTCTCGGTGCAACCGGCCCAGGCAGCCCTTTTTGCCGATCGTTCGGCCATCGACCAGGCACGCACCGCCAGCCTGCTCGGGCTCATCGTGCCGCAGCTCGATGCCCGCGCCGGTGCGCTCAAGGCACAACTCGCCGATCTCCATGACCTGCATGCCGAGATCGTCGAACGGCGCGAGAAACTGACCACCACGCTCGGTACGCTGGCCGATCAGAACCAGAAACTGGCGGATCTGATCGCGCAGAAATCCAAGCTGCAGAAATCGACCCTGGCACAAAGTGCCACCACCCAGGACAAGTTGAAGCTGCTCGCCGATCAGGCACAGAGCCTGAAGGATCTCCTCGACCGGATCGATCGCGCCAAACAGGAAGAAGCCGCCAGGCAGGCGGCAGCGGCCCAGACCGCGGCAGCGGAAGAGACGAAGCGCCAGGAAGCGACCCGGAAGGCTTCGCGCCGCCCCGGGTCAAATGAAGGCGGCACAACCGGGGATGACACAACCGGCAAGAGTGCCGATGCGGGTGTCGCCAGCCCATCCGTGACATCGGCCGATCTCGGCATCGGTGGCCCTGCCGGCAAGGCCGCGCGCCCCTTCCCCGACAAACCGGGCGGGGGAAACGGCGTGCGGGTGCCGGTGCGCGGCGCCCTGGTTTCCAGCTTCGGCAGCTCTGCCAGCGATCTGTCACAAGCTCGCGGTATCCTGCTGGAGACGCGGCCACAGGCCCAGGTGGTGGCGCCTTTCGACGGCAGGATCGTCTTTCAGGGGCCTTTTCGCTCCTACGGGCAAATATTGATCATTGAACATCGGGGCGGCTATCATACGGTCCTTGCCGGATTGGGCCGGGTCGATGCCGTTGTTGGGCAATGGCTGGTGGCCGGTGAACCGGTCGGCATCATGGGAACGTCCGGCGGGGCGACGGCTGATACGGGGCAATCGGCCGCTGGCTCGGTAACCTCTAACCAGGACCACCCGAAATTATATGTTGAGCTGCGCCACAACGGTCAGCCGGTGGATCCGGCACCGTGGTTCGGCAGTCTAACTCGTGTTGATAACAGCGAAGGTCAGTAAAGCATGTTCCGATCGTCCCTCCTTATCGCAACCGCCCTGTCCGTCGGCCTGGCCGTCGGTACCTTCGCCTTGCGACCGCATTTCGTCAGCGCCGATACGAAGCCGGCCGACACCTATGAACAGCTCAACCTGTTTGGCGATGTGTTCGAGCGCGTCCGCTCCAGCTATGTCGAGCCGGTCAGCGATGACAAGCTGATCGAATCCGCCATCAATGGCATGCTGAGTTCGCTCGATCCGCATTCCAGCTACATGAACGCCAAGGACTTCGCCGATATGCAGGTGCAGACCAAGGGCGAGTTCGGCGGCCTCGGCATCGAAGTCACCATGCAGGACGGCCTCGTGAAGGTAGTCTCGCCGATGGACGGCACGCCGGCGGCCCAGGCCGGCATCCAGTCTGGCGATCTCATCTCCGGCATCGACAACGAACCAGTCATGGGCCTCAGCCTGAACGATGCGGTCGAGAAGATGCGCGGCGAGGTGGGTTCCAGCATCAAGCTCACCATCATCCGCGGCAACAAGGATCCGTTTGACGTCACCTTGAAGCGTGCCGTTATTGCCGTGAAGTCGGTCCGCTGGGAGCTGGAAGAAGGCAATATCGGCTATGTGCGCATTTCAAGCTTCACCGAGAAGAGCGATTCGGGCCTGAAGGACGCCATCGCCAAGCTGAATGACGCCACCCAGAACAAGCTCAGCGGCCTCGTCCTCGACCTCCGCAACAATCCGGGCGGTCTGCTGGACCAAGCGATCAACGTCTCCGACGATTTCCTCGACAAGGGCGAGATCGTCTCCACCCGCGGCCGCAACCCCGATGAGGCGCAGCGCTGGAACGCCGAGCCGGGCGACCTGATGAACGGCAAGCCGATCATCGTGCTGATCAATGGCGGTTCGGCCTCGGCCTCGGAAATCGTCTCCGGCGCCCTGCAGGATCATCACCGGGCGATCCTGCTCGGTACCCGGTCCTTCGGCAAGGGCTCCGTGCAGTCGGTCATCCCGATCGCCAATCATGGTGCCATCCGCCTGACCACGGCGCGCTATTACACGCCGTCGGGCCGCAGCATCCAGGCCAAGGGCATCGATCCGGATCTGCTGGTCGAGCAGGCCAAGATCGAAGAGGTCGACAACGATAACAGCCGGCATGAATCCGATCTGAAGGGCGCCCTCACCAATAAGGGCGGCACCAATTCGAATGACGGCGGCCAGACACCGGCGGATCAGAATAACGGCAACGGCAATAACGGCGCCGCCAAGCCGGACAGCAATGCCAATCCGCAGAACAAGGATGCGACCACCAAGGCCGCGGCGGGCAAGCCCGCCGACCAGGCCAACAAGAAGCCCTATGTCGGCTCGGAGAAGGAATCGATCACCGCGCCGGACAAGGACTACCAGCTCGGCCGCGCCCTCGACCTGCTGAAGGGCCTTGCCCTGGTGCAGGCACAGAAGGCCGGTTAAACCCGGCCGGGCGGCAAAAACCGCCGCGGCCGATTATCGCCGCTGTCCCGTTCCGCTCCGCCCGGATTGGCGCTAACCCGCTGATCCGGGCGGATTGTTTTTTGACGTGGGCGATCCGTCCTGGGCGGTACGTTTTTTGCTTCTTCCCGGTCTATCAACAGGACGCGGAAAGCAGGACGGCCCACTTTGGTCAGCATGATCAATACCAGCCATTCGCGGGACGGGGAGCAGGTTCTGCTGTCCGAAACCGCGCGACGGTCCAGCAGTCCCCGGCGCTTGTTCGGCATGTTCCTGCTGGCGGCCGGCCTGGCCGGGGGCGTCGTCGTTGTCACCGGGACGCCACTGCTGCAAAAGGCCGCCAATTTTCTCACCGAACTCGGCCTCGCCGCCGCTGGCCAGCAGGCTGCGGCAGCCGCGCCCCAGCGCGCGGCGCCAAGCCTGACGGGACCGGTGACCTTGCGGTCGCTGTCGCCCAGCGAATTGATGGCACAATATCCGGCTGCCGCCGGCCAATCCCTGGCTGAAGGCGCCTTCGACCTGCCACTTTGGCGGCGTTTCCAGCGGCCCGCCGGCCTCATAGCCGGGCCGCGTTGCGCCATCCTGGTGACGGGCCTTGGCCTCAACCGCGCGTTGACCGCTGCCGCCATCCTTTACCTGCCGCCGGACATCTCGCTCAGTTTCAGCCCTTATGCACCGGAACTCGGCGCCTGGATCGAGGCTGCGCGCGCCCATGGCCACGAAGCCCTGGTCGATTTGCCGCTGGAATCCGCCGCACCGCAGGACGATCCCGGCCCTGATGCCTTGATGACCGGGTTGCGGCCGGAAGAGAATGTCGCACGACTTGACCGTATCCTGGAACGGGCACCCCAGGCTTTGGGCGTCACGACCCAGCTCGGCAGCCGCTTCCTGACCGATCGTGGCGCTCTGCCGCCGGTTCTGGCAGCTTTGCACAAGCGCGGCGCCGCCATCATCGAAGCATCACAGGATCCACGCCTGCTGACCGCCGAATTGGCGCCGCCGGCACATCTGCCGCATCTCAAGGCCCTGCTCGCCAGTGACGAGGCGGCGGGCCGCGACGCCTTGTTGCGTCGCCTCGACATGCTCGCCGCTGCGGCCCGTGACAAGCAGAACCCGCTGCTGGTGGTGCAACCCTCGCCCCTTTCCCTCGCTTTGCTCGCCAGCTGGAGCGAACAGCTCGCCAATCAGGGGCTTGCCCTGACGCCAGCCAGCAATATGCTGGCGCAATAGCGGCCGGCCCTAGGCACATTCGGCGGGTACACTCGACCTTCGGCCCGGCCCATCCGATCCTGCCAATCTGACGAGGTCCCATGAGCAAAGCCCTGAGCGCGGCGGCGATCGCCGCCCTGCCCTACCGCCCCTGTGTCGGCATTACCCTCTTCCGTCAGGACGGCAAGGTCTTCGTCGCCCAGCGCATCGACAATCCCGGTCCTGCCTGGCAGATGCCGCAAGGCGGCATCGATGACGACGAGGATCCGCTGAAGGCCGCCTGGCGCGAGATGAAGGAGGAAATCGGCACCAATAAAGCCGAGCTGGTGGGGGAGAGTCGCGGCTGGCTGGAATACGACCTGCCACATGATCTGGTGCCGAAGATCTGGAAGGGCCGCTTTCGCGGCCAGCGCCAGAAATGGTTCGCCTTCCGATTCGAAGGCAGCGATCAGGACATCGATATCGCCACCAAGCATGCGGAATTCTCGGCCTGGAAATGGGTCGATTTCGTGACGGTTCCCGACCTCATCGTGCCCTTCAAGCGCGACCTCTACCGGCAGGTGGTGGCGGAGTTCCAGCACCTGGCGGGCGGCTGAGCTTTCCGGCAGGTTTTCGCCGACCAAAAGGTCGATCGACGGCCCGATTTCTGCTTCCCCTCGGCGCCCTCGCGCTCTAGTGTCCGGCAATCGTATGCTGCCGGAGCCTTTGCCGCGGCTGGTAGCAAGTAGCCAATGGGTGAGGAGAAATTAGATGGCGCGCGGAAATGTGAAAGTTCATGACATCGATCCGGAGAAACTCAAGACATTGACCCGCTGTGTCATGTCAACCGATGCCGGCGATATGGTGATCGAGCTCTATCCGGATGCCGCGCCGAATACCGTCGCCAA
>Ga0255336_102110_pt1 | contig 11033 bp, 21 predicted proteins | sample MeOH1_35cm_T3_17_FD_189102 | JGI IMG/M metagenome (GOLD analysis project Ga0255336, IMG submission 189102) | Sandy soil microbial communities from University of British Columbia, Vancouver, Canada - MeOH1_35cm_T3_179 | ecosystem: Engineered > Artificial ecosystem > Sand microcosm > Unclassified ...
GCGCTTCGTTGATAGCGCCAAGGTCGGCGCACGCTGCGTGAAACATGCGCGTCATCGAAGCCAGTTCGGCGGTCAGGCGTGTAACTGCGTCTGTATCAGTATTCATGTCGGGTTCTTATTGTTCGAGGGCTTCGCGAGCTGCGCGGATGTCATTTGACTTCAAGGTCTGGAATGATCTGCGCTGGCTTGAACACCACTTTGTAATGGTATTGACTGACCTCAGCATTATCCATTTGCTCGACAAAGTACGTCACATTGCGCGAGAGCCCAAGAAAGTGTTTCTTGAAGCCGCCCGGACCAATCTTGCACGTTACCGATAACTCGCCTGCTTTATCGGCATTGCCGAGCGAGCACAGACCCTCGATGGTCATCATGTAGGTATCTGATTCGGTGTTGTAAAACACTATCCGGCGCGCGATCTGGAAGTTATCGGCGGCAGTGGAAATATTGCGTGACGCCACATCGGCATCATTGCAGGCGGTCAGTGCTAACAGGCAGATAGTCGCAAATACGGAAAGTGCTATATGTTTCATATCGACTCAATAAGGAAAAAAGACCCGACCGAAGCCGGGCCAAGACACGCGCCGCCCCACGAGCGGGGGGACCGAAACGCCCGTGGATTGATGCTCGGTTAGACATCGCCGACTGGCTGGGTCAGTTCGTACGGAACGGGCCTCGGAAACCATGTCGGCAACTGATCGAATACTTCGCGCATCTTCATGATGCCGCCGAATACTTCCAGATCACCCAGGCCGCTCACCACGAATACGAGCGCGCTATCGGCGTCCTTCGTGAAGAACCGGATCGCGCCGAAGTGCTGGCCGATTGCGAGCGCGTCTTTCAGGTAAGCCGGGTTGATCGCGCCGGAAATCCCCTCGCTGTAACCGATCGCCGAGGCGACATTTTCGATGCGCGGGAAATTTCCCTCGACCAGCGAGTTGCCGGGCTGAATGAATTGCGCCTGCCCGTTTTCGTCGTTGACCATCGCGGAGCCGTTAGACATTACGTCAAGCGTGCTCTTGGCGTTACAGGTCTTGAGCCCGTCCTTCTTGATGGACAGGATGACTTCCTTCTCGGCGTAACCGTGCTGGTCGCGGATCACCACATAGCGATGACCGTCCGTGGCAACGATCATCACTGCGCCATCTTCAAGCGGTCGGACATTGATTCCGTTCAGGTAATAGCGAATGTCGTTCTGCGCCATGAAGGGAAATGCCACCTTGATCGCCATCGCGTTCACGCGCGCTATCATGTGCGGGGCTTCGTTGGGATCGGCAGCCGCTACACCGTCAATCGAAAGCTGCTCCTGCTCTGTCGTTGCGTTCATGCAATCCTCAAAATAAAAGGCTCCCACATCAGCCCGGAGAAAACGCCGAAGCCAATTCCATATAGCTGAGGGGAGCCGGTGAAGTGGTTAGGCTGCGTGCTGGCGGAGCACGGCTTCGTTCTCGGCGACTAGTGCCGCAAACTGCATCAGGTCGATTTCGAGTTGTTCGATGAACGATTCATCGCGCTCGACACGTTGATAGAACAGATGCTTGCCGACGCACTCCAAGTCAGGCGCATACATCACGAAGTCCGCCCACTTGCGCCCGCTAATCCAGAGGCCCCCCTGAATCTGATGGATATAGTCCTCGAAATTCCGATCGCGCCACATGGAGATGATCTTCTCCGCGCTGGCGAGGCTCTTGATTTCAATGATGCCATCCTCTCCCACATAGCCGTCCGATGAATATCCGAACATACGGTCATCTGTCAGGACGATCCCGGATTCCGTCGCCAGATTTCCGGTGCGTGATTCATACTCCAGCCGCGCCATCGGTTCGCGCTCTGTACCCTGTTTCATTTGCCATGTCACGAATTGCTCGTCGTTCGGCTTGCCGGTCACGCGCTCCATTGCTACTTGCGAGGCGTACAGGATCGCTTTCGCTGATGGCTTGCCGCTCTTGAGTTTGTCGCAGGCATCCTTGAACTTCGAAGCCGTTATAACGCCACAGCGGGCTTGCAACCATTCTGGACTTCCTTGACTGCAATCTATGAACACCATGCCAATCTCCTAATAACTTTACGAGCGGTCTCTTTCCCCACTCCAAACTTCGAACCTAATTCCACCAACGTCATGCGCGGGGAGGCGGAGTGAGCGGCCAGGATTTGCTCAGCCATTTCCGGTGTGAGCTTAGTGTTTGCGTTAGCGGCTCCCTTGCGATCAACTTTCCGACTATTCGCGGCTGCGACTGCTCTAGCGCGCTCTGGTTCTCTGCGAGTCCAGTGCGCATCTCCACGAGGAAGATTCTCCGTGTTGTTTTGTCGCTTATTCAGTTGTTGCTGAGAGCGGGTGGCCCAACGACAGTTTCCAGGCTCATAGCCCCTGTCGTTATCTGGCCAGCGGTCTATCGAATGATTTGCGGATGGCCGATTCCCCATATCGTCGAAGAAATTCTGAAATGTCTTCCACCGCTCGCAGACCGATATTCCCCGCCCACCGTAATCGGTGTAACGGGAATTCTTGGGGTTTTCGCATCTCTGGAGCATTCCCCACCAAGTCCGATATTCCGGCGTGTGAGTCATGTTGTGTGTGGTAATCCGCTCTCGTTTGAGGCAGCCGCATGATTGCGTGCCGGCGCCGCTCAGGGACAAACTGGAAATTTCTTTAACGATTCCGCAGTCGCATTTGCAGACCCAATAAATTCGGCTTTTCCCTTGTACGCGGCGACGGACGTAAGGACCAACAACCAGCCATCGCCCGACCCTATCGCCGGTGCGATCCTTGATCTTCATTGCGCTTGCTCCTTAGACATTTGACGCTGAAAATCAGCCTGCATCTCCGCGTCATCCGATCCCGGTTCGCGGCCCTTCACTTCCTTGGCCTGCACGTCAATTGTGTTCGGATCGCTCGCGGGCTTCTTTAACTCGTTGCCGCGCGCCGATACGGTTTCCTTGAACACGTTGTATGCGCGCATATCCTTGGTCGGCTTGATGACGGCAAGTCCATCCGTCCAAACCTTCGACAGCGCGTCTGGATTCGGCGCGGTCTTGGCCTTTGAGCACCACGCCGACAGCACATCCTCGGGGCAACCTGTCGGCGCGCTATTCTGCTGACGGATCGATTCAAGGCCTTCCTCGCCATCGGTGTTGAGGAAGTGAATCGCCTTGTCTAGCCGGTCAGTTTTCGGCCACGTCTTATAAGCCCGCTTGATGACAGTCTTCTTCGACATCTCGCCCGGATCGGTGACCCACGGACAGGAGCGTTTTTTCTCAACCCACGCTTTCCATGCGCTCGACCGATTGCGGATGTCGTTGACCTCATCAATGGTCATCGTCTCGGTGAGATAGTCGCCGCTATGCGTCTTGGCGACCACGTACACACCAACGACTTCGCCACGGTCTTTGGCGAATGGGGCGCGTTCGTGCGTAGGTGGGCGGTCGAAACCGTTCAGGCGGAAGTCGTCCGATTCCTTAACCAGTTCGCCCTTCCCCCACATGATCGAGCCCGAAGCAATAGCCAGGTCCAAAAGTCCCATGTACGAAATATCGAGACATATTTTCTTGTCACGCGGGACTAGATAAGCCTGTTTCTTGGCCGGGTTCAGACTGATGCCGATCGCCGAGATATTCGTAACGGCGTCGATAACTGACTGCTTGTTATTCATCGCGATGCCGAGCGCGTATTCGTTGCCACCCAGAATCTGAATGGCAAACCCGGCCTCGCGCTCGAAATTAATCGAGCGGTCTACGGACACAGCTTCGAAGCCAGCGCGGACGCCGTAAATCTCGTTGCTGATGACTTGCAATGCGTTACTCACGCTGCCTCCTTCTGTTCGGCGCGACGTTGAATCAGTTCGTTGCGCCACTTGTTGAGTTCGGTGGAGAGAGATTCCATCGTGTGAAAGATCGGCTCGGCGTTTCCGCAACAGACATAGCCATGGTCGAATTCAGGTGCACCACAGCATTCCTGTCCGATCGGTTTGGCGATCTCCTGCAGAACGTCTTCGAGCATCCCAAGACCGTCATTTGCGAAATGCAAGGCATGTAGACGCTCAACCTCCGCTGCCAGCGCAGATCGCTCCACTTCTGCCGCCGCCTCGCGCTCGCGACGTTCTGCCTCTGCAATTGCTGCCTCTGCAATGCGTTGGCCCTCTTCCAGCGCCGCCATTTCCTCAGCCTCCCGCTTGGCTCGGGCCTCAGCCTCAATCGCGTCCTGACGCTCGCGTTCGGCTCGCTCCTGCTCTGCCTTGGCGCGGGCAATATCGGCCTGCTGGCGGTCGATCTCGGCCTGCTGCGCCGCCATACGAGCTTCATGCTCAGCCTGTTGCTGACGCATTACCGCCGCCGCCCGCTCCTGCGCTGCCCGTTGCTCTGCCTCGACGCGCTCGCGCTCTACGCGGTCCCGCGCTTCCTGCTCCGCTCGTGCTGCGGCTGCCCGGCGTTCCTGCTCGGCAAGTTCGGCGCGCTGGCGTTCGAGGGCTTCGCGTTCGGCGGCGAGCCGGGCTTGTTCGGCTTCGTGGGCCTGTTGGGCGGATTGCATTTCACGCAGCTTCTGGACGGCGCTATCCCGCTCGACCTGACACTCACCAGTGAATTCAGCAAACTGGCCCAAGCCGATAACCGACTCCGAAAGTCGGTCAGCGATAGCGCCGATTTCCTGCGAGGACTTTCCGACCATCTGCGCTGGCGCATTGCGGAACACATCGATTTGCGCGCGAATGTCGGCGATGCGCTGTTGCTCTGCGGCGGCTTTGGCTGCTTTCTCGGCTTCGCGCTCGGCGTCCCATTGATCACGAATCGCCAGCAACCGATCTTCCTCGGGCTTGATAATCGCCACGCGTCGTGCGACTTCGGCAATTACCGCCTTCTGGAAAGCGTTCGCGTCTTCACGTGCGGCCTTCCCGGTCTTGTCCACGGCGATGCGCGCATTGCCCAGTTCCATTGCCGCAGCGTGGCATTGCGTACGGCCAGCGGGATTCCTGATATCCGTGATGTCGGTGTACTTCCCTGCCAGGGCGATCAGTTGTTTTTCGCCCTCGTCGGCACCAAGCGCCAACGCGGCGCGCTCAATGACGGTCAATTGTTTGGACTCGCTCATACCACCACCCCGCTCGGATCGAACGTCAGGCACTTAAGCTGTGCCAAAGCGTCGTCAATTTTCGCCACGGTTTTACTGAACTCCGCCGTGATCTTTTCCTTCTTGGTGATCAAAGAGTTGACCTGACCGGCGATAACATCAACCTCTGGTGTTTCGACTTCGATGGTGTGTTCGCACAGCGGGATATAACCATTCGTAACCCAGTAGTTGGTTTCCTTGCCATCCCAGAAGCTAATCTTGGGATTGGCCGGGCTGTATTCGTCGGGCTTCATGTACAGCCATCCTTCCAGCTTGATCTTCATTTCGTTCCCCTTCTCTATTCGTGTGTTAGGTGGCGCTCTTGGCTGTCTTGCCAGTTCCGCCGCATTCATCGCATGGGCGGTACTTGGTGCCAGTCTCGACATGCCATCCCGCTGAAACCTCGCCCTTCCCATAGCACTTCGGGCAATTTCCCGTCTCCGCCACATATCGGACCTTCTCGGCGTCAAGTTCGGAATCGGTGATAACAATCTTCGTCGCGACCTTTCTATCCCAAGTCTTTTTTCCTTTGTTGGGGCCGCGCGTCAGGATTCGCGGGATTCCGCCAGTAATCAGGAATCCATCTTTGCCGATAACCTCATAGCGGAAGGGCTCCCATCCATCCGTACCAGCTTTGCGCATGGCTAGCGTGTTGATGTGAGATTCGCTCATACCCCACCCGCTCCCAACGCTAAGGAAATCCACCAAACGCAGCCGACCGCAACTCCACAGCCAACCACATACAGCCAGCTTTTAGCCTCGCTCCTACGCTTGACGCTGAGTTGGGCATAAGGACCAAACTTCGACGTTTGCAGCGTTCGTGCGGTCGGCGCGTAATGGCGAACATCGCGAGAAAATGACATGTCAGGCTCCCAAAATCTTCAAAACCACCAGGCCGGCAATGGTCACTACCGCGCCGAGCAAGGCACCAAGCTTCACCTCGACATACAGGCGATCCACGCGGGTTAGGCGTTGCTCGTCGGCGAGCCTGGCGCACCCGGCATCGGAAATCAGCGTTGTGCAGCCGTCGTGTACCTCGAAGGTGGCGCTCATGATCGGCCCTCGGCTTTGGCGATTGCATCAACCGCCCGTTGGTATTCGATCAAATGGTCCGGTTCCCAACCATTGGCATTACAGGTTGCCGTCCAGATGTAAATCATTCCCCGCAATGCAGCATCGAGATCATCGGCTGCCGCAATCCGATTGGAATTCACTTTGCAGGTATCTTTGCGTGCCGGCGAACCGGTGTTGATGAACGCGATTGAGACTCCGGCCCGCTCAAGGTCAATTGCGCGAACTTCGATTTGTTTAAGTGTGTCCATCACTTCACCCCCATGAAGTACCGAACCTCGGCAGCGATACGCGCCATGTGTTCGGCGGCTGCGTCGTCTTTGCGCGCCCAGCTTTCGTCGTCGCACTGAGCCGCGCGTTCAGATTCTGTTAGCGGCGGTTCCGCGCCAAACGATTCCTCTTGCCTCTGGCGGTCAAGGCGCTCGAATTCGCGGTAGGCCGATTCATTTGCTGCTTTTCCCATGTAGTTCTCCTGATTGGTCAATTTTCTGTCTGACCTTCATGGCTAGGACCTACGGCCTGTCATGTCCGCAAGTTTTCAAGCGCTTCTCAGATCGACGGCTTACTAGTACATCCTTCACCCGTCTAAGCTCCACGCTACCTAGCCATCAAGGGGGTGCCTTACGGGCACTACTCGGAGGCCTTCCACCTCAGCGGCATATAGAAGCTAAGAGCGGCCGTCGCTTGGAAAGTCTTACGGGATGAAGCCTGCGACGATGACGATTGCGCCATCCTTCACAGCATCGACCGGAAACGTATCAACGAACGTCACAAGTTCTTTGCCGTTATCGTCGTAGATCAAATTTGAGAGCCAAACAACGTCTTCTAGCCCCTGGTTAGCGTGGTTGATGTAGACCCCATCAAGTTCGCTATAGTCACCATTGAGAATCGCAAACTTGATGCTGTCTTGTCCCACCTGATCCCAAATCACTACCGTTTTCTGCTTCATATCCTCTCCCTCACCCTTCCGACTTCGGCACCGACAACGTACGCTGCCGGTTCGTGTGTTTCAGCCTGTCCGCCAGCGCACTAACCCGGCACATCGGCCATACAACGATCAGCATGGCTAGGGCAAATACGCCATAGACGCACAGGATTCTGATTACTAGCGGGCTCATGTCAGTCCTCGATTTCGATGGGAATGGCAATGGCGGTCACGCGCACGCCGTTTCCGTCTGCGTTGTTATGTGCGCCTTCCTCAGTGTCGAATACCGCAGCGCAGTTTCCGTGGTTTCGAACCGTATTCAGTCGGGTTTCGTAGACATTCACCCAGACGGTTCTCTTCTTCGGCGCCATAAAGAGATCTGCGTCATGCAATGCATCGGCTGTATATGAGCCGTTTTCGTAGTGTGCCCGAACATTCTTCACCCCCTTGATAGCGACAAGAAGGCGTGATGATTCTTCGAACTCTGATACGTACGCGATAAACCGAACGGCGCGACCATCGCGCGTCACCATGGGATCACCAGCGATAGCTTTTTGCAAATCGAACGGCTTCATCTTTCCTGCTCCGTATATGAGCCACGAAGGGCGTTCGTGACTGGTTTGTGCGTCATTTATGGGACTGCGTTAGCAGATCGTCACGTTGTATTCCGCCGATGCCTCGCGCTTCGCCTTCTCGAAACAGGGCGCACACGACTTCATGTTGATTGCGATCGTCGGCCAGTAACTGCGATGCTCGCGCGCCTCAACGCCCTCTTTCAGCGTCGAGCAGTGATCGCAGTAAGTGAATACCTTGACCTCTAGCGGGCGGTTGCGAAATTCGGTCATGCTCATCATGATTTGCCCCTATCGCGGCGCAATAAGCCGCCCACAAGAAAACGCCACCTGTATCCGCGCCTTCGGACAGTGCGCAAGCTCAAACAGCGTCATCACCATTGCCGTCTTGCCGACCTTGACCAAAAATCTCACGTGGCCGTCTAGACTCTTCGCTGCGGCTCGGTGCAATGCTTTCGAAGTGCGCATGGCTGTCTCCTGTCCGATATTTCTGACTGGGCGCGGGGTTTTGGCTGGTTTATTCGGCTTCTACGATCGCGCCAGCAGAATTCCGCAGGCTTCATGGCATATCCGGCCATATTTGGTTGGATTTTCTGCGATCCTCGGCAGCAGGAATCACTGTTAGATTCTCCTCCCAGTGCAACCCGCATACGACTGGCTTGGTCCCGCTCTTTCCGCGCAGCGGAACTATGTGATCCACGTTATACGGTTGCCCCGTATAAATCCTGAACATCAAGGCGATCGTGCGGAATTCATCCATCGCCCCGAGGTCTGCCCATGCTGGCGTAGCGCGTTTTATCGACTGCTTTCGCAAGACCTTTTGAAGCGCAACCTTTTCTTTGTTCGCCGCTCGGTAAGAGCGCGAATAATCGGCAATCTTCCTGGCTTTTCTTGCTCTGTCGCGCGCCCATTTCTCGCGCCTCTTCTGAATAATTGGCAGTCTTTCTTCTTCGGTCATTGCGGCGAACGCAGCCGCCTGCTTTGCTCGATAGATTTTCTGGCCTGCATTTTTGCGCTTGACATTCTTCGCCCAGTCAGTGGCGATACATGCCTTGCATGCCGAAGCCAAACCGCTCTTTTCCTTGCTGCATTTGGAGAAGAGGCTCCTAGACTTCATGGTCTTGCATCGAGAGCATCGCTTTTCTTCGCTCACGTTTATCCCCTTCTTGTGCGCCGAGGCGCGTAGTCGTCCTAATCTGCGCCAATATGGCGACGCGTTGAGTGATAGATGTTTGGGGGATGGGGCTGGCGTCGAACCCGGCATCCATGACATTGAGGCGAGCACTCTAGCCTCTACGGACTAGCGCATCAGCCCTCGCATTCCCATCCCCAAAACATCCAACGTTGCAGCGCTCAGTGTTGACGGCTAACTACAGGCCGGTTGGCTACCGTGGAAATCCATCAGGTTTGCTGCCGCATTCCTGGGCTGGTCCGCATCTCACCATTAACCGCCAACACTCAATGCTGCAAGTAAGCCGCCTAGCGGGCGGCACCCCCTATCGCTATGGTCAAATGGCCCGAGTGGCATTCAGCAGTTAGGGAAGGTGGCAGTGTGCGACCTCCACCACTCACGGATGGCGCTCTCTCGAAGCGATTACGGGCATACCGGAGTCATCCGCGCTAGCTAGGCGCAATCATTCTCTTTCGTCCCTGCATCCCCTCGCCTACACGGCCAGCCTCGTCAGGCCGACCCATTCGGAATCTGAGCTACACCTTCCCTAACTGCTGTTGCTTGCTCAAGAGAACGCACTACGCTATGCATGGAAGCTCTCTACTGGTGTTTCCTACCGTAAGAACCGGGGCTAATATCCTCCGGGCCAGCAGGCCTTACGCCGAGTTACTTTGCAGGGAATGCAATGCGTTCTCTTCAACAATTCTCAGGTGTGGCGACTGCGTGGCAACAGGAACTGGTTTGGGTTATGAGCCCGTCAATTCCCCGCAGCATTACCTGCCAGTCGCCACGCCTGAGAACTGCATCACACGCGGCGCTGGCTACACCCGACTTGTCGGCTCCAGTTACCGCGTGTTCTTCTGCCGCGCCGCCCAGCTACTTGCCAGACGGCTACCGCAGGCGCTCCGATTACTTCGCGATCGGTTGCTTTGTTCCGCGCCCCGAAGGGAATGGTTCGATGTTCTGTGTCTCGTGTCCACCATGAGGACAACGCCCGGTTGCTCGCTTTCGCGTCCCGGATCAAAAACTTCGATTGTTAAAGAGCGGTGGCACTACCGGACTGGCACTCTGGCGGGGTCCGTATTTTTCCGTGAGAACTGCTGGTCTCGTCAGTACGGACACAATCCGTAGACCTGCCGCGCGGTGAGCTGCGGCGGTTTCGACCTTTAGGCGGCAAACCAGTCACGCTTGACAATCTGCATACGCTTCGGCTCCCATGTCGTCCATGAGCGCAGAATGGTGCGCAGTTTCACAACCGTCGTGCCGTGCTTCGCCGCCTTTTCTGTCAACAGCGTCGGGTGCTGAAGGATCGCTTCGAAGATCAGCTTTGCCTCGGCTTTGTCCGCTTTCAGCTGAACCGCTGCGGCCCTGCGCTGTTCCTTGGCCATCAAAGCCTGCTCGCGCTTGTATGCGTCAATCTGGGCGTCGATGTTGCCGCGCTTAGCCAGAGGTACGTTCAGAACTCCGTGGTCAAGTGCTTGGCTCATCTCGCTCTCCTGAGTGTCTGATTCAAAGGCCGCCGCGTTCATCAGCCACGCCAGCCCCAATCAATGCCGCCGCGATCCGCCGAAGCTCAAGCGATTGCGGGCGGTCGGCGCGGAGTTCTTGGAGGTCTTTAGCGTTCTGGCTCATTTGGGGCTCCGGTCGTGTGTGGTGCTGCGTTGAGAGAACAATAGCAAACGCTCTCGCCTAATGCAAGCAAAAGCTATCGCTTGATGATAAATTTTTTTATCGTTTCTGCATGGACATGAAAAAGCCCGCGCGCGGCGGGCTTGAATGGTCAGATGGATGGGGAAATCTAGCGTCGGTGGTAATGGCGTCGATGCTCGATCATCACGCCGATGATGCGGAGGTGGTCTCGCTCACTGTTGAGGGTCGCAAAATCATCGTTCAGCGGCACCAGCTCGAAAATCATCTCGCCGCTTTCACTCGTTCCGCGTGGTCGGTATTTCTTGAACGTCGCTTCTTCTTCGGTGTTCTTGGCGACTACAAAATCGCCTGGTCTGGGCTGGAGGGTGGGGTCAATGATGACCGTATCTCCTTCCTCAAACATAGGCAGCATCGACTTTCCTTTGATGCGCAAGGCGAACGTGCTCTCGGACACGTCCCATTCTGTTACTACCGTCTCGAACCCGTCGCCGAGGGCATACGGGTCTATCGCCTCGGTCATCATTCCGGCCTGAACGTAACTTA
>Ga0255336_102111_pt1 | contig 11033 bp, 7 predicted proteins | sample MeOH1_35cm_T3_17_FD_189102 | JGI IMG/M metagenome (GOLD analysis project Ga0255336, IMG submission 189102) | Sandy soil microbial communities from University of British Columbia, Vancouver, Canada - MeOH1_35cm_T3_179 | ecosystem: Engineered > Artificial ecosystem > Sand microcosm > Unclassified ...
ACGAAAATTTTCCGGTAGCCAGCATATTGCTGCCGAAAAGGCTGCGTGCGCCGGTCGGCGTGATCTATCACGTCGCGCGCACGGCAGACGATATTGCCGACGAAGGGGTCTTGGACCCCGCCGAACGCCACGCCCGTCTCGCCGATTTCCGCGCCGGGCTGGATGCGGTCGCTGCCGGCCATCCGGCGCCGGTCCATCCCATGTTGTTCGAAAAACTCGCCGACGTCGTCGCCGAATACGGGCTGCCGCTCACGCCCTTCTACGATCTCGTCTCGGCGTTCGATCAGGACATCGAGACCACGCGTTATGCAGACTGGCCTGCGCTGATGGACTATTGCCGGAGCTCGGCAAATCCGGTCGGTCGGCTGATGCTGCATCTCGTCAACGCCAGCACGTCCGAGAATCTCGCCGATTGCGACGCAATCTGCACCGCGTTACAGATCATCAACTTCTGGCAGGACGTGGGTGTCGACTGGAAGAAGGGGCGCATTTATATGCCGCTGTGCGATCTCGAGCGTTTCAAGGTGACCGAACGGCATATCGACCAGCAAATCTGCGACAACGCCTGGTGCGCGCTCATGCGTCACGAAGTCGACCATGCACGCTCGATGATCATCGGCGGCGCGCCGCTCGCCGTGCGTTTGCCTGGACGTTTTGGGCTGGAACTGTGCAGCGTCGTGCAGGGCGGTTTGCGCATTCTCGAAAAAATCGAACAAGCCGACTACGATGTGTTCCGCAAGCGTCCTGTGCTGAACAGCCTGGACTGGGCGGTGATCGGCGTGCGTTCGCTGGCCATGCGACTGCGTGGCCGGTTGGGCATGCAATTGCGCTCCGTCGTAAGCTGACTTCGTGCCTTTCCTATTGATATTGAATCTGCTCAACCCGAATAAACGATGCTCCTGATTGCCTGGCTGTCCCTCCTTATCTGGCTTGTCCTGCTGTTTGGCCGCGGCGGTTTCTGGCGTGCGCAACCCGCCGGACGGCTCAGCGAAAGTACCGTTCACGCTGTCGGCCAGGCGGAGATCGCGCGCCGCGGTGCGTGGCCGGCCGTGGTCGCGGTCGTGCCGGCGCGCAATGAAGCCGATGTGATCGGCCGCGCGGTGACGTCGCTGCTCGCGCAGGATTACGCGGGTTCGTTCCATCTGATCGTCGTCGACGACCACAGCACCGACGGCACCGCCGACGCCGCTCAGGCTGCCGCGCGCGACGGTGGTTTCGAAGACCGGCTGACCGTGCTGACGGCAGCACCCTTGCCAGCCGGCTGGTCGGGCAAGGTGTGGGCGCAGTCGCAAGGCATTGCGGCTATCGACGGGCTGGGTTTTCCGGCCGATTACCTGCTGCTTACCGATGCCGATATCCGCCATCCCGCCGACGCCGCGTCGCAACTCGTCTCGCGCGCGATCCTGGAAGATCGCGATCTGGTCTCGCTGATGGTGCGGCTGGGCTGCGATTCGCTGTGGGAAAAAGCGTTGATTCCCGCGTTTGTATTTTTCTTCGCGAAGCTGTATCCGTTCGAGTGGGTCAACAACGTGAGCAGCCGTACGGCGGCGGCGGCGGGCGGTTGCATGATGGTGCGGCGCGCGGCGCTGGTGGAGGCGGGCGGGATCGAATCGATTCGCGGTGAACTGATCGACGATTGCAGCCTCGCCTCGCGCATCAAGTTTCGCAACGGCGCAAACGCGGCGCGGCCGATCCGTCTGGATCTCGCCACCGACAGCGAATCGCTGCGGCCTTACGACGACTGGCGCGACGTCTGGAACATGATCGCGCGTACGGCGTTCACGCAGTTGCGTTATTCGGCGCTGATGCTGGTCGGAACGGTGCTCGCGATGTGCGTGATCTATCTCGCGCCGCCGGTGATCGCGTTGACGCTGGGCGCGAAGGGCTGGCCGGCGTGGCTTGCGTGGATCGCGATGTGCTGCGCTTATGCGCCGATGCTGCGCTACTACCGCCGCTCGATACTCTGGGCACCGCTATTGCCGGTGATCGCGCTGTTTTACGTCAGCGCGACGGTGGGATCGGCAGTGCGGTTCTGGAGCGGGAAAGGCGGGCAGTGGAAGGCGCGGGTCCAGGCGCCTTGAGGGCCTGAAAGACGTGGGCTTGATCGCCCACGTTCAACCTAGCGCTTCGTCAACATCGCGTACAACTCGATCACCATGTCGGGTGAGAACGAGAACGGCACCCAGCCGTGCCCGGTATGGCGCAGCACCAGCAAACGATCGCCGTTCGCATAACGTTGCGTGGCCATGACCGGGTTTTTTGTCGCGACAAAACGCCAGCCGGGCGGCAGGCCGTTCGGTTGCTCGACGGTCATCGAAGCGCGGGCGTTCGACAATTCCTCGATCAACTCCGATACCCCTTCGGGACTCAACGCCACCGACACCCCGCCGATCGTCATCCCGATCACGTTCTTTTCAGGGCGCGAGACGTGGAGCTTGGGTTTTTCCTGAGCCACAGGCGAGTCCGCAGCGGCCGTTGCCGGTTCCTCTGCGTGAACAGCCGGTTCAACAGAAGCGGGAGCAGTGGAAGAGTCAGAAGAAGCTGGAATAGAAGCGGCGGCCAGAATCAGCTCATCGAGGCTTGATTCCAGCGCGCCGAGCTGGTCGGTTAAGTTCATGCTTTGTTTGCCTTGCTAGCCTTGCATCGAACCCGCGATTTTAGCTGCTGCGTACCGCGCGCTGTCGCCGCACGTTGTAACAAAATGCGTGAAGAGCGCTAAAAAGGTGATCGAAAACAACAGGGATCACCGGTTTAGGTAGCCATTTGCCCGGAACCAATCCAGCGCATGGCTCAAGCCCTCGCCGTACGGCCGGGCCCGATACCCCAGCTCCCGCTCCGCTTTCGCCGACGTGAAGTACATCTTGTTCTTCGACATCCTCAAGCCATCGACGGTAACAAACGGCTCCTTGCCGCTGAACTTCGCGTAAAGCTCTGCTCCAAGCGCAAGCGGATACAGCGGGCCGCGCGGCAGTTTGATGGTCGGCGGCTTGCGTCCGGCCAATCCGGCGATGTCCGCAAGCATCTGCTGCAGCGACAAATTTTCGCCGCCGAGAATATAGCGCTCGCCGATCACCCCGCGCTCCAGCGCCAGGAAATGGCCGTTCGCGACGTCGTCCACGTGCACGAGGTTCAGGCCAGTATCGACGAAAGCGGGAATCTTGCCGGTCGCCGCTTCCACGATGATTCGCCCGGTCGGCGTCGGCTTTACATCGCGTGGACCGATCGGCGTCGATGGATTCACGATCACCGCCGGCAGACCGTCGTTCGCGACCATCCGCTCGACCGCGCGCTCCGCCAGCACCTTGCTGCGCTTGTACGCGCCAATGGTCTGATGGGCCTGGGCAGGCTTCGTTTCATCGACGATCTCGCCCGCCGGACTCACCTTCAGCGTCGCGACGCTGCTCGTGTACACGATCCGCTCGACCCCCTCGGCCAGCGCCGCGCGCATCGTGGCTTCGGTGCCTTCCAGGTTGGCGCGCTCGATCTCGCCCGGATCGCGCGCCCAGATGCGGTAATCGGCGGCGACGTGCAGCAGGTAACGCACGCCTTTCATGGCGGCGCGCATGGAGGTTTCGTCACGCATGTCGCCGATCACGACTTCGGCGTCGAGGCCCTCGAGGTTCTGCCGGGAACTGGTCTTGCGTATGACTACGCGTACGTCGAAGCCGCGTTCCCGCGCGATCCTCGCCACCGCCGATCCCACGAATCCCGATGCGCCGGTGACGAGCACGCGCCCACTTAACGGGTCAGTCATTTTTGCCTCTTTTTTGTCTTGCAAAGGTAACAGTTGCGCGTCTTCCGATGCGTCTCAATCGGCCGCTAACCCATATGTGACAAGGGCTGGCGGCTCGTGCTATGGTCCGGTGCTGCTTGAGCAGGCCAATAAGTTAGCCTGGCAAAATTTCAACAATATCCATCAACCAATGCTCATAGACAGTCGAAATGGGTCCGTATGGCTTTACTTCGCGGTCACGATGCTGCTCCTGAGCGTGTTTGCGATCGACTGGCTCACGCCGCTGCGTGTCGCCGTCTGGGTGTTCTATATGCTGCCGGTCGCGCTGTGCATGTGGGTCGACCGGCCCAACGCGCCGTTTATCGCCGCCGGCGCGGCCTCGGTGCTGACGCTCACGAGTTATATCCTTACCAACGGCGACGCGCTCACCGGCTCGATCGTGCTGCAAATCAACCGCGTGATCGGCGTGATCGTCATGTTCGTGCTGGCCGGCGTGGGGCATCTCTATATCAAAACGCGGCTGAACCTGCAACGCAGCGCGTGGCTGAAGCAGGGCGAAGTCCAGATCGGCTTGCAGATGCGCGGCGATCTCGACACCGCTTCGATCGGCGCTGGCATCCTTCGTTCGCTCGTGCCGTATGTGGGGGCGAAAGTGGCCGTGCTGTACAGCCGTGAAGGCGATGCCCTGGAGCGGATCGCGGCGTGGGCATTGCCCGCCGAGAACACTGTGCCGCAACGGATCGCGCGGGGCCAGGGGCTGCTCGGACAAGTCCTCGACGAGAAGCGGGCGATCGAGGTCAAGGGCGCGGGACCGGATTTCCTGACGGTTGGTTCGGCGCTGGCGTCGGCGCCGGCGAGCCACTGCGTGATTGCACCGATGATGGTTGACGGCAAAGTGAGCGGCGTGCTGGAGGTGGGTTTTATCGGCGATGACAACGCGTTTGCCGATACCCGCGAGTTGCTCGAGAACGCGGCTGAAGCAATGGGCATGGCGCTGCGCTCGGCGCAGTATCGCTCGCGGATGGTCGAGTTGCTGGAGGAAACGCAGCGCCAGAGCGAGGAATTGCAGGTCCAGCAGGAGGAGTTGCGGGTATCCAATGAAGAGCTCGAAGAACGCGGGCGGGTGTTGATGGAAACGCAGGCGCGGCTTGAGACGCAGCAGGCCGAACTCGAGCAGACGAATGTGCATCTCGAGGAATATACGCAGCATCTCGAGCGGCAGAAAGTGGAGCTGGTGCGTGCGCAGAAGGAGATGGAAGCGAACGCGCTGGCGCTGGAACGGGCGAGCCAGTACAAGTCCGAATTCCTCGCGAATATGTCGCACGAATTGCGCACGCCGCTGAATAGCTCGCTGATTCTCGCCAAGCTTTTGCAGGACAACAAGCACGGCAATCTCTCCGACGAACAAGTACGTTACGCCGCGACCATTCATTCGTCGAACAGCGATCTTCTTTCGCTGATCAACGACATCCTGGATTTGTCGAAGGTGGAAGCGGGGCAGATGGACGTGCAGTTCGCGCCGGTTGCCATCGACGGGATGTTGCAATCGTTGCGGCAGTCCTTCGCGCCGATTGCCGACTCGAAGCGCCTGAAGCTCGTGATGGAGCGCGCCGAAGGCGTTCCGGAATATTTCGTCACCGATAACCAGCGTCTCCAGCAAGTGCTGCGCAACCTGCTGTCGAACGCGTTCAAGTTCACCGAGCACGGTCAGGTGACGGTCTCCGTGCATAGGGTAGGCAACGGCGGCAAGGCATTGCGCTTCGATGTACGCGACACAGGCATCGGCGTTCCGCACGACAAGCAGGACCTCATTTTCCAGGCGTTCCAGCAAGCCGATGGCACGACCAGCCGCAAGTACGGTGGCAGTGGTCTGGGTCTGTCGATATCGCGGGAATTCTCGCGTTTGTTGGGCGGCTCGGTGAGTGTTGCGAGCGAGCCGGGCAAGGGCAGCGTGTTTTCGGTCACGCTGCCGCTTGCCGTTCGTGAAGGCACGGTCACGGCGAAACTCGATGTGATCGGGCATATGAGCGGGCCGATGACGGTCGATGCCGATGACACGGCCACGAGCGCCGCGCCGGCGCATCTCGTGGCGCTTGCGTCCGCGGCCGTTGAACCGTTGTCATGGCGTGCGCCGAATGCGACCCACCCCGCGCCGCAGCCTATCCCCGATGACCGCGCCGACCGCAAGCGCCCGGATCGCGTGATCCTGGCGATTGAAGACGACGTGCGTTTCGCGCACATCCTGCACGACCTCGCACATGAACTCGAATTCGACTTCGTGCACGCGACTACCGCAAGCCAAGGCGTGGAACTGGCCCGCGACCTGCAGCCGAACGGCATTCTGCTCGATGTCGGTTTGCCCGACCAGTCAGGCCTCACCGTGCTCGAATGGCTCAAGCACGATCCGCTCACGCGCCACATTCCAATCCACATCGTGTCATCGACGGATCATGCCGATGTCGCGCTGCATCTCGGCGCCATCGGCTATACGCTCAAACCCAGCGCACGCGAAACGCTGGCGGGCGCGATCCGCAAGCTGGAAGCGCGTTCGGCACAAGGCATGCGGCGCGTGCTGGTGGTCGAAGACGATCCCGCACTGCGCCAGAGCATCCATGCATTGCTGAAAAGCGCGACGGTCGAGATCGCGGAGGCCGGGACGATTGCGCAAGCCATCGACGAAATGAATCGGAGCACCTTCGACTGCATCGTAATGGGCCTCGCCTTGCCGGACGGTTCGGGTTATGACTTGCTGGAGCGTGTATCGACGTCGAAGGAGCATGCGTCGCCGCCGGTGATCGTGTACACGGGGCGCGTCTTGTCGCCGGGTGAGGAGCAGCGTCTGCGCCGCTATTCCAAGTCGATCATCATCAAGGGAGCGAAGTCGCCGGAACGTCTGGTGGACGAAGCGACGCTGTTCCTGCACAGCGTAGAGAGCGCGTTGCCGCCTGAACAGCAGCGCATGCTGCGCGCGGCGCGTCAGCGTGACGACGTGTTCGAAGGTCGCACGATCCTGCTGGCCGAAGACGATGTCCGCAATATCTTCGCGTTGTCTCACGTGATCGAGCCGCTGGGGGCGAAGTTGGAAATCACGCGTAATGGCCGCGAGGCGCTGGACTCGCTTGCCCGCCATCCGGAGATCGATCTGGTGCTGATGGACATCATGATGCCGGAGATGGACGGGTTCACAGCCATGACCGAAATCCGCAAGAACCCGGAGCATGCGCGGCTGCCGATCATCGCGCTGACTGCAAAAGCGATGGCAAGCGATCGCCAGAAATGCCTGGAAGCGGGAGCGGACGATTACATTTCGAAGCCTATCGATGTCGACAAGCTGGTGTCGCTGTGTCGCGTCTGGTTGCGCCAACGGTAGCAAGACCCGCCATGCCCCATCGAAACCTGAAGAATACGGAGGAGGGCATATTCGACATCGAGTTGAAGCTGCTGCTCGAAGCCGTTTATCTGAAGTACCAGCATGACTTCCGGCATTACTCGGTGAGTTCGCTGCGGCGGCGTTTGACGCAGGCGCTGCACGATCTTGGCTTCACGACGCTGTCGCAGTTGCAGGAGCGTATTCTCCGCGACGCCACGTTGTTCTCGCGCCTGTTTCAGTACCTGACGGTGCAGGTCAGCGGGATGTTTCGGGATCCGGCCTACTTTCGCGCGATCCGCGAGCAGGTCGTGCCGATCCTGCAGACTTATCCGTCGATCAAGGTATGGGTGGCGGGGTGCAGCAGTGGCGAAGAGCTCTGGTCGCTCGCAATCTTGTTCGCAGAAGAAAACATCGCGGACCGTACGGTTTTGTACGCTAGCGATATCAACGCCGACGCGCTGCGTCAGGCCGAAAGCGGGATCTACCCGCTGGATCGGCTGGCGGGTTTCAGCCAGAATTATCTGGCGGCGGGCGGCAAGCGCTCGCTCTCCGACTACTACCACGCGGCGTATGGCGCGGCGAAATTTTCCCAGACGCTCAAGTCGCGCGTAGTGTTCGCCGATCACAGCCTCGCCACCGACAGCGTGTTTCTCGAAGCGCATCTCGTGTCGTGCCGCAATGTGCTGATCTATTTCGACCGGGCGCTGCAGGACCGCGCGCTGGGGTTGTTCAGCGATTCGCTGGTGGGGCGCGGTTTTCTCGGGCTCGGCAGCAATGAGAGCCTGCGGTTTTCAAAACACGCGGGCAGCTTCGCGGATTTCGATGCGCGCGAGCGTTTGTATCAAAAGGTCTAGCGATGAAAACGCGGGCGGATTCCCTGGATGCAATCGAGGCCATTGTGATTGGCGCATCGGCGGATGGCGTCGAGGCGTAGGGAGCGCAGCCGTTCCGGTTGGGTTGAACGCGAATGGGTACGTTGGGGTTGATCACGACGGTTTCGCTCATGGCGATCCCATGGGTACTGCCGGTTTTTCTGGTCTTGTCTAAAATGCGGCCTGATGGCGTTTGCCGGGAGTGCTTTGGGCACCTATCCGGCGATGCGGCGAATTGGCACTAATCGGGAGAAGCAACATGCCGAGTCCGGACCTGGATACTCGAATAGAGACGTATTACGTACACGTGAGGGGTTTGGTGCAGGGAGTAGGATTCCGCCATGCGACGGTGCGCCGGGCGCACGCGCTGGGGGTGCGCGGCTGGGTGGCGAACCTGGAGGACGGATCGGTTGAAGCGATGATCCAGGGACCGGCGAACCAGGTCGATCTGATGCTCGAATGGTTACGGCGCGGCCCGCCGCATGCGCGGGTCGCTGATCTGGTTAGTGAGGAGCGGTATATCGAAAAGCGGTTTGAGAGGTTTGAGCAGCACTGAAGGGGCGGTTTCGTTCGCACTCTGCCAGCGGCCGACTGGTGTCAATCCGGGGTGGCAGGCGCTGGCAGAACAACACTGGCGCGAGCGACCAAGTCGGTCGCAAACCTCACCGCGCCACAAGCAAACTCTCGGCAAATCCCCACTCGCGATCCAGCCATTGCCTCGCGCAGGCGAATCCCGCATCCGCGGCCAACGGCCCCACTTCCCCGGCAATATATTTGTGGCTGCTTTCCGTCCAGATCGTTTCGCCCTGGCGAAAGTCCACGGTTAACCCCGCCGCGCGAATCGTCGCCCGCACCGGGCGCTTGGCGCGCAAATGCATCTCGACGCTGCGAGCATCGGGATTGAATCGCGCAAGATGCTCGAACGCGTCCAGTGGAATATCCCCGTCCAGTTCGCGATTGACTCGCGCAAGTAAATTCAGGTTAAACGCTGCCGTCACGCCGATAGGATCGTCGTATGCCGCCATCAACGTATCCAGCGGCTTGATCAAATCCATCCCGAGCAACAACGAATCGCCGGGCTTGAGCATGCCGCGAATCGACTTCAAGAAACGCGTGGCCGCCAGCCGCGCAAAATTACCGATCGTGCTGCCGAGGAACAGCACCAGCAACACTTCACCTTCTTTCCGGTTCGCACCGACTTCCGCCAGTCCGGCCAGATAATCGCGCTCGTATCCCACGATCGAAATCCGCTCGATATCGCCAAGCTCCCGCCGGCACAGTTGCAACGCCGTGGGCGAAATTTCGATCGGACAATATTCGGTCGGCCGTTTCTTGCACAGCGCTTCCAGGATTCGTCGCGTTTTCCGGCCGCTGCCACTGCCGAGTTCGGCAACGGTCACGTTACGCGGCAGTTCAGCGACGATATCGCCGGCATGCGCATTCAGCACGCGCTCCTCGGCACGCGTCACACCGTATTCGGGCAGCGCCGTGATGACTTCGAACAAGGCGGAGCCGACTTCGTCGTACAAGTACATCGATGGCAATTCTTTTTGCGGCGCATGCGTGAGGCCCTCGTGAACGGCTGCGGCAAACGGGGAGGAAAAGCGCGGCGACTGAACGGCCTGCGTCGTGGTTTGAGGCATGAGGCGTCTCCATGTTGGCGCGGCGCACAGTGCGCACGGCCGGTTATTCATGACGAGAAAAACGCGTCGAAAACGGGTGACGAATTGGGTCGATCGACATTCCGGCTGTAAGGCCTGTGACCGGAGCAACGCGACCGTGGAGCGAAGCCTTTGAGTGAGCAAGAAGCGCGCACGCCGCTCGACATCCTGATTGAAGGATGTGCAACGTCGCGACGGTTGTTTGCCTTCAACGACCCAAAGCGCGCCCTTCATGCAGAGCCACCGGGAGATTCACGAAATCAGGTCAAGGCCTGGCGGAAAGACCTCTTGCTGCAATCAACGTCTCCCGCGTTCCCGATATGACGTAGAACCCCTCCCAAAAATAAGCGAGTGCGCAAGAACTACCCGTCGCAGGGATGGTTTTTACACGCGGCGTGTGAAAGACACGAGGCGCGGACAAAGTGAAGTAGCTGCTGCAAAGCCCCAGTCGCGGTTGAGCCTGGATTGGCATCACTGGCGCAATGTTTGCTTCCTGTTGCCGATCACGTTACAGCGCATTGGCTCAAAAACCGCCTTGCGCTGTCCTCGCCGTTCTCCTTTGTCCGCGCCCGATTCATGACCGACTCAGCCAGTCCCGATCCCGCTGTCGCACGTCTCGACGAAACGGGTGTGCACTGCTTGCCGAGGCCGCTCCACCAGCCCGAGCCCGCGGCCCGCGCCGACAAGCCGTTTGGCTTTCCGCTCGGTCCCGCGCCGGTTGCGCCCGAGCCGGAAACCGAGATCAATACGGATCCCGGGCCGACTTTTTCCCTCGATTCTGGCCCGTTCTTCCTGAGCGTGCTGAACGGCAGCACGGATTGCATCAAGATCCTGCGGCGCGACGGCACGCTCGAGTTCATGAACGTGTACGGCATCTGCCTGATGGAGATCGACGACTTCGCGCCGGTGAAGGGCACCTCGTGGGCGGCGCTGTGGCCGGAGGAATCGCGGTATCTGCTGACTGATGCCATCGAAAACGCCCGGCAAGGCCATCATTCACGCTTCGAAGCACTCTGCCCGACCGCGAAAGGCACGCCGAAATACTGGGACGTTTCGGTTTCCCCGGTGTACGGGCCGGGCGGCGTCGAATGGTTCGTTTCGATTTCCCGCGACATCACCGCCCATGTGCTCGGCGTTCATTCGCTCGACACTTCGTTGCAGGAGCAACAGCGCTTAAGCGAAGCGCTGGAACGGCATCGCGAGACGCTGGAAGAACGTATTGAAGAGGCGTTGGCGGCGTTGCGGGCGAGTGAAGCGGAGCGGCATGAAACGGCGGCGGCGCTTGCGCAATCGCAGAAGATGGACGCCGTCGGCAAGCTGACCGGCGGTGTTGCCCACGATTTCAACAACGTGCTGCAGGTGATTGGCGGAAACCTGCAGCTTGCTACTCAGGAAGC
>Ga0255336_102112_pt1 | contig 11016 bp, 10 predicted proteins | sample MeOH1_35cm_T3_17_FD_189102 | JGI IMG/M metagenome (GOLD analysis project Ga0255336, IMG submission 189102) | Sandy soil microbial communities from University of British Columbia, Vancouver, Canada - MeOH1_35cm_T3_179 | ecosystem: Engineered > Artificial ecosystem > Sand microcosm > Unclassified ...
TGGAAGGCGTCCTGAAAATGCTGGGTGGCACCGCCTCGCCTTGCGCCCTGGTGGCGCTCGGCCTGTTTCTCGCCCAGCGGCGCGGCGTCAGCCGGCAAGACCTGGTGACCAGCCTGCCGCTGGTCGGATTCAAATTGATCCTGCAACCGGTCGTGGTGGTGCTGCTGTCCGTCTATGTCTTCCGCCTGTCGCCCTTCCTGACCCAGGCGGCCGTCCTGCTCTCGGCCCTCCCGACCGGCACCGGCCCGTTCATGCTGGCGGAATTCTATCGCCGGGAAGCCGACACCACCTCGAATGTCATCCTGATCTCGACCATCCTCTCGATCGTCACCGTCCCGGCCTATCTCGCCATCGCCCGGTAAGGCTGTCGGGAATTTTAGAAACCGTAGAGCTTGGCAGGATTGTCGACGAGGATTTTCTGGCAGACGGCCGGCGATGCCCAGTCGCGCAGAAGGTCAAGCAGCTCCGCATCGTCGGGATAAGCAGGGCGCGGCACGCCGACATGCGGCCAGTTGGAGCCCCAGATGACACGGTCCGGCGCATGCGCGATGATCCGCTTCGCCATGGGTTCTACATCGGCAAAATCCGGTCGGCCGGTGAGGCTGGTCTCATAGGCGCCGCAGATCTTGAACCAGGCATTGCCACGGTCGATCAGACGCAGGATGTCGTCGACCCGCGGATCGTCGGCAGGAACCGGCGGCGTGAATTTACCGATATGATCGATGATGTAATTGATCTCGACGGCGCGCAATGCATCCAGATGCTGGACGATTTCGCGGCCACTAAACTGCACGATCAAATGCCAGCCGATTTCGCGCGCCAGGCGTTCGACCGGCTTCATCTCGGCGATCTTCACCGCGCCACCGGGCAGGTTCATGATACGCGCACCGCGCACCCCTACCGCATCGAGGGCCTGGAGATCCTTGACTGTCATCTCTGGCGAGACGGCGATCACCGCCCGCGCCCGTTCCTTGCCGATCTGCCGCAAGCCCGCCAGGGTCGAGCCATTGTCGAACTGATAGGCATTCGACTGCACGATGACGACGCGCTCCAGGCCGAGGCGCCGCTGCATGATGGCGTAATCCGCCAGCGTCGCCAGTTCGGCGATCGGCGGACCGCCCGGCTGCGCACTGAAGCCATCGAGATAGACATGCATATGGCAGTCGGTGGCGCCGGCCGGCGCCTTCAGGCGCGGTGCCGGACCGGTCAGCGGCCGCGTATTTGCCGGGATCGCATTCATCGATCAATCGCCCTTGAGCGCGAAGGTCGTCAGCGCCGCCCGGTCGATCTCGATGCCGAGGCCCGGTTTGTCCGGTATGCCGACGATGCCGCCGTCATGTTCGATCGGCGCGGTCAGAATGGCCTGGCGGAAGGGATTGACGGTGCGGTCGAATTCCAGGATCGGCTCCACCGGCTTGTGGCGCGGCGGATTGGGCGGCAGTGCCGCCATGAATTGCAGGCTGGCCGCCAAAGCGATGCCGGTGCCCCAGACATGCGGCACGACACGAACGCCATGCATCGCCGCCATATCGGCCACCCGTCGCATCTCGCTGAAACCGCCGACGCCGCAGAGATCCGGCTGGATGATATCGACGGAACGTCTGGCCAGCGGCTCGCGCATGCCATAGCGCGTATGCCAGGTCTCGCCGGCGGCAACCGGAAGGGGCTGGCCGGCGCGCACCGCATCATAGGCATCGAGATCTTCCGGCAGGACCGGCTCCTCGAACCAGTCGACGCCATGGGCCAAAGCCCGCTTGCCGAGTTCGATGGCTTCCAACGTGTCATAACCGTGATTGGCATCGACCATCAGCCGCGTCTTCGGCCCGATCGCCTCGCGGGTGGCGGCGATGACCCGCAGATCCTCCTCCACATCGAAGCCGATCTTGATCTTGACCGCGTGGAAACCGTCCTTAGCATAGCCGGCTGTCTCAGCGGCGATATCGGCGACGCGGTCGGTACCCTGCTTGCGGAAGCCGCCGGTCGCATAGGCTCTGACGCTGTCGCGGAACCGGCCGCCGAGCAGGGTTGAGACCGACGCCCCGAAATGCCTGCCCTTGATGTCCCAGAGCGCGATATCGATGCCCGATAGCGCGGTCACGGTGAGGCCACGCTGCCCTTGGTCGCGCAGCAGGTTGTAGAGCTCGATCCACAGCCGCTCGGTCTCCAGCGGATTGCGGCCGATCAGCGCCGGCGCATAGGCCCTGACCACCGCCGCATTCGGCCCCGCCGGGCCGAGGCATTCGCCCCAGCCGATGGTGCCGTCCGAACAGATCATCTCCACCAGGCAATGCTGGCGGCGGTCAAAGCGCATGGAGGCACTTTCGAACGCCTGGGAAAGCTTGTGATCGAGAATATGGGTCTTGACCGCTTCGATCTTCATGCGCGGCCCTTCAGGCACGGTAGGGTTGGATCAGCTGCGCCAGCATCTGCGTCTCTTCTTCCGTCAAATCGGTCAAGGGTGCGCGCACCTGCCCGACATCGAAGCCGATCAATCGCACGCCGGCCTTGATGGCCGAGACCGCATAACCTTTCTTGCGATCGCGGATCTTCATGAAAGGATAGAAGAAGTCCTTGAGGATTGCATCCGTCCGCGCGCGCTGGCCGGCGCGGAGCGCCGTGTAGAATTCCTGCGCCAGTTTGGGGACGAAATTGAACACGGCCGAGGAATAGGTTGTCACCCCGGCCCCGAGATAGGCATCGGCGAAGAGTTCCGCCGTCGGCATGCCGCCGAGATAAGTGAGCCGGTCGCCCATCTTGGCGGTGATCTCGCGGACGAGGCCGATCTTGCCCGATCCGTCCTTGAAGCCGATCAGATTGGGGCAGGCCTCGCAAAGACGCGCCACGGTATCGGCCTCGACGATCGAATTGTCGCGGTTGTAGATCATCACGCCGATCTTCACGGCGTCGCAGACCGCCTTGATATGCGCATAAAGGCCCTGCTGGCTGGCCTCGATCAGATAATGCGGCAAGAGCAGGATGCCATCGGCGCCGGCCGCCTCGACCGCGCAAGCGAGTGATACCGCCATGCGTGTGCCGTAGCCGCAGCCGGAGACGATCGGCGTCGCGCCGGCCGCCGCCTTGGCCGCACGGATGATGGCGGGGATTTCGTCAGGTGCGAGCGAGAAGAATTCGCCGGTGCCGCCGGCGGCGAAGAGCACGCTTGCCTTGAAGCCGGACAGCCAGCCGACGTGATCGCCATAGACGGGGGCATTGAAGGCGCCATCGGCGCCAAAGGGGGTCACGGGGAAGGATAGGAGGCCCGCCCCGAGGGCGGCTTTCAAGGCGTTGGGCTCCATGATGGGTCACATCCCGTTCGACTGAGTGCAGCAATTCGAACCGGATCATAGATCACATCATATCTCTGTCAACATGAGATATGATAACTTAGCCATGCGTCACCCGTGCCGAATCAGATCCCGGTAGCGCTGCAGGCTGCCCTTGAGATGGATACGCACGGCATCGCGCGCCGCTTCCTCGTCGCGCGCCAGGATCGCCTCAGCGAGCAGTTTGTGTTCCGCCTGGATCTGCTCAAGATAGCCGGCGGCGGTGTTTTCCACCCGTCCCTCCTGCAGAGCCGAGCGCGGGATGACGGCCTTGCCCATCATCTCGAAGAACTCGCGGAAACGCGGATTGTTGGTAGCATTGGCGATGGCGAGGTGAAAGGCGAAGTCCGCGGCCGTGGTCGGCTTGCCTTCGGCGATCAGCAGGCCGAGATCGTCGAAACGTTCGAAAATGGCTTCCATCTGCGCCGGTGAGCGCCGGGCAGCGGCCAGTCCTGCCGCTTCGATTTCCACCGCGGCCCGCAGCTCAAGCATTTCAATCATTGAGGAAATGCGCGAGGCATCGACAGGCTGCAATGCCGTCGCGCCAGCGGCCTGGGTGGCAGGCGGCTGATTGGTCAGCACGAAGACGCCGACACCATGGCGCGCCTCCACCAGACCATCGGCCCGCAGCGAGGCGATCGCCTCGCGGATCACCGTCCGGCTGACATCGAAGCGCTCGGTGAGGCCCGCTTCGCTCGGCAGCTTGTCGCCCGGACTGAAATCGCCGGCAAGGATCGCCTGGCGCAATTGGCCACTCACCTTGCCGACCAGATTCTTGCGGCCCGGCTGCCGTTCCGCACTCGCCATTTCGTCCATGCCTTGCGTGCTCACATCACAGTTCCGGGGCCATTCGACCGGCGGCCGCCAACATATCCGATGATGCCACCTATAGCGGAGCCACCCGAATCCCGTCGAGATTAATGTTGACGCCTCATCCGTTAGTTATATGATGACATCAACAATGACATATTACAACAATCGTCATATGAGGGGAGGAAATTATGTTGGGCCAAGTCCGGTCGATCATCTGCACCACCATCCTGGCAGGCGCCGTCCTGTGCGCCGGCAGTTCGCTGGCCGACGCCAAGCAATGGCGCGGCTGGAACATCCACGCGCCGGGTTATCCCAACACCGTGGCGCTGGAGCAATTCGCCAAGGCCATCGGCGACGGCACCAAGGGCGAGATCACGGCAACCGTCTATAACAACGCTGTCCTCGGCGACCAGGCGGATGCGATCGACCAGGCCCGCAGCGGCGCACTCGATTTCGCCAATTTCAATCTCGGGCCGATGGGACCGATCGTCCCCATGACCGATGTCCTCTCCCTGCCCTTCCTGTTCAACAGCGAAGACCAGATGCACAAGGCGATGGATGGGACGATCGGCCAGAAATTCAGCGATGCCATGGCGGAGAAGGGCCTCGTGGCCCTGTCCTGGTTCGATTCCGGGGCCCGCAGCATGTACAACACCAAGCATCCGATCACCAAGCCAGAGGATGTGAAGGGCCTCAAGGTCCGGGTCATGAACAACAACCTCTATGTCGACATGATCGAGGCCATGGGGGGTAACGCGACGCCGATGTCGTTCGGCGAGGTCTACCAGTCGCTGAAGACCGGCGTCATCGATGGTGCCGAGAACAACTATCCCTCCTATGCCGAGACCAACCATTACGAGGTGGCGAAATATTATTCGACCACCGACCATCTGATCCTTCCGGAATGCCTCTGCATCTCGAAAATGAGCTGGGACGCGCTGTCGCCCGAGAACCAGAAGATCGTCCGCCAGGCCGCGATCGATGCCGCCAAGATGCAGCGCGAGCTCTGGGCGGCGGCGACGGAGAAGGCCAAGGAAAAGGTCGAGCAGGAAGGCGCGAAGATCAATGAGATCACCGATCTGAGCCCGTTCCAGAAGGCGATGCAGCCGGTCTATGACAAATATTACAAGGCACATCCCGACATGAAGGCGCTGGTGGACGAAATCCGCGCCGTGAACTGAGTTGCAACCGGAAGGCCTGCGCTCAACAGGCGCGGGCCTCCTTGCCTGCTATCGAAGCTGAAGGGGATACGTCTTGGCACATGCTGGCACCGACGTAGGAGGGCTGACCGTGGCCGCTCCGGCTGACAGACCGCTCGGAACCATCAACCGGATCCTCGATGGCATTGCCTGGCTCAGCATGGTCGTTGCAGGCGTCGCTGTCGTCATCCTGATCGCGATTTTCGGCTGGCTGGTTTTCGGCCGCTACATCCTGAACGATACGCCGACCTGGGTGGAGCAGCTATCGCTCCTCCTGATCAATTACATCACTTTCCTCGGCGGCGCTGTCGGCGTGCGCCGCCATACCCATCTCAGCATCGATTTCATTCGCGAGGGTTTCCCGCCTGTCCCGCGGCTGATCATGCGCTGTCTCGCCGACCTCTCCGTCATCGCCTTCGGCGGCTTCATGGCCTGGCAGGGCTGGATCATGGTCTCCACCAGCTTCGACCGCGAAATCCCGATGCTCGGTCTCGCCGAAAGCTGGCGCGACATGCCGCTCTTCATCAGCGGCATCATGATCATGCTGTTCACCGGGGCCGATCTCGCCGGCCGCTTTGTTGCCCAGGATCGCAAGGCCTAACCTTTCAGAAGGCGCAATGAATTATGGGACTGATCATTCTTTTCGGGCTGTTCTTCCTCTGCCTGATCGTCGGCACACCCGTGGCCTTCGCGATCGGGATCGCCTCCATCGCCACCTTCATCTATGAAGGGCTGCCGCTTTTCGTCGCTTTCCAGCGTGTCCTCTCCGGCATTTCCGCCTTTTCGCTGCTGGCCATTCCCTTCTTCATCTTCGCCGGCGAGCTGATGGTGCATGGCGGGATCGCGGCGCGGCTGGTACGCCTCGCCTCAGCCGCTGTCGGCGCCAGCCGCGGCGGTCTCGGTGTCGTCAATGTCGCCTCGTCGATGCTGTTCGGCGGCATCACCGGCTCGGCCGTCGCCGATGCCTCGGCGCTCGGCGCCACCCTGATGCCGATCATGAAGGAAAAGGGTTATGATGCCGATTACGCAGTCAACGTGACGGTCACCTCGGCGATCGCCGGCATCGTCATCCCGCCCAGCCACAACATGATCATCTATGTCGTGGCGGCTGGCGGCGGCGTCTCGCTCAGCAAGCTCTTCATGGCGGGCATCGTTCCCGGCATCGTCATGTGCTTCTTCCTGGCTGTCGCCGCCTATATCGTCGCCGTCAAGCGCGGCTACAAGTCCGAGCCCTTCCCCGGCTGGCCGGTCCTAATCAACAGCTTCCTGATCTCCCTGCCCGGCCTCCTCACCGCCGTCATCGTCGTCGGCGGCGTGCTCTCCGGCGTGCTGACGGTGACGGAATCCGGTGCCTTCGGCGCGATCTATGCCATCGCCGTCACCGGCCTCGTCTATCGCCAGCTGACCTGGGCCGGCTTCAAGGCGGCGGTCGCCAATTCGGTGAAGACGACGGCGCTGGTCATGATCCTGGTCGGCACCGCCTCGGCCTTCGGCTATCTGCTGGCGCTCTACCGGGTGCCGGAAACCCTCTCCGTCATGTTCACCTCCATCTCGCCCAATCCTTATGTCATCCTGTTCCTGCTGAATGTCGCTTTGCTCATCCTCGGCATGGTCATGGATATGGCGCCGCTGATCCTGATCTGCACGCCGATCTTCCTGCCGATCGTGGTCGATATCGGCATGAGCCCGATCCAGTTCGGCATCCTGATGATGATGAATCTCGGCCTCGGCCTCTGCACCCCGCCGGTCGGCGCCTGTCTCTTCGTCGGCTGCGCGATCGGCAATGTCAAAATCGAGCAGGCCCTCAAGACCATCTGGCCGTTCTATCTGGCGATCTTTGTCGCCCTGATGATGGTAACCTACATACCATCCATGTCGCTCGCTCTGCCCAATTTGCTGATGAAGTAGGAACAGCTGAATGCTCAAGCGTCTTTTGATGACCGGCGCCGCCGGCGGTGTCGGCACGGCGATCCGTCCGCTGCTGTCGTCCCTTGCCGAAACGGTCCTGCTCTCCGATATCGCCCCGCTCGGCGATCTCCAGCCGCATGAGAGCTTCCAGGCCTGCGATCTCGGCGACCGGAAGGCCATGGACAGCCTGGTCGCCGGCGTCGACGGCATCCTTCATCTCGGCGGCATCTCGGTCGAGCAGCCCTTCGATCCGATCCTCAACGCCAATATCCTCGGCGCCTATAACCTGTTCGAGGCGGCGCGCCATCACGGCAAGCCGCGCATACTCTTCGCTAGCTCCAATCATGTCGTCGGTTTCTATCGTCGCGATGAACGGATCGACGCGACGGCGCTGCCGCGCCCGGATTCGCTCTATGGCGTCTCCAAGGTTTTCGGCGAGAGCCTCGCCAGCCTCTATTTCGCCAAGTTCGGCCAGGAGTGCCTGTCAATCCGCATCGGCTCCTGTTTCCCAGAGCCGCGCAATCCGCGCATGCTGGCGACCTGGCTGGCGGTCGAGGATCTGCGCGATCTCTGCGCTTACGCCTTTTCGATGCCGCGGCTCGGCAATGCCATCGTCTATGGCATGTCCGATAATGATGAGGTCTGGTGGGACAACAGCGAGGCCGCCTTCCTCGGCTGGACACCGAAACACAGCTCCCATCGCTGGCATGCGCAGATCATGTCATCGATGCCGGAAGACCCGAATGACCCCGCCACCATCTATCAAGGCGGCGCCTTTGCCAGCGCCGGCCATCCGGAAGATTAAGCTGCCGCGCCGCAGAGAGCCCGGAAGAAACGTGGAGGGCCGATGAAACTTTCATCGGCCCTGCGCAGAGCATCAGATCAAAAGGCTGCTCAGGCAGCGGCTGCCAGGCTGGAGCCGAACACCTCGTAATGGATGCGCGTCGCCGGCACGCCGAGCTTCTGCAGCTCCAGCAGCTTCGCCCGCATGAAGGGGACCGGGCCGCAGAGATAGTAATCGGCCTCCGGCAGGATCACCCGGTCGCGGATGGCGGTAAGATCGATGCGGCCGACATGGTGATAATCGACGCCCGGCCGGTCCTCCGGCCCCACCAGTTCGTAGAAGATCGCGGTATCGAGCTGCACATGGCGCTCGGTCAAGTCGCGGATGTGATCGCTGAGCGCATGGACGCCGCGGTGCCGAGCGCCATGGATGAAGACGACCGGCCGGTCCGGCTGCTCGCGGATGACATGGTTCAGCATGGAAATCATCGGCGTCAGGCCGACACCACCGCTGATCAGTACCACCGGCGTCTCGCGATCGAGATGCAGGTTGAAATCGCCAAAAGGCGGTGAGAGATCAATCAGCGTGCCTTCGGTCACCTCGTCATGCATCCAGTTGGAGATGACGCCGTTTGGTCGGTCGGCCCCTCCCAAATCACGCTGGCCCGCCTCACGCTTGATGGACAGGCGCAGATAGGTGCCGTTGGGGGCATCGGAGAGGCTGTATTGCCTGGGCTGGATGAGCGTGCCGTCGCCGGCACGGCCGCGCACACTGACGAACTGGCCGGGCAGGAAATCCGGCACCGACGCGCCGTCGACGGGATGGAGATAGAAGGAGGTGATCTCCTCGCTCTCTTGCACCCGGCGCTCGACCCGGAAAGGGCGCCAGCCCGACCAGCCGCCTTTCGCCGTCGCCGCCTCGCGATAGAGATCGCTCTCGATATCGACCAGCATATCGGCCAACTGGCCATAGGCGGCGGCCCAGGCATCGATCAGCGCATCGCTCGCTGCCTCGCCCATCACCTCACGGATCGAGGCCAGGAGATGCATGCCGACGATCGGATAATGCTCGGCGCGGATACCGAGGCTGGCATGCTTATGCGCAACCCGCATCAGGACCGGCTGCAGCACGGAGGGATCATCGATGTTCTCGGCATAAGCCAGCACCGCCATGGCCAAGGCCTGCTGCTGTTCGCCATTGGCCTGATGCGCCTGGTTGAAGAGATGCTTCAGTTCCGGGTTATGGCTGAACATCCGCTGATAGAAATGCCGGGTCAGGGTGACGCCATGCTCCTTCAGGACAGGCACGGTATCCTTGACCAGTTTGCGGGTCGCTGCACTCAACATTTACGCATCCTCAATTGGTGATTTCAGGGGTAGGAAACTTTGAGATGGCGGAATAAAGAGGTAAAATTTATACCTGTTATATAGAATAGAAGAGCCGCGCTGCCGATGCGACGGAACGGCGCATGGCGGTTCGGACTTGTTCAAGGGTTAATTGGTTGCGTCGGCCTGCGGCAGCGCATTCAACGCTGACACCTCAATAGCTGAGGTGGTTAATCTCTCGCCGCCACCCGCGCGAACAGTTCCACCGGCTGGGCGAAGCCGCGCAGTGGATGGTGGCCGACGGAGACGCTCTCCTCCTGCGGCAGCAATTCCGCCATGCGGGCCGACATCAAGATCGGCTGATTGGTATTGCTGCAGGCCGTCTGGATCCGGCTGACGAGATTGACGTCCGGGCCAATCACGGTGAAATCGAGCCGATGGCCCGAACCGATATTGCCGTAACTGACTTCCCCATAATGCAGGGCGATGCCCGCGTTGAGCACCGCATCGGATACTGGCATCTGGTGCAGGCGCGCCTGCGCATCGACCGCCGCCCGCAGCGCCGCGGCACAGGATTGTGCGGCATCGTCCTTGGGAAAGAAGGCCAGGACAGCGTCGCCCATGAATTTCAGGATCTCGCCGCCGGCTTCGGTGATCGCCGGCACCACGCGATCGAAATAGCTGTCGAGCAGCTTGAGAACACGGGCACTCGGCAGACGATTGGATATTTCCGTGAAGCCGCGCAGATCGCAAAGCAGCAGCGCGGCCTCGAGCGTCTCGACGGCGCCGCGGCGGATATGGCCGGCGAGGATGCGCCGCGCCGTGGCGGCACCGATATAGGTATCGAGCAAGGTCAGTTCGGTGCGCCGCAGGATGCGCAATTCGCAGGCATTGCGCAAGGCCGGCAACAGGCGCTCCAAGGCCGCGAGATCGCTCTCGGAAAAGCCGCCACGCAAGGACGTGCAGAAAGTGACAGCACTGACAGGCCCGTCGGCATTGTTGAGCGGCACGATGTAATATCCGGCGAGATCGCGGTCCTGGAAGATGTCGATCTGCGTCCAGCCCGGCTTGTTATCGGTATCGATGCCGATCAGCGCCGCTTCGCCTGTCTCCATGACCTGGCGCAAGGGGCTGCCGGCGAAAGCCTCGGTCGCCAGGATGCCGTGTTCGCGGTCGCGGATCTCGACCGGTTCGTTAGGTGCCCAAGCGACCGTGCGACCGAGGATTTCCGGATGCAGCGTCCGAAGATGCAGGGCCAGGCGATCGACCGGCAGGCCGATCTTGCGCAGCCGCAGGCCAAGGCCGGCAATCAGGCCGGCATCGTCCTGTTCATGGCAGTCGTTGCCGGTCAGCCACTCGACGATCTCCAGGACCGCCTGCGCAGCGACCGGCGCGGGCCTGCCCCTGCGGTGGGAACGCAGCTTGGTGTCGCCCATGACCTGCATATCACGTACCTCCGGCCCGGGACGGCATCGTGCCGCCACCCGACCTTTTCGCTTACTTGTCGAACGTGGTCAGATGTGCGCCGTCATCAGCGACGAAGATCGCCAACAGACTCGCGGGCTCGGTCGCGCTGGCATTCTCGCTGACGAGATGTTCGCTGCCGGCCGGTTCGAAGAAGGTCTCGCCCACCTTGTAGACGCGGGCGGGACCCGTCGCCGAGT
>Ga0255336_102113_pt1 | contig 11014 bp, 12 predicted proteins | sample MeOH1_35cm_T3_17_FD_189102 | JGI IMG/M metagenome (GOLD analysis project Ga0255336, IMG submission 189102) | Sandy soil microbial communities from University of British Columbia, Vancouver, Canada - MeOH1_35cm_T3_179 | ecosystem: Engineered > Artificial ecosystem > Sand microcosm > Unclassified ...
TATGGCCATGGCGAGCATTTTGTGCGATTGATTTGCACTCCTGCTCCGCAGTGCCCGGTAGGCCAGCTTCCGCTCGCCGGCGAAGATGGCCATCGCGGCGGCCTTGGTGTGCAGGTTTTGAGCGGCAAGACCCTTGACGAGCGCCTCAAGCTCTTCGTAGGACCACGCGAGACCGGAGACGTGCAGGCATATCTGTCGATGTGCGGGATACTCGGTCGCGCAGCCTTTGATGGCGGGCAGGTTGAGACGCTGGACCAGACTCTCAATAATTTTGGTGATTCTGTTCGAGCCTGGGCCGAGGGTGCGATTTTTGGGATTGATCTCTTCCATCCACAAACCAAAGACACCGACGTATGACAGATCGAGATTGTCTTGGGTCATATTTCCATGTCTGGAGATCCGACTCGCTCGTTCGATCCAAGCCCAGAACGACTGCAGCCAGGGGGTGTCAGAGACAATCCTTTTGTTCTTGGACGGAGTGAAGAGATAGCCGGCTTGACAACGGAGTCGCTGGATGGAAGTCAAAGCCAGAAAGTCTTGGATCGGGACATCCCTCTCGTAAAAGCCCAAATCCGCATACCACGCGTGATTGGCGAGACTGGACATCCGCCGGCCACCATCTTGACCACCAGACTTGTTCTGTTTGGACTGCTTGATGGACTGCTTGAGGGCATTCCGAGGTTCGGCACGACGCCGAACCTGCTCGAGAGCCTCGCCGACCTCCCTATCCTTTGCCGCAGACTCCGAGAGGCATATGTGGCCTTTACAAAAGAGGCCGGTCGATGAAAAGCTTGATGGTTCCGGGGGAGGACTCGTGGATGTGCTTTTGATTTGGCCATTTCCGCTCAGGGTGATCATTTTGCACTGCTTCGATCGGGTGCGTGTTGTCATGAAATCGAAAGAAACAACGCGGGCCTTTTCGTCGCGCCGTGCGGAAGGGTGCGCATAGTGCTTCTCGACGTCCTGAACCCGATCGAGGTATACGTCTTGAGGTAAGGCGATCTCCCATCGTGGGTCATGCTCATATATCGTATTGCCCTCGACGTCGTACGACTCGGTCATAAAGTCCTTCCCAATACTGTACACTCTGAAGTGCCCGGTACTGGACAGCACTCCCAAACGTCCACGCTCAGCCCGGGAGAAGCGCAGACTCCAAATGGTACCCGGACTGTCGATCGCGTTTTTGAGTTCCAGTGACGGTTCCGGTTGCCTATTCTCTGAATGAGACGCGCTGTTAAAGCCAATATGCGCGGTATTGCTCCTGGAATTCATCCGCCGGTCCCACAGACAGATGGATGGATCGTTGGTGGGGTAACAAGACGCGAAATAGTTTTCATCCAGCCAGTCGATGGCGAGATTATGCACGCAGCGCGTGGAGAATTGCAACCCGTTTCCCGCACTGGGTTCCCGGAGGTCATACAATCTCACAAACTGTCCTTTGACCCCGGCCACCAACAGTTGCGGATTATCCTGGAAGAATTTCAAGCTGGTGATCGGTTCGCCGCTCGCGAGCTTGTGCAAAGGTTCCGAATAGCCTTTGGAGAAGCCTACCGACCCTGCGGCCGGAAGGCGTTGGTTGAAATCCCAAATGTTCAAGCAGAAATCGGTCCGGACCTTATCAAGACCGGCGGCCAGCAGGTTCTGAGAGCTCAAGGCGACCGCGTTACAGAGACGCTGGCTTCGTACTTGGAAGGACACCGAATCTTGCTGGCCGGAGGCAATGTTTAAAAGGGTTGCTTCTCCGCCCGCTTGACCGACAACGACCAGATCTTGGTTGATCGGATGCCAGTCGAAGGCTCGAAAAGCCGGCACTTTGGTGAACAAGTGGACCGTGTCATATTTGATCGATTGTTGGATCTGCTCCGTGATCCGACAGAGTTGGAATGATTTGCCCGTCACATTGACGTACAGGAACCGTTGATCAGTCCCAGGCAGGGACGTCGGAGAGAAGCGTATGGCAGCTTCCATGCCGTAGGGTTGGACCAAATGTACGGTCCGTCATACCTCAGCGATTTACGAACATTGGAAAAAGGCTCGTTCAGAGTATCATCTTCGAAACAATGTTGCTATCCGCGTGGCTTTCATTTGCTCAGTGGTTGGACCATGTGGTAGCTTTCTCGCCGCGTTGATGCAACCTCAAAGCTGGTGGAGACTGTCGGCGGTGACGCATGGCAGAACTTTTCCCATTTTGCCCACCTTCACCACGAGACTTGAATAATAACAACGTAGCTTCCGTTGAGAATTAGGTTGCATTTGCGTCTTTGGTCCAGAGTCAGCATCATGGCAGGCGCCGGCTATCGACCTCGATCCGACGAAAGTTGGAAGCCACCAACAGCATTGGACAAGCCGCGGAGGGTCCCCGCCAACTACCATGCGACTTCAGACTCCCACAGTCGTCGAAGCTCCCGAAACCTGTCTCAGCGGCCAGCGAAGAAAACAAGACGTGTCCGTCTTACCAATCCGTCGACCCGTATCCATTCCCTGCGCAACCTTCTCCAACGGGATTCAAACCTTCCACCGGCGGTACGGCAAGAACGAGAGCGCGAACTTGCCGCGTTACTCCTCGAGCAAGAGACAGCGCGGCTAAAACAGGCACAGAAGAAGAATCTGGAGAAATACCATTTTGTACGATTTATCGAGCGAAAAAAGGCAGAGAGAGTTCTCAAGAAACTGAAAGCCCGGAAAGAGAGAGGCGATCTCGAAACCGAAGACGATCAGAAAACCATCGACAATGCGATCCACGAGGCCGAGGTGGACTGGTGCTATACTCAGTACGCGCCGCTGGGCGAGAAATACATCAGCATCTTCGCCGAGGACGGTGAGGCAACAGGTAAAGTGGATGGGAACGCCAGGGGTGACAGAAATGACAAGTTGAAGCCGCCGAGGATGGACACGAAAATACACGGAGAGTTGACCGACGGGCAACAGCAAGAGCCGAGAAATTTCGAGGATGAGCAGTGCAATGTGTTAAGGACCGCAAGGGAGATGAAACCACCTATGTGGTACGAAGTGGAGAAGTGCATGGCACAAGGACAGGCGAAGCTGGAGGCTTTGAGAAGAGGTAAATTGACTACTGGTATCATCAGGCTGGATAAAGAGCTGGTGTCAGTTGGAGGGAAAGAGAAAGTGTCGTCGAGAAGGGCCACCGCAAAAAGGGATGAGCAGAAGCCTTCATCGCTTGACGATCTGGACAGCGACAAGGATGAGGAGATGAGTGACGGCGGTTTTTTTGAACGTTGATCTGATCTCCTACGACAGAGGACATGGACTGATGACCAGGACTGGGGTAAAACCTGAACTGGCTCGTCCATGGGCGAAGGAGAGCGACAACAGATCTAAATCGGCCTGTCCCGCTCACATCACGAGGACAGTCATTCGCACTGCTGCACGGCGTCTGTGCCGACCTCAATAACCATACGGTTTGTGGATGAGATTAGCCAGGAAGGCAATCACTGCAATGACCAAGATCGCGCCATGGTCTAGGCTTTGCATGCAGCAATCAAGATGGAACATGACATCAGGTGAGGAGAATCCTGAGCGCTACGACTCGTGGGCTCGAGACTCGTTCCACGCACCACTGGACTTTAGCATCATGGAACCGGTTCAGCAGGCTCCACGCCGGAGAAGCGAGAAGGAGATATTCATACAGGTCTGTCGTCTCTCCGCACAAATAGGACAGATGGTCGGCTGCCCTTTCAGTTGGGTTGAACAAGTCTCTCTTGCCGCCCACGCTCACCCTCGCCCTCAATCTGCATTGTATAATAACGTGCAGAGTGGGTGCTGGGCCACCACATGTTAGCTCTCGCTTGCTATCTGTGTTCGACCTTTCTCATGCCCAGACACCGATACAGACAGACAGAAATATATTCTTCCATCAGTCAGCCATCCAGCCAGACGAGCCAGTATCTAATCAGAACCTCAGGTCTATCAGGCTCCACATGCGGCGCAGCGCATCATCACGACGTCAAATGGGTCAATTTGAAGGAGCTAGAGAATTTCCACTCATTAGATTTAGATCTTATTGATAATAGTAAAAAAGAGGCGTGTATCCAGCGACTACTTGTAAAACGTAGCACCCTCATCCTCGTCATTCAACGCTCATCCACCTTCAAAGCTCGAAAGCTTGAATCCACTGCCAGGTTCGACGATGGACGCTTGGCCTCTTCTCGTCTTTCGCCTCTGCTTCAGTTTATGGTGGTTCTGGGTCCGTATGCGCATGGGAATGCATAGCCGTGTGCCTGGGGTCATTGGGGTGATAGTCACCTTAACTTGACTTGACTTTGGCTCTGTGATCATACACTTCTTGGATTTCTTTTCGATCCCATCTCTTCGTCCCATCTTTCCTCACGAGAAAAAAAAAGGGAAAAGAAAGTTGATCTGGCCAGTGCTCAGGCGCCTCATTCTTCCAAAACCCCCTCCTCAAAACGCCGTTCCCGCTCATGTGACCATGGACATAGTAGACAAACGACGATGACATAAATACAAGATTATTTTAACCTGATGCGGAGATTAATGAGGCGGGCCTCCGCCAGGCATGCCTGGTTTTCCGCCTGCCTTTCCGCCTGGTGGGCCTCCCATCCCGGGTGGGCCTCCCATTCCGGGCGGACCGCCCATGGGTCCTCCGGGAGGGCCACCAGGTCCACCGGGACCTCCCATTCCCGGGGGTTTGCCTTTCATGGCGAGACTGCTCTTCTTCCTCAACTTCTCACCAAAGATCCACAGCAAGATCGGCACGGGTGTCCCGACCCCGATGGCGGCGAGAGCCAAGACCGTGTTACCCCATCCATAATCGAGGGCTTTGTACATGGCCGGCGCAAAGATGGGGAAGCCGAAACCCGCCAGGGAGCGGAGAATGGTGACGGCGGCGACCGCCGAGGCGGCAAAGCGCGCATAGGTATCGACGAGGTATGTCGTCACACACTGGAAGGCGGCGATGGTCCCAATGCCGAAGATAAAGGCACCGATGTTGGGCACAATCCAGTGTGTCTTGGCCTGCGCCGACCAGCCGTAGATGAGAAGGCCAACGGGCACGAAGAAGGAGAAGATGACCACCAGAGGCATGCGGAACTCGGGCTTGCCTTGCTTTCGTGGATCCCTCTCCTTGAGTTTGCGGTAGATGGTGTCGTTGGATTTGCCACACACGGGGGCGCCGATGAAGAAGCCGAGGCCCAAAGAGATGTAGTTGAGACCGGAAATGCCCAGAGTCTCGTGGTAGACGTTGAGAAAGAGAGTGGGAAAGGTTGACAGCATGAGGTAAAGAATACCGTAGGAGAAGGCCATGTAAATCGCCAGGACCTGAACGATGGGTTGCGTGAACAGCATGCCAAAGGAGCGCGTCATGGTCGAGATGACCTTTTTGTAGACGGGTTGGTCGACCTCGGCCTCGCCCTCGGCGCGCCAGCGAGGGTTACCCGTCTGCTTGCGGAGCATTTTGGCCTTTTTATGCAGGATGTAGGGCGCATAGGATTCGTTGAGCCGCCAGAAGCCGGCCACCAGGATGAAGACGTTGACAATGGACGTGGCCCAGAACATCCATCGCCAGGTCGACTTCTCCGCGACCCAGGCGCCGACGATGGGACCCAAGGCCGGGCCCAGCAGCGGACCCATGGCGTAGATGCCCATGGCTTTGCCCCGCTCTTCGGGTTTGAACAGGTCACCGAGGACACCACCGCCGATGGCCAAGGGAGCCGAACCCCCCAGGCCCGACAAGAAGCGGAAGGCCATCAGTTGTGCTTTGGACTGCGCGAACCCACAGGCCGTGTTGAAGGCCAAGAAGACGACGTTGGACGACTGCAAAATAATGACCCGGCCGTACAGCTCGGACAACGGACCGAGGATCATCGGTCCAATCGCGTACGCCAACACGAAGATGGAGAGGACAATCTGTGATTCGATCTCGCTGGTGATGTGGAACTCCCGGGCGATGTCCGGCAGAGCGGGAGCGACCATGGAGGATGCCAATGGTGACACGAAGGTGAAGGCGGCCGTGATGGCCGTGGCCGCCCATTTCTTGCCCGATGGCCAATTTTTGGGATTCAGCGGGTCGCCAGGGCCTTCAAACTTGACCTGCCAGGCGGTCAGTCAGGGGGGTGGTAAAGGAGGTCACAACATACAATGAATTGGTCCGCGGGCTTCTTTTCTTGGAGGAACGGCGTCGGAGTGGCCGGACCGTTCTGAGCCTCAATGTCAAACTTGGACGGATCTTTCTTGTCTTGCATCAGTCCCACAGCATGACCATGATCCTCGTCACACGTGCACCAGGATTCGTGCGAATGCTTCGATATCGCTCGGTCCGCGATCGGACTCATCATGGACAGCGGTCTTTTGACGTCGCTGGAGTACGAATTGTGCAGTGTGGCCATGGCCAGCGTCTCTTCCGACTGGGTCGGATAGTGAGGGGCGGACTGGTCGTAAGACGAGTCGTTGTTATTCAGGTAGCCTTCGGCCAGAAGCCGCTGGTTGGCCACAAAGTCAGGATTCCGGTCAATGTAGTGATCGTCGCTCGGGATCCGCGACTCTCGAAAGGAGGGCGCGTACGAGACGGCCGAGTCCGGGCGATGGTGTCCCGAGCGGATGGACCCTTGGTCGTCGAAGTGGCCGACGTGGTAGTCCGGCCCCTCGTCGTAGAGAACGGCGAAGGTGACTTCGCTGCTGGCGCGGTCAGAGCCCGGGGAGGGCTCCGCAGGTAACGAACGATGTCGATATGGCTCCGACGAATTCAGTCTCCGTAACGAGGGAAACCGAGAATTCATCGTCGGCTGCGAGTAGGGCCGCAGCGTCTGCCCGCTGTTGCGCCGGCTGTCATCTTCCATATTGGCCGCCTGGGACGCTGGGCCGACGTTGGGTTCGATCGAGGCGCCAAAGCTGGTGTTGTTGGCCGTGAGGAGGTTGGTCCCGCGGGGAGACGGGGCGATATGTCGATGACCAACGGCCGAGTTCGGACGTGAAGGCGAGTCGTGGCCGGAAGCAACGTCCCAACTCTCCCACGACGTTTGGGCCGCCAGGTTGGTGAACGAGTGTGATCGGAGCGCTGGTTAAGAGAAAAGAACGGGTGGTGAGGCCGGCATGGACGGGGGGCACGGGGGACAAGAAAAGATCCGTAAGATGAGCGAGATGACGGGGATCCTGAGCTGGCTTTGGGCCCGCAGTGCTGGCAGTCTGGAAGACAGAACGAGGGACGGAGGGAAGGACGGAGAGGGAGCAAACTGGGGCTGGTCGCGAGAGTTTGGTCACATTGGCGGAGGATAAGAGGCAGGACAGCATGCGAGGTCGATTTGGGATCATCAGGCCCTACACGGCCGGGCAGCGCAGTAGTCCATTATGGCAACACCGGCCCAAGGCAGCTCAGCCCGCTACGGCCTGCCAGGGCGCACCACCTTTGCTGAGACGAGGACGGCCGAGCGGGCGGGTACAGGGGGTCCCAGCACGGCAGCGGTGGCAGGATGAGATTGAGGACCTAGTGCCAGGCCTCAATCATCTTGCGGCTCCTGTGAGTGGATGTTTCTAAATCGAGTCCGTAGCGCAAGCCCCCAATGCTCTGGATCCCCTGGTACACACGGACATGTCGCTGGCGCCCACTCCCGACCACCGAATGAGTGAGGATCCATTCCACCTAGCACCGGCCTGCGCCGTCCAATCCTCAACTCCAGTGGCGTCCCCCCCTGTCGCTCCGCAGGCCCCGCGCTGGCCTTGCAAAGGGAAATGGTCTCTCAGGCGATAAACCGATTGATTCTACCACCCTTGGACACGCACGCACGCAGATGCCAGCGCAGAGATGGTGAAGCACGTTGGCCTCGTGCTCCACGGCATCCTCTTGCGCTCGGCTCGAACGTGTCCTTTTGGGCCTCGCCCTCTCGCGACCGCAGCGGTGTGCTCTCCTCCCTTTCCCCTGATCCCACCGGACGGCCCCCAGGTTGTGATTGCCCTCTTGGCACCCCTGAGCGCCGAGTCAAGACTGCTTGCGTCTGTTCCCGCTTCCAGTCTGGACCCAACTTCTCCTCTGTGATCCTACCAGCCTGAGCAATTCCGGCCGTTGTGTCATCACCGAGAGCTGTCGGTCGCTTGGAATCAGGATCCACTTCGCGCGTGGCCTCGGGCAGTTGGGTGGTCCAAGAGGTAGCTTACGTTGACTGGTTCGGGCAGGAGAGAGCCATGGTTGATGGTCATTATTGGCCAGTGGCCGTTTTATTGATTCGACTACCGATCCTTTGGGTCCATGGTTGCGAGATCTTACCCATCTCAGTTATGGTGCACGTGGAGGACCAGATATCGACACGAGTCTGTCTCCGTGGGCGTGGCCTCTCTGCGTGTCTGCCGATGCCCAGCCGGGGACCGCTGTGGTGGCAAACTCACGTCCTCGTGCGGGATACCACTGGAATTAGAGTCTTGGGGTCTGACCGTGTAAGGCGTACTCTTTTGCTCGGTGAAACGGTGCCGTTATGCCCGGTCGCGGCAGTGTCGACAGATTCGCACAGGCTGAGGTAGAGCTCCAAGATGGCTGGTCAGGTCTCGTTCTCCTTTAGCGCATCTATAAAAAGTTTTGCCAAGGAGCGCTATACTAGTGTGTTTGACAAGCCTGTTGCAGGGGAGAGCCAAGGCCCACCCCGGTCACAAGAGGAACTGCTCAAGCTCGCAAAGCAGCCGAGGCCGTAAGGCTGACACCTAGAACCAGTCATTGAGGCACCTTTTTTTTTTTTTGTTGCCCCTCCTCGTTTTCGTCGGACAGTTCGAGAGACGGTTCGTTATGTTGTCAGCAACGGAGTTGAGCTGCATGCATATGCATCATAGGCGTCGTTATCTTGCATCACGGGAAATCACATCAGTGGGCAAAAGCGGCCGCTGACCGGTCTACAGGTCGTCGCCATTGGGCTCAGCAAGCGTGGTGACGTCGAGAATTTGGCAATCAATGTGAGGTTCTGCCTACAGCTCCAGCTAGCCACGACCATGAGGATTAACGGACCGAGAGGGGAAACCTTTGACGAGGCCGGAGAGAGATGGGAAACCATTTACGAGGCCGGAGAAAGATGGTGGCAGGGAATAGTGGTTATCTAACGCCTATCTTTCACGACCGAGGACGGCCAAGATCCCATCCTGTGTGCTGTCAGGTGTCAACACGCTTTCCCAACCCCTTGCCACTGACCGGGACGACGGACGTGAGCTCTGACCTGAAACACGGACCGCACGAGACATGACTGCCACCGATCATCATGATGGTAACTGCGGATGTCTGTTTACTGTTTTGCTTGCTGCGGCCGTTGCCAAAGTTGTCTCCAAATTGGTCATGCGCTATTAACGATATTCAAAGTTTTTCACCTGGCACTATTGACCGGCGCTGAAGTTAGCGGCATCCGGGGCCCCAATGGAGAAAGTCCAGTCTGTCGCCAAAGGCGTTCTCCGGATTGTCGAACTTGCGACATGGTCAACCAACCACCGATCCATCCCTCGAGTCAGATGCTGCTCTTATCCACAACGACATCCCCTCCATTCGGATAGGATGAGAGCTCCTGGAACGGAAGATGAGTGCCGGTTGAACCTTGTCTCGTCGTCAATCCTTTGACCTGGCAGAAGTGTTGTGACTGAGATTTCCCCGCGATCTGGAGCGCTGTCTATACTCCACCTAGGATGCCTCCACCCCACCCGTCAATCAATCTGTTGAGACGTGCATACAAGGTCCAAGGGCACGCAGTAGAAGACTGAAGCTTGACCAAATTCCCAACCACCTCAGAATTTTCCAAGAAGTAAGTCACGTGATGGTTCACTTGATGATCAGATTGGGATGCCTAGATCAACCTTTATTCCAGCCTTCTCTCCACAACGGGGCTGGGACTCAGGCGACTCTCTCGTCAATTCCAACGGTAAGCAATGGCAGGAGATAGATCATTGCCCATCGATCCCGGGAACAAGGCCCTCGCCTTTGACGCTCACGACCTTCCCCTCGCCATCCCGATCTCTGTTGGCCCGCCACACGCCCTCCTCGCCCTCGCCGGTGTCTCCGAACCATTCTCGTTTCCAGATCTCTGCGCGCGCCTTGACCCTCTCGAGGATCTCTTCGCTCCCCTTCCAGCCCGCTTGCCTATGCCCGCTGCTCACGGCAACCGCAATGCTCTCTTCCTTGACCCGCACCTCGCCTAGCCGATGCACGATGCAGACCTTTTCGAGCCCGTGCTGAGCCTTGACCTCGGCGGCGATCGTGAACAGCGATTTGAGCGCGAGCTGAGGATATGCCGAGTAGGACAGCCGCGTCACTGGTCGGTTGTCGAAATGGTCTCGTGTCGTTCCGAGGAAGAGCACGTTGGCACCAGCGGACGGCGAGCGAGTGAACGCGAGGCAGGACGGGATGTCAAGAGGATCATATCGAAGCTCAATGTAGATGTCGTCAGACACGAGAGACTGAGGGAAGTTGGACCGGTCGAGCGGCGTCTTCGAGGAAGCAGATGCGGCTGTCATTGGCGTCAGGACTGCAATTCGGATGCTATTGACTCTTCATCTCCTCCTCTCGCAAAGGTAAAACCCACTCCGACAGAGAGATGTGTAGTCGTGCAGGCGAAGTTTCTCTCGCCAATTTTTCTGGACATATCAGAGTATGGCGGTGCGGTAATCCATCCGCTTAGGAGCAATTCCCCGCCAGAGGACCATTGATCGACGTCACCAGCCCAAGCGGCTGACCACAATGCACAAACCCCCTAATACCAAACGGTCGTTCGCCGCCATGTCGAATCAATGGTCTTGCCTCCTCAAATGCTAGCACTCAAGCAGAGCGAACCACTCCAGTCCAGTCAGTCCAACCAGTCCAGTCAGTCCAACCAGTCCAGTCGGTCCAACCAGTCCAGTCAGTCCAACCAGTCCAGTTAGCCCAACCAGTCCAGTAAGTCCAACCAGTCCAGTCAGTCCAACCAGCCCAGTCATCCAACCAGCCCAGTCAGTCCAACCAGCCCAGTCAGTCCAACCAGCCCGGTCAGTCCAACCAGCCCAGCCAGCTCCAGCTCCATTGGCAATGTTCCCGGAAGCAAGCAGT
>Ga0255336_102114_pt1 | contig 10989 bp, 12 predicted proteins | sample MeOH1_35cm_T3_17_FD_189102 | JGI IMG/M metagenome (GOLD analysis project Ga0255336, IMG submission 189102) | Sandy soil microbial communities from University of British Columbia, Vancouver, Canada - MeOH1_35cm_T3_179 | ecosystem: Engineered > Artificial ecosystem > Sand microcosm > Unclassified ...
GCCGGAATGAGTGGGAGGCGGCCGCGCAACGTACTCCGCACGGCCAGCCGATCGAGCTCGGACGATAGCAATTCCTCTAATCCCCCCATCGCCAGCATTCCTTAATACTTCATCGGACCATGAATTTTCGATGGATCGACGCTTTACGGTCGACATCGATTGAAGCGCAATGGGCATGGGGTATCCATTTCTTTTTGCCGCACGCGGTCTTCATTTCCGCACGTCCCTCACTTTCCTCAGACAAACAGCCGACAGAGAGTTGAAAGTTTGCCTTCATCACATGTTCGTAATCGGAACCCACATTACGTTACCGTGCCTTAAAGAATCTTACTGATTCTTTCGGCACAGGTCCGTTCCGTCATACAACAATGAGGTGAGACATGGATAAAGTCAGGAAGTGGTCCGGGTTGAGCGCAGTAGTCGGTGCCGGCATGATGACGCTGGCAGGCATACCCCCGGTGGCACAAGCGCATGAGATGCATGACGCGAAGCGCGTGCTTCTCATCAGCTTCGATGGTTTGCATGAACAGGATGTCGCGCGCTGCATCGGTGCGAATACCTGCCCTAACCTGGCGCTGCTGGCGAAATCAGGCGTGACGTACACGAATGCGCATACCCCGGGCCTGTCTGATTCCTTCCCCGGTCTTGCCGCGCTAGTAACAGGCGGTTCGCCGAAGACCGTAGGTCTCTTCTATGACGTGTCATATGACCGCACCCTCTACGCGCCGACGGATACGACCTGCTCCGGCAAGCAGGGATGGAACGTCGTGTTCGATGAGACGACCGGCATCGATGGCGAGAACGGAGGCCCGCTGATTCATCTCAATGGCGGCGGCGCGTTCAATCCGCAGGCCATTCCGAATGCGTTGGTCAATGGCGTCTGCACGCCCGTCTATCCGCATAACTACATCAAGACGAATACGGTTTTCGAAGTGGTCAAGGAGCACATCCGCGGTGCGCGTACGGCTTGGGCCGACAAGCATGCATGGGGTTATGACTGGCTAAATGGACCGTCCGGCCGCGGCGTGGACGATCTGGCACGCACCGAGATCAACTCGATCGACCCTGCGACCAAGACCTACTACCTCGACACCTATACGCACACCGAGAAATTCGATAACTATCACGTGCGGGCGCTCATCAACCAGATCAACGGCCGTGACTCGACCGGGAAAAGCGCTTTCGTGCCGACGGTGTTCGGCACGAACTTCCAGACCTTGAGCGTGGCCCAAAAGGCACCTGTGGCAAAGGGTGGGGGTTACCTCGATGCAGATTTCACGCCGGGCCCGCAGGTCGCAGGCGCGATTGATTACCTGGATGACGCGCTGGGCCGCATTGTGTCCGAGCTGAAGGAACGAAACCTTTATTCGTCCACTGTCATCATCGTCACGGCCAAGCACGGGCAGTCGCCGACCGACCACACGAAACTGGTCAAGAACGGCGATACGCTGTCCAAGCTCCTGGAAGCCAATAACTATCTGGACCCCAACGGCAACTTCGGCCAGAACGCCACGACGTCGGGCAATCTGAACGACGGTACGGGGCTCGTCGACACCGGCATGGTGCAAACCGACGACATCGGACTCATCTGGCTGCGTGACCGCACTCAGCTGGACGCGGCGGTGACGACGCTCAAGGACAATCTCAGCTGCAATGCCCCCGGCATCTGTGCGGATGGTCCCGCGGCGTACATCCTGTACGGCCCGAACCTCGCGTCACGGTTCGGCGATCCGGCACGAGGCCGTACCCCGGACATCATCGTGCAGCCGAACCCGGGCGTGATCTACACGTCCAGCACGGCGAAGGACGAGGAGCACGGCGGCAATGCGCCTGACGACAGCCATCTGGGCCTTGTCGTGTCGTTCCAGGGAATCCAGCACGGTCGCACCGACTCCAGGCCCGTCCTGACCACGCAGGTCGCACCGACGATCCTGGGTGTACTCGATCTTGACCCGGAACTGCTGCATTCGGTCGCGGAAGAAGAAACGAGAGTCCTGCCGGGTCTCGGGATCGACCACTAGCGGTAGACGAACCGGTTCGTTGAAGATGTCTTCGCGCGCGGGGTGCAAAGCCTTTAGCGGTCTCGGGCAGGGGTCATGAGATATTGCGGTGCTGACCTTCTGTCCGGGATTCGTGCCGGCACCCCGCGGGCCATGCGCCGGTCAATAATTCCGCAACGCGTAATTTGTGCCGTCGTCCTCAAACAACATCGAAAAATACCCTCTAAAGCCCTTGCTGAACGTTTGCGGTGACTGCAGAATCCGCAACATGTTACGAACTGTAACGAGACGTTACGTTTTGTCTGTCAATGCCGCCTGACAGCGTGACGCGTCCGGAACCGATTGCGGGGACGCTGTGAAAACCATCAATGACACGTTGGAATCGATTCGGGAACTTAACCTCTCGTACATCACGCTCGCGCGGCAGCTGCTGCAAGAGGATGGCCCCGTCGGAATGCTTCGCCTCGGGCTGTCAAAGGAAGTCGCCGATATTTTGGCTAACCTTACCTCGGCTCAGGCGGTGAAATTCGCGGCGTCGAATCATCTGCTTTGCTCGTTTCGCTTCAACGATCACGCGATGCTGTCTGCTTTGACAAAATCGCCGTACAGGGCCGACATCGCTGCGGAGCACTCCGCGGCGTCAATGGCCCCGCAGCAAGCTGTGCAATTCGCATAAGGGTGCAACAAGGGTCCGCATGCTTGTGCGGCAAGTCATAGCGGCATGACCAACCGCTTTGGAGAAAACTGAAGGGCCAGCGTGAGTCGGACTGGACCGGGGATGGGGTCTGCGCACCCGTCGCCCGTTTCTGCGCGAGCTCATCGAGGGCGTCCGAGCCGCGCCTTCGTCGCGTGTATCTCCGCTTGCAGTTCGTCGATGCGTTGCAACAGCGATAGCGCTAGTGCAAGACCTTGCCGGTCGAGTTCGAAGTCGTCGCGCAGCCGCCGTGCTGTCTTGACCGTCACGACGTAACGCAGCTGGAACATGGGCGTCTGTGAACCGGCCTCCACCGGCTTGATGACGTCGGTGTCTACGAGGTCTTCGATTTCTTCGATCGACAGGCCCGACACCTCGGCCAGATGTGCAAGCGGGCAAAGGTCCACCTCGTTAAGCCAGATCGAATCGCTCAATGGTGCGCTCATGGCTTTGCTCCTTACGCAAAATGCTTGCGGGGGTTGAAGTTCGATGCCGCCGCCAGTTGTTCCAGCAACTCGTGTTCACGAGCGCCGACCGTTTTCGGCACTTCTATCCTGACTATGGCGTAGAGCGCCCCGACGCTGCCGTCGGCCGACGCAAGTCCGCGTTTGGCGAGCCGCAATTTTTGCCCTGCAGTAGTGCCCGGTTTGACGGTGAGCTCCACCGTGCCCGCAAGAGTGGGTACGTGCACGCTCGCCCCCAACACGGCTTCCCAGGGCGCGAGCGGCAGATCGATATAGAGGTCGCGGCCATCAGGCCGATAGAGCGGATGCGGCTGCAGGGCAAGTGACACATACAGATCGCCGGGCCGGCCGCCGTTAAAACCCGGGCCGCCCTTACTGGCCAGCCGCAAGCGCTGACCATTGGCCGCCGCTTTAGGAATGGTGATTCGAAAGGTCCGCGCGACGCGATGCGCGAGGCCATTTGCGTCGTACTCGGGAAGCTCGGCGCTCAGTTCGATTTCTTCGCCGTTATAGATTTGCTCCAGCGTAACGGGCGCGACAATTTCATAGTCCTGTCCCGGGACGGGAAAGCTTTGTCTTCGTTGACTGCGGCCGCCGGTACGGCCGAAAGCCGAAAAAAGATCGGCGAGATCGACGTCGTCGAGGCCGGCTTCGCCCGTATGGAAATGTTGCTGCCAGTCCGGTGGCGGCGTGAATGGCTCGCCGGCCGGATGTTTGCCGAGGTTGTCGTAGGCTTCGCGCTTTTCTGGATCTTTCAGCGTGGCATAAGCCTCCGCGATGTCCTTGAATTTCGCTTCACTGTTCGGGTCCGCCGAAACGTCGGGATGATATTTGTGGGCGAGCTTGCGATAAGCTTTCTTGATGTCCGCGTGTGTCGCGGTGCGTTCGACTCCCAAGGCTTCGTAATAGTCCTTGAATTTCATGTGAGACCTAAAAGAGAAGGAGAACGAGTTTTCGTCTGAGCTGAAGCGCTGCGACGGCGAGGGCACGTCGTTTAACGAGTGTAGGTCAACGCGGAGCCGGGCGAAAATTGGCCCGCCGGGCATGACCATCAGCAGCGATTGTGCGCGCTCGCGGCAGCGGCCGTGCCGCCTCAGATCGAGGTGACCAGCATCGCGGCCGAAATCACCAGCATTACGGCAGTCGCCAGCCAACCCAGCGCCCGTAGCGAGCCCCGGGCCGCAAACTTTCCCATGATGTCCGGACGGCACACTATTTTCATCATCACGAACATCACCGGCACGGCGACTACGCCGTTGAGCACCGCGCTCCAGTAGAGCGCCTTGATTGGATTGATGGAGGTGAAATTGATGACCATGCCGATCAGCGTAGCGATCGCGATCGTGGCGTAAAAAGCCTTTGCCTCCTGCATTTTGCGGGTGAAACCGACCGGCCAGTTGCGCGCTTCGCCAATCGCATACGCCGCCGACCCGGCGAGCACGGGCACAGCCAGCAGACCGGTCCCGATCAGTCCAACCGTGAAAAACAGCGCTGCGAAGGGCCCGGCGATAGGCCGCAAAGCCTGTGCCGCCTGAGCCGACGTTTCAATATCGACGATACCGCCTGCGTGGAGGGTAGCCGCCGTGGTGGCCAGAATGGCCAGTGCGACGAGGTTCGACAGTCCCATGCCGGCGACGGTATCGACCTCGATACGATGCAGCGCCGCAGGACCTTGTTCAGGTGAATCGAATAAATCCAGCCGCCGTGGATGCACGCGCATGTCCTCGACTTCCTCCCCGGATTGCCAAAAAAACAGGTACGGACTGATCGTGGTGCCGAACACGGCCACGACGGCAGTCAGATACGCCGACGTCCAGACCGGACGCGGCAGGAACAGACTGCTGGCAAGATGGCCCCAATCGACATGCGCCACCGCCAGCACGGCAAAGTAAGCGAAGAGGGACAGCGTGAACCACTTCAGCACGGCCACGTAGCGCGTGTATTGCAGCAACAACTGCATCGCGACGCAGATCACTGAGAACAGCAGTACATAAAGCCACTTGGGACCGGGCAGCAAAAGCGCGAGAGCGTCGGCCATTGCACCCAGATCCGCGCCCAGATTGACGATATTCGCAATCAGCAGCAGCGCCACGATCCACTGCAGCAGCCATGTCGAGTAGTGAAGCCGCAGCACGCCTGCTATGCCGTGCCCCGTCGTGCGTCCGATGCGTGCGCTGATCATCTGGATGGCGACCATCAGCGGATAGCTGAACAGGAGCGTCCAGGACAGTCCGTAGCCAAAGGCCGCACCCACTTGACTGTAGGTGGCGATGCCGCTGGGATCGTCGTCGGAGGCGCCTGTGATGAGGCCTGGCCCCAGCACGCCGAGAAAATGGGGTTTGGTGGGCCCGATAACCGGATCAGGGCCCTCTGCATCGTATTCTTGGGCAGGCTCGTCCATGATGGATGGCTCGGTGTAGTCAGAAGGCGTGGTCGGAGCCGCGCCCGTTGCGCGGGCGCGGGTTTTTTGGAAGTCTGCCGGCGGCGATGCTTCCCGCGGAAAGCTCGACGATTTCCGACGTGATCTCCTGTTGCCTCAGTCGGCGAAAGTCGCCGGTCAATGTTTCGAGTCTGTCATGCACGTTCGTGCGTGCGGCGATCATGGCCCTCATACGCGCGTCGTTCTCAGCGGCGAACGACAGCATGATGGCCTCGCACAGCTGCGCGAAGATGTATTCCTCCGCGAGCTGCGTCAGCAAGCGCTGGGGCGTGACAGTAATGAGGGGCGGGTCGCGACGCGGTGTGATCGGGAATCGCCCGAAGTCGAACGGCAGCAATGTCTGTTCCACGATCTCGACGCTTGCTGACGACGGGTGCGGTGTTGCGTGGACCACGGTTACGCGGGTCGCCCGCCCGGCGTTGAGACGCTGGAACAGAGCACTGGTGAGGCGATCGGCGAGCGCCGGCACTTCGTCGGCGTGGGTGACCATCGGCGCCGACCAGCCGACGCTCAGCCCGTGTTCGGCCGCCGTCACGATTCCGCGTCCGCCGAGCATCAGATATTCCGTCGACGAGGGTCGCGTTGATACGGTGGCCGATGCAAGCGCCGCGTCGATGACCTGCTCGTTGAACGTACCGACAAACCCCTGTTCTGCGCACAGGACAATCACCACGGCTGCGTCCCGGTCTGCACCTCGATCCAGGTCCGTGGTGTCGTGCGACGTGCGTTCGTCAATCAGCAGCAGCGCGTCGCCGATCGCCGCTCCGACTATCCGCGCGCATGCCCGAATACCGTCCAGACGGCTGCGCGCTTCACGCGAGCGTGCTGCAGCGATGCCGCGCATTGCACCGACCACGGATTCGAGCCCGTGCACGCCGTTCATGCGCGCCTGGACTTCGCTGAGTTTGTTACTCATGTCGAAGCGGCCTCAGGCGCGGGCGCCGCGCCAACTTGTGCGGCAAGATCGCGTACGGCCGTGACCAGCTCGGCCAGCGCGGGCGCATCGAGCGAGCCCGTGGCAACGAGAGCTGCCGCAGCAGCAGGGCCGCCGTGCGCATCGAGATGTGCGGCGAGACGGGTGCGAACCGTCGCAATGCAACTGACTGGCAGCGTGTCGAACACGCCATCGGCGAGGGCAGCCAGCAGTGCGATTTCATCGACAGGACGAAGTGGCGCAAAGCGCGGCTGCGTGATCAAGGCGCGAATGCGCTCGCCGCGAGCCACTTGCACCTTGACCCTAGGCTCCATCGCGCCGCCGAAGCGCGTAAACATTTCGAGCTCCAGAAACTGCGAATAATCGAGCCGCAGACGTCCGGATACCTTGCGCAACGCGGGCAACTGCGCCTTGCCGCCGACCCGGCTTACGCTCAAGCCAACATCAACCGCGGGGCGCTGGTTGGCAGCGAAAAGCGCTGCGTCGAGCATGATCTGGCCATCGGTGATCGAGATCAGGTTGGTGGGAATGTAGGCGGACAGATTGCCGGCATCGGTTTCCGCGATCGGCAAGGCCGTGAGTGAACCACCGCCCAGTTCCGCAGACAGCTTCGCCGCACGCTCCAGCAGCCGGGCATGCAGGTAGAAAATGTCACCGGGATAGGCCTCGCGGCCGGGCGGTTCGCGCGTGAGCAAGGCGAGTTCGCGATGCGTCGCGGCATGCTTGCTCAGGTCGTCGATGACGATGAGCGCATGCTGTCCGCGGTCACGAAAATATTCGGCGATGGAGACTCCGCTGAACGGAGCAATCCATTGCAAACCCGGCGAGGCAGCTGCCGGCGCGACCACGAATACGCACCGTTCGGGCGCGCCGTGACGGCGCACGGCGTCGATGACGCGCTGCACGGCAGTGGCGCGCTGACCTATCGCCACATACACGCAGATCATGTCGGAGTGCTTCTGGTTGACGATCGTGTCGATGGCGATCGAGGTCTTGCCGGTCGCCCGGTCGCCGATGATCAACTCGCGCTGGCCGCGCCCGATGGCGAACAACGCGTCGATCGGCAGGATGCCAGTGGCGACCGGTTGCGCGACCAGATCCCGGTCGATGATGGAAGGCGCAGGCCGCTCGATCGGCAGGTGCATCTCGGCGGGCACCGGCTCGTCGCTATCAAGCGGCCTGCCGAGCGGATCGACCACTCGTCCGAGCAGTCCGGGACCGACCGGCACTTCGACCACTTGCCCGGTTCCGGTAACACGGGAACCGGCGGAAATCGCGTCGCCGTCGTCGAGCAGAACCGCGCCGATGGCATCGGCGTCGAGCGTGAGCTCGAAGCCGAGCCGGCCGCCCTCGAAGCGCAGCAGTTCGTTTAAGCGCACATCGGGCAGGCCGGAGACGGACGCGATGCCATCGGACACGTGCTCCACGCGACCGACGCTTTCAGCCTTGGCGACAAACCGCGAGCGAGCGAGGGTGGCGCGGCTGCTGACGAGCCAGTCGTTGTCGCTCAAAGCCATGTCGGGCTGGATTGATGTCATGAGCCGAGGAGCTCCATTTTCAGGCCGGCGAGATCGTGGCGAAAACTGTTGCGCACGAGTGCATGCGGCGCTTCCAGTTCAAGTCCTGCAATCACGGCGGGATCGACCGCGACCTGAACCTGCAACGCGTGGCCGAGCGCTTGGGTGAACGCCGTGTGACACGCGGCCAGTTCGCCGGCGGTGAGTGCGCGAGGCGCGATCAGGCGGACTGGTTCATCGTCGCCGGTCAGTTGCGCCCGGGTAGCCTCGGGCAGTGCGGCGAGCTCACGCGCCAGTCCGTCGATGAAACCCGCGATCCGTGCCTCGGCGGGCAAGCGATCGAGGAGCCGCGCCGTGACATCGAGTGCGAATTGCGATGCACGATCGGAGTCGGCAGCAGCGGCTTCACGCCGGCTGGCGTCGATCGCGGTTTGCGCAGCCGTGCGCATTTGCTCTGTGTCGGTACGTGCCGCGTTCTCGAGCGACGCCTTGAGTTGCGCGGCTTCGGCTGTTGCTGCATCGAGCAGATGTGCGCGCAGCGCTGCGACTTGAGCGCTATCGGCGGCGGCCTTCTGCTGTTCGTCGCGCGCCGCGGTTTTTGCTGCGGCGGCATCGGCCATCAACTCAGCGGCTGCATGCTGGCGCTCGGCTACGATCTTCGCCACCGGGCGAAACAGAAAGCGCGCCAGCAACCAGACGAGCACCAGCGCGTTGACGGTCTGCAGCAGAAGAGTCCACCAGTCGATGTGCATGATCAGTGCTCGCTTACTTCACGAACGGGTTGGCGAACAACACGAGCAAGGCGATCACCAGGCAATAGATCGCCATGGTCTCGATCATCGCAAGGCCGACGAACAGCGTCCGCGAAATCGTGCCGGCCGATTCCGGCTGCCGTGCGAGCGCATCCATCGCGGCGGCGAGCGCGCGGCCTTCGCCGAGCGCCGGTCCTATCGCGCCGAATGAGACGGCGAGTGCTGCTGCGAGAATGCTCACTACCTGGATAAGATTGTTCATTGCTGGCCTGCCTGTTTGCTGGAAGTATTTGCGGAGTTTTCGGCGAGCGCTGCGCCAATGAAGACCATCGCCAGCACGCTGAAGATGTAGGCCTGCACCGCGCCGGTCAGCAGATCGAGCGCCATCAACGGGATGGGCACCAGCAGCCCGGCAAGCGACAGCACGATGCCAACCACGAAGACACCGCTCATCACGTTGCCGAACAGACGCACCACCAGCGAGAAGGTCCGCGTGATCTGCTCGACTACGTTGAGCGGAATCATGATCCACGTGGGTTCGGCAAAGGTGGCGAGGTAACGGCCGAGGCCACGCGTGCGTACGCCGTAGTAAATGGTCGCGCAGAACACGATCAAAGCCAGCGCGGCGTCGGTTTCGACATGGGCGGTGGGTGGTTCCATGCCCGGCAGGAGCGACGACCAGTTGCTGACCAGAATGAAAAGAAAGAGCGTGCCCACCAGCGCGCGATACCGTTCGGGCTCGGCTTGCATCGTGTCGCGAATCTGGCCGTCGATCGTGCTGAGCACCAGTTCGAGCACCGTCTGCATTTTCGACGGTGTGAGCGACAACCGGCGGGTGATCCAGGCGGAGCCGCCCGCGAGCAGGGCCATGATGACCCACGTCGCCACTACGGGTGCTGAAACGCCGATCGGGCCGATATGGAAGAGGGTGGCAGTGGCGAGAGGCGAAGCAATCATGGCGTCACTTGGACACGTCGCAGGATGAAGCCTCTTGCCAGCAGCAGCCCGGCCGCGCCGCAGAGGAGCGGCCACGCGCCAAGCTTCGCCAGCGCGGCGAACAGGACGGCCACGCCCGCGAGGCGCAGGAGTTGCAGCCCGATCGCCTTGGCCGGCGTGCCGGCGACCAGCAGCCGGACATTCCAGCGCAAGGTCGCGAAGTGGATCACACCGGCAGCAAGGCCGACGCACGAGCCAATCGCGATCTGGGCTGCCAGCGGGAAGTGATATGTCATTGCCGATCTCTCCGGGTTTGCCGATGCATCCATTTCCATGCGGACCACAGTCCGATGGCCGCACCGGCCATCAGCAACGGAGCTGAGAAAAACACGCCGGTGTTGAAGTACCGGTCGAGCCAGTGGCCAAGCACGAGCCCAAGCAGCGTCGGCACCACGATCGTCCAGCCGAGAATGCCGATCTGACCGAGGCGCGCTCCGAGCGATGGTTCTGGCTCTTCCCGTGCCTCGCGCTCGCGCTGTACCGCTTGCCGGGCAGCGCTAGCCATGCGGTCGGTGTCAGGGTCAGCGTCGCGCTTGGGATCGATGTCGTCGGGTGAGGGCTGTGTCATGGTTCGGCTCAGTCCGCCGGTCTCGCGCTCGGGCGCAGATGGCGCAGCAACTGACGAACGGCCTGCGCATGCAGACGGGTTTCGTCGACGCGGGCACGGCGCACGGCGTCGATCTGCGTCGCGCGTGCGGTATCGACCTGCGCCTCGAGTACCTGGAGCGACATGCCGCTCGCGCCCATCACGCCTTCGCGGCAGGCAATCGCGATCTCGTGGCCGCCCGAAACGCGCAGCACGCCTTCTTTCACAGCGCAAAATTGTTCGATGCCGTCGGCGGCGTGCCAGCGCAGCACGGACGGCGCCAGCACAGTCAGGAACGCCGCATGGCCGGGCAGAATGCCGAAACTGCCCGTAGCGTCCTCGGCGCGCAGCGCGACGACCTCCGTGCTGTCGAACAGCACGCGCGCCGACGTGGCGATAGTCAGATGCAGGAGCGCACTCATGATTCGAGATGCTCTGCCACCGGCTTTGCGTTAGCCGCAGGCGGCGTTGACGAAGCGCCCTCGCGGGCGCGGGCTTCATCGAGCGTGCCGACCATGTAGAGCGAGCTTTCCTGCCAGGCGTCGCAATCGCCGGCGAGGATCGCCTTGCAGCCGGCAACCGTGTCGGCGACTGCGACGGAGCGGC
>Ga0255336_102115_pt1 | contig 10975 bp, 9 predicted proteins | sample MeOH1_35cm_T3_17_FD_189102 | JGI IMG/M metagenome (GOLD analysis project Ga0255336, IMG submission 189102) | Sandy soil microbial communities from University of British Columbia, Vancouver, Canada - MeOH1_35cm_T3_179 | ecosystem: Engineered > Artificial ecosystem > Sand microcosm > Unclassified ...
CTTGAGCGCTTGCGGCTATCAGCCCGCAAGCGCTCGCGAACGTCGCCGGCTCAGCCATTGCACCGTCAGCAGCCCGACCACCATCACGGTCAGGGACAGCATCGTGGTCATCGTGCCGAGCGCGTAAATCACGGGCGTTGTCACGGAAGTCGTGAGCCCTTGAAGCTCGAGCGGCAGCGTGTTCTGGTCGCCGATAGCCTGTGACGTGCGCGCGATTTCGTCCCACGACAGCGTAAAACCGAACATCCCGACGCCAATCACCGACGGCCCGATGATCGGCAACACGACATGGCGAAAGTTCTGCCACGGCGACGCACCGAGGTCGCGAGCCGCCTCTTCGTATGCAGGGTTGAAGCGATTGAATACCGCAAACATCACGAGCAACCCGAAGGGCAGCGTCCAGGTCAGATGCGCGCCGAGCGCCGAGGTATAGAGGCCCATCGACGTTGTGTAGTTGTCGGCGAACGACTGATGACCCCACGCGCCTGCAAGGTACTTGACGCCATTGTCGAGCAGCCGGAACGTCAGCCCGATACCCAGCGACACGATGATCGACGGCATGATCAGGCTCGCGACGGACACGTAGAACACGGCGGTATCGCCGCGAAAGCGCTTGCGAAACGCGAGTCCCGCCGCGACCGAGAACAGCACCGTCAGCACCGTGACGACGGCCGCGAGGCGCACCGAGCGCCCGAATGCGGCCCAGATGTCTATGTCGCCAACGCCCTGCCGCAACACCGCGAACCAGTGCAACGAAACCCCGCGCATGGGGAACGTGAGACCGCCTTCCGGTCCCTGGAACGACAAAATAAAGATGGTGATGACCGGCCCGTAGAGGAACAGCACGAACAGCGCGAACACAAGTGCGAGCCAATAGAAACTGGCTGGCCGGCGTTCGCGGTGTTTCAGACGAGTCGCAGCCATTTCAAAGCTCCTTGCGGATATCGACTACGCGCGTGAGGCCCCAGACGATCATCAGCACAACGGCCAGCAGGATGATTGCGTTAGCTGCAGCGGCGGGGAACTGCAGATAGCCGGTCTGCACCTGGATGATCTTCCCGACCGACGCAATCTGCTGACCGCCCATGACACCGACCGTCAGGAAATCACCCATGACGATGGTGATCACAAAGATGGAACCGATCACAATGCCCGTCTTCGACAACGGCAGCACCACTTCGCGGATCACCTGCCAGCCGCTCGCGCCTGCGTCGCGCGCGGCTTCGAGCAGCGAGCGGTCGATGCGCATCATCGCGTTGAAGATCGGCACGATCATGAAGAACGTATACAGGTGCACGAAGGCGAGCACGACCGAGAAGTTCGAATACAGCAGCCATTCGAGCGGCTGGTCGATCATATGCGACGACAGCAGCGCCTGGTTCACGAGCCCGTTGCGGCCGAGCAGCGGTATCCACGAGATCATGCGAATGACGTTCGAGGTCCAGAAGGGAATCGTGCAGACGAGGAACAATACCGTCTGCATGCCGGATGAACGGATATGAAACGACAGGAAATAAGCGATCGTGAAACCGAGCACCAGCGTCACCGCCCAGACGATTGCGCAGAACTTGATCGTCGACCAGTAGGTCTTGAAGGTCACGCAGACATCGGTCATCGAGGAACAGCCGTCGAAGATCGCCGCGTAGTTCTTGAACGTGAACGCGGGGATGATCTGATATTCGTTGAAGTCCCAGAAGCTCACGATCAGCGTGATGACCAGCGGCACAAGGAAGAACAGAACGAAGGTCAACGTGAGCGGCGTCGCCTGTAGCCATGCGGCCGCGCGCCGGTGCTTGACCGGTGTGTCCAGCGGTTGGATGGGAAGCTCGATCGATGCCATCGCGGATTACCTGTTGAAGAAACGGATGCGGCCGGCGTGCCTGATATGCATCAGGCACGCTACGCGTATTAGGCCGCGATGAACTCGTTCCATTTCTGGACCATATAGATGTTCTCATCCATCACCGCGTTCCAGCACGCAATCGCCCCCATGCGCTGGTTGAACGAACCGCCGTCGCGCACCGTGCCGACCTTTTCCAGCAACTGGCCATCGGGCGCCTTGATGTCCTGCGCGGCCGGCTTGCCTTCGATCCAGTAGTCCCACTCATACGGCTGCATATGCGTCTTGGCGGTGTCGAGCACGCCCGCGTAATAACCCTGGCGCATGAGATACGCGCCGGCCCAGCCGTCCTGGAACCAGTTGATGAACTCGTAGGCTGCGTCGAGCTTGCGGCCCTGCAACGACCGCGGCAGCCCGAAGCCTGACGCCCACGAGCGATAACCCTCCTTGAGCGGCTGGAACTTGCACGCAATGCCCATCGTGCGGACCTTCGTGACGGCGGGCGACCACATCGACTGGATCACGACCTCGCCGGAAGCCATCAGGTTCACGCTCTCGTTGAAGTCCTTCCAGAACGCACGGAACTGGCCTGCGCGCTTCGCCTCGATCAGGATTTTGATGGTCTGGTCGATCTCGGCCTTGGTCATGTTGCCCTTGTCGCCGTACTTGACATGACCCATCGCCTCGATTGCCATGGCCGAGTCCATGATGCCGATCGCTGGAATGTTCAGCAGTGCGGCCTTTCCCTTGAACTCGGGGTTCAGCAACTCGGACCAGCTATTGATCGGACGTTTGATCAGGTCGGGACGGATGCCGAGCGTATCGGCGTTGTAGGTCGTCGGGATCAGCGTCATCCATTCGGTGGGTGTAGCCGAGAACTGTATCGACCGCGCGCCGGTCAGGAACATCACTTTCTTCGGCGCCGTGCCCTGGTCGCCGATCTTCTTGCCGTCGACCTCGCCCCGGGTAAGCACTGGCGTGATCTTGTCGGCGAGCTTGATCTTCTTTGCGTCCATGCCGGCCAGCGTGCCGGCGGGAATCAGCTTCTTCAGCGAGAAGTACTCGGTGTCGACAATATCGAACGAATTCGGCTGCGTGATGATGCGCTTGGCGACGTCGTCGGTGGTCACCGGGATGTACTGGATCTGGATGCCGGTGTCTTCCTGGAATTTCTTGGCGATGTCCGAACTCTGGTTCACCGCCGTGCCCAGGTAGCGAAGCGTGATCTTTTCCTGCGCATGCACGTACGGAAACCCGGCAATACCCGCTGCGGCGACCGCGCCCTTGAGCAAGGTGCGCCGCGACATGCCCTTGCCCGCGCCGAGGCTGGATTCAGTGTCTGCGATGCTCGCCGGCGTCTCGCTCGTGCTGGGATCGGACGGGTGTTCGTAACGCTCGGTCATTGCAATCTCCCTTGGTTGAAATCGTCGTTCGGTGCCGCAGAAAGCAGCCTCTTATGCCGCGAATGCATGCGCGTCCTGCTCGTTCCACCAGACCACGACACGCGCGTCCGGTCCCAGGCGTTGCGGGTCGTATTCGTTGTCGGGGAGCAGTGAAACCAGGTCGGGCGAACCGTCGAGCGGCGCGAGCGTCATGCGCAGATGGGTACCCTGATATTCGGTCTCTCGAACCGTGCAAGGGATACCGCCGATGCGGCTGAAGCCGGTTTCGCTCGCGGGCGCCTGGACCGGCGTGACGCCATGCGGCGCAATGCGCAGATGGTCGGCGCGCACGGTGAACGCGCGGCCGTTCGCCGCGAGCACGTTGTGGCCACCCAGGAATCGCGCGACGAATTCCGTGCGCGGCCGGTTGAAGACCTCGTGCGGCGAGCCGCTCTGCTCAATGCGCCCGTGGCTCATGACCACGACCATATCCGCGAGCGCCAGCGCTTCTTCCTGCGAGTGCGTCACGTGCACGAACGTGATGCCCAGCTCCTTCTGCCACCGCTTGAGTTCGGCACGCATCTGCACGCGCAGGAACGGGTCGAGTGCGGACAGGGGCTCGTCGAGCAGCAGGCAGCGCGGTTCGTTCAACAGCGCGCGGGCAAGCGCGACACGCTGTTGCTGGCCACCCGATAGCTGCGATGGCTTGCGTTCGGCAAAGGCGCTCATCGCGACGAGTTCCAGCAGTTCGCCTGCTCGCTTGCGACGTGCGTCCTTCGCGACGCCGCGCATCTTCAGGCTGAACGCGACGTTGTCGAGCGCGGACAAGTGCGGGAACAGCGCATAACTCTGGAAGACCATCGCGGTGCCGCGCGTGGCAGGCTGCGCACGCGTGACGTTGCGCTGGCCGATGAGGATGTCGCCGTCGGTGATCGATTCGTGACCGGCGATCATGCGCAGGGTCGATGTCTTGCCACAGCCAGACGGTCCGAGCAGGCAACAGTACTGTCCACCGGGAATCCGCAGGTCGATCGAATCAACGGCGAGCGCATCGCCATATTGCTTCGATACGTGCACCAGTTCGATATCGGCGGCTTCGGTTTTAAGCACGGCTGAAGTGGACTGACTCATGCAGGGCGTTTCCTGAATTAGAACGGCAACGAGCGGCGACACGCGACGAACGAAAGGTCTTTGCATGCCTCGAATGCAAGACATATGCCAATTCGTTCGCATAATCCAAACTTAGTTGCCAACTATCTCCTCTATTGAACGTAGACGATATGGCGTGTAAATTGCACACAATCCAAAATCGATCTGTTGGCAATCAAGCCGGATAATCCGCACGATTGAGGTGCGCCGCCGGTCCGCCACGGGGCGCGATCCCCCAAAAAGGTTCACGCGCAACGCCATCCGCGCCGCGATGTTCGTCACTCAGGGCTTTTGCACATGGACACCAACCGCCACGCTTGTGCATCGCAGGAACCTGCGTTCGGTCCGCTCGCCACGCATGGCCGCTTTCCGTACCGGCCGATCACCGACACCGATTCGTTTCGATGGCCCGGCGACACCGGGCTCGCCGTCTATCTCGGGTTGAACATCGAGCACTTCGCGTTCGGCGAAGGACTCGGCGCGGCGCTTGGCCCGGTCTCGCCGCAGCCCGACGTGCTCAACTACAGCTGGCGCGAATACGGCAACCGCGTGGGCGTGTGGCGCTGCCTCGAACTCTTCGACCAGCTCGACATGCCGTCGGGCACGCTGATCAATACTGCACTCTATGACCACTGCCCGGAGGTCATCGACGCCTGTCTCGCGCGCGGCGACGAACTCATCGCACACGGCCATACGAATGCCCAACGCCAGAGCGACCTGGACGAAAACAGCGAACGTGCCTTGCTGCTACATTGCCGCGAACGCATCGCAGCACATGCCGGCATGCCGCCTTCGGGCTGGCTCTCGCCGTGGATCTCCGAGTCGCGCGTGACGCCAGACCTGCTCGTGGAGACCGGTTATGGCTATACCCTCAACTGGTGCCACGATGACCGCCCGGTGCGCATGGCGTCACGCAAGGGCTCGTTATGGTCCATCCCCTATCCACAGGAACTCAACGACTTGCCGATGATGGTCGGCCGCCATCTCGACGCGTGCGCCTTCGCCGACATGATCATCGACCAGTTCGACGAAATGCTCGAACAGGCGAACCGGAGCCGCCATCCGCAGGCGCTCGTGATGGGCATCGCGCTGCATCCCTATCTCGTCGGACAGCCTTACCGGCTGCGGCATTTGCGGCGCGCGCTACAGCACATCGCGGCTGCCCGCGCGAACGGCGACGTGTGGATGACGACACCCGGCGCGATCGCCCGTCACATGGACGAGATGGAGCGCCTGGGCCTCACCGGCACGCCGCAACCAGCCCACCTTCTAGTAGAAAAATGACCTCGAAACCCGCACTGAGGGTCGCTGCAAAGCCCCTGAAAGAAGCCGTGCGCGACACGACCCAGGACGCCGATGCCCGCCTTTACCAGGCCATCTTCGACGGCGTGCTCAACCATCGCCTGACGCCCGGCACCAAACTTCCAGAGCCAGAGTTGTGCCAGTTGTTCGGCGTGGGCCGCGCGGTTGTGCGGCGCGTGCTGGAGAAGCTTGCCTACGAGGGCATCGTTGCATTGCGGCCGAACAAGGGCGCGGTGATCGCCGAGCCGACGCCTGAGGAAACACGCGAGATTTTCGAGGCACGCCGCTCGATGGAACGCGTGCTGGTGGAACTGGCCGTGCAGCGCGCGACCGCGGGCGACATCAAGGAACTCCGGCGCCAGCTAGCCGATGAAGACGAAGCAATGCATCGCTTCGACCAGCCTTCGTGGGCCCGGCTTGCAAGCGACTTTCATCTGCGTATCGCGGCGCTTGCAGGCAACTCGATCCTGCAACGCTACCTGACGGAACTCGTGTCGCGCTGCTCGCTGATCGTGGGCGTGTACGAGCCGCCGGGCCATGCGCCCTGCGAACACGATGAACATGCGGCGATCGTCGATTGCATCGAGGCGCGCGATTCCGCTGGCGCAATCAGCCGCATGGAAGCGCATCTGCGCGAGCTGGAGCAGCGCATTGAAACATCGCGCATGCAGGGCGAGAGAAGCCTCGGGGAATTGCTCGGCATGATCCAGACGTAAGCGCACTCACACAGGCCATCATGGAAATCGACTTCGAAGCCATCACCGAATATCAGCGATACAAACTCATGGCGAGCCTGATCGTGCCGCGCCCGATCGCGCTGGTCACGACCTTGAGCGCGAGCGGCACGATCAACGCCGCGCCGTTCTCGATGTTCAACATGCTGGGCGAGGAACCGCCCATCGTGATGATCAGCATCAACCGTCTCCACGATGGCTCGCTTAAGGACACCGCAGTGAATATTGCGCGCAGCCGCGAGTTCGTCGTACATCTCAGCGACGAGGCGATGGCGGAAAAAATGCATCGCTGCGGAGAACGCCTCCCGCCCGATGTCAGCGAACTCGAGAAGGTCGGGCTAACGCCGGTCGCAAGCTCGCGGGTCGCGCCGCCACGGATCGCTGAAGCGCCAGTGGCGTTCGAATGCACGTTGTGGGAGACGCTCGAGACCACGAGCCGGCAAATATTTATCGGACGTGTTCACCGGCTGCATGCACGCGACGAGTTGATCGATACCGAAACGTGGCGCGTGCGGCTTCAACACTATTTCCCGGTCGGACGGTTCGGCGCGAGCGACTACGTGACCACCCGCGAGCGCTTCACGCTCGGCTGACTGACCCACGGAGCATCGATGCACAACAAGACACTGGCCACGTCCACCGAGGGCATGGTCACCAGTCCCCACGCGCTCGCGAGCGCCGCCGGACTCGAGGTGCTGCGCGCGGGCGGCAACGCGATTGAAGCGGCCATTGCTATCGGCGCGGCGCTGAGCGTGACGTATCCGCATTTCACCGGTCTCGGCGGCGATGCGTTCTGGGTCATCGGCGACCGGACGGGCATGCTGCGCACGTTGTCGGGCATCGGCCAGGCGGCGCAGAATCTGCCCGCATACTCCGGCGCCATTCCGCTGCGCGGCGCCGGCTCGACGCTGACCACCGCCGCCACCGTCGACACGTGGCATCAGGCGTACGCGATCAGCCAGGCATCGTGGGGCGGTCAACGCGCGTGGTCCTCGCTGTTCGATCGCGCTATCGAATATGCATCGGAGGGATTTCCGGTCACGCCATCGCAGCACTTCTGGCAGCAGTTTCGCGCCGATGAATTGCACGCTTTGCCGGGCTTTTCGACGGTGTTTGCTCCGGACGGCCACCTACCGGAGATTGGCGGGCGCTTCGTTCAACCGGCGCTTGCGCGCAGTCTCCAACGCATCGCGACCTATGGCGCGCGCGAGTTCTACGAAGGTGAACTCGCGGAACGCGTTGCACGCGGCTTGCAGCACGCCGGCTCGCCGCTCACGAAAGCCGACCTCGCCAAGACCCGCGCACGCGACGAAGCGCCGCTACGCGTGGCGTATCGCGGCGGAGAACTGGTCAGCCTGCAACCGCCGACACAAGGCGTCACCACGCTGCAGATCATGGGCACGCTGGCCCGCTTCGATTTGTCGTCCATCGCCGAGGGCAGCGCGGACTATTACCACTTGCTCGTGGAAGCGGTGAAATGCGCGTTCGTGGACCGGGACCGCTTTGTCTCCGACCCGGAGTTCAATCGCGTTCCCGTCGACGACATGCTCTCGGCCGGAACACTCGATGCCCACGCACGATCGATCAGCCTGCACAAAGCGCGCGCCTGGCCGCACGTGTTTCGTCCCGGCGATACGGTGTTTATCGGTGCAACGGATCGCGAAGGCCGTAGCGTCAGCCTGCTGCAGACGGTGTACTTCGACTGGGGCAGCGGTATCGTGGCCGGCGATACCGGGATTCTCTGGCACAACCGCGGCGCGTCGTTCAGCGTCGATCCCGCGCATCACAATGCCTTGCAGCCGGGCAAGCGCCCGTTTCATACGCTCAATCCAGGCATGTACCTGAAGGATGACCGGCCACACCTGCTGTTCGGTACGCAGGGCGCGGACGGCCAGCCGCAGACGCTGGCGGCGGTCCTGACGCGCCTGATCGACTACGGAATGGACCCGTTGAGCACACTGGCTCGTCCGCGTTTCCTGCTCGGCAAGACCTTCTCGGATGCCCGCGATGCGCTGAAGCTCGAGGAGGATGCCGGTGCCGAGGTATTCGCGACACTGGCCGCGCGCGGGCATGAGGTGAGCGCTATCGCAGCGCAGAGTCCGCTTGCCGGCCATCCAGGGGTGATTCGAATCGAACCGGACGGCGTGGTGTACGGGGCGCATGACCCGCGTAGCGATGGTCGGGCAATGGGACTTTAAGGGCGCGTGGTTCTCGCGTGCGCATTCTAACGGGTCACTCGCGCCTCGGCGTTTTCAACCATTCCCCAAGCCTCGCACCAAGCCCCGCCAAGTCGACAATGCCCCAGGAAAAATGCGATATTCGCAGGCCCCCGGCGAGTCCCAATGCGTAAATGCCAGCACTCGTAGCTGGGAAATCTCCTTTTGCAAAGTATCTACGAGCGAATCCGGAGTGGGCGTCATGGCAGTCCTCCCAGCGGAAAGGGCTGCCATGACGTCCGATCCAGCATAACCACATGCGCAAAACAGCTGCGCGACCTCGTTCTCGATACTTTCGTAAAAGCACGCCTCCGTTTCCGAAAACATCGAGTTTGCCAGCTTCGCATCGTTGAATTCCAATCTGCCAACGCCGGCAAGCGCTAACGCACGCGTCACACGCGCACGGTAGTCAACGTCGTTGAGCTTGTTGATGCAAATTGTTTCGGACGCGTGCCGCTCGTACTCGATGAACGCATAAAGCCACATGCCGAAAAACGCGAGATAGCTTTCTCGCGAACGCATTGGATGGCTCCGGTAAAAGCGGATCTCTCTGTTCACCGAACGTCCTCGGAAACGGCGGATGCCAGCAAGCACTCTGATTTTGCTCAGGACCGCAGGTAACTGAAATGCATTGTAGGTCGCCTGGGTGGCTGCATCAAAATAGTCAGATATTTTATATGACCACCACTGCCCGCGAGGCTCTCTCCACAGATGAATGTGAGTGCCACCGAATTCATGCTTGAGCGCTTCGATGCGCCCAGCGCTGCGGCAAAACTGCAGCAACGGTCGTCTTGGCGCTGCTTCGATCAACGTATCGAAATATTCCTTCTGCGCATCGGGAAGTCGTGACCCCGTAAAATATTCGTCGTAACTGAACGATTTTCTGAACAGACCTTTCAGACGATCGCGGATACAGTGAAATTCATAAAAATAGGGTGCAGTAAGCGTTGGATGCCGCAGCATGCGGCTGTCATAGTCAGGAGATTTTAGAAACCCGTCGGGGCGAGTATCCAGATCGATGAGTGCTTCATTGCATGGCTCCTGATAACAGTAAAATTGATCTGTATGACGAAACTTCTCGAAGAGATACGTGCTACCGGACCGAAATAGTGAGTGCAGGAATATGGGGGATTTCGCTGGCGTTGTCTTTTGCATAAGTAATCTCGAGCCAAGCAATGGCACGTGTTGGCATGCACCGCCGATGGCCAGCATCGCTTGATGCGACAATAGTCGAGATGCTAATGTATGTAAAAGTCGTGCGGTCTTTTTTTAGTTTTTTCTGCAACACGCCGTAATCCTCCAGCGGCGCCAGCCAAAGCCAAACGAGGAAGAGCCGGGATCTAGCGGGGCCGAAGCAGTAAACGGCTGTAACACGATGCTGTTTTGACGCTATCTTCGATAGGCCCAGTGTTCAAGCTTAGTCGGGAGGATCGCTTACGCACGTATTAATTTGCGCCTTCGTTATTCAAACCTTCAACTAGTTTTCAGCAAACTGCTTCTGGTAACGAGGCGTAACTGTTGCGGGCTTCACTGTAACGCGCCTGCCGAAGCATCCAACTACACTACCCGTCGACCCAGTACGGCGCTTTGAGCATTCTTGGCGCTGTGTATTCTCTGCGCGTTGCGGTCGGCCGGTGACGCTGACCAGCTGGTCGATGTCGATTGGCTGGGCAGTCTCCTGGGTACGCCCCAGCATTGCACGCGCAAGTTCGAGTGCAGGTCGATATAGCGCCGGGCTTTAGCGGCGCGAGAAATGCCATGTTAGGCGGAACAGCGCGGAGGTTAAATGGACCTGCCGGTCAATAGCACACCTCACATTCACCCCCACGCCTTCGCAGTAAGTGCGAGGGAACGAGCGGAATTGCTTCGACAAACTGCCGGCATCGTGTGGTTCACTGGGCTGTCCGCGGCAGGAAAGTCCACCATCGCGAGCGCCGTGGACGTGGCGCTCCATAGAAACGGCAAACACAGTTTTCTGTTGGACGGGGATACTTTGCGCACCGGGCTATGTCGAGATCTCGGTTTCTCCAACGAACATCGGCATGAAAACATTAGGCGGGTGAGCGAAGTCAGTCGACTGATGGCCGACGCCGGCCTGCTGGTGCTGGTCTGTTCCATCTCACCCTTTGCTGCCGATCGGCAACTGGCACGAGCGATTGCCGGACCTCACCGGTTCATAGAAGTACACGTGCATGTTCCCGTCGCTGTTGCAGAAAGGCGCGATCCCAAAGGCCTTTATAAGCTGGCAAGACAGGGAACAATCAAGGATTTCACGGGTATCGATTCCCCCTATGAAGAACCGACAACCCCCGATATTCGCATCAATACCACTCAGTGTTCGGTAGCGGATGC